>Ga0070735_10005230_pt1 | contig 10808 bp, 3 predicted proteins | sample Coa_R1_FD_66443 | JGI IMG/M metagenome (GOLD analysis project Ga0070735, IMG submission 66443) | Surface soil microbial communities from Centralia Pennsylvania, which are recovering from an underground coalmine fire - Coalmine... | ecosystem: Environmental > Terrestrial > Soil > Unclassified ... | reverse complement strand
TTCCCGCGCCGCGACACCGAGCCCCGCGAGCGCGTTGGGGAAATCCGGGTTTAGGGCGAGCGCGCGGCGCAGCCAGCCCTCGGCTTCGGCAAAACGGTCCTGATGCCGCATGACACCCCCCATGAACGACATCGCCTCCGTATGGTCGGGGCGCATGGCAAGGGTGCGGCGCAAGACCATTTCGGCTTCTCGGTATTTGCCGGCGGCGTTGAGGGCGACCCCCAGCCCGAAATGGCTTTCGGCGCGATCGGGCTTCATCGCGATGGCGCGGGCAAAGCACGCGGCCGCCTCCTCGCCCCGCTTCTGGCGTATCAGCACATGGCCGAGATTGCAGAGGGGGCTTAGATCTTGCGGGCGTAAATGGAGGGCGCGGCGAAAGCTCGCCTCGGCCGCCTGGAGCATCCCGAGATCCCCCAACGCCGCGCCCAGGGCATTGTGCACATCACTCCGTCCGGGATCCCGCGCCAACGCCTTGGCAAAGCAGGCGGCGGAATCGGCAAAGCGCCCGGCGCGGTGATGCTCCTGGCCAAGCGCGAGAAGGGCTTGCGTCGTTTCCATGTCACGCCGCGAGAAGTCGCTTGAAATCTTGAGCAAGACGCTCGATCACCGGCAGCCATTCGCCGATCGCCGCCTGGCGATAAAGCCTAAGGCTCGGATACCACCGGGTCGTGGCGCCCGCCCGGCCCCATCGCCAATCGCCGCTGAAAGGCAGCATCAGCCAGGTCGGCTTGCCCATTGCCCCGGCGAGATGGGCGGTCGCGGTATCGACCGAGATCACGAGGTCGAGAAGACTGATCGCCGCCGCGGTATCGGCGAAATTGCCGAGGAGGGGCGCGAGGTCGGTCACTCCGGGATCCTCGATCTCGCCTTGGCGCGGCCCCACCTGCAGGCTGAAGCATTTGACGCCGGGGTGGTGAGCGAGCCGATCGAGGAGGGTGGCACCCAGCTCCTTCGAGAGCGAGCGGCGATGATCCGCCTGATGCATCGGGCTCCCGGCCCAGACCAGGCCGAGCTTGAAATGATCGCCGGCAAAGAGCGACGCCAGGCGTTGGATCCGGGAAATCGACGCGGCAAGCGTGGGGAAGGGCGCGGGAATGCGCTCCTCGGTGAGGGCGAGACGGTGCATGGTGCTCATGATCGGGAGGTAGGCGTCATGGGGCGGCAGGGGCGCCCCGATGGAGACCACCGCATCGATGCCCTCGACACTTTCCATCACCTCCCGGAGCGGGTCCGGGCAGCGCAGCACCAGGCGGCCCACCCGCGCCTTCAAGGGTTTGGCGAAACGCGCGCATTGGAGGATATCGCCGAAACCTTGCTCATCCCATAAGAGGAGCGTCCCCTTCTCGATCGGGGTTCCGTCCCAGAGAGGTGTCGCGCTCGGCAAGGTGCGGCGGAGCGCGGGAGCCTCGAGCCGCGTCTCATAGAGGGGAAGCCCCTGGCGAAAATCACCCTCGGCCAGGAGGGCATAGCCGAGATTGAGGCGCGCGATGAATTGATCGGGGGCAAGAGAAAGGGCCCGGCGATAAAGCTCCTTCGCTTCCGCCAGCCGGTCCTGGACATGGAACGTGATCCCGAGCTGGGTCAGGGCATCGGCCGAGCCGGGCTCGAGGGCGAGCGCGCGCCGATGCCAGGCCTCGGCCTCCGCGAACCGGTTCTGGCGCCCCAGCACATGGCCAAGATGGGTGAGCGCCTCGCGGTAATCGGGACGCCGGGCCAAGCTGCGGCGGAAACAGAGCTCCGCCTCGGGAAGCCTGGACATCGTATTCATGGCAAGCCCCAGGGCATGATGGAGTGTCGCGTCGGTGGGGCGGGTCAAAAGGGCCCGGGCAAAATGAACGGCCGCTTCGTGCGGACGATTCTGGTTCGCGGCCAGGTGCCCCAGATGAGAATGGGCTCTCGCCTGGAGGGCCTTTGCCACACGCTCGATTACCGGCGCCCAATCGCCCACCCGCTCCTGGCGGAAGAGGGTGAGGCTCGGATACCACGGGCTATCGTCGCGCTCGCGCAGCCAGCGCCAATCGGCGGGTCGTGGGCAAAGCAGGAAGGCCGGAACCCCAAGCGCGCCTGCGAGATGGATGAGCGCGGTATCGACCGCGATCACCAGATCGAGATGCCGAAGCGCCGCCGCGGTGTCAGCGAAATCATGGAGGGCGGGGGTGAGATCGGTGATCGCCAACCCGCTTTGCCGAAGCGCCTCAGCCGGTGGTCCGAATTGCAGGCTGAAGAAGCGGACCCCCTCGAGGGTCAAGAGCGGGGCGAGCGCGGACAAGGCGAGCGTGCGGCGATGATCGGAGCGATGCGCCGGATTGCCGGCCCAGACGATCCCGACCTTGAAACCCTCCCCGGCAAAATGGGGCGCAAGACGCGCCACCCGGTCGGGCGCGGCCGCCAGATAGGGGATGCCCCCCGGGAGAGTCGCCAGCGTGATCCGCAGCCGATGCATGAGGCTCATGGTCGAGACATAGGCATCGACCGGCGGCAGCGCCGAGTCATCGCTCACCACGGCATCGAGGTCGGGGGCGCTTCGCATGAGAGGGGCGATGGCGGCATCGCATTTCAGCACCAGCCTCCCCACCTTCGGTCTGATCTCGCGTGCAAAGCGGATGGTCTGGATGAGATCGCCATAGCCCTGCTCCTGTAATAGAAGCAGGGTCTTCCCCGGCATCGCGGTTCCGTCCCAGACCGGTCGCGCCGACGGCTGGCGGCGGCGAAGCTCCTCGAGGACGGGGCGGTACTCATAGAGAAAGAGGCCGGCGGCGAGATCGCCTTCCGCCAGTACGCTCAACGACAAGTTGAAGCGGGCCTGCGCCAGCGCGGGCATGGATGCCAGCGCCCGATAGAAATAGGATTTGGCCTCCTCGTCCCGTCCTTGCTTTAGGAACCCCAGATTGGTGAGGGCGTGGGCATAATCCGGCCGCAGGCGGAGCGCCCGGAGGAAACAGGCTTCGGCTTCGGCCTCCCGCCCGAGCCCGGCGAGGAGGGTACCCAGATTATTGTGGAGATCGGCGCGGCCGGGGGCCTGCGCCAGCGCGCGGGTGAAGCAGGGGAGGGCCTCGGCATGACGCGATTGGCGTTGGAGGTGAAGGCCGAGGGCGGCGAGCGCATCATCCCGCTCGGGCGCCAAGCGCACCGCCTCGCGAAAGCACTGCTCCGCCTCGGCGAGCCGCTCTTGCCGCGCATGGGCGCGGGCGAGATCGAGGAGCGCGTCGATGGTGCTCATCTCAAGGGTCGGGTCAAGGGTCGGGGCCGTCGAGCGAGCGTGTGGAGATCGGTGGCAAGACGCCGGGCGACCTCGTGCCAATCATAGATGCGATCCTGGCGATAAAGTGTCACGCCGGGGTACCAGGGGGTGGTGGTGCCGCTCAATCCCCACCGCCAATCACCGTTCCCCGGGATCATCGCCCAAGCGGGCCGCCCCAAGGCGCCGGCCAGATGCAGCACCGCGGTATCGACGGTGATGAGGAGATCGAGCCCGGTCAAGGCCGCCGCGGTATCGGCGAAGTCCTTGAGATGGGGCGCAAGATCGGTGATCCGGCCCGACCATTCGCCCTGCCTTTGTTCGGCACTTGCCCCCCCAAGCTGGAGGCTGAAGAACCGCACGCCCTCGACCGCCAGCAACGGCGCCAGCGCGCTCAAGGGGGTCGAGCGGCGATGATCGCCGAGATAGGATTGGTTGCCCGCCCAGACGAGCCCCACCTTGAGGAGGGGTGAGGCGAGCAGCGGCGAGAGCGCTTTTATCCGGGCGGGATCGGCATGGAGGTAGGGGATCGGCACCGGGATGGTGGCGAGAGTGGTCTTCTGCGCACGCATCAAGCTCATGATCGGCACGTAAAAATCCGCCGGCGGCAAAGGCGCGGTGTCGCTTACGATCTCATCGATGTCGCCCGCGGTCGTCATGAGGTGGATGAGCGCCGGCGGGCAATAGAGGATGAGGCGGCCGATCAGGGGACGAACGAGCTTCGCATAACGGACAAACTGGATGGTGTCGCCGAACCCCTGCTCATGCCAGAGGACCAGCGTCCCCCCCGGCAAGGCCCGCCCATCCCATAAAGGGCGGGGTGGGCTCTTCGCCTGGGGCGCGAAGAATTTACCGGCGGGACCGAAACGCGCCTCGTAAACCGCGCTTCCCGCCGGGAGATCGCCGGATTTCAAGAGCGCGAAGGCCAGGCAGAAGGTCGCTACCGGGTGACCGGGGACGCGCGCGAGAAGGGACGTCGCGGCCGCGATCGCCTCGTCGAGGCGACAAGCGGCATAGAGGGTGAAGGTGAGATGAGCCCGGGCCTCGATGAAATCGGGCCGGAGCGCAAGGGCGCGGACATGCCAGCCCACCGCTTCGTCGAAATTCCCGTCTTCACGCAGCGCGCGGCCGAGATTGGTGAGGGTTTCCGGATCATCGGCGCGCCGTGCGAGCGCCCGGCGGAAACAGATGGCGGCTTCCGCAAAACGCTTGCCGGCATAGAAGGCGCGGCCGAGGGCGGCGTGGAGATCGCTCCGCGCCGGCGCCAAGGCGAGCGCGCGCGCCAGAGAGGCCATCGCGGCTTCAAGGCGGCCTTCCTGGAGATGGACGAGGCCCATCCGATGGCAGGCATCGACATCGCTCAGCATAGCGCCTCGAGATCCGCACGCACGCGCTCGATCACCGGTGCCCAACGGAAATCCGCCTCCTGGCGATAAAGAGTGAGGCTCTTATACCATGGGCTGTCGGCGCGGTGTTTGAGCCAGCGCCAATCGGCATTGAAGGGCAGCAGGACCCAGCCTTTGACCCCGAGCGCCCCCGCCACATGGACCACCGCGGTATCGACCGCGATCAGCAGATCGAGGGACGAGAGCACCGCCGCGGTATCCGCAAAATCACCGAGCGTCGGACCGAGATCGATAAGCCGGTCCGCCCAGGGGCTAGCCCGGATTTCCTGATCGAAACGCCGTGCCGTGCCGGTGAAGGCGCTCACTTGAACGCTCACCACCCTGAACTTGTTGGGGAGCGAAAAAAGCCGGCCTAACGCCGTCAAAGGGAGCGAGCGGCGTCGGTCATTGCCATGGCCGGGATTGCCCGCCCAAACCAGGCCCACGGTGAGCGCGCCGCGCGCACGCACGCCGGAAAAGCGGGTCACCCGGTCGGGTGGGGGCGCAAGATAAGGGGTTTGCGACGGGATGGTGGCAAGGGTCGTCCCCAAGACCCGCATCAGGCTGACCAGGGGAATATAGGCGTCAAAGCGCGGCAATGGCGCCTCGATCGAAATCACGTCATCGAGCTCGGGCATCGTGCGCATGAGCGCCACCAAGGCAGGATGGCAGCGCAACGCCAGCCTTCCTACCCTGGGCCGGATCAGTTTGGCGTAGCGGATGAATTGAATCGTATCGCCGAACCCGAGTTCGGCCCAGAGGAGGAGGGTCCCGCCCGGCAGGGGAGCGCCGTCCCAAAGCGAATGGTCGGGAAGCGGATAACGTCCCCCGGCAAAACGGCACTCATAAGCGGCACTCCCGCCCGGCAGATCGCCCTCGCTCAAAAGGGCGAAGGCGATGTTGAGCGCGGCATCGGGTTGACCGGGGGAAAGGGCGAGGGCTTGGCGGTGAACCGCGATCGCCGCCTCGGTCTCCCCCGCTTCGCGGAGTGTCGCACCCAGATGAACCAGCGCGTCGAGGGTGCGGGGTGCGAGCGCGAGGGCGCGGGCGTGGCAGTCGATCGCCGGCGCAAGCCGGCCTTGGTTGCGCAAGGTGACGCCCAGATGAACCAGGGCATTGACGAAATCCGGCTTCAAGGCAAGCGCGCGGCGATGCCATTCCTCGGCCTCGATGAGCCGCTCCTGCCGGCGCAGTACATGACCCAGGATATTCGCGGCATCGGCAGATTCGGGCGCCAAGGCGAGGGATCGCCGCAGGCACGCCTCGGCTTCCCTAAGCCGCCCCTCCCCCTCAAGGGCGAGGCCGAGCTTCACATGCCGGAGCGGATCGGCGGGGTTACGCGCGACCTCGCGCGCCGACATCGCTAAATCTAATTCTCCCATGCAATGAACCCGGTCATGAAAAATATTTTTGATGAATCACAATATCTTGTATCTCTCCTCTCAAAGATGACACAAGCAGATTCGACGAGTCGACTAAAATATATTGCACTTTTGGTTGGGGCATGAGAAGGTACCATCGGGTTAACTTTGGCGAAAATCCCGATAGGATGATCTTATATCGTTCGTTGGGTGGGGAGTAGGGGATATGCCGGATTCAGTAGGTCTTTCCCAGCAGCACGCCGATGCGGCATCGGACGCGAATGGTACCTTGGGGGCACTGACGGTCAAGGCGCCGGAGGCAGGCCAACGGGTCGATATCGACATCGTCCCGGGCCAGCCGCTGGTCTTTGACTTCAATCCACTCGATGCCAAGGCGGGCGTGGGGCCAGGTATCTTCACGCTCGATTTTCCCAATCACGGGCAGCTTGTTTTCAACGGCGTCGATGACTCGCAATGGGCGAGGCAGCCGGGGATCGTCCAGCTCCCCGACGGCAATGCCCTGTCGCTCACCGATTTGTTCCATACCGCCGGGCTCGCCAGCATTGCGCCTGCCGCCGGTCCCCATGGTGCGGATCCCCATGGTTCCGGTTTCGGAGAGGAGACGGGGGATCGAACGCTGGCGATTCCGCCGGCGCTCGCCCAAGCCAATGCCGATCTTCCGCCGCCGCTTTCCCCCAATCCCGATACGCTTGCCGCCAACCCCGATAACGCCGATCAGGATCCTCCCGGCCCTGCGCCGGCCATTCCGCAACAGGCCTTGGCCGCGTGGGCGCCGGTTCCCGACCAGCTTGCCGCCGCGCCCGATGCGCTGCCGCCGCCGGCGCCGCTTGCCGTGACGCCCTTGGATCAGCAACTGGCCTTGTTGCCGCCGCTTTCCGGCGATCCCGGCACGGATGTCATCCCGCCGGCCGCGGATAGCGCGGCGCTCTGGCCGCCCGCCCAGAATGGCATCGTGGAGGAGCCGCTCGCGGCTCTGCCGCAAGTGGCGCAAAGCAATGATCCCGCGGGTCCGGCGCCGCTTCCCCCCTTCGATATCGCTCCCGCCCCGCCGCCTTCGCTGGCTCAGCTCGACGGGCGGTTGCCGAGCAATTTCAATCCGTTGGTGGGTAACTTCGGGTCGGCGCCGTCGTTGTCCGGCAATTTCGAGCCGGGCGTGCTCTTTGCCCCCTTCACCCCCGGCGGGGTGGGGGATGGGCATTTCGTGCAAGGGATCGATCCCTTCGTGTTCGAGGATGGCCGCCTGCTGCTGACCAACGGGGTGGCAAATCTGGGGCTCCATGGGGATATCCCCGCGGGCGAGCCTTTCAACATACTGCTCCTCACACTCAATACCCATCCGGCCTTCACGATCGCGTTCAGCGTATCCCCGGGCGCGGTGGCCGATGATCAGGTCGAAGCGGCCACCGGCGGCCTCGTCTTCCCGGCGCCGACGACGGTGAGCGTGGCGGCGGTCGATGGCGTCGCGGCGCCGGCCGGCGGCTTCCTTACTCTTACCGATAGTTTTGGCACGCTGGTCGTGAATGACGCCACCGGGGCCTATACCTTCACCTTAAACGAGAGTGCCACCGGGGCGGTCGAGCATGTGCGGGCGGGAACCACCGCGCTCGACAGCTTTACCTTCACGATCACCGATGGTCATGGTGACTCGGGCTCCGCCGTCCTCACCATCAGCGCCAGCGCGGCCGGGGAACCGGTCACTGCCATCGCCGCGACCGCGACCCTCGTCGACGACCAGACGGTAAGCGCGACGGGGGTGTTGAGCGCGGCGGGTGATGCAGATGACGCCGTGGCCATTGGCGCGATCTCCGGCGGCACGGGCACCGTCACCACGATCGCGAATGCCGGCGTTCTTACTCTCACCGATAGCTTCGGCACGCTCCTGGTGAATGAGGCGAGCGGGGCCTATACCTTCACCCTCAATGAAAGTGCCACCGGGGCGGCCGAGCATCTCCGGGCCGGAACCACGGCACTCGACACCTTTACCTTCACCGCGGTCGATGGCCACGGCGATGCCGCCACCTCGACGCTCCGGATAAGCGTCAGCGCGGCGGCGGAGCCGGTACAGGCGACCCTTGCCGCCTTGAGCGTGGCCGATGATACGCACTCGGCGGCAACCGGGAGTGTCGTCACCGGCAGCGATGAGGCGGTGAGCGTGACCGCGGTCAACGGGACGGCCGCTTCGACCAATGGTATCGTCACGGTGAGCGACCGCTTCGGCACTCTCGTGGTGAACGAAGCGACCGGCGCCTATACTTTTACTCTCAATGAAAGCGGCACGGGTGCGGTTGAAGCGCTGAAGGCCGGCGCCACCGCGCTCGACAGTTTCATCTTCACCGTGGCCGACGGCCATGGCGATACCGGCGCCGCCACTCTCCATGTCACGGTGAGCGCGCCCGCGGAAGCGGTGAGCGCGTCGGCGAGCGCGGTTACCGTCATCGACGAGAAGGCCGATACCGGCACCGGCACCTTTGCGGCATCGGGTGATGATCCGGTGAGCTTGACGGCGGTCAATGGGATGGCCGTAGCGGCGGGCGGCACGCTCACGGTCACCGATATCTTCGGCACGCTCGTCGTCAATCAGGCGACCGGCGCCTATACCTTTACCCTGAACGAGAGCGCCACCGGCGCGGTCGAGCAGCTCCCGGCCAATGGCACGGTCATCGACAGTTTCACTTTCACCGCCAGCGATGGCCATGGTGATACCGGCACCACCCTCCTTCATGTCACGGTGAGCGTGCCGGCGGAGACGGTCACCGCGACGGCAACCGCCCTCAGCGTGGTGGATGACACGGGCGTCTCGGCGACCGGGACTTTCGGCATCGCGGCCGGCAGCGATGACCCGGCGCATGTGAGCGCGGTCAATGGCATCGCCGCTACTGCCGCTGGATTGCTTACCGTGACCGACAGTTTCGGCATGCTTGTGGTGAATGAGGCGACCGGCGCCTACACCTTTACTCTTAATGAAAGCGCCACCGGGGCGGTGGAGCATCTGGCGGCGGGGACGACCGCGCACGATACATTCACCTTTACGGCTGCCGATGATCATGGCGACACCGGTACGGCAATCCTCAACATCACGGTGAGCGCGTCGCCGGAGACGGTGACGGCGATCGCGGCATCGGGCACGGTGGTTGATGACACGACGGTGTCGGCGACCGGGACCCTCAGCGCGTCGGCAGCGGATGACCCGACGCATCTCAGTGCGATCAATGGGGTGGCGGCGGCAGCGAACGGGACGCTGACGGTCACCGACAGCTTCGGCACGCTGCTGGTGAATGCGGCGACGGGGGCTTACACCTTCACGCTCAATGACACGACCACCGGGGCGGTGGAGACGCTGGCGGCGGGGACGACGGCGCTCGACAGCTTCACCTTTACCGCCGCCGATGGTCACGGGGATACCGGGACGGCGACCCTCAATGTGACGATCAGTGTATCGCCGGAGACGGTCATTGCGGTTTCAGCCTCGGGCTCGGTGGTGGATGACACGACGGTCTCGGCGACCGGCAGCTTGAGCGCTTCGGCGGGCGAGGATCCGACGCATCTGAGCGCGATCAATGGGATCGCGGCGGCGGCGAACGGGACGCTGACGGTCATCGACAGCTTCGGCACATTGCTGGTGAACGAGGCGAGCGGTGCCTACACCTTCACCCTCAATGCGACGGGGGCGGTGGAGACGCTGGCGGCGGGGACGACGGCGCTCGACAGCTTTAACTTCACGGCGGCTGATGGGCACGGGGATACCGGGACGGCGACGCTCACTATCACGGTGAGTGCGGCCGCGGAGACGGTGACGGTGAACGCGGCGTCGGGGACGGTGGTCGATGACACCACGGTCTCGGCGACGGGCAGCTTGAGTACCTCGCCCGGCGATGATTCCACGCATCTGAGCGCGATCAATGGGGTTGCGGCGGCGGCGAATGGGACGCTGACGGTCACCGACAGCTTCGGCACGTTGCTGGTGAATGCGGCGACGGGGGCCTACACCTTCGCCCTCAATGAGAGTGCCACAGGGGCGGTGGAGGCGCTGGCGGCGGGGACGACGGCGCACGATACGTTCATCTTTACGGCGGTTGACGGTCATGGCGATACCGGGACGGCGACGCTCACTATTACGGTGAGTGCCTCCGCGGAGACGGTGACGGCGAACGCGCAAAGTGGGACGGTGGTCGATGACACGACGGTCTCGGCCACCGGCACGTTGAGCGCTACGGCCGGGGATGACCCGACACATGTAAGCGCGATCACGGGTGCGACCGCGGCGAATGGTATTCTGACGGTGACCGACAGTTTCGGCACGCTCTTGGTGAACGAAGCGAGCGGTGCCTATACCTTCACCCTCAATGAAAGCGCCACCGGAGCGGTGGAGACGCTGGCGGCGGGCAGCACACATATCGATAGCTTTACTTTCACCGCGTCCGACGGTCATGGCGATACCGGGACCGCGGCGCTCAACATCACGGTGAGTGCGAGTGCGGAGACGGTGACAGCGACCGCGGCGAGCGGGACGGTGGTGGATGACACGACGATCTCGGCGACGGGGACGCTGACGGCGTCGGTGGGTGGGGGTGATGCCGATCCGGTGAGTGTGAGCGGGGTGACTGGAGGGACAGCGGCGAATGGGACGCTGACGGTGACCGACAGCTTCGGCACGCTCTTGGTGAATGAGGCGAGCGGGGCCTACACCTTCACCCTCAATGCGACGGGGGCGGTGGAGACGCTGGCGGCGGGCAGCACCCATATCGACAGCTTCACCTTCACGGCGGCCGATGGTCACGGGGATACCGGGACGGCAACCCTCAA
>Ga0070735_10005229_pt1 | contig 10809 bp, 8 predicted proteins | sample Coa_R1_FD_66443 | JGI IMG/M metagenome (GOLD analysis project Ga0070735, IMG submission 66443) | Surface soil microbial communities from Centralia Pennsylvania, which are recovering from an underground coalmine fire - Coalmine... | ecosystem: Environmental > Terrestrial > Soil > Unclassified ... | reverse complement strand
ACCGCGTCAACATGGTGCTGGCGGTGCTGGAAAAGCGGCTGGGCCTGCGCATCGGGGAGCAGGATGTGTTTGTCAACGTAGCCGGCGGCATCCGAATCGTCGAGCCGGCGGCCGATCTGGCGACCGCGCTTTCCATCGCCTCCAGCTTCCGTGAGCAGCCAGTCCATCCGACGACCATCGCGCTCGGCGAGATCGGTCTGGCGGGTGAGGTGCGCGCGGTCGGCCAGATCGACAAGCGGCTGCGAGAAGCGGCGCGGCAGGGCTTTACCCGAGCGATCATCTCGCGGCACAATGCAGGCCGGAGCGTGCGGGTAGAGGGCCTCGATGTGCTGCCCGCCGACAACATCCTCGACGCGATGCGGCACGCCCTGGAGTCGCCGTCCGGCAGCGCGCCCTAGTCGCCTCAACTGTGCAGGCGCGCGCAGAAATGTCGAGGTCGCCGCGCTCGCGACGCCAGCTTGGGTAGTCCCGTCCGGTTATGAACTCGTCGCCGAATCCGGTACGCGAATAGTTTGAGCAGCGCGGAATTACGGCGCGGCGCCCAAAGCCACATGCGGCGCGCTGCAAAATCCACCGCGCGCTTGGTATAATAGGTCTGTTCGCAACGCGGATCCGGCCAGTTGCGCCGTGCCGACGTGTCAGGACCCTTGCCCTCATGCCAAAGTGGCTCATCTGCACCCTCGCCATATGCCTATCCGCGATCGTGGCCCAGGCCGGGCCGGCGGCCCGACACGCCGCCTCAACATCGGCGGCGGCACGGCAGGCGGCGCGGTGCTGCTGCGGCACGGGGCAGTGCCACATGGCCGATTGCGCCGCCGGCAGGGCGGGCGCGACGGCCGCATGCCGTTGCGCGTGCCGCGGCTCGGAGCCCGCGCCCAGCATCGCCTCCACCGGGCGTATCCGTCTCCACGTCCTGCAGCCCTGCGTGACCCCGGTCTCCGTATCATGCAGCGCCCGCCCGCTTCCACGGACTTCGCCGCGGTGTAAGATCGCCTCCCTGACACTCACTCCGCCAAGCCAGCCTCCCCGGTTAGCCTGACCGCAACACCGCTCTACCCTGTTTCTCGGTCAGTAACCCGGAGGAGTGTCCCACATGGATCCGCGAAAGCCAGGCGGCGCCTTTGCGCGCGCCTTCACGCTAATCGAGCTGCTCGTCGTCATCGCGATAATAGCGATTCTGGCGTCTATCCTATTTCCCGTCTTCGCCCAGACGCGCGAAAAGGCGCGCGCCGCGGTCTGCCAATCGAATACAAAGGAGCTGGCGCTTGCGCTGCTGATGTATGCGCAGGACTACGACGAGACCTATTTCGGCTTCTACGCCGGCATCGACCGCAAGGTGCTTCTCTACCCCTACACGAAATCGGGAACCGGTAACGCGAATACCTCCGCGTCGCAAATCTGGTACTGCCCGAGCGTGAAGAATCCGAACCAGGAGGCCGGCTACGGCTTCAACACCCTCATCAACTTCCAGCCCATGGCCGCATTCTCGACGCCGGCCCAGAAAGTGATGCTCTGCGATAGCGGTCTCAAGGACACCACCGCGGGCGTGGTCCTCGACCTGCGGACGCAGGTCAACGCGCCGGACACAATGCCGGCCGCCAACCCGTCGCGGCCCAATCCTCGCCACTCCGGCGGCGTCGAAGTCGGTCTCCTGGACGGCCACGTCAAGTTGATGCACATGACGATGCCCTTCTATCCCGGCCCGGCGGATCAGTGGCATGGCAATGGCATTACGGATCCCACGCAGCCGGGCTACGTGGACGGAATGTGGGACAAGAATTAGGCTGGCAGCCGGCCAGATTTGGATAGGATGAGTGACCATGAGATTTAGTCTATTCGTAAGCGCGGTCGCGCTGGCCGCGGCGGGCGCGGCGCCATACCTCTGGAGCGGCGGACCGACCTACCGGCACGCAGGGCCGTCGGAGAGGGCCAATCCTCCGGTTGCGGTCGGCGCGAAACGCGCCAGCGCCCAGGCGGCGCCGGATCCCGTAAGACTCACGGTGCAGGGCGATAATGTCAAGCCGTTCGTCGCGATCCGGCCGGCAGGCGGCATCTACGTCGCCTGGGCGCGGCAGGCTGGCGAGAAAGCGACGGTTCTCTTTGCCCGCTGTACGGACGGCGCGCACCTCGAGGCAGAGACGCCGGTGAGCCTCGTCGGTATGCACCTGGACCTGGGCGCGGAGAGCGGCCCGAACGTCGCGGTGGATGCCAAGGGCACAATCTTCGTGGCCTTCGCGGCGGGATCGACGGCGGCGCCGAAAATGGAGCACCCGGCGGCCGCGAGCGCGGCGGGGGCGCCCAGGGCGCATTCCGGACATCCGCCGCGGCCGGGTAACCTGAACATCTGGCTGGCGCGCTCGATCGACGACGGCGCGACCTTCTCGCTGCCGGTACGGGTGAACGACGACGTCGACGGCGCGGAGCATCGGTTTCCAACGGTAGTGCCGGATGGAAAGGGGGGCGTGGACGTCGCCTGGCTCGACAAGCGGAAGAAGGGCCCGGATGGCCAGGAGATGGCGCGCGTCTTCTTCGCGCGATCGGTCGATGGGGGCCGCACATTCGGGGCGAACGTCGACGCGACCGTCGGACAGCCCTATCCGATCTGTCACTGCTGCCGCGTAGGGGCCGCGTGCGACGCCAACGGGGGACTGTCGGTCGCATTCCGAAACGACATCAACGACCTGCGCGATATGTTCCTGGTCCGGTCCGCTGACGGCGGCCGTACCTTCTCGGCGCCGTCGGCCCTCGAACGAACCGCCTGGAAGCTGCCGACCTGCCCCATGGACGGCCCGTCGATCGGCTTCGATGCATCCGGGACGGTGCATGCGGCCTGGATGACCGGGGGAAACCCTCCCGGGCTCCCCGCAACCGGCCAGGTCCGCCCCGCAGACAACAAGGTCCTCTACACCTGCGTGGTCCCTGGAGGCTCAACCGCGGCGCCGACCCTGCTGGGAGTGGGACACCACCCGCGCGTGGCGGTCGCGCACAGCGGCGAGACGTACGTAGTGTGGCACGACCGATTCGTCAGGCTGGCGCGCGTCGGCGCGGGAGATCGCCCGGCGGCGCAGATCCTCGACCTGGCCGCAAGCGAGGGCGCCGCCTCCTACCCGTCGCTCGCGCTTGCTTCGGACGGGGGCGTCTACTGCGCGTGGCAGCAGCTGCAGCCGGACAACTCCGTGCAGCTATTCCTGAGCCGCGTGCCTGAGCGCGCGTTCGCCCCGAAATAGCGCCGCGCTCACTCGACGTTCGGGTTCTTTTGAGGCACGACCGTATTGGGAGCGGGCTGGGCCGGCGCGGCGCGCTTTGGCGGAGGCGCGGCCAAGGAGAAGGCGGCGCACACGCCGCCGACCGCGACTGCCGAAACGATCGCGAAGACGATCGCGTTGCGGTTCATCTTCTGGTCCCATTCCGGCGGTTTGCCATGGCCATTCATGAGCCGGTGTCGCTGGACAAAGTAGTATACGCCGACACCGGCGATGAGGCCGAGCACAACCGCGGTCGTTCGCGCAGCCGCGTCTTTCGCGGCCGCAGTAGGCGGCTGCGGCCGGTCGTCATCGTCATCGGCGCGCACCGGCATTGCGAGCGCGCCCATCAGCAGCAGGGCGGCCGAACCGGCGATCGCCCTACGGCAGAGCGACCAGATCGCCTGCGTGGGCAGCCTGCCGCCGCCTGTAGTCCGTCGGAACATTGCGTCTTGCTCTCCCTCCCGGCCGTGTGCCCACCGGTGTCCCGCCGCCATTCAGGTCACCGCGAGCCCGCCCGATCCACGGTCACCCCTTACTACGCACGAGTCGGTGCGCCGGTAGGTTTATGATACCCTTTCCGCCGCTGGCGTAAGGGAATCCCTAGAGCTGCGGCGAATCCAGGCGCGGCACGTCTTGCCAGAACTACGCGCAGTGAAGACGGGCCGGTGGACCTAACGAGATCGATGGATTGGCACGAACGCACCCGCGGGACGAGCCGACGCGTAACGAGGCAAGCATGACACAAACAGATACGGATAGCATCCGGCGGCCTGCGGTCACCCTTGTAGCGGCCCGCAAACCGGCCAGACACTCCGCGGCGCGCAGCAGTGTTCGTGCTGCGGGGCCCTGGCCAATACTTGCGTCAGCGGCGCTGCTGTTCGCGGCATGCCGTGCCGGCGCACAGTCGATCGTCGTCAACGCCGACCACCCGGACGGCATCTATCAGAGCGGCGAGAGCGTACACTGGACCGTGGTGTGGAAGGGTCCAGGCGATCCGCCGGCCTCGTTCGACTATACGCTCAAGAAGGGCGGACTGACGGAGATCGGGAAGGGCACAGGCACCTTTGCGCCAAACGCCCCGACGATCGATGCCAAGTTCGACGCTCCGGGCACGCTGCTGCTCGACGTTCGCGCGCGGCCCACGTCGGACGCGCGGCCGATCCGCGGGAATGGCGGGGCGATCGCCTCGGCGCGCAAGATCGAGCCCAGCGCGAAGAAGCCGGCCGATTTCGACGCGTTCTGGGCGGCGAAGCTGCAGGAGCTCGCTTCCGTTCCGGCGGAGCCGAAGCTGGAGCCGTGGGACGCAGGCAAGCCCGGCGTCTCCTACTGGAAGATCACGATGAACAACATCCGCGGCACGCACATCCAGGGACAGGTGGCGCGGCCGGCGGAAGGGGCGAGATTTCCTGCCCTCCTCATCGTCCAGTGGGCCGGCGTATATCCCCTGCAGAAGGGCTGGGTGACCGATCGCGCGAAGGAGGGCTGGCTGGCGCTCAACATCGAGGCGCACGACATCCCGATCGAACAGCCGCCCGCTTATTATGCCGACCTGAACGCCGGCGCGCTGAAGAACTATCCCGCGATCGGCAATGAGGACCGTGAAACGAGCTACTTCCTGCGCATGTACCTGTCGTGCTATCGCGCCGCGCAGTATCTTTCGGAGCGGCCGGACTGGGACGGCAAGACCCTGGTGGTGATGGGCGGGAGCCAGGGCGGCCTGCAGACCCTGCTCACCGCCGCCATCCACCCCAAGATTACGGCTGCGCTGGCGGAGGTGCCGGCGGGCTGCGACATGCTCGGCCCGGACGTGGGCCGCGCGCCGGGATGGCCGATGTGGTACTGGGGCGTTCAGGGCAAGGACGCAAAGCGGGTCCGCGAGGCGTCGCGCTACTACGACATCGTCAACTTCACGTCGCGCATCAAGTGTCCTGTGCTGGTCGGAGCCGGGCTGATCGACGAGACGTGCCCGCCGGCCGGGGTGCTAGCCGCCTTCAACCAGATCCGCGCGCCCAAGGAGATCGTACTCTTTCCTCACGGCGGCCACCAGGACGAGCACGGCTCCCACGCGCTCTACACGCAGCGCTGCTGGGGCGCCTGGATGCCCGCGCTGCGCCAGGGCAAGCCCGCGCCGGTCGAGCCGTCCGCGGCGCTGGCGGCCCGGTGAGGAGGGTTGGCGCGCAGGCACTCATAAACCATGGAACTTGTGTGTGCATTTGTGTCGCCAACAGCGCGGGGCAACGACCGTCTAGGGGCTGGTGCATCGAAGTGTTCTATGAGTTCAATTCGATCGTTGTGAACTTAAACTTAGGCCCGAAGTAGAAGTCGAGGACCGGGACAGGCAAAGGTGCCTGCCCCGGTTGAGCTGCAGCGGGCCGATTACGGGTGAACGGGCCCTGGGGGCAGGTTACTGGGATCGACCGACTCGTCGTCTGCGCCCGTCCAGACGGCGCCGCCGCCCGGCGAGGAGATCGCGTAACTATCCGATCCGAGCAGTTTGTTGCACGTGCGGACGCCATAGGAGTGTCCACTTACCGCGTTGAAGGTGAACTGAGCATAACCCGGCATTGCCGTGTCGTCCACGCACTGGCTGGCCACGACGACCCCGTATGGATCGTTCGTGATGTCGACCAGATAGCCCGTAACCATCTTTTCTGCCCCGGGCGCATCGGGGCAATAGTCATTCGCATTCGATGGTGTATCCGGTGTTATGCGCTGGACCTTTTCGTTCCACACGAACGGCCCGCTGGTCGGGAACGGAGAGCGTTTCAGTCTGTGCGTATGTGATCTGTTTTGTAGGGACTGGACCGGCACAAGCGCGTATTGTACCGGTGTGTACACAGGAACGAGCACGGTCGGAGCCGGCCTGGAAGGCGGCCGCAACTTTGCGCGGTTCTGCCACGCGTTCGCCTCGTGCCATGCTCCCAACATGGAAACTGAGAGCGCAACGAATGCGGCGATCCACAGCAACCTTCGTTTCATCTTGCGATCCCTTCTGCGAAGAATTGGCGAGTGTTCTCGCCCTTGGGTGATCTGATCTTGGGCGGTGGCCAAGATCAAGGGACGGCTGCCGAAAGAGATGGGCATCGGCAAGTGGCCAATGGCTCACAGTGCGTGGAGGCGGAAGTAGTCGCCGAGCTTACGGAAGAGCTCCGGTTCTCCATGTCCACCGCTTACCGGCGAAACCGTGCAGAGCAGCAGGAGCGCCTCGGCCTCTCGCGGTGTGAGCCAGAGCGGCCGGCAGCCCATCCGATCGTCGTTGGAACGGAAGCGATTCTCGCAAATCGCGCTTGCGCTCACCACGTCCGTGCTGCTCGCTTCGTCCAGGATTCCGTGCATTTCGTCATTCCGCCTTTCCGTCGTACCACCCTCGGACGGCGCTCTCACCGGCTTGGGGGCGCACTGTGTCTATCAATCCCGCGGATCGTGTACCGCGGCTCCAATGACACGAGGATATCAGGTGCGGATTACGGGATGCTTACAAGCGCATTACAACTCCTTACAATCGCATTTTCCAGCTTGTAAGCCGGGCAGACACGATCAGTCGTCCGGCTTGCGTGGGGTCTCGCCGTCAAGCCAACGGCCTATGTCGTCGATGGCGAATTCGATGGACTGTTCCACCGACATTTGCGATCCTGCCTCCCACTCTCGCGAATAGTCGATTGACGATAGCGCCGATCTCGCGATGGCCAGCATGGCATCGCGGTTCGAAGAGACCTCGCTTGTCGGCGCGATGCGGATCGCATTGAACGCCTGCTCCGCGGCGGCGAACATGCGGACCGCGCGGCCGGGTTCGCGGAGGTCGACCCAGATCACGCCGAGCAGGAGCAAAGTCTGCGGAGCGCGTCGCCGATCTCGGAGCCTGCGACCCACTTCCATACACTCGTGGATTCTCACGAGCGCCGTGAGAGGGGCGCCGGTTCCGCGGTCCAGGTCGGCAAGGTTGTGCAGCACGTCCGCCCTTAGAACGTCGTTGGGATACCGATCGAGCAGCGCTAGGGCTTCTTCATGAGAGGTGCGCGCCGCGTCGCGGTCATCGAGCTGCGCGCAAAGTGTGCCGAGATTCGCGAGAATGCCGCACATTAGCCTGGGATCGTCGAGCCTTCTTGCGAGCGCGAGCCCGGTCTCGAACTCGTGTCGAGCGTCGAGAAGCTTACCTTCTTGCGCCGAGATGTTCGCAAGATTGATAAGCGCCTTGGTGGCTCCTCGCTCGTCGCGCAGAGCACGGCAATAGGCAACACTCGCATTCAGGCTCGCACGCGCTTGCGTCGTGTTCCCATCCAGCCACGCCATGATGCCTGCGGCGAGCGAAACCGGTCCGCGATCGCTGTCCGGCAGCGCATCCATTGCCGCCGGCGACGCGGTGATCCACGCGCGGCCTTCCCGATGGTATCCTCTGGCCGTCAAGAACGGCTGGATGGCGGCGGTGACTACCAATCGCGTCGGCGGCTCGACACTTTCGAGAGCGATGCGCAGATTCGGCAGCTCATCCTCGATCGTCCGCATCCAGTCCGCCTGTTCCGGCCCCCGCAGCCCTTGCGCCGCCTGACCCGCTAACTGAACAGCATACGAGGCGTGACGCCCACGAATCGCCGCGGCTTCGGACTCATAGGCCGTATGACTCGCTGCAAACTCACGTATCGGCTCCAGCATCCGGAACCGAATCGACGGTCCGCTCTGGTAGGTCGTAATCAGCGAGACGTCCTGAAGCTCGCCGAGCATCACCAGCGCCAGCGGCTCGCTGCAAACGAATTGCGCGGCCTCGGAAGTCCAGCCGCCTCGAAACACCGCAAGGCGGACGAAGAATCTCTGCAGCTCACCGGAGAGCCGATTGAGGCTCGCCTCGATCACGGCCGCAAGCGAGCGATGGTGCCTGGGTACTCCCCTGTCCCGGCTCACAAGGATCTGCCCTAGTTGAGCGAGCATATCGGCCGGAGTGAGCAGCTTCGCCCAGGCTGCCGCCAGCTCGATCGCAAGCGGGATGCCGTCTAAACGGCGGCACAGATCGACCACGGTACCGCAATTATCTGCTGTAAGGACGAAATCCGGCCTCGCCCTTTGCGCCCGCTGGCAGAAGAGCCGCACACACGGACTCTCGGCGACATTCCTCGTTCGATGCGACGTTACCTCCGCCGGGAGCGGAAGCGGGGGGACCTCGAAGACATATTCCATCGTTAGTTGGAGGCTTAGTCGCGAGGTGACGAGGCACGTAAGCGCCGGAGCATGCTGCAATAGCTGCGCGACTACCTCGCCGTGCTCTTCCGCGATTTGGTCGAAATTATCTAGCACGATGAGCGCAGGCTGCGAACCCAGCACCAGGGCGACCTGTTCGATCGCTTCACTTCCCGGCACGTGCGGGGCACCAAAGATCACACGCAGCTTGTCCACCACAGTCGCCGCGTCGAGTACGTCCTCGAGGGGCGCGAACCAGACTCTGCCGTCGAATCCGTCCACTAACTGCCGCGCCACTTCGATGGCCAGCCTCGTCTTGCCTGTTCCTCCGGCGCCAGTCAGGGTGACGAGACGGCAGTCCGGGCTTAGGAGAAGGGATGTGAGCCTGGCGATCTCCTCCTCGCGGCCGAGAATGGGGAAGTAGGTTGCCGGCAGCGCTGGAGCGCGATGGGCCGGCGCCTGCTCGGCGGCCGGCTGTGCCTCGCAGCGCCTGCGCGCCTCCTCGCCCAGCTTGCGCGCCGAGGGACCGGGCGGCCCGCCATACTCTTCGCGCCAGATCCGCTCCATCGCCTCGTAGCGCTCCAGCGCGTCGCACGGCCTCCCCGCCTGCATCAGCGCGAAGAGCAGCAGTCCGTGGCCCGCCTCGGCGAAGCGGTCGCGCTCGACCATCGCCTGCGCCAGCGCGACCGCGCGATCGTGCTCGCCCGCCTTGCCAAGCTCCGCGACCAGCCGCTCCGCAATCTGCGCGTGCGTCCGCTGAAGCTGCTCGCGCGCCGGAGCGATCCAGTCCTGATCGAACTCGGCCAGCAGCTCCGAATGGTAGAGCGCCTCCGCCTCCGAGAGCAGGGCGCGGCGCTCGGCGGCGTCCGCGCACGCCAGCGCCTGCTCGGCAAGCCGCTGCAGGCGGTCCGTGTCGCTTGTGACGCGCGCCGGATCGAGCCGCAGCCGCTCCGTGCCGAGGAGGATGTCGCGGCCCGGGACGCCTGCAAGCGACAGCCGCTGCCGCAGCCGGTGCAGCTCCACGCTCATGGCGTTGCGCTGCTGCTCGATCGCAGCGCCCGGCCAGAGCATCTCCATGAGCGCCTCGCGCCGCATCTCCGCGCCCGGCGCGTACGCGAGCCGCGCCAGCAGCGCCGCGGCCTTGCGCGTCGGCGGCTCGAAGACCTGGCCCTCCGGCCCCGTGACGCGCAGGCCGCCCATCAGCCGCGCGTGCCAGCGCGAGGGGCCTGGTGGACTAATCTGAGCGAGCGGACGAATCGGGTCGGGCTGTGCGGCCCCTTGGTCGCCGGGATGCTCGCCCCCCAACCCCCCGACTTCGGGGGGCAGGAGGGCGCTCCCGGCGGCGCTATGATCGGCCGGCAGGGGCGCGCTCTGGCGCGCGGCTTGAGGGTCGCGAAGGGCGGCCATCGCCTCGCGCAGGGCGTCCAGCGCTTCGGCGGCCGTGGCAAACCGAGCCTCCGGCGCGCGCGAGAGAAGCCGGACGACGATTGCCTGCAGGGGAGCCGGCACGTCCGGCGGCAGCTCCGCGGGCGGCTCGTCGCGGATGGCGGCGATGAGCTGCATCAGGTCCGCCCGCTCAAACGGCAGCCGGCCGCAGATCAGCTCGAAGAGGAGCGCGCCCGCCGCCCAGAGGTCGGAGGCGGCGGAGTAGGCGCCCGTGAAGGTCTCCGGCGCCATGTAGTGAGGTGAGCCGGAGAGATGCGCGCTCACGTTGCTTGCCGAGAGCACGCGCGAGAGCCCGAAATCGGCGAGGCGCGGGATGCCCGCCTGGAGCAGGACGTTTGCGGGCTTGAGGTCGCGGTGGACGATGCCTTCGGCGTGCAGGTGAGAGAGGCCGGCGAGGACGCCCTCGGCCATGCGGAGCGCGGCGGCAAGCGAGGGCGCGCGGCCGCCGTTCTCCTTTAGCCAGCCGGCGAGCGAGCCGCCTGCGACATACTCGCTGGCGATGACGATCCGCCCGCCGATCTCCTCGGCGTCCAGGACGGGGACGACGTTGGGATGGCCGCTCGCGCGCAGCCAGACGGTCGCTTCGGCGCGGACCGCAGCCGGGTCTACGCCCTGCGCGTGCGGCAGCTTGAGCGCCACCGGAACGGCGAGCAGGGAGGAACGGCGCTCGGCCAGCCACACCTCGCCGAAGCCGCCCTCGCCAAGGCGACGCAGCAATCTGTAGGGACCGACTTCGTCGTTTGGCTCGGGCATCAGTCCGTCTGTGCTATCAGAGAAGCGGTTTAGCTGGGCCGGATTGCCGCGGAGTGGACGTCACTCTTGACTCTTGCGCCAGGCGGCGAGCTCCTTCCGGTAGGGGACGACCTCTTCGTCGAAATACTTGCCAAACGAGTTCCACGGGTAGCTGCTGTGATCGGAATACTGAGCGATCCATGCCTCGTACGTATCC
>Ga0070735_10005228_pt1 | contig 10810 bp, 7 predicted proteins | sample Coa_R1_FD_66443 | JGI IMG/M metagenome (GOLD analysis project Ga0070735, IMG submission 66443) | Surface soil microbial communities from Centralia Pennsylvania, which are recovering from an underground coalmine fire - Coalmine... | ecosystem: Environmental > Terrestrial > Soil > Unclassified ... | reverse complement strand
CCGCCATCACCAGCTTTGCGGCCGGCAGCGGCGCTTCCTACATCTTCCGCCTGGTAGTCACCGACAGCCTGGGCGGACAGGGACAGGCGCGGGTCCGCGTCACCACGCAGGCTGCGGAGAAGCCGCAGATCCTGTTCTTCATCGCCAATCCGTCCACCATCCAGGCGGGTCAATCCTCGACCCTGTCGTGGAGAGTCATCAATGCGACCACGGTTACGTTGAATGGCGCGACCGTGCAGGCGCAAGCCCAGACGCAAGTGGCGCCGAACACGACTACCACGTATCAACTTGTCGCCACCAACGCCAACGGCAGCGATTCGCAAAGCGTCGTAGTCACGGTGAACGGCTCGCTGACTAAGGTAGTGTACTGCTACGCTTCGCCGGCCACCATCCTCACGGGTGAATCGTCCACATTGTTCTGGCAGACCACCAACGCGACTTCCGTCAGCATCAACAACGGAGTCGGGACGGTGGGCGCCAACGGCAACCAAGTGGTCAGTCCAACCTCTTCGACCACTTACACCATCACCGCGAACGGCGCGAACGGTGCGACCGACAGTTGCAGTGCGTCGGTCACCGTCACCACCGGCGCGGTACCGCGGATCATCCGCTTCTCCTCGGCGCCGCAATCGATCACCGCCGGCCAATCCTCCACGCTGTTCTGGGTGGTGGAGAACGCCACCAGCGTATCGATCGACAACGGCGTGGGTACTGTTTCGCTGGGCGGCTCGCAGGATGTTTCGCCCACGGCCAACGTCACCTACACGCTAACGGCGACCAACGCCGCCGGAAGCGTCACTTCCAAGGCCTCCGTGAACGTGAGTCCGGCAGTCAAGATCACGTCATTCACGGCGACCCCGAATCCGTCGACCGCGGCCGGCGCGGCCGTCGTGCTGGCTTGCACGGCGAGCAACGCGGCCAGCGTCACCTTGAACGGCCAGACCACCAGCGGTGGTTCGGCGACTCAAACCGTGACGCCGCAGGCGACCACCACGTACTCCTGCATCGCCACGGGCACGGCGGGCGGAACCGATCAGCAATCCCTGACGGTGAACGTCCCGGCGGGCGGCGGTGGTGGTGGCGGCGGCGGAGGGAATCCGACGATCTCTGTCGCGGGCGGCCTCACGCAGACCGTGACAACTCGCTTCATCACGCTCGATGCTTCGAAGTCCACGAGCCCGTCGGGGAACAACCCGGTGACGTTCACGTGGGAATCGATCAATGATCGCGCGACGATCGCGGCAGCCAACCAGGGCGTGACCACGGCCGTGCTCGGCGGTGCTCCCACGGTTCCGGGCGCCGTCCAGCCGGGCAGCTATCTGTTCCGCTTGACGGTCACCGATAGCAAGGGGAACTCGTCGACCGCCATCGTCACGTTCATCCTGCAGCTCTAGTCGGCAAACGAAAAGCCCCGGTCCGATTTCGGTCGGATCGGGGCTTTTTTATTGGAGGACGGGTTTCAATTCGCGCAGCGGGACTGCGGACAATGAACCGCGACCGGAGGAAGCGGCGGATGCAGAGCGGAGTGGATTTTGAAGTGGGTGAAGCCCCGCCCGGGAACAGGCGAGGCTGATATCAACTACTCGATGTCGCGAGTGCGCTTTTTGCGATTGCGCGTCTGCGCCAACGCTGCCTTGGTGCGCTGTTTCTCACCAGGTTTCAAGTAGAACGAGTGTCTCTTTATTTCCTTAATGATGTCCTCTTGCTGAACTTTGCGCTTGAAGCGGCGAAGAGCGCCTTCCAGCGTCTCTCCGTCCTGGATCTGGACTTCAGCCAAACACGACTCACCTGCCTTCCGTGCGGGGTAAATTCCAAGGTAACATATGGGCTTCAATTGACCATGGATGAAATCACTCTGCACCCGATCGGCGTGGTCCGCTCTCCCATCACCGATCCGTCACGCGATGAATATTGGGGTGGTATCGTTTCGACCGTCGAACTCGATCCGTCCGCGGTCGGCCCGGACGCGCTCGCGGGGCTGGAGGAGTTCTCGCACATCCAGGTGGTGTATCACTTCCATCAAGTCGCCGCCGATCGCGTCGAGCGCGGAGCACGGCATCCGCAAGGCCGCCAAGAATGGCCGTCTGTCGGCATTCTCGCCCAGCGAGCCAAGCGCCGTCCCAACCGAATCGGCGTTTCCACCTGCCGCCTGCTGAAAGCGGAGCCGCTGAAGCTGACCGTGGAAGCGCTGGACGCGATCGACGGCAGCCCGGTGATCGACGTGAAACCGTACATGTCCGGCTTCGGCCCTCGCGAGGACGTGCGCGAGCCGCAGTGGGCAAAGGAGCTGATGTCGACCTACTACCTTAAAGGCACGAAGACCACCTGACTGGACCAGTCGCTGTCAAGAGAACCTTTCGCGATCAGCTCCAGATCCTCCACGCACTGCCCGATAGTTGCGTTGAGTTGATGCGCGAAAATCACACCCAGAAAGTGCCTGCCCGTAGCCTGACGAGCTTTGGCCTCGCGCAGCATATCTGTATCCTGCGAGAACACGACTCGCCCTATCTCTGTCGCACGGTCGAGCAAATCAGAATCGCTGAAACGCGTCGTCCCGTCCTCTTGCGCGGTCACTACATCCAGGTCGCGCAGCCGTAGTCCAACGGTCACGGCATAGGGCACGTGAACGTCGAGATAGAAACGAATGCTCAACGAGCCTTTTTTAATGCGGCGAGTTTCTGCTGAAGCGGCGACTGGGCGAGGTCTGCGGCCGCTTTTTCCACTTCACGGCGCTGCCGCTCGATTTCCACGTCTAAGCGCTTCTGGTTCTCGTAGTAGTACGACAGGGCGGCATGAATCTGTGCCAGCGACAAACCCGGATGCTGAAAATGAATCTCTTCCGGACTCCAGCCGTGGGCAAGCTTGTCCAGCACGACTTCGATCACCTTCAGGTTGGTGCCGGTGAGCCACGCCACACCGTGCTCATCGATCTCGATGTAAGCAGAAACCGCGTTCACAATACCTCTTCAGGATTATAACCGCCTTGCTCGACGTTAGTTCAAATTGCAATCCACAGGCTCGTAGGAGTATTTGACAACGAACTCGTTCGGCTCCTTAAAGTCGACAGATCGAACTGGCGGAACCGGCGGGCAACGGCGACCGGAATCCGGAAGGTAGATGGGCTCCATCACAAATCTGTAGATCACCTTCAGCGTGGTTCCCGCGCAGGTCTGGGCCAAGCGCGTCGCATCGGTGCTGGCTTTAGCGCCTGGAGTCAGGATAGAGTGACCAGTGTACTCAGCCTTTTCAGGCTTGCCGTCGCGGCCAATCAGGACGAAAGCCGTCACCACCCCCTGAATGCGGACTCGAATGGCTTCATCGGGATAGTTCGGGCTTGCGAAATTTGCCGCGGAACACTCGCTCCGGGCTGGGGTTTCTTGGGCGACCGCACACGGAATCAGTATGGCTGCGAAGATGTGCAACACCAGCCGCCCTCTGACTCCTGTCTTGTGATTGATCTCTACTTGCCCTTGCTCAACTTCCGGAAATACTCCGCGACCGCGTCCGTATAACCGGCCGGGACGCGATCGGTGGTTCCGCTGCGGACCTGGTCGCCGTCGGCGTGCTCGGCTTCTTTGCGAAGCTGAAGCTCCAGCGCTTCCAGGTTCGGCAGCACTTCGCGATTCAGACGATTCTGCAGTTCCTGCGAGCTGATATCACCCATCTGCAGGCGCGAGATGTCGCGCTCCACATCGCCGATTTGGCGCACCATGTCGGGATTGTCTTTGTACTGCTGTCGCATGTCGTTCAACGTGCGGCGAGCGTCCTGGACTGCGCTCCACGGATCGCCGATCGCGCGAGGCTCGTAAATCCCTTCCGGAGCAAAGCGGCCGTACTGATAGCCCGCGCCGAACTGCCCGTACTGGCGATTGGCTCCGCCGTTGGGACCGATCTGTCCGCCGCGCTGCTGCCCGCCGGCCTGTTGTCCACCCTGCTGTTGGCCGCCTTGTTGCTGACCGCTCTGTTGTCCACCCTGCTGTTGACCACCCTGTTGCTGACCGCTCTGCTGGCCACCCTTTTGCTGGCCGCCTTGCTGCTGGCCGTTTTGCTGACCGTTCTGCTGGCCCGCCATGCGCTGCATCTGCTCGCGCATCCGCTCGAGCTGCGCCAGCGACCGGTCGGCCTGGCTTCCGTTGTTGGCCTTATCGCCGCCCTGCCCTAGCGCCTTCTGCGCGTCCTTCAGATCCTGCGCGGTGTTGTCGAGCGCCTGGGTGATAGGAGCCTCGCGGGGAACCATATACGCGCCCATGCCCTGGCGAATATTGCGCGCCGAATACTGCATGCGCAGCTTGGCTTCGTTCTGCTGCAGCTCGCTCAAGCCGTCGCGAATGCGCGCCGACGGGACCGGCTGCGTGCCCGCCATGTCGCGCGCGGCCTTCTGCATATCCTTTTCGAGCTGCTCAACCTCCTGCGCCATTTTGTCTTTTTCATCGGCGAGCTGCTGGGACTGCTGGCGCGTGGGGCCCGACTGCTGCCCGGGGCGCGATTGTCCGTTCAACTGATCCTGATACGCCTGCCGCAGACGGTTCGAGAAATCGCGCTGCTGCTGTGCGAGCTTGTCGGCGCGATCCGCCAGGTCATTCAACTGGCCCGTGGCTTCCTGCTTGCGCATCCCGCTCAGTTGATCCTGCGCTTCTTTCAAACGATCCGCCGCGCGCCGCGCATCGGCCTGGCTCTGCGCCGATCCCTGCTGGCCCTGATTGGCGGACTGCTGGGAGTTGCGCATATCGTCGGTCGCGTGGCTGAGCTGATCGATGGCGCGCTGCAATCGCTGATCCTGCTGACGCATCGGCCGCTGCTGCGACGAACTCTGTTGTGAAGAGCTCTGCTGACCCGACTGGCCGGATTGCCCCGACTGCGAAGACGAGGACGATTGCGAGCTGCTCTGCTGGCCGTTCTGCTGCTGTTGCTGGAGCTGTTCCATCTGCTTCTTCAGCTCCTCGGCTTCACGCCGCAGCATTTCCTGCTGCCAGCGCTGCTCGAAGGTCTGCTTGTCTTTCTGCTGCTGTGCCAATTGCTGCTGGCGCCGCGCGAGCTGTTCCAGACGCTGCAGCGCTTCGTCGATGTCCTTCTGGCGCTGTTCCTGGCTGGTGCTCTGCTGCTGCCCGGTTTCGTACTGATTCTTTTCCGTGTCGAGCTCGAGGTCGAACAGGTTAGCCAGATCGCGTCCGGCCCCGCCGCCACCACCTCCGCCGCCCTGCTGTCCGAACGCCACCTGGATATCGCGGAACGTGGCTTCGGCGCGCAAGAGATGTTGCAATGCTTTCTGCTCGGGCTCCAGAGCGTCCTTCCAGGATTGCGTCTTGAGCTTATCGGAGGCCGGCTGCATTTCCGCGGCCGCGGCTTCCATATCCTTCACGAAGGATTGAAATTCCTGGTTGGCTCCGGCCAGCTCGCGGCTGCGTGCGCGCTGCGCCAGCGACATGGCCTGCTCTTTCAGCTTGCTCTGGATCTCAGCCAGGAATCGCGCGTTCTCGGCCGAGTTGACTTTATCTTTGCCGCCGCCGCGGATCTCGTTCCAGGTGGACGCGATGATTTCCTTCTGCCGCTGGGAGATCTGATTCTGCTGATCGCCGCCCATTCCTCCGCCACCGCCGCCCGCCTGCTGTGACTGCGAATAATTCTTTTCGTAGGGCTGCGTCTCGATGAACATGATGTCGGTGCGCGAAGTGGTGCGCGCATCCTTGGCGGTCGCATACACCGCGACGACATCGCCGGGCTCGAGCTTGTAATCTTCCAACGAAATGACAGTCTTGCCTTCAGCCGTTTTGACACCCCTCTGATTCAGCAGATTGACGACCTTCTCCGGCGTGCCGTTGACCGAGTAATGCAGATCCATGCCTTCCAGGGCGAAATCGTCGTCGGCGGCGACGTCGATGGTCACTTCTTCAATCGGGCTGACGCGGGCATCGGCGCCCGGATGGGTGATCTTCACGTTGGGCGCGTTATCCTGGCGCGCTTCGATGAAATAGTCTTCGGAGAGCCGCACGCTCTGGCCCTGCTCGGTGGCGGCGTAGTGGAACATGCCGTCCTTCTGAATCGGAAGCTTCGCGGTGACGACATTTCCGGATCCGCCGTCGAGCGTGATCTTCGAGCCGTCTTCCATCTCGATGATTCCGTTCTTGAGCGGCCGGTCGGTGACCACGGTGATTTCAGCCACGGTTCCCGCGACGGCGCGCAGATCGCCGCCCGGATCTTCGGTGGTATCAGCCATATGCAGCCACGACGGATAGTGATATGTGACCTTGATCTTCTGGATGGACGGCATGTCGATTACGTCCAGCTTGTAAGTCTTGGAATGCAGGCCGGCGGCTTCGACGTAGTATTCCACAGGCTCAGGCAGCGCGGCGAACAGAAATTCGTACGCGGTTCCGTTGGCGCGCGGCAGCATGGGAGCTTCTTCCCACTTGGTGGCGCTCTTATAGCGCGCGAACATTTTGACCTGCGGAGCCTGGAATCCCATCAGCGTCGCGGTGACCATCTGATCGGCTTTGCGGCGAACCAGCTTGTTGCCGGGATCGACCTGAATATCGTAGAAAGCGCCCTTGTCGCCCTTCGGCATTCCGGCCCACAGCAGCGAAGCTCCATAGCCGAAATAGCCGGGGCCAGCTAGGATAAGCCACGCGAGTGCCGCAGTTGCCGCTCCGGCGGAAGTGGCGAAAGCGAAGATCGATTTGGGCGGCGCGACTTTCGCGGCTTGGGTTCGTTCGGCAATTTTTTGTGTGTCGAGAGCCAGCAGGTCGAGCATCGGATCGGCGTTTTCGCGGCGCTCGACAAACGTCAGCAGGCGCTCTTCGAATTCGGGGAAAGCTCTTTCTGCACGTCGGGCCGCTCGGCGCTGGTTCAGGCGCATCAGGGGCAAAACAATGGCGAAGCCGACCGAGATCGCCAGCGCCAGGAACAGGATGACGCGAGCCACCGTCAGGCTGGTGGAAGAGAACGCGAGCGCATTGGTCACCAGGACCAGCGCCAGCGTGACACCCAGGGCAATGCCCGCGAAAATCGCGGCTCCCTTCGAAACGGCCAGCCATTTCAAACGCGTTTCCAAACCGTGAAGGTATTGGTTAAGCTGCTCGCGCGTGTTCATGCGGCTTCCTTTCGCTTGCTCTTCTCTTCTTCAGCCGGAGGATGAAGGTAGCCGTTCGCCACCAACGACTCCGCCAGCGCTACCAATAACAATAGCAATAATAAGATCGGCCAAAGCCCCCAGGGCTTTCGGTCGGATTGATCTGCTGTGGTGGACGCGCCGGAAGCTGTCTCGTCACTCTCGCCGGTCGCTTTCCACAAATCCATGGTTTCTTTAGGGATCACCGCCAGGTCCGATTCCCGGCGGTCCGCATTGGCGGCGATCAGGCTGTGACGGCCGCTGGCGGTCTTCAGCTCGAAAAACCCTTCGCTGCGGAGCGCGAAGTTCTTGGAATTCGCGGCTTCCTCGAGCGACAGTAAACGTTTCCCGTCGGGCCCGAGCACTTCGGCCGCGGCGCCCTTGGTGTCGCCCGTGCGCAGCTCGACGTAGGAATCGACGGGAAGATTCACGGGCTGCTCGGCCCCGCCGCCGCCCAGGTAGTACGCCGATTGCTGCACGAACGGAACCCAGGCCGCATGGATGGGCAGATCGTTGGCGAGCTTATCGAAGGTCGACGCGAACACCAGGACCTTGCCTTCTCCGATCTGGCGCTCGAGCACCAGCGGAGTGCCGTCGTTCAGTCGCGCCAGAACTTTGGATTTCGACGGATTAACTTTGATGGCCTGGTAGAACTTCACGCCTTCGAAACGCTCCACGCTGCGCATCACCGGATGGCCCATGTCGATTTCAGAGACGGTGAAGAACCGCTCACCTTCGCGGCCGGCGTAACTGGAGGTTTGAATTGGTTCATCCAGCACGGGAACACGCGGCAACGCGGCTGAAGACGGGCCCAGCGCGATCAGCACCGATCCGCCGCCGCTGACGTAGCGCTTCAACGCGTCTTCCAGGTTTGCGGGAATCGATCCGAGATCGGAGAGAATCACCAGAGCGTAGTTGGAAAGCTGCTGCGAGGCGGCCTGTTCGGGGCGATTCGATTCCATGCTGAAGGCCGCATCCGGGGACGCGTCCAGCGCGGCGCGGAAATACACCTGAGACAACGGCTTCCTTCCGTCGTCGACGAACAGAACCTTGCGCGGATCGGTGCGTTCGACAGCAAACAGGAAATGATCGTCGGCGGCGAGCGTGTCGGCGGAATCGATGCGAACTTCGCCGCGGCTGAATCCGTAAGGAGCGTCGAGGCCGAGAAACTCGACCTGGGCGCGGCCGTTCTCCGGCACATCGACGGTCTTGGTCTGCAATGATTTTCCGTTCAGCAACAGCGAAACCGTGCGCTTGGCGGCAGGCGCGCCGAACCCGGCGACGATCGCCTGGAGCCGCACTTTCTTGGGATCGTAGACGCGGCGCGGCGCGACCACGTTTTCGACAGTCCAGTTAGGCGCGGCGTTGCCGATCTGATGCGGGACCAGGGTAGTGCCCGGATCCAGGCGCAGATCGGCGAACCCCGGAGGCATCGCTGATTTTTGCAGATCGCTGATCACGTGCAGCTCGATGGGCTGCTTGACGGATTCGGAAAGCGTGCGCGCATAGCGGGCCAGTTCGCCATAAGAGGAGCGGCCATCGGTGGGCTGAATCGAATTGACCGCGGCCCGGGCTTCGGAGACGTCCTTGGTCACCTGCGTGAGCGTCTGCACCTGCGATCCGAGCGCGACCACCTGGAGCTGGCCTCCGGGTTTGATGCCGTTCAACACGCTCTGCGCTTCGTCCCTGGCCTGCTGGAGCCGATTCCCTGCCCGCATGCTGAACGAATTGTCCACCGCGACCAGCGTAAAGTGATCGCCCCGGGTGGCTGAGGCAGACCGGCGGATAAACGGATTCGCGAACAGCAGCGCCAGCAGGATGATCATCAGCGTGCGCAGGATGAACAGCACGATGTAATCCAGGCGGCGATGCTTGACCGAGCTGGTTTCGCGCTTTTCAAACAGCATCAGCGACGGGAAAAATCGCGGATCGGTCCGGTGGCGCTTCAGGAGATGGATCCAGATCGGTAGCCCGACGGCGGCGAGTCCAGCGAGAAACCAGGGAGCGAGAAAGCCCATAAATCAGTGTCCAGTGGCCAGTGGCCGGTGGCCAGTCAAACCCCTTTCCGGGCGCTGCCCACTGGGCACTGACCACTGGACACTGGCCACTTTCTTCACTACATTCTTCCTTGCCGGATGGCCAGATATTCGCGCAGCGCGGCGTCCAGAGGACGGCTGGTGTCGATCAGAAAATAATCCAGGCCGCCCGCCTTGGCGCGGGTCTTCAGATCCTCGATGTGCGCGTCGATCTTGGGGCCGTATTCGTGCGCCAAGTAGTCGGGCGAAACTTCCATGGCGTCTCCGGTTTCCAGGTCCTGCATCAGCGCGGGATGGCGCAGCTTGGGATGAATCTCTTCCGGATCGAGCACGTGGAACAGAATCAGCTCGCATCCATGGAAGCGCAGGGGCTGTACCTTCTTGATAATGGTCTCGGGGTTTTCCCAAAAATCCGAAATGAGGACGACGATTCCGCGGCGGCGCAGGAATTCCTGCAACACGTGAAACGGATGGGCGTAGTTGGTGCGCGCTCCGGGCTTGGCGTTTTCAATGGCGTTGAGCACGCGCATGAGCTGGCCCTGGCGCGAAGAGGGGCGGATGTAGTTGCGAACTTCGTCGTCGAACACGATCAATCCCGAGGCGTCGCGCTGGGAACTCGCCATGTACGCGAGCGACGCGGCCAGGAAGCGCGCGTATTCCAGTTTTTCGAGTCCCTGCGAGCCGAACTTCATGGAGCGGCTGGCGTCCAGCAGGATGGTGAGCTGCGAATTGGTCTCGCCGCGATACCGCTTGAGAAACGCCCGCTCGGTGCGCGCAAAGACGTTCCAGTCGACGTGGCGCAGATCGTCGCCGGGACTGTAGGCGCGGTATTCGGCGAACTCCTGACTGAATCCGAAATCGGGCGAGCGGTGCAGACCGGCGATGAAGCCATCGACCACCGTCTTGGCGATCAGGTCCAGGCCGGAGATGCCCGCGAGAACGGTCGGATCTAGAAAGCGTTGAAGCATGAAAAACAGGAGTTGGGAGTCAGAATCTAATCCCTGGGTGCCGGCATTGCCTCCAACAGTTTTTTCAAAATATCGTCCTGCGTCAGGCGATCGGATTCGGCTTGGAAGTTCAGCAGAATGCGGTGACGGAGAATCGGACGCATCAGCGCGATCACGTCTTCGTACGACACGTGGTAGCGATGGCGCATCAGAGCGCGAGCCTTCGACGCCAGAACCAGGAATTGCGCGGCGCGCACGCTGGCGCCGAAATTCACGTACTTCTTGATGAAATCGGGAGCCGTGCTGTCGGTGGCGCGGGTCGCGCGAACCAGGTCGACGGCGTAGCGCGCCACCGAATCGGCGATGGGCACCATGCGCACCACCTGCTGGAAATCCAGAATCTCTTCGGCGTTGGTCACCGCTTCCACCACCGCCTGATGCACGGTAGTGGTGAGGCCCAGCACCTTCATTTCATGTTCGGCCGAAAGATAATCGAGCAGGGTATTGAAGATGAAACGGTCGAGCTGCGCTTCGGGCAGCGGATAGGTTCCTTCCAGCTCGATCGGGTTCTGTGTGGCCAGCACGAAGAACGGGGGCCGAATTTTGTAGTGATTGCCGCGTACGGTGCAGGACAGCTCCTGCATGGCTTCGAGCAGCGCCGACTGGGTCTTGGGAGGCGTGCGGTTGATTTCGTCGGCCAGCAGGACGTTGGCGAAAATCGG
>Ga0070735_10005227_pt1 | contig 10810 bp, 7 predicted proteins | sample Coa_R1_FD_66443 | JGI IMG/M metagenome (GOLD analysis project Ga0070735, IMG submission 66443) | Surface soil microbial communities from Centralia Pennsylvania, which are recovering from an underground coalmine fire - Coalmine... | ecosystem: Environmental > Terrestrial > Soil > Unclassified ... | reverse complement strand
CTCGCGGAACATGGGGGGGGACATCGGCATCGCCTTCGTCACCACGCTCATCGCCCGGAGGGCTCAGGTGCATCAGGCCAACCTCTCCGCACACACAACGGCCTACGACGCGCCCTATGCGGCGAAGCTCGACGGGATCGCGCGTGCGCTGGAGCACGCGGGCTCCACGTCGGTCGAGGCGGCGCGCCAGGCCACGGGGGCGCTCTATCGCCAGCTCGTGGCGCAGTCGACGCAGCTCGCGTACCTCGACGCGCTCTGGGCGCTTGGCGTCGCGGCGGCGGTGATGGTCCCGGTCGTCTGGATCGCGAGCAAGCCGCAGGCGGGTGCGGCGGCGCCTGCGGGCCACTGACGACGACCGCCGCTGAAGGAGCCTCGCGCACAAAGAGGGACAGACCCTCTGCGCCGCTTGGTCCACGCGCAGCTAACGGCTACGGGCCCGTTGGCCGTATCCATATTCTGGAGCCCCCGTATGCCCGCGCGTCCGTCCGCCACGCACCACTCCGGGGTGTTGCGTGAACCTCTCGAGACCGCCGCGGGCGAGCAGATGCCGACCCTCTTGGCGGGGCTCGGCGCGATCGCGGGCGTCTGCGGGCTGTTCGACGTCGCTTCTCTTCCGTCCTCGGCGCGCGGGATCGTGGTCTACGACTTCGTCACGTGTGCGGCGTGCCTCGGGGGACGGGCGGCGTGGCTCAAGGTCCGCTCGCTCCGCGCCCACCACCATCCCTTCGCCACGCTGCTCGGGTTGCTCTTCGCGTCCAACACGCTGGCCACGATCGCGGCCACGGGAGAGATGGCGTACAGCGCGCACCTGGCGATCATGCTGACCGGGGCGGGCGCGTTCTTGACCTCGATTCCCTGGATCGTCACGTACGACGCCCTCGTGACCGTCGGATGGTTCTTCGTTGCGCGCCAGATCGCGACACCCGGCCAGCTCGGACCCTACGGCCTCGCACTGGTCCTCGGGGCCGGCCTCTCGCTGATCCTCCTCGCCACGCGCATCCGCGCCTACTCGAAGATCGCCCTCCTTCGCACGCGCGACCGGGTCCACGGCGAGCGCCTGAGCGCCGCCCTCGCCAAGTCGCGGACGGAGCTCGAGCAACGGCAACGCGCCGAGGTGGAAGAGCGCCGCCTGCGCGAACAGCTGCTCCAGGCCCGGAAGATGGACGCCATCGGGCGCCTCGCGGGCGGCGTGGCGCACGAGATCAACAACGCTCTCGCCTCGATCCTGACCGTGACGGGCCTTCTCCTCGAGGAGGATCGCCTCGACGCCGTGGGCCGCGAGGACCTGCGCAGCATCCGCGAGGCGTCGGAGCGAGCGGCCGATCTCACGCGCAAGCTGCTCGCCGTCGGCCGCAAGGGGAAATACACGACGACGGTGATCGACCCGGGCGAGCTGGTCGAGCGCGCCCGGCTCGCGCTGGGCGACAAGCTACGGCCCGAGATCGAGGTGGACGTCCGTCTCGAGCACGGCGAAGCCCGCATCGAGGGCGACGCGGAGCAGCTCGTGGAGGCGCTGCGCAACCTGCTCGCGAACGCGGCCGACGCGATGCCGGACGGCGGCCTCTTGACGATCCGCACGGGCCGCATGGGCCTCGACGGCGCGGAAGCCCACGCACGTGCGGTCGCGCCCGGCCAGTACGTAGCGATCTCCGTGCAGGACACGGGCGTCGGGATGGACTCGGAGACGCGCAAGCTCGCGTTCGATCCGTTTTTCACCACGAAGCCGGTCGGCGAGGGGGCGGGCCTCGGGCTGCCGAGCGTTTACGGGATCGCGCGCAACCACGGCGGCAGTGCAGAGCTCGAGAGCGCGCCGGGCAAGGGAACGACGGTCACGCTGCACATCCCGGCGGCGGACGTGCGTGCCATCTCCACGACGCCTCCGAGCGGGCCGCGACGGGACGTCCGGGGGCGCCGGCTCCTGCTCGTCGACGACGAACCGGCGGTCCGCGCCGCCGCGCGCCGGATCCTCGAGCGGATGGGGCTCTACGTGCGGGAGGCCGAGAACGGGCGACGCGCGCTCGAGATCTTCGCGACGGAGGGGCCCTTCGACCTCGTCGTCGTCGACATGGTGATGCCGATCATGGCCGGCCGGGAGCTATTCTTTCGCCTGCGGGAACGCGCGCCGGACGTGCGGGTCCTGCTCGTCTCCGGCTTCGCCCCGGACGACGACGCGCAGACGCTTCTCGACGCGGGCGCGCTCGGGTTCCTCGAGAAGCCGTATACCCTCGCCGCCCTCACGCGCGCCGTGAGGACCGCGCTCGCCAGCGTACCGCCGGAGCGATCGGCGACCGAAGCGTAGAGACGCGGACCAGCGTGGCTAGTCCGCGCCGGCATCTCCCGCATCGGCGTCGCAGCAGTACCCACGCACCCCCGTGCCCCCGTACTCGAGCGGCCCCGGCACGCAACCGGCCGGCGGCTTGGCCGACCCAAGGCAGAAGAGCTGGTCAGCCATCGAAGCACAGAGAAGCGCGAAGTAACCCGCCGGACCTGCGAAGCACGTGTCGCCCGAGGCGCAGCAGTAGTCGTGCCCACCGGAGCCGGGTCCGAGCACGACGCATCCAAGCGAGGCATCCGTTTCCGCGTCGGGCACGGGCCCGCTGTCACCCGGGAGGGTGAGACCGCCGTCGCCGGGCGTCGCCGGGTCGATGCAGGTATATGACACGGCCGGGCTCGCGCATTGCGACTGCGTGTCGGCGACGCACGGCGGTGGACGCGGGCAGCAGTAGGTCGCGACACCTTCCTTGTCGACGACCGTCTGCGCACACTTGTCGTTTCGAACCTCCCACAGATTCGCGCCGGCCGGGCACGTGTACGAGGATTGCCCGGCCGCGCACGTGGGAGAGCTCGGCGCGAACGTACAGATCGGAGGCGCAAGCCCGCTCGACGTGACCGGCGCACCCGCAACGCAAGTGTTTGTCGAGTTGTCGCACACGCTGCCACTATCGCAGTACGTGTTGCATCCGTTGTCCTTGCACCGGCCGCCGGCCTCTCCCGGCGACGGTCCGCAGGCGGAGGTGATCGCCACCGTTCGCAATAGAAGGAGACCACCGAGAAACAGCCGGCCGGGGGACACCCTGTGGACGCCAGGCGACGATCCGTGGCGTCCAGGCACGCCCGCACGCAGAGTGAAAGGGCTCTGGATACTCACGCCGTCCGCTCACACACGGAGCGTGCCGCGAGCGTTGCGCGGTCAAGTGCAGCGCGGGAGGCTACTCCGCGGCGGCGTCGAGCGCGGCGGGCGTCTCGGCGCGGTTGCTGCGGCGAACCTCGCGATAGAGGGCCAGGTCTTCCTTTACGCGAGCGGCCACGGCGGGGGCCGCCTCGACCGCGCCCCTCACGAGCTCGACGACCATGTGCGGCGACTTTCGGGCCGCGTCGCCCGACGCGCGCGCGAACGACGTGACGCGCCCCTGCCACCGCTCGGCGCGCGTCTTGGTGATGTACGGGGCCACCTCGGCGACCAGGTCCGCGGCCGTCCCGGCGTAGACGTGCGGCGCCTTGTGCAGCGATCGCGCGAAGCGGGGACTCGCTGTGAGGAACGCGCGCACTTGCTCGGCGGTCACGCCGTGCTCGGAGTACGCTCGATCGAGCTCCGCGAGCGCCGCCTGTTTGGCCTTGAACAGGTACATCTGCACGCGGGAGTAGAAGTTGACCCGCCCGTCCCCGCTCGTCTCGACGGGGCAGAAGATGGTGCCGGGGAGCTTCTCCGTGATGGCCGTCTGGACGCCGTCGGACACCCCCGCGCTCGGCATGCACCCGAACGGCTTCACGCTGAGCGTCATGTGCGCCTTCGAGTGAAGGACGTTCATGATGAGCTTTCCGACCTCCATGTGGCCCTCGCCGCCGCGGAGATCGTTGTTGTAGTACTCGTGGCTCACCTTCGCGATCTCGAACATGTCGGGCAGGTGATAGTCGTACAGCCCCAGCGTGTGCGCGAACGTCTGGAAGAGCGTCCGGACGATCTTGTCCGCCGCCGCCACGCCCACGAGCTTCTGGGCGACCCCGAAGGGCCCCAGGCTGCCGAGGCCGTAGTAGCTCTTGTCCGCGCCGCGAAGGCTTGCCCTCTCGAGCGTGTCGCGCCGCGCCTCCCAGAGCATGTAGAGGATCCACGCCGCCACGAGCTGGATGTCCGCCTCGGCCCCCTCTGTTTCGAGGAAGCGCTGCAGCTGATAGTTGCCGTCGCCCTCAGTCGTCATCGCCCAGAACTCGCCGATGATGCTGACCTTGGGCTTGGGCAGCGTGCGGTCCACGCGGACGGCCTCGAGCAGAGGCTTGCACCGCCAGAGCGCCGCCAGCACGTTCTGCCGCGCCTCGAGCGCCTCGTAGATGATCTTCTTGCACCGCTCGAGCGCCCGGTCCGTGTCGCCCGAGTTCACCTCGTACGGGCGAATCCGGTAGCCGAGAGCGTTGAGCGCGTCGCCTGCGAGGAGCGCCTTGATCAGCGCCCAGAAGAACTTGGGCGTCATCTCGAGGCCGCTCGCCTCTCCCGTCGCCTGGCTTAGGCCCCCCGTCTGCTGGAAGAGCACCACGCGGAACCCGTCAAAGCCCGCGTCGCGCAGCGCCTTGCGGTACTCCGTCACGTACATTCCGAAGCGGCACGGCCCGCACGCGCCGGCCGTGAGAAAGACGAATTTCTTCACGACCTCTTCGGACGTCATCCCGTGCTTGTCGCGCAGCGTGCAGAGGTACTTCACGAGGTTTCCCACCGTGAAGTACGTCGGATTGCACTGGCCGCGGTTGCCGAACTCCTTGCCGTATTGCAACGCCCCCACGTCCGGGCAGTCCATCATCTGCACGTGGTAGCCGATGCCCCGGAGCGCGCCCTCGATGAAGTAGTCGTGCGCCATCGTCAGCCCGCTGACCAGGATCGTGATGTGCGCCTTCTCGCTCTTCGTGAAAGTGAGACCGGCCATGTCCTCGATCCACTGCTCCGTCTTGCCGTCGAGGCCCAGGCGCTTGCGCTCGTCCTCCTCGAACTTGCGAAGCTCCGCCTCGACGTCGACGACGGGAAGCGCGCGCTTGTCCTTGATCGCGTCCTTCATGGTCCCCACGTTCATGGCATTCCCTTTCATTCGGCCGCGTTCGTCTGAACCTGCACCGGCACCATTCCCTCGGTCGTCTTCTTGCGAAGCTGGATGAGCCCCGTCGGCGCCTCCGCGGCGGCTTCCGCGGGCTCGCTCGCGCGCGTCTCGTAGGCAAGGATGCGCGCGCGCACCTCTGCGATCTGGGCCTCGATCGCCGGGTCGGCGTGACGGCGCTCGCTCAGCTGCCCGGCGCGCAGCTCGAGCAGCTCGAGTCGCTTTCTGTCGATCGCGTGCTCGAGCTCCCCGCGCCGCTTGCGCGCGTCCTGCAGCCGCTCCTCGTGGAGCTTGAGCGCGTGGGCGTACGTCTTCACGCGGATCTTGATGCTGCCGCCCGGCTTGTTCGCGTCGATATCGTGGAGCGCCGCGTAGGGCGTCTTGCTCGTCTCGATGATCGAGTCGATGAGGCCGTACGTCGGCGCGTCGTGACCGCACTTGAAGGACGACAGGTCGAGGACCACCACGTTCGGGTGCCGGGCCGCGAAGCCCGCACCCCAGACCTTCTGCGCGCTGTTGACCGAGTAGTTCTCCGGCCACACGTGGTTGAGCTCGAGCGCCGTCTTGCACCGGCCTTTCTCGATGTCCTCCTTGTAGAAGCGCTCGAGGTACTTCGGGTCCCGCGGGATCGAGCGCACGCTCAGGATGGGGTATCCGAGGACCTGGAACTCCTCCGGAATGCCATGGTTTAGACCAGGGTCCGAGTGGTACGGGCGGCCGATCATCAAGATGGCCACACGGTCCTCCGACTCGACCGTGTCGAGGATCGCCCTGCCCTTGTCCTGCAGATCGCGCTCGAATCCGTCGAGCGCCTTCCAGCCCTCTTTGCAAGCGAAGTCGTTCTCGTCCTCGGTCACCCCGAGGCGCGGCCCGAACACCTCGAAGAGGCGCTTGGCCATGAGCGTCGGCTCCACCATCGACAGCGCCGGGTCGAGGTACTCGATCCCGCGCGTTGCGAAGAAGTCGACCTCCTTCGTGAAGGCCGCCTTCATGACGTCCGGGCAGCCGGCGACGATGGGGCAGCTCGCGTTGTCGACAGTGTCGATCACCCAGTTGGGGACGTGCGTCAGGATCGGGAAGAAGAGGTACCTGAGCGGCCGCTTTTCCGTGTGCAGATCGAAGAGGAGGTTGTGGATGTGCGCCTGGGCCACCTTGCTCGGGAAGCACGGATCGATCGACCCATACTTGCCGCCCTTCACCCAGAGCTCCTCGGTCGTCTCGTCGCTGAAGACCACGTTCGTCTTCGGCACCCCGAGCGCCTCGAAGTACGCGCGGAAGAACGGACCGGTCGAGTAGAGGTTGAGCACGCGCGGGATCCCGATCCGGACCTTGCGCCGCGCGTCCCAGGACTCCTTCGACGAACGCCGGAAGGGACGCTGGATCGAGACGCGCCGCATGCCGAAGATCCCCTTGCGCACCTCGACGTCGGCGACGGGGCTACCCTCGGCCGGCATCGGCGCAGTGTCGTAGACGTGCATGAAGGCGCGCTTGCTCTCGTAGTCGACGAGGTTCGGGAACTGCCGCGCGATCTTCTTGCGCTCCTCGACGAGCGACAGCATCGCGTCTTTGCTCTCGACGGTACCTTTCTCGCACGAGAAGCCCGCGATGTAGCGGCTCGAGGAGCCGTCGGGGCGCTTGGTGTCGATGAACGTCCGCTTGCAGTTGTTCTCGCAGAAGTGGCAGACAGTGCTCTCGTCGTTCTTCGTCGTGTAGTCGAGGTCGATGGCGGCATCGATGCCGATGAACGCGGACCGGCCGCGCCGCTTCACGACGCGCACGGTCTCCATCGCGGCGCCGATCGCCCCAGCCTCGCCCGTGTGGGGGTGGACGTACACCTCGGCGTCCGGGACGCGACCCTTGATGTAGTCGACCTGCGCCTTGACCGCGGCGAGGTTGTATTGCGTCCCTCCCTGCAGGACGAACTTGCGCCCGAGGGACGCGAGCCGCGGGATCTGCACCACGTACTGCCAGACGTTCTTCGGCAGCACCTGGGCGAGCCCGGCGAGCATCTCCTCCTTGCTGAAACCCTCTTTCTGGAAGTTGACCCGATCGGTGTCGAGGAACACCGCGCAGCCGTAGCTGAACTTGGGCGCGAGCTCGGCCTGGAACGCCACGTCCGCGAACTCTGTCACCGGCACGCCGAACGAGTCCGCCGTCGCCTGCAGGAGCATCCCGTTGCCGGCCGAGCATGAGTTCGAAAGGCGGAAGTTGGCGATGTCGCCGTTCTTCATGAAGAGGACCTTGATGTCCTGCCCGCCGATGTCGCAGATGACGTCGACGTCGCCGAAGAAGTGCACGGCGCTCATCATGTGGGCGACCGTCTCGACGATGTTGACGTCGCTCCGCACGCACTGCTCGAGCACGTCCGCCGCGTAGCCGGTCGCGCCGAAGCCCATGACTTCGAGCGTCGCCTTCTGGTCCACCTCGACGTAGTCGCGGAGCTTCTTGAGGAGCTCCTTCGTGTCCTGGATCGGGTTGCCCTTCGAGAGCTGGTACGCCTTCGAGAGGATCCGGCCGCTCTCGAAGTCGACGAGGACCGCCTTGCTCGACGTCGATCCGCCGTCGAGGCCCACGACGGCGCGCACGACCTCCCGCTCTTCGAAGCGGGCGGCCTCGAACTTGGGGATCGCGTACGTCTGCTTGAACTCGTCGAGCTCGTCGCGGGTTTTGGCCAGCGGGGGGCCGGCGCTCTCGCCGAGGCGCGCCTTGCGGCCGGTCGTGATGTACTCGCGCAGGCGATCGAGCTCCGCGAGCAGGCCCACGTCCTCGTCCTCGTGCATGCCGAAGAGCACCGCGCCGTGGGCGGCGTAGTACTGGCTGTTCTTCGGCACGAAGATGAGCTCGTCGATCGGGACGTCCTTGGGGTACGCGTATCCGCGCTCGTCCCACGTCTGAGGGATCCGCAGGCGCCAACACTCCTGCAAGAACGGCAGGTACGTGTTGGGGCCGCCGAGCAGGAGGACGCGGTGCTTGAGGGTCGCGCCGCGCGTCAAGACGCTCAGGTTCTGAAGGACGATGGCGTCGGCGAGCGAGCAGAGGACCTCGTTCGAAGGGATCCCGCTCTTGATAAGGTTGACGATGTCCGTCTCGGCGAAGACGCCGCACTTGGCCGCGACGTGGTGGAGCTTGGAGTCGTCGAAATGGAGCTGGGTCACGAGGTCGGGCGGCGCGTTGACTTTGAGGAAGCACTTGTCGATCGTTGCGCCCGTACCGCTAGCGCACTTGTCGTTCATCGACGCGACCGGCGTCTTCTCGCCGTTCTTGTCGTTCTTCTTGAAGACGATGATCTTCGCGTCCTGCCCGCCGAGCTCGATGACGCTGCCGACGTCCGGGTGCAGGTGCTCCACCGCGAGGGTGACGGCGTTCACTTCCTGGACGAACTTGCCCCCCGTGGGCGCGCAGAGCGGGCCCGAGCCCGAGCCGGTGAGGAAGATCTTCCAGTCCGTCGCGGCCCGATCGGGGAACGCGGCGAGGATGGTCTCGAGCATGCCGAGGACGTACTCGGGCTGCTTCGTGTGGTGGCGCTGGTAGTCGCTCCAGAGGATCTGCTTGGTCGCCGGGTCGAGAACGACGGCCTTGACCGTCGTGCTCCCGACGTCCATCCCGATCGCGAGCCGCCCGCCGTTTCCGTTCGCCATCCGCCCCTCGTTCGTCGTGGCGGGCCCTCCGCAGGCCGTCGCCGTGGTCGCTTCAGGTACAGGGCGGCTCCCGAACCAGGGACCCGCCGTGGCGCAACTAGACTGACGTGTCAGTCACTTTCGCTCGTAGCCCAGTTCTGGCTCCGCGAGAAGTGGGAAAATGGCCGAGCGCCCGCTGACAGGCGTGTCATTCTCACGCGGGGCGTGACCCTGGACCGCGGTTTCGCTACGTATTCGGCCCCTCGGGGCGAATGGGCAAGCCGGAGCGGCGTCAACAGATCTTGAACGTGGCGCGCGACGTATTCGCCCGTCGCGGCTACCACAACGCCAAGATCGAGGACATCGTGGCGGCCGCCGGCGTCGCCCGCGGCACCTTCTACCTCTACTTCCCCGACAAGCGGACCATCTTCGAAGAGATCGTAGATCGCACGATCGCGCGCCTCGGCATGTCGATCGTGCGCGTCGACCCGCACGACGCCGCCCACAGCGTGGCCGACCAGGTGCGCGACAACATACGGCGCGTCGTGCGCATCCTGCTCGAGGACCGGGCGACGACGAAGATCCTATTGAGCGACGCGCTCGGGGTCGACCCGGCGTTCGACCGCAAGCTCCTCTCGTTTTACGACGAGATGGCCAATGTCCTCGAGCAAAGCCTGCGCGACGGGCAGGCGCTCGGCGTCGTAGTCGCCAAGGGGGACGTCCGCCTCATGTCATGGCTCGCCATGGGCGCGCTCAAGGAGGTCCTCTTTCAGGTCGTCCAGCGCGGCGCGGAGTACGAAGAGGACCCGCTCGTCGACGGCACCTTCGCGCTCCTTCGCGCCGGGTTCCTGCGCGTATGAGTCCGCGCGCGAGCGAAGCGAGAGAGCGGAGCCCGGACTGGGGCTTGCCCGAAGGGCTATTGCTAAGGGCTCCTAAACACGGTCGCGCGGAACCGGGATCATAGAAAGCGTGCGACGTGCCCGGCGATCATCGCGGGATGGGCCTTGAAGGTCTCGAAGGTCGACGTGAGCGCGGCGTCTCGCTCCGCGACAGAGGGGTAGAAGCGATTGTGCGTCGTGCTCTTCTTGGTCACCTTCCAGACGCCCTCGATGCCGTTGAGTTCGGGCGAGTACGCCGGGAGACGAAACAGCTCGACGCGATGCCGATGCTCTGCGAGCCATCGTTGGCCGAGGGCGTCGAGCTGGTGGCAGGGCCCGTTGTCGATGATCAGGAACACCTTGCGTCGGGGACAGCGACGCACCAGCTCCTTGAGGAACGCGAGGAACGTCTTGCCGTTGAAGACCTTTGCGAACTGGTAGACGAAGTACGGCCTGCGCTCGACGGACACGGCTCCGTACACGTGTGCGGTCTTGCGCTCTCCGAAGGTATCGACTCGAGGCTGAACGCCGACGCGCGACCACGTGACATGAAGGGTGCCGTCGAGCCAGAAGCTCGACTCGTCCCCGAACATCACGACGCCGCGGCAGGCGCGCGCTTTTTTTTGATCGCGGGCAGCCGCACCCGCAGCCAATACGCTTGGGCCTCGGCATCGGCGCGGGCGAGCCGCTTTCGCGGCCGCTGCACGGAGAATCCGAGCTGGTGCAGCAGTCGCGGCACGTGATGATTGTGATAGCGAACGCCGAACCGCTGCTCGATGACGTCGCCGATCATGGGCCCGGTCCACACGCCCGACTGGTAGCCCGCGGCCTGAGGTCCTGCCTCGACGATCACCGTCAGCTCCGCACGCTGTCTTTCCGACAGCTTCGGCGCGGGTCCCGGCGCCGTCCCCGTGAGCAGTCCCTCGACGCCCAGCGCCTCGTACCACTGCAGCCATCGATTCACCGAGCCGCGCGTCACGTCGAGCTCTGCGGCGAGCTCCACAACACGGCGCCCTTCGATGTAGCCGAGCATCGCTCGACCGCGACGCCACGCGTCCAGGTCGCCCCGGCTCTTCGCCGCGGCGACGAACTCCTGGAGCTGCCTCTGCGCCCCGGCCGTCCGTCGGCCCGGGCTGATCGCCTCACCTGTCCTCGACCTCGCCATGATCGCCCTTTCGAGAGATCGCGGCACCATGATCCTCTCGGGATCTCAGGTCAACAGGCTTGGATCGAGCTC
>Ga0070735_10005225_pt1 | contig 10813 bp, 12 predicted proteins | sample Coa_R1_FD_66443 | JGI IMG/M metagenome (GOLD analysis project Ga0070735, IMG submission 66443) | Surface soil microbial communities from Centralia Pennsylvania, which are recovering from an underground coalmine fire - Coalmine... | ecosystem: Environmental > Terrestrial > Soil > Unclassified ... | reverse complement strand
TGGAACGCAGACGACTCGGCGGGCCTTGTCACCTTCACCGCCGCCCCCGGCTACAACGCCGCGACCGCGAGCGCCGCGGCAAAATGATGGGCAGTTGCAATCGCCCGGCCGGCATCCGATGATCCTCGATCTGTTCCAGCTCAACAATCGCGTCGCCCTCGTCACGGGGGCAAATCGCGGGCTGGGCCAGGCCATGGCGCTTGGCCTGGCCGAAGCGGGGGCCGACATCGCGTGCGTGTCGCGGTCGGGCGACGACGCAACGATTCGCGGCCAGGTCGAAAAGCTGGGTCGCCGGTTTCTGGGATTCAAGGTCGAATTGGCCGATCCGGCGCAGCGCGAGGGCCTGGTCGACAAGGTTGTCGCCGGTTTGGGGCAGGTCGACATTCTGGTGAACAACGCCGGAACCGGCACACGCCATTCGCCGGAAGTCTATCCGATGCACGAATGGCGCGACTTGCTCGAAGTGCATCTTAATGCGGCCTTCGACCTCGCGCAGCAGGCGGCCTTGCACATGCTCCCGCGCGGGCGGGGCAAGATCATCAACATCGGCTCGGTGATGAGCTTCGAGGCGGGACTCAACCTGCCCGCGTACGCCGCTGCCAAACATGGCCTGGCCGGACTCACCAAGTCGCTGGCTGTTGGTTGGAGCAGCCGCGGCATCAATGTGAATTGCATCGCTCCCGGCTATTTCGAGACGAACATGGCCACGTCGCTCAAGTACCATCCGGTGCGCGGCCAGCAGATTCTCGATCGCATTCCGGCGGGGCGTTGGGGAATGCCTGAAGAGCTGAAGGGCCTGGCTGTGTTTCTGGCGTCCGACGCTTCGAATTACATGCACGGCAGCGTCGTGCCCATCGACGGTGGCTGGCTGGCCCGCTGAGAACGTCGGCGACACTGATGCGGTATTCGATCATCATTCCGACGCTCAATGAAGCCGGTCAAATCGCCCACGCAATCGCCCAGGCCCGTGCGCTGGGAGATGTGGAAATCATCGTGGTGGACGGAGGAAGCAATGACGAGACGCTTTCGGCCTCCCTTGGGGCCGACCAGGTTTTAACGGCCGAGCGCGGCCGCGCTGCGCAGCAAAACGCCGGTGCAGCCGCCAGCCGAGGCGACGTGTTGCTGTTCCTGCATGCCGATTGCTGGCTGGGGCCCGGCGCGCTGGAACAGATGGCGTCGGCGCTGGCCGAGTCGGGCTGCGTGGGGGGCTATTTTCGACAGGCGATTGAAGCTGCGGGCCGTCGATTTCGTTGGCTGGAGCGGGGAAATGCGTTGCGGGCCGGGCTTTTGGGCCTGCCGTACGGCGACCAGGGCATTTTCGCGCGTCGCGAGATTTTCAACAAGTTGGGCGGATTTCCGCCGCTGGCTCTCATGGAAGACCTGTACTTCATGAAGCGGCTGCGTCGTGAAGGCAGCCTGGCGCGCGTCGCGGGCCCACTACATGTCTCGGCCAGGCGCTGGGAGAAGCACGGGGTCGTTCGGCAGACCGCCCGCAACTGGTGCATTACGCTTTTGGCTCAATTGGGGTTTTCGCCCAATCGCCTGTCGCGATTTTATCCGGACGTGCGCTGAACTCTGGCGAGTTCCGCTACGGCGCGCGTTGGGGATGCCTACTCGGCGGAAAGCACGGCGCTCAGCCGCTCGTGCATCGAGCCGACTTCGCAAATTTTGATCCCGAATTTCTCGCCAATCTTGACGGCCTCGCCGCGGCAGTAGAGCTGATTATTCACATAGAAGTCGAGCAGGTCCTCGCACGATTTCTCGAAGGTGATGATCGCACCCGGGCCGATGCCCAGAAGCTGGCCCATCTCGATTCTCTTCTCGGCCAGTTTCACGATGACAGGGACGGGGAGCTTCTTGAGGCGATCGATCCGGCTGGGGCTCTCGGGCGGCGCCGAAGGGGCGAACGCGGCGGCGGTGGACCGCGCCGTTGCAGGGGGAACTATCGGCGCCCCTGCATCGGGCTCGTTGAGGCCCACATCCGAGGTCGAGACGGCCTCTGGGGCCATCGGCCCGCTTTCGGCAATTTTGCCTTCGTCCGTCGGATCAGTCGCGGGTTCAGCCATAGTGGTAGGCGCCTTCGACAGGCCTTTTTGCTCGTCGCGCGAACCTCAAGCGCCTGCGGCATCTCAATAATTGAATATCGGCAGGCGGGCGCTGCTACTTTCGGAAAATCCCGCAATGCCGCCGGGATCCGGCCGACAATGCAGAAAATGCGCAGTTGCCGTCGTCCGGCATGGTCCGTAGAATGAATACATGGTGTGGTTCGCGACGAAATGCGATCCGGAGGTCATCGTCGACATTGGCTGAGCCGAAGCGCGTAGACCTGACGGTCAAACAAAAGCGGGCGATTCTCGTGGCTGTGGTCCTGCCTGGAACTCAGCGAGAACTCGAAGAACCCCTGGACGAGCTCCGCGGCCTTGCGGAAACAGCCGGCGTGAAAACCGTGGGAACGCTGGTGCAAAACCGGCAAGTCCCCGACGCCGCGACGTATCTGGGCAAGGGCAAGCTGGCCGAGTTGAAGACGCTGGTCGCGCTGCAAGAGGCCAACACGATTCTGTTCGACAACAATCTCAGCCCCGCGCAGACGCGCAACCTCGAGCAGGAACTCGAGACCGAGATCGTCGATCGCAGCGAGCTGATCCTGGCGATCTTCGCGACCCATGCCCGCAGCTACGAATCGCGGTTGCAGGTCGAGCTGGCACAGCTTTTATACATGCGGCCGCGCCTTAAGCGCTTGTGGACCCACCTGGAACGGACCGAAGGCGCCGTGGGAAGCCGCGGGCCGGGCGAACAACAGCTCGAAACCGACCGGCGGCTCATCGATTCGCGGGTAAGCGATCTGCGGCAGCGCCTCAAAACGGTCGAACGGCGGCGCGAGCGGCAGGTCTCGCAGCGCCGCGACTATCTCACGGTTTCGCTGGTCGGTTACACCAACGCCGGGAAAAGCACGCTCATGAACGCTTTGACCGGCGCGGGAGTTTTTGTCGCCAATCAGCTTTTCGCGACGCTCGATACGCGCACGCGCGCATGGAAAATTCCCAATTTGGGACGGGCGCTGCTTTCCGACACCGTCGGCTTCATTCGCGATCTTCCGCACAATCTCGTGGCCTCGTTCCGTTCGACCCTCGAGGAGGCTCGTCACGCCGATCTCTTGCTGCACGTCGTCGACGCCAGCAGCCCGGCGGCCGAACAACAGATTGCGACGGTCAACGATGTGCTCAAAGAAATCGGGATCGATGCCAGGCGCGCGGTCCTGGTGCTGAATAAAATCGACGCGGTCCGCGACCGCTCGTACGTCGACGTGCTGCGGGCCAGTCACGAACAGGCCGTGTCGGTCAGCGCCGTCGAGCGCACGGGGCTCGAACAGTTGTCGGCCATCGTCAGAGAACGGCTGGGCGAGGGCTATGTCGATGCCACACTGGAAACGAGCGTCGGCAACGGACGCCTCTTGGCCTACCTGGCGGCCCATGCCGAAGTCGTGCGGCATGAATATGTCGATTCGCGCGTGACGCTCTTTTGCCGAATTCCGCGGCGGTTTCTGAATTCGCTTCCTGGCGACGACGCGCGCGTGCATCTCACAAGCGCCAACGGAGCCGCGCGATAACGAGTGCCCCGCGCTGAAGCTCGGGTCTCAGCGTGCGCAGCTTGGCATTGAACAGCATTCGCTCACGCCACGCCGCGCGTCCCTCCCCCCGTCCACGGGGGGATCGAGGGGGGGTGTCGGCGCGTCTCGGTGCATGCAACCGGGAATCGGTGACAGCGACGTGCACGTTGAGCGCGCACGGCACGGGGCCATCGCTCGACTGGCGTCTCCGGCAAGGCGCAAGTTGTGCGAAGTCGTGCGTGCCGCGCGCGTCAGTTCCCAGCGATCGCTCTGACCCCGCCACCCCCGCCTTAACCACGTGCCATTCATGCTTTAGCCTAGCTTCAGCCTGCGCAGTCCGACCGGGCAAGCCGGCTGTGACGGTCCAGCCGAAAACAAAGAGGGCCGGTGCGCCCAGCGCACCGGCCTTGATTTCAAGCCCAGACGGTTCGCAAGCTATGCCGAAAAGCTGCTGCCGCAACCGCAACTCTTGACGGCATTGGGGTTGTTGAACGTGAATCCCCGCTTTTCGAGGCCGTCGTAGAAGTCAAGAACCGTCCCATCGAGATACAGCTCGCTTTTGCGATCGACAGCCAGGCGCACGCCGTGCTGTTCGAAGAGCTCGTCCTTGGCCGGATCGGTCTTATTGTCGAAGCCCAAGCTGTACTGAAAGCCGCTGCAACCTCCGCCGACGACTCCGACCCGCAGGATCGTGGTTTCGGGCATTTTCTGTTCCGACATGACCCGCTGCACTTCTTTGGCGGCCTTCTCGGTGAGCGTTACTGACATATGAAATTCTCCTGTTCGTTCCGGGTTCGTATCAATTCGCCTGGATGTCTGGTTTCCACCCAAGCTTAACATCGTTTTCGACTGCTTGCACACTCAAATTATAGCAAACGGTCGGAAGAATCAACGGCAGTCTGCCCGCGAGCGCGGTGGAATTCATTCCCGTGCCAGGCCGCAAGGCCATGACCGTCAGCAGGTTGGGGTGGCGGGCGAATCTTTGAACTGATCGCCGATGTCTGGTAGACTGAAAAGAAAACGCCCTGCAAACGCCTGAATCAACCGAGCGAATGCCGCGAAATGGACGAATCCATGACAGCCAAAGATCAAGCCGCCGTCCGGCTGGCGCATCTTCATTACGCGACGGAACCCGCACTGGTTCAAGTGTACCGTCTCCGCAGCGAGCCGGCGGTCGAAGAGCCCGAGTCGGAACCAGTGAAGCTTCTGGAGATAAATCCCGACACATTTCCGTTTGGAATCATGCCGCTGGCATTCGACGCGCATCCGGCCAGCGGCATCCTATTCCCTTCGGTGATTATCGAAATCACTCCCGACGAATTTCAAGAGATTCAAGCAGGCAACCTGCAGCTACCGAATCATTGGCAGCTTGGAGATCTGATTCCTCCTCCATTGGCGGAGAATGGAAGAGTTCTCTTTCGATATTGTTGAAAAGCTGATGACACCTGCCGGATGGCGGTTTCTGAAGGTAATTCGAGTGGCAATTGACTCATTATGCCAAATGACAAAAAAGTGAAATTCACTAAGATGCACGGGGCGGGCAACGACTACGTGTATGTCGATTGCTTCGCAGAAAGCATTCCTCGCGACGTTCCCGCCCTGGCGGTTGCCGTTTCCGACCGCCACAAGGGAATCGGTGCCGACGGGCTGATCTTGGTCTGCCCGTCCGAATCGGCAGACGCCCGCATGAGGATCTTCAACGCCGACGGCAGCGAATCGGAAATGTGCGGGAACGGCGTGCGCTGCGTCGCCAAGTACATTTATGACCATGGCATCGCCCGCCGAGAAAAGCTGACGATCGAAACGGGCCGCGGCGTGTTGACGCTTGAGCTGGCAATGTCGCATGGCCGAGTCGACCACGTGCGGGTCAATATGGGCGCCCCCATCCTCGAGGCAGCAAAAATCCCCACGACGCTGGCGGGCGACCCGCCGATCCGGCAAAAACTCTCGGCTGCGGGGCGCGAATTTGAAGTCACCTGCGTTTCGATGGGCAACCCGCACTGCGTGACGTTTGTCGATGCTCTGGACGACGACTGGGTGCTCAAGGTCGGGCCGGAAGTCGAGCGCCATCCCGCGTTCCCGCGCCGCGTCAACGCCGAATTTGTGCAGATCGTTTCGCCGGACGAAATTCGCATGAGAGTTTGGGAACGGGGTTCCGGTGAGACGCAGGCCTGCGGCACCGGCGCCTGCGCGGCGGCCGTGGCGGGCGTTCTGGCGGGCTTCACCCGGCGGCGCGTGCTCGCGCACCTTCCCGGCGGCGACCTGGAACTCGACTGGGCGGCCGGCGGCGAGGTGTTTTTGTCAGGGCCCGCGGTCGAAGTCTTCCACGGCGAGTGGCCCGTGTGAGTTGGTCTTGCACCATTTGACAGAACTCGATACGTTCCGCACTCTCACACTTCCCTCAATGACGCACATCGCAGGAACAGACGGATATCCCGTCGCATCCCGCGGCCGCTGGCTGCTGGTCGGCTGGAGTCTGTTTTTGCTCGGCGGCTTCGTCCTGGCCTTTGCACTGAGGCCCGACCCGCGCGGGTTCGGGACTCACCAAAGCCTCGGCTTGCCTCCCTGCACGTTTCGCGCGTTGTTCGGCATTCCCTGTCCGAGCTGCGGCATGACGACCAGTTTCTCTCATTTCATACACGGCAACCTGCGGCAAGCCTTGCGCGCCAATGCCGCCGGCGTGCTGCTGGCGATCGTGTGCGCCCTGCAGATTCCCTGGTGCTTGTGGAGCGCGTCTCGCGGCCGACTGGCCGGAGTTCGCGCCCCCTCTCGATCTCTTATGTGGCTCTTGATCGCGATCGGCAGCGTGTGTCTCGTGAATTGGTTTTTTCAACTGGCCTATGGCTGAATCAAGAAGCGCATGCCGGCCTTTAGGGGCTTGAGTCTGCAGGATCGCAGGAAATTACAGTCGATGGATCGTGTCGCTTGCCAAACGGCGAATGAGTTCTCAAAAGTTCGAGCGTCCTCGTTCGCCCGCCGCTTTGCGCCGCTGCTGGTGTCACTTCTTCTGGCCGGCAATTTGTCGAGCTGCCAGATCGTGATCGGCGTGCTCCAAATGGCTCAGGGCTTTCCGAAAACGACTTGCGACTTCACGAAAATGACGAAGCGCAGCCTGGCCGAAAAAGAAAAGAAGGTCATCGTCCTGAGCACTTCGACGGCCCAGGCCCAATCGGAACAGCCCTCGCTCGATATCGACGTGATTGCCGAAGTCTCGCGTCGGTTGAAAAACGAAAACATCAACGTCATCGCCGACAACAAGGTGGCCGACTGGATCGACGATCATGGCGGCGTTACCGAAAAAACCGACCTGACCGAAATCGGCCGAAAGTTCAGAGCCGACTTCATCGTCCTGTTCAGCTTCGACGACTTCGGTTACCGCGAAGAGAATAGTCCCGGACTTTATCGCGGACATGCCGCCTGCAAAGTGGTGGTCGTCGAAATGGTCGGCTCGAAGGCATCCGTCGGAACAAAGAGCGCAAAACTCGTCTACAGCAAGCCATTCAACTCGAAATTTCCCAACCAGCCGATTTCCGCCGAGCGCGAAGGGCCGGATGTCTTCCGCCAGCGGTATATCGGCCATCTCAGTCAGGAATTGGTTCGATTGTTCGTCGATTATCGCCCCGAAGACGAGATTTGAACGGACCCGCTCGCGCAGGGCGGCGCGATTCGACGATCGAAGCGGGATGTTCTGTTAAGGATCACTCGATGGATCACACGATCAGGTGCTTGCAACCTTCTACGTGGGTTCGCGCGGGATGGCTGCGGCTGGCGGCCGCGCTTCTTTGGACGATGGGGCTGGCCGGCTGCCAGTCGGTGATCCTCTTGGGCTACCTCATCGGCGGCCCCCCCTCGACCGACCCCGATTTTCACCAGCAGACAAAGCAGTCGCTGGAAGGGAAAAGAGGGAAGACGAAGCCCACGGTCCTGGTCTACTGCTACGCGCCCAAGGAGCTCAAATGGGACAATGAATCGGTCGACTACGACGTGGCCAAGCACGTGGCCTATCGCCTGCGTTCGAAAGACATCAAGGTCATCGATCCCGACCTGGTCCACGGCTGGCTCGATCGAAACGACAAATGGCGCAAGACGGCCGAGATCGGAGCCCATTTCAAAGTCGATTACATCGTGCATATCGACGTCAAAGACTTCAGCCTTTTCGAAGCCCATTCGGTGAACCTCTACCGCGGCCGGGCCGACTTGATCGTCAACGTCGTCAAGATGAACGACGACAAAAAAGACGGCAACCCGATTTACACCAAGCCCATCAAGTCGAACTATCCCACGCGCGCCCCGGTCGATTCGAACGCCATGCCGTTCGCCCAATTCAAGAAGCACTATCTGTCGGCCCTGAGCGACGAGATCGGTAAGCTCTTTTATGCGACCGAATCGGGCGATGACATTCCCTACGGCGTGCTCCAATAGCGCTGTTTCAGCGGCTTGACAGTCGATGCGGGCCGTCTATATCCTCCGCGATGTGGATGTCGCAGGCCCCATCGTCTAACCCGGTCAGGACACAGGGTTTTCATCCCTGTAATGCGGGTTCAAATCCCGCTGGGGTCACTTCTATTTCGGCGCTGCTCACGTAACCACGGCTGAGCGCGGCGGTCGGAATGCGGTTGCGGACAATCAACCTATGGGCTCACACGCAACGTCTGGAAACAGTAAAGCGTTTCAGCGCGCCGATTAGGCCAATATCCCGTCGATCGGGCGGCCGATGACGACCTGGTGCGGCCGCCGCAGCAAGTCGTGAATCATCGTCTCGGGCGGCACGCCCAAGAGGTGATAGATCGTGGCCACGAAGTCTTTGGGATCGTGAGGGTTGGCCGTCGGGTACGCCGCCGAGTTGTCCGAAGCGCCGTACACCGTTCCCTGCCGCACGCCGGCGCCGGCGAGCACCAGCGAATAGACCCAGGGCCAGTGATCGCGCCCGCCGGAACTGTTGATCTTCGGCGTGCGCCCGAACTCGGCATTGACGACGACCAGCGTCTCATCGAGCAAACCCCGCTCAGAAAGATCGCTCACCAGCGCACTGAACGCCGCATCAAACGTCGGTGCCAGCAAATCTTTCATCTGGCGGAAGTTCTGGCTGTGCGTGTCCCAAGAGCCCGCGGGAGTGTGGCAATAACTGACGTTCACCATAGGCACGCCCGCCTCAGCCAGCCGCCGCGCCAACAGGCAACGCTGCCCGAATTCCGTCATGCCATAGCGCTTTCGCGTCGCAGGACTTTCTTGCGACAGAGCGAACGCCCGCCGCGTCTGATCTGAGGCTAAGAGACCGAATGCCTTCTGATAAAATAGATCGAAATCGCGAACCGCCGCTGTGCCTTCGAGCTCGCGCCGCTGCGTGTCGAATTCGTGCAACAAATGGCGCCGACCCGACAGGCGGATCGAGCTTAGCTCGGCATTGCGATCGACCGCGCGAACCTCTACGTCGGGCGCCGTGAGCGGCTGATCGACGGCAAAACTGGCATGCGGCTCGCCCAATAGGCCCGGCGTCTGGCCGTGAAGCACAGTGCCGTTGTTCCGCCGCATCAACGGACCGACGCGCACCCACGTGGGCAGCGCCCCCGAGGCCGGCCGGACAACGTCGAGCACCGCCCCCACCGGAGGAAAGTCATTGGGCGAAGGTGGAAAATCGCCGAGTCGCTCAAGCTCGATCGGGTGCGCATGGCCGGTTTGCGCGGCCAGAGCCGCCTGAACGTGATTCGCGTTCGGGTGCGAGATCGAACGCACGACCGCCAGCTTGCCGGCAATCGCCGCGGTCTGCGGCAAATGCTCGCAAAGCCGCAGACCGGCGACGCTGGTCTCGATGGCGCCGAATTCGCCGCGCACCGCGGAAGGCCCGTCGGGCTTGGGATCGAATGTCTCCTGCTGCGGATGCCCGCCATGCAGGTAGAGCATGATCACCCGTTTGGCCTTGCCGAACGAGCTCGACTGTGTATCGGCGGCGCCCGCCCGGGCGCGCAACAAGTCAGGCAGCCCCAAGCCCAAGCCGCACAATCCCCCCAGGCGGAGCACATCGCGCCGGGAGAAATGCATAGCGCGATGATTCTCGCCGCGTTGCCCGCCGGTGGATTGGCCGAATACCATGAGCGCCCCGCCGGTCGCAGTCGGGTGATCAAAATACCTCCCGCAATTATACCAGCGACTTTACGCCGGATCGAGCATCAGCTCGACTTCGGGAATGCTGGCGACATACATCACCAGGCCCTCCTCGGTGACCTGGGGCGGGTAATGCGCGTGCAGAATGCAATGGCTGGTGCCCTTGATCGCAATCGGCTCGCTGCTGCTGATGCCTTTAGCCTGCAAGCGCTCTCGCAAGAGACGCACATTGCCGGGCCCGTCAACTCGAACTTTGCAATCGATTCCGCTCGGTCTCAGCCAGACTTTGAATTTATTCATGCCTGCGACCTGCCACTGGAAATATGGAAACCGGCTACTTCGTACCATTTTGCGCCCGCCGCGCGAAATCGCAAGGAAAAAATCCACGAAATTCCCGATTCTCGCGGCTCGGCGCACTTAATGCTGACACGAACCCGCAAACCGACTATGCTCTAACGTAAAGGGCCTCTCGCGCTCAATTTGCCCGGGCAAACGGTGCGCGGCAGGCTGGGACAAGGCAGTGAGCATGCGACAGCGAATTTCGGCAGTCGTCTGGTGGCTGGCGGCCATCGCGCTGGCGGTGCCGATTGGGCCCCCTCGGGCTTGCGCTCAAGCGCCCAACCGCGATCGAATGGCCCCCTTGCAGCCCATCGCGCCCGAGGCCGACGAGCCGCGCGGCATCAGCACGCGCGAGATGGTTCGCAGGCTCAATCGCGGAAAAGAGCTGCTTTCAGAAAAGAACTACGCCGAAGGCTCGCGGCTTTTGCAGTCGATACTCGAGTGCGACGAAGACGCGTTCTTTTTCGCCGACGCGCAAAGCAAGACCAGCGAACGCAGCCTCAAGCTCGAAGCGCAATCGCTGTTGGGCAGGCTGCCTCCCGAGGGGCGCGAGGCTTACGAAAAGCAGCACGGTCCCGCGGCCCGTCGCTTGCTCGAGGCGGCCATCCGTTTGCACGATGGCGATGCTTTGGGGCTTGTGGCCCGCACTTATTTGCTCACTCAGGCAGGCATCGAGGCGGCCTATCGGATCGCCGGCGATCATCTCGATCATGAACGGCTTTTGTCGGCCGCTCTCTGTTTCGAGCGGCTGAGATCCCTGCCGCA
>Ga0070735_10005224_pt1 | contig 10815 bp, 8 predicted proteins | sample Coa_R1_FD_66443 | JGI IMG/M metagenome (GOLD analysis project Ga0070735, IMG submission 66443) | Surface soil microbial communities from Centralia Pennsylvania, which are recovering from an underground coalmine fire - Coalmine... | ecosystem: Environmental > Terrestrial > Soil > Unclassified ... | reverse complement strand
CCGTTCAGCGCCGTCCACGCGGTTGCATAGGACTCTGGAACAGCGGCCAGCTGCTCCCAGCTCAACATCGTTTCCACCGGAGCGACATTTGCCGCCGGCGCGGACACGAGCTCGGCATAGCTGCCGTTACGACTGCGCCCCATGCCCCCGACGATGGCAACGACCTTCTGCCCAGGCGTGAGCCGACCCGCGGGATCCGATCTCACGATGCCGGCACATTCGATCCCCGTGATCTCAGCCACCTTGCCCCACGCGCCCTGGCGCATGTAGATCTCCGCGTGATTGAGGCCAAAGGCCTTGACTTCGATCAGCACTTCGCCCGCCTTGGCAACCGGGACCGGGCGTTCCTCGATCACCAGTTGCTCCGGCCCGCCGTATTGCTTAATCACTATCGCGCGCATGACCATCTCTCCGTACCATTGCCTGACAGCAGGATAGGCGGCGCGCTGCTGCAGAAAAACGACGAAATACTGATCGACTCCATCGAGGATCCCTATGATCGCGAACGTCACCATCGATCAGCTGTTGTGCTTTCATACCGTCGTGTGTGAAGGCGGCTTCCAGGCCGCGGCGGAAAAACTGCTGCGCGCCCAGCCGACGGTTTCCGCGGCAGTCAAGAACCTGGAGTCGCAACTCGGCCTGCAGCTGCTCGACCGCAGTGGCTATCGTGTAGCCCTGACCGCCGCGGGTCGCTCATTCCATGAGCGGGTGCGCGCGTTTCTTCTCGACTTCGAGCAGCTGCAACAGCACGCGGATCAGCTGGCTACCGGCGAGGAAGCGGAGCTCAGGGTGGTGGTGGGTGACCTGTGCCCGCTGCCGCAGACCCTGGGCCTGTTGCGCACGTTTTTCGATGGCTGCCCGCACACCCGTCTGCATCTGCACTTTGAAGCGCTGGGGGGTCCGGCCGAACGCCTGTTCGATGATGCGGCGGATCTGATCCTGCACTACGTTGACAAGACCGATCCACGAGTGGAATTCGTGGACCTCTTCGAGGTACAGGTGGTCCCGGTCGTGGCGCCGGGCTTCTTGCGATTTCCAGTGACCGGCAGCGTGCGGCCGGAGCAGATGCGCGACTATGTCCAATGTGTCATCCGGGATTCGGCCCAGAAGGGGCCGCCGCACAACTACTACCTCATCGAGGGATCGCGCCGCTGGACGGTGAGCGACCAGCTCATGAAGCGGGAGCTGATCCTGCAGGGAATGGGTTGGGGTCACATGCCCGAATTCCTGATTCACGAGGACTTGCAGCAGGGACGTTTGATCAGTTTGCTCGGCGAGCATTTCGCCGGTGGTCGCGTGCCTCTGGTGGCCGCCCGCCTGCGCGACAAGTCGCACGGACCGGTGGCGCGGCGTTTATGGCAATACATCCTCGAGCAAGCGAGCCGCATCCATCCATCAGCTGCGCTGGCGGTGCACGACCAGGGCGCCGCAGAATCCTGATCCGCACCCGGGATTGTGATTCAATTGCCCGCATGACTCGCACCACGCACGCAAACTTGCGCGAATTCTCCATCCTCATGGCGCTGCTGATGTCGGTGATCTCCATCTCCATCGATGCGCTCCTGCCGGCTCTTGGCCAGGTCGGCGCGGATTTCGGGGTCACCAATCCCAATCACGCGCAGTATGTGATCAGCAGCCTGTTCATGGGCATGGCGCTGGGTCAGCTGGTTTGCGGGCCGCTGTCAGATGCTCTTGGGCGCAAGCGGCTCCTCGCCTGGAGCATCGTTCTCTATCTGATCGGCAGCCTGATCGGGCTCCTGGCCCGGGACTTCGAGGTCTTGCTGGCCGGCCGCTTCATACAGGGGCTCGGAGTGGCCGGTCCCTACATCTCCACGCTGTCGATCGTGCGCGACCGGCACAGCGGGCGCGACATGGCACGCGTCATGTCCATCATCATGATGATTTTCATCATGGCCCCCGCCATCGCCCCGGCCCTGGGCCAGGGAATTCTGCTGCTGGGCTCATGGCGCTACATCTTCGCGCTCTACATCGTGTATGCGGTGGCGGTGACGCTATGGCTGACGTTGCGGCTGGAGGAAACTTTGCCGCCGGAAAAGCGCATGCCTTTCACTGCTGGAAGCATCATCGCAGGCTTCAGGGAGGTGATCAGTAACCGCACTACCACCAGCTACATGGTCTGCATCGGCATCTGCTTCGGCAGCTTCATCGGCTACCTGAACTCATCGCGACAGATCTTCCAGGTTCAGTTCGGCACCGGCAAAATGTTCACCGTGTATTTCGGCCTGCTCGCGCTGATCTTCGGCGTGGCCTCGCTGCTGAACTCGCGCTTTGTCGAGCGATTGGGAATGCGCTATATCTGCTCGCGCTCCACCATCGGGATCGTCGCCGCTTCCGCCGTGTTCCTGGCGCTGCATCTGCTCGTGCAGATTCAACTCTGGATGTTCATGGCGTATGCCGGCATTCTGTTCTTCGCCATCGGCTTCATGTTCGGCAATCTGAATGCCATTGCGATGGAACCCATGGCACACGTGGCCGGGATCGCATCCGCCGTCATCGGCTCGGTTTCCTCACTCATCTCCATGACACTCGGCAGCCTCATCGGGCAGCTTTATAACAATACGCTGGTGCCCATCGTGCTCGGCTTCCTGCTGCTCAACATGCTGTGTCTTGCGATCATGAAATACGCAGAGCCGGGTGAACGGGTGTTCCAGGAGGGCTGAGGCTCGCCGCGCTCCGTGTTGGGGGCTGTTGCAACACTACCCTTTACGGCATGAGACAGGCGTCGACCAGCCGATCGAGCTCGGGTCCGCCGCGCAACGGATCGGCAACCGGCAGTTGCAGCTTGCTGCTGAGCTGCGCGAGCGCCGCGCGCGCCTGCGCCGCATCCAGTTGCGAAGTGTTCAGGGAAACCCCCGCACAGCGCACCCGCGGGTTGGTCCGGCGCGCGAGGACGAGATTCAACTCGATGGCTTGCGGCAGGTCCGGAGTGGCGAAGTGCTCGAATCCCAACATCCGCTCGCGCCCCACCTCATGGCACATCACGATGACATCGGGCTGCGTGCCGTGCAGCAGTCCCAGCGAAACGCCCGAGTAGGCGGGATGAAACAGCGAGCCCTGACCTTCCACCACGTCCCAGTGGTCCGCCGCGGCATGCGGGCTCACGGCTTCGGCAGCGCCGGCGATGAAATCCGCCACCACCGAATCGATCGGAATACCCTCACCGCAGATCAGGATACCGGTCTGTCCCGTGGCGCGAAAATCGACGTTGACACCGCGCTTCCTGAACTCCCGTGCCAGCGACAAGGCGGTGTACTTCTTCCCTAGTGCGCAGTCGGTGCCCACGGTCAACAGGCGCTTGCCGGAGCGCTTGATCCCGGTGCCAACCGGCAGGCCCGCGGGTGGTTGGCGCACGTTGATCAGCCGGCGGCCGAGCCGCGTGGCGACAGAGTTAAGCTGCGGCACGTCCTGCAGTCGCGTGTGCATGCCGCTCACGATGTCCAGGCCAGCTTCGAGCGCCTCGACCAGGGCCGGCACCCAAGCTCCCGAAATGACACCCCCCGGGGGCGCAACACCAATGACCAGACCGCGCGCACCCCTCGCCCGAGCCTCGGCCGGTGTGAGCTTGGGCAGGCCAGTGGTGACCGTCGCCGCCGGCAGGGAGTACTCGCCAACACAACGCTCCGGCCCCCAATCACGCAGGCCAAAGGCGGTTTTCGAGAGCGGCAGGGAAGTCATGTCGCCGAGAAACAGCAGATAGGGCTGCGGCAGGACCAGATCGATCATGGAATTGAACGCCTCAATGCAGGTGGCCGGGGTCCGGGTCGTGGTTGCCAAATATACCGATTCTTTTCCATTTTGGAAAATGGCTTATCCACCGGCCGCCTCGATCAGCATGTAGTCATAGACAGTACGGGAAATTTGGGCAATCACGCGTTCCCGATCCTCGAAAGGCCGGGCGCTCTTCTTGATATAGATCGCGATGGCGACGCGACCATGTCCGTCCGGCAGCGTGATGATGCCGACGTCATTGACGGTGCCACCGATGGTCCCTGTCTTGTCCTTGACTGGCGTGTCCGGCGGCAGCATGCCGCGCAGTCTTTTCAGGCCTGTGATGCAGCGCTCCATGGAGCCCAGCAGCACATCGGTACTGGCGCTGCTCAGCACGTGCCCATCGACGATCCTGGTCAGCAATAAAACCATCGCCTTCGGAGTAGCCGTATCGCGTGGATCATCGTCGAATGCGGCGTTGGGCTTGCTGTCCAGGTCTCCCAGGGACGGGTTGGCTGCAATGGCTTTTTTCAGCTGATCCTGGACCGACTCCTCACCCTGCTGAACGCCGAAGAACCGAGCCACGATCCCGTTCGTATCGCCGTCAACCCGCACACCCTCCACGCCGACACTCCTCACCCAGGCGGTGACCGCCGCAGGTCCGCCGGCCAGCTGCGTAAGAACGTTGGTAGCCGTGTTGTCGCTCCGGGTCAGCATGCTCTCGATGAGGTTGCGCACCGAAGCCGACACACCATGGAATGGAAATATCTCTGCAATTCCTTCCGACTCCAGCACGAGCTTCGGATCAACGGCAATCAGCTGATCCAGAGTGAGGTGTCCTGAGTCAACCTGCGCCAGCACCGCCCCCGCCACCGCGATCTTGAAGGTGCTCGCCATCGGGAACGCATCGCTGTCATTCATGGCCAGAGTCATTCCAGACTCCAGATGGCGCGCGAACACGCCAACCTCGCCTCCCGAGGCTCGGGCGATTCGCGCGATTTCCGCCTCGACAATCCCGCGCGCGGGTGAAGAACGCTCGGCTGGGACCGCGCCCGATTTAGGCGCGGACTTCGCAACCGCAACGGTATTCGTCGAGGTGGCGGCGCCGCCCAGCACGAGCAGAGCAACTAACGCTGCTTGATGGTTTCTCATCTCTGCGGTGACTCCGGTTGCCCAATGGGTACATACAACGCGCTCGCATGTGACCGATCGTGATAGAGCGTCACGGTGACAGGTCGGGCATCCTTCATGGATTGCGCTGCCACTTCCCCCGCAGCGTTGTAGTTCTTCTCCATGAATATCGAATTGATCGGCGCGATCGTCAGGCGCAGGCGGCTGCCTTTGCCGATCTGGCGGGACACGAAGGTGAAATTCGCAAAATCGTAGCGCAGCGCCGCACGTGTGTTGATCAACCTGGGCTCGCGCGTGCCTGCGCGATACCGCGCGCGCAGCAGATCGGTGGTCAGGTTGATGCTGGTGCCATCCGGGCGGATCTCACTGACAGTCGCCGCGAAGTCCGTATCAGGCTGATCGATGCTGATCCAGGCCTCGAGCTTGAAGAATCCGCTGACTTCGGTGTCACGCTCGAAGGGTGCGGTGTGATAGATGAGCTGCCTGCCGCGCTGCGAGTGCGCGGCCCGCTGGTCCGTGAGGTCAGCCGGATCCGCGCTCGCCTCATATTCGGCAAAGCTGAGGTCATGCGGATCATAGAGGTAATGATCCGGTTTCCCCTTTGCCGGCGCAGCCCCGAGATCTCCGGCGGCCAAAGCATCAGTGGCATTGCTCGTCGAGTCCAGAAAGTAGGTCTGCGTGCGGGCTGTAACACCCTCGAGCGTGTCAGAGTAACGCCACTTTTCCGCACCCATCACGTAGTAGGCTACAGGCTTCTGCAGGAACTGCGGCTTCGGGCCACCCTGCATGGTCCAGGCGTACCATTCCAGATGCAGCGCCGGCAGATCAACGAGACTCGCAGGTCCGAACTTCAACCCGCCCACTTCCGCCCGCGGAGTGCGCGTCCCCGCGTGATCCCACGGACCGATGATCAGGTAGTGCCGCGCCCTGCCCTCGGCGGAAGCATTCTTCATGTATTCGCGGTAGTGGGCGAGTGCACCGGGTTGGTCGCCATCGTAGCTGCCGGTGATGGTAAGGACCGGTATGGCCAGCCGCCCGTACTGTTCCGCGGTGGGATTGTAGCTATCCCAAAACGCATCCGGATACGGGTGCGCGAGCCACCGTTGGTAGATGGCCGAAGGGTTGCCGAGCTGGCTGTCGAAATCCTTGATGGGCGCTCCGGACTCGAGCCACGCGCGATACTTCTGACCCCAGAACGGACCGTCCCCGAAAATCTTGTCCTGCGATGTGTGACCACTGGTGAAGGTCAGCCACTGCGCATCATAGGGTGAGAAGATGTTATTGCGCATCGGGAAATCGACGCCCGCATAAGGCGCAGCGACAGGCACGATGGTTGCCAGATGGGGTGGGAATTCCTTCGCCGTGGCCCACTGATCGTAGCCTGCGTAAGAGCCGCCCCACATGGTGACCTTGCCATTGCAGTACGGCTGGGTGGCAAGCCATTCAACTACGTCGTACCCGTCACGCGCCTCCTGCAGCAGGGGATCAAACTGACCCTCGGAATTACCGCGGCCACGTACATCCACGGTCAGGAAAGGATAGCCATGGGCGGCGAAATAAACTCCGCGATCGTGATAGCTTTGAGCGATGTATGGCGTGAGTGTGAAAATACACGGCGCCGGACTCTTCTGCTCCCGAGGGGTATATACCGTCGCACTTAGATGGACGCCGTCGCGCAGCGGGATCTTCACACCCCAGTGAAGATCAACCTTGGCAACGTCGGGAACCGCCGGCGCTTCATTTGCACTTGGCATTGCCTCGACAGCGCCCGCTGCCGATGTCGCCAAGGCCACAATCGTCCATAAGAACCGACCCGCCGTTACGCTTTTCATCGCCCCTTGACTCCTCTTCTACGACAGCCGCAAGTCAGCACGTCAGTGAGATTCTTGACATACGCCTCGACTGTCCATGGTGCGTCACGAGTCACTTGAAACCCCCGGTTAATCTGCTTGCCAGGCGGAAACATTTGTCAATTTACCCTCCTTGTTTCTCTTTTGGCAACAATAATTGTCATATTAGGATATTTTTTTCTGATTTGCCCAGTGGCGGACCGCCGGCAGGCTCTGCAGCGGGGATTTCTTTTGACTCCCTTCCTGGCGCCTCACAGAATCAGCTCAAGCTGAAGGGGCAGTAGCGAAATGCAAACAGAGCGCCGCGGGATCGGCGAGAAACTGCGCGAGCTGCGCAAGCAGCAGCGCCTGACGTTGTCGATGCTCAGCAAGCGCACCGGCTATTCGGTCTCGGCGCTTTCCAAAATGGAGAACGAGCGCCTCGGGGTCACCTACGACAAGCTGACCCGGCTCGCCGTGGCGCTGGAAGTCGATCTGAGCATGCTCTTCACCGATGAGAGCCCGCAGCCGCAGGGCTCACAGGCCATAGGTCGCCGCAGCATCGCTCGCAAGGGCAGCGGCAAGAATGTCTCGACGGGCCTCTATGACTATCTGTATGTATCGCCCGAGCTCAGCAGCAAGCAGATGGTGCCGATCGTCGTGAAGATCCATGCCACCAGCATGGAGGAATTCGGGCCGCTCATCCGTCACGGCGGCGAAGAATGGATCTACGTCCTCAAGGGCGAAATCGACGTTCTCAGTGAGTTCTACGAGCCCGAGCACCTGTGTGAAGGCGACAGCATCTATCTCGACAGCCGCATGGGGCACGCCTACATCAGCAGGAGCCGGGGTGGCGCGGAGGTGCTGGCCGTTTGCTCCGCGCCCCAGGCGGAGCTGCTGGAGCATTTCGAGTCCAAGGTCAAACCCCAGGCAATCAAGTCGCGCCCGGCCGCGAAAGGCAAGGGCCGCCGAAGTTAGAAAAAAGCCGGCTCCCCGATGGCGAGTTGAGTCTCCAGGGTGTCGATGGCATCCAAAAGGTCGCCAGCCCTGTGACCCGCCATCAATCGGCCGAAATCCCATGCTTGCCAAGCGGCGAACCCTTGCCATTCGCCAGCATAGAAGTCACCCGTATCCTTGCAGAAGTTTGCCACCGGGCGCGCACGCAGCGCGGCGAGCAAGTCGCGCTCGACTTCCTGTCGCTCGACACCCTTTCCGGGCGGACGCGTGGCCCACAGGAGACGTAACAGGTAAGCGTTGGGAAGGTTGTCGAATTGCGGCCGCTCGGCCGAGTCCGGAGCCTCCTTCTTGAAGGCTATGGCAGTGCGCGGATCCGCCTTTGCCAGAGGTCCCGCACGGACCGACAGCGCGCAATAGGGGCGCGAATCTTTCTCCTCGCACCGCGCTTGCAGTGCGCCCTGTGCGAGATTCATCTCGATCACCCACAGCATTGCCTCGAGGCCCGCCCCCCTCTCGATCGCCGCGTCCGCACGAGACACATAGGTCTGCGGCTCTGGCGGAACCTCCTTATCAGAGATGGCCTTGGAAAGAGTTGCAAATATTTCGGGGAACACACCGTCGGTCACAGTTGGCCCGGCCGTCAAGTGTGGCGAGAGTGGATAGCGTGCGCCTGGCTCCCAGCGCGCCGATGTCAGCGTCCAGTGAACCCTGACAGGATCTTTGCCGAGTGTCTTCTCTTCGAGCCACAGCTCTTGTGGCATACGAGCTTCTGCCGCCAGAGAAGCCGCGATGTCAGGATGAATACGCGCTACGTTCGGCCAAAAGCGCCGCAAGCTCGCCTTTACGGCATCCGGAACGGTCGCTTTGCCGTATCGAACCGCTGCGACCTCGCCGCCGCCGAGCAACCAGCGGACGCGCGAACCGGTTTCGACGCGCTTCAATTCCGGCCGCGGCAAGTCCGGCGACACCATGCCAAGCTCAGTCTCGATCCAGAACACATCCTCCGTGACCGGCGTCTCTTTCGTGCTGACTCCGGCGCCCTGCAACACCTTGCGCAGCATGACCCGGTTGCGCAATTCCATCGCCCTGAACCAGACCTCGGCATAGAGCGAATCATTGACATACGTATGCCCGGGCCGTGTCGTGAATATGCGGCGCAGCTTGTAGTCATGGATCCGGGTCAGCCCGGCCGTATCGATATAGTGATAGTCGCCGGCAATGCCTATGTCGATCACCTCGACCGCCTTGCCGCTCGCCTCCTTACGATATTGCAGGCGTAGCTCGCCTTGCGGCTCAACCCGGGCCGATAGCACTGCATCGCTGCTTGCGGACGGGGACACCAGCGCCGCCGCCACACCCGCGGCGGGCGCGACAGCCGTGGCCACACAGACGATCATCCATGTCCAACTGATCTGCATACCTGATGCTCCACTGGCACCCATTGGCGTACCGGCGTCAATGGCCCGTAATCTGTGTAAGGTCACAGGAGAGTGGCTGCGATGATCGCACGCGCATGTCGAGTTGTCTTGGGTGTTGCGGCTATGCTCGCGAATGCAGGGCGCAACGACGTGTCCTACAGTTGCGCTCCAGCGGCGCAATAGCGCCTCGCCCTCTTCAGTCCCGACGCTTGCAGCCCGGGAAGCTGCAAAGCATCTCGAACAGCAGATTGGCGGCGAGCAGTGACGTGTTGCCCGTCAGATCGTAAGGCGGCGAGACTTCGACGAGATCGGCACCCACCAGATTGGTGCCGAATGCGCCGCGGATGATCTCCAGGCCCTGCGCGGCTGTCAGGCCCGCGATCTCCGGGGTGCCGGTTCCCGGCGCCACTGACGGATCCAGTCCGTCGATATCGAAGGTCAGATAGGTGGGCATCCGGTTTCCGATCCGCTCCCTCACCTGCTGCATCAGCGGCTCGAGCGACTGATACCAACAGGCCGCGGCCTCCACCACTACCGCTCCCTGACTGCGTGTCCAGTCGAAATCCTCCGCGCTGTAGCCGGTGCCGCGCAGCCCGATCTGATACATCCGCGAGCCTTCGACCAGGCCCTCCTCGAGCGCCCGACGGAAGATCGTGCCATGCGCCACTTTCTCGCCGAACATTTCGTCATTCACATCCGCATGCGCATCGATGTGGATCAACGCCATGCGGCCGTGCTTCTTGTGGAGCGCGCGCAGGATGGGCAGCGAGATGGTGTGATCACCACCCATGGAGAGCGGTTTCACGTCAAATTGCAGCAGCGCATCGTAATAGCGCTCGATGATCTGTACTGAATCAGTCAGGTTAAAGGGATTCAGCGGGACATCACCAACGTCGGCCACTCTGAAGCTCTCGAACGGAGCCGCGCGTGTGGCCATGCCGTAGGGCCGGATCAAAGTCGATTCGGCGCGGATCTGCCGCGGCCCGAAGCGCGTTCCCGAGCGGTTGCTGGTGCCGATATCCAGCGGCACCCCAACGATGGCCACATCGAGTCCGTCAGCAGTGGGTTGCGTCGGCAGGCGGAACATGGTCGCGGGACCTGCGAACCGGGGCATGGAGTTGCCGCCCAGCGGCTGGTTGAAGGAGGAGCTCATGGGTGGATCGGATGTCACTTGGCCCCCGACAGCACCGGGCCGCTGACACCGCGGCTCAGCCGGCTGGCCAGTTTGGAGGCGACGAAGTAAACCACCGCCGTGAATGCGAACGTAGCCGCAGTAACACCCGTTTCCAGTGGATGAACGTAAGTGAAATAGAGCGCGAACACTACGCCGCACACATATGCCACCACGGCAACGAGGTTGACGCCCTTGCGATATTGATAGCCGCTACCCGTGGCGCGAGTCAGAGACTGTTGGTCGTATTTGGCCCGCCTGATCAGGTAGTAGTCCACCAATACAATGGTGAACACGGGGATGAACAACGCCCCTACCAGCAAGATCCAGGAGAAGAAGGACTCCATCAGGCGCTCCTGCAGCGCGGCACCGAAAATCGACAGCAGCCCGATGACGGTGGTCAGAGCCGGGAAGCTCAACTTCCGCTTGGGGATGGACATCGCTGACATCACCGCGCTGTAGAGCGCGAGCACGTTCGTCATGATGACTGAAACGACGATCACCAACGAAGCGATCACGCCGAAGCCGAAGCTCGCCAGCACCGCGGTGGGATCGAGGCCCGAATCCATGCCTTTGAGGA
>Ga0070735_10005222_pt1 | contig 10818 bp, 10 predicted proteins | sample Coa_R1_FD_66443 | JGI IMG/M metagenome (GOLD analysis project Ga0070735, IMG submission 66443) | Surface soil microbial communities from Centralia Pennsylvania, which are recovering from an underground coalmine fire - Coalmine... | ecosystem: Environmental > Terrestrial > Soil > Unclassified ... | reverse complement strand
CCAGATATGAGGGTCCGGCCGTTCCGGCAGTTCGGCGCGGGCTTTCGCCCACCAGCCGAGTGCTTCGTCCCAGCGCTCTCGCAGCATCTCGATCCAGGCGTACTGGACGAATATCTCAGGGTCGTCGGGGAAGCGGGCGAAAGCCTCCTTCGCCATCGCTTCGGCTTCATCGAGCCGTCCGACCTGCCAGAGCACCTGGACCGGGCAGATATACCCTTCCGAGCGCTCGGGAAAATATTGGCGCAGGCGTTGCCACAGGCGCAAGGCCGCTTCCGCGTCCTCCCGCGCCATCGCCTCCCAGGCCTCGCTCGCCATCTTGTCGGAATTGAGCGGCGGGTGCTCGACGATACCGTCCACCAAATTTCCCTCTCCAGCGTCGGCTGGCGCGCCGCGTCCCGGGCTCACGAACAAACGTCCCACACGCCTGTCGGTCGCCTCATGCTATCGCCAACCCATTTAAAACGACATTACCAGATAGACGTCCCACCGGCTGTGTCGCGGTGCCGGCCCAGAAGAGAGCGGGGCGTCTTGTCCCGTGCTCGTGCCGTGCCAACTTCTCCTCGATCCGCCGAAAATCGAGCCTTTGTTGAGGCCTCCAAGCCTCGATAGCGCGATATCGCGTTGGATGCGTGGTTAACTTTAGTCGATTAACTATCAAATGCTTTGCAATGGCGCGGCCATCGGCGGATCGTTTGCCGATGAACACGACCGCCATGTTCAAGCTATATGCCGAGCGGGCAAAAGCGTCGGAATGCCCCACCTGGCGCACCGTCAACATGCTCGGGATGATGTGCGCCGCTGCCGTCAGAAATGGCGGTTTTCTGGCCTTTGTCGGCCAGGGCTACGGCGGTGACTGGCCCGACCCCCGCGACAGCGCCGTCACCGATCATGGCTCTGCGTTGCGCCAAGACCGCAAGTCGTCGAGCGATCTGAAAGACTGATCCAAAAAATCGACTTTAATCGCGACGCGATATTGCCGCAGCGGCCTGTTCGCCTTCTTGGCTTGCCAAAACCGCGCGCTGCGTGTTAGGAACAGATTCTTAAGTTTTGTTTTTCGCCAAGTATTCGGTATGTCTTCTGGGGGAGAAGGGGACCGATCTTCATGGCGACCAGCGCCGGTCACGCCATGACGAGTGTCTTCGACGCTCGCCAGGAGGCTATCGATTTCACCGCCGGCCAGGACTCCTTGGCAGGTCTGGCGCGACTGTTGCGCCGCGCAGCATGGCCGGCGACGATAATCCTATTTTTGCTCACCGTACTCATCTCGGTCATCGCCGGGGCGATGGCGCTTTGGCCGGAGCGCCAGCTGCTTTTCGTTGCCGCCGACATTGTTTTGGCCGTTGGCGCCGTCGCCGGATTGTACTGGCAGCTGGCCCGCGGCAAACATCGGGCCGAGACTGCCAGTGCCGCCAAATCCCGGCTTTTGGCGGCGCTTGGCGATGATCTGCGCAAGCCGTTGCGTGCCATCGCCCGAGCCGGCGCCGCGATCGATCGCGGTGCGTTCGATCCTGGCGAATGGGACAAGATCGCGCGGATGCGGCTGGACGCCCGCGCGATGCTCCTCCAACTCGAGGATATTCGCACCTGTCTCGATATCGAGTCCGGTCGTTTTGCGCCGGAGACGAGGTCGTTCGATCTTTACCGGCTTGCCAATGGCGTCGTTGCCTCGATCCGGCCGCAGGCGGCCGAACGCGGCATCACCATCAACTTGCGGATCGACCCTCTACTGCCTTTTCAGCTACGCGGCTGGCCGCACCAATTGCGCCAGGTGCTGATCGGCCTGTTGACCCACGCGGTACGGCAATCGGGCAGGACAAAGCTGCGGCTCGCCCTCGACGCCATCGAGGTCGCTTCCGCCGATGTTGTGCTGCGGATCGCGATCTCAACCGACTCGGCGGATACACCTGAGCCGGACACCGAACCTCTGCTTCCCGCCGGCGAGGCGGGCCGCCCCTTCGGCCTGGCGATGGTCGAGCGGCTGATCGCGCTGATGGGCGGCCGACTCACCTCGAAGAACGATCGCCGCGGTGACCGCCTGCGCGTGGAGTTGCACTTCGCGATTGATCAGGCGATGCAGTCCCTGCCGCTCGATCTCGCCCACTTGCCCGTCCTGATCGTCACCAAGGATCAGAATTTTGTCGGCGAGTTTGTCGAACCGCTCGATGCGTGGCGCGCCGACGCGCGCTGGATCGGCGCTGGCGACACCGCGGCTCAATATCTCGCCGCCTTTGACGGCCTCGGCCGGAGGCCGCTGGTGATCGTCGACGGCCGCGACGAGGTACTCCAGGCGCTGAGCTTCGCGCATCAAGCCGCTGCCGTACCTGCCGGGGCGCCGCCCTATCTGCTCTTTGTCGCCGGCGAAGCGCGCATGGACAGCATCATCGGGCTCGCGGACGAGGATTTCGACGGCATCCTGCCGGCGCCGTTCACGGTCAATACGCTGCGCAGCGTCCTGCACGCCATGCGGGTCGAACCGGCCGACTGGTTTCTCGCCGACGATGCGCTTCCCGTCCCGGACCAGGAACCGCCGGCTTCGGCTCACGCCGCGACACCGGTCGCGCCGCTTCAGCCCGACCCATCCCCCGCGCTCGCCGCGATCGTCACCGAGATCGCGTCGCACCCGCGCTTTGCCGAGTCGAGCGCCGCGATCATCGACGAACGCGCGATTGGGGCGCTGTGGTCGCTCGGCGAAGACGGCCAGTTCTTTGACGGCGTGATCGAGGCGTTCCGCATCGACTCGCGCCGTATCCTCACCGGGCTGAGCGCTGCCGCCGCGGCGGCGGACGCACCTCAGTTCGAGGAAGGGGTGCAAGCGCTCCGGCACTGCACCGCCAATTTCGGCGGCGGGAGGTTGCGTGAGCTGCTGCTGTCGCTGCGCAATCTTGCGCCGGCCGAGCTGCAGCGCCAGGGCGCCGCCCATGTGCAGCGGCTCGCGGCCGAGATCGGCAAGCTCGATACGATGCTGGTCGATTACGCGAAAGCCGCGCGGTAGCCTCGGGAATGGCGGAGCGCCGGCGCATCGGAGTGGTCGGCGCCGGCATGGTCGGGGTTTGCGCCGCGCTCTATCTGCAACGCGATGGCCACAGCGTCTTTATGGTCGATCCCGGCGTGCCCGGCGAGGGCGCCTCGTTTGGCAATGCCGGGGCGTTTAACGGCTCGTCGGTGACGCCGATGTCGGCGCCGGGGATCATCAAGAAGGTGCCTGGCTGGCTGCGGGACCCGCTGGGGCCGCTCTCACTGCGCTGGAGCTATCTGCCGACGGTTCTGCCCTATCTCGTTCGCTTCATTCGCGCCGGCACTGAAGAGAAGGTTCACCGTCAGGCGCGCGCGCTGCGCCCGCTGGTCGGCGCGACTCTCTCGGCGCTTGCGCCGCTGGTCAAGGATGCCGGCGCCGAGCGGTTGGTGCATCAGCGCGGCCATCTTTATGTCTACCGCTCGGCCGAGTCGCTGGCGAAAGACGGTCTTGCTTGGGCGTTGCGCCGCGAAAACGGGGTCGAAGTCGACGAGTTCGACGCCGACGAGCTGCGCCAGCTCGAACCCACTCTGTCGCGCGAGTATGTCCGCGGGCTCCTGGTGCGCGAGAACGGCCATACCAGCAACCCGTTTGGGCTGGTGACGGCCCTCGTCGACCATTTCCGCCGCCAGGGCGGAGTCGTGCTGCGCGCCGCGGCCACCGGCTTCCGGCTCGATGGTGGCCGGTTGACCGCGATCCAGACAGACGCCGGCGAACTCGCCGCCGATGCCGCCGTGGTCGCCGCCGGGGTATGGTCAAAGCCGCTCGCCGCCTCGCTCGGCGACCGCGTCCCGCTCGAAACCGAGCGGGGCTATCATCTGATGATCCGCGACCCCGAGGCGATGCCGACGATCCCGACTGCCGACGGTGACGGCAAGTTTGTCGCGACGCCGATGGATACCGGGCTGCGTCTGGCGGGCACCGTCGAACTCGCCGGGCTGGATGCGCCGCCCGATTGGCGCCGCGCCCGCATCCTGTTGGAGCAGGGCCGCCGTATGTTGCCGGGTCTTGCCCGGGGACATCCAGAGGAGCGCATTTCGGTGTGGATGGGGCACCGTCCGTCGCTGCCCGACTCGCTGCCGGTGATGGGCTATTCGCGCGCCACCCGCGATGTTATCTACGCCTTTGGTCACGGTCATGTCGGTATGACCTGCGCGCCGATGACAGGCCGCGTCGTCGCCGATCTCGTCGCCGGACGGCCGCCGGCGATCGATATCGCCGCCTTCGCCGCGGACCGGTTCTGATGGACAAAATCCTCGACACACTGCTGAGCCAGCACATCCTGCATGGGTTCAACCTCCTGACCATCCTCGGCTTTATCGTAATGGGCATCGGCCTTAATCAAAGCCGTCAGGGGCGGGCGCGGGCGCCAATCGCCTTCACGCTGATGGCGATCGGCACCCTCTGCGTCGTCGGCGGCATGTACTTCGGGAAGCCCGGTTCCTGACCGCTTCACTTGGTCCTTCACGGGGCCTATGCTCGACCGATCATTCCAAAGGAGGAACGTCATGGCCAACGACGTATCGCCGATCAGCGCGACCCGCATGAAGCCGGTGCATTCGAGCGCCAAGAGCCCGGTAATGACCAAGGGCCGCCGCGACTTCTTCACCTATCGCGACCTCGGCGTCGCCGAGGGCAGCGCCGGCAAGATGCGCGGCACGCTGATGAAGGCGAAAGAAGGTATGACCGAGCCGACCGGCTGGCACTACCACACCTGCGAAAGCCAGTTCGTCTATTGCCTCAAGGGCTGGGTCGAACTCGAGTTCGAGAATGCGCCGACCGTGCGGATGGAAGCCGGCGACTCGATGTTCATCCCTGGCGGCTGCGTCCACAACGAACTGCGCACCTCGAACGATATCGAGATCCTCGAAGTCTCGACGCCCGGCGAACTCGGCACCGTCCCGGTCGACCCGCCCGCCGGCCACTAGGTTCTCATAGCGCAGGCGGGCGGGCCCTCACCCCAACCCTCCCCCGTGTCCGCGGGGGAGGGAGACTTGCAGCGGGAGCTGCAAGTGGGAGGGGGCTGGCACAAACAGCCGGGAGCCTTGGGGGAGGCGATAAGCCGGCTTAAACTTCCGGCAGATAGTGAACATATAGGGAACAAATCCGGATTGTCAAGGCGGCGCGAGGCACTCGGGTTACCGGCGCCGGGAACAGGCGGATATCGGGACGTGCGCGCCGCCTGATATTCGTGCCGTTATCAGGCGGATAACAGGCGGTCACCGCCTGGTAAAAGAGACGTTGATACGAAACTGAAACTGGAGCCGGCATGACTTCCGCCCGCGGCAACGAATACCCCGTTCCGGAGACGATGAAAGCCTGGGTCCTCGGCGGCCCGAACGAGCTGTCGCTTGTCGACAAGCAGGTGCCGGAGCCGGGGCCGGCTGAAGTCTTGGTGCGGATCGACGCGATCGCGGTCTGCGCCACCGACATCGAAGTCTTAAAGCACGGCATGCCGGCGATGATCGAGGGCGAACTGCCGTTCAACAAAGGCTTCACCCCCGGTCACGAATACATGGGCACGGTGGTCAAGCTCGGGCCGACCGTCGACGAATTCGCGATTGGCGACCGGGTCGCGGTCGAGATCCATGCCGGGTGCGGCCGCTGCCTGCGCTGCCGCGAGGGCATGTACACCTCGTGCCTCAATTACGGTTGGCACTCGAAGGGTCACCGCGCCAACGGCTTCACCACCGATGGCGGGTTCGCCGAATACGCGATCAACAACGTCAACACCATGGTCCACATCCCGGAATCGATCAGCGATGCCGAGGCGACGCTGATCGTCACCGCCGGCACCGCGATGTACGGGCTCGACGTGATGGGCGGGGTCGTCGCCGGCGAGCCGGTGGTGGTGGTCGGGCCGGGACCGATCGGCCTCATGGGGGTCGGTGTCGCCAAAGCCCTGGGGGCTCAGCCGGTGATCCTCACCGGCACCCGCGACAGCCGGCTCGAAATGGGAAAGAAGCTCGGCGCCGATCATGTCGTCAATGTCGGGCGGGAAGACCCGGTCGAAGCAGTGATGCGATTGACCGGCGGCAAGGGCGTCAACTACGTGCTCGAATGCTCGGGGGCGCCGAATGCACTGAACGAGGCGGGACGGATGGTCAATCGCGGCGGACGCATCTGCCTTGCCGCCTTCCCGCACGAGCCCGTGATGGTCGACCTCGCCCATCTCGTGCGCAACAACATCTACGTCTTCGGCATTCGCGGAGAGGGCAAGAGCGCGACGCACCGCGCGGCGGCGCTGATCGCGCAAAAGCGCTTTGAGGCGAAGCTGATCCACACCCACACCTTCCCGCTCGTCGAGGTGCCGACCGCGATCCGCTATGCCCGCGATCGGGTTGACGACGCGATCAAGGTGGTGGTGCAAAACCGCCAGGGCTAATTCCGCCGGCGATCACCAACCGGTGTAATCACCGGATTGTGTGACCCCGCACACACTGGCTCGCGGGCGGCACGCTTATCTCTCAAGCGATCAAGTTGCGGTTGGGAGAGAGCGATGTGCCACGGGATGATGATAGAGAGCGACGCGGCCGAGCGCGGCCGGCCGCCGATCGGTCGACTGTGCGGTGAGCCCGAGCTCAGCGATCTGCTGTACGATCCGATCGCGCAGGCGCTCATGGCCGCCGACAGGGTCGATCGTGACGATGTTTATGCGTTGCTGCGCAAAGCGCGAGGCGGTGCGGACGAGACTGCCGGCTAACGAAGAACCGACGGCCTCGAGGGCGCTTCCTTGAGACCGCCGGATGTGGCGAGATTCTGTTTATGCCACGATGAGATCGTCGCGGTGATGACCGCCGATCTTTGCCGAGACCGCGGCGATAAAGGCGCCAACCAGCATCGCGAAGCCAACGATCAGCGAGAACTGCATCGCCGTCTTGCGCGTGGCATCGGCCGCCTGGCGGGCGTTATTGATCGCCGCGTCCACTCGGCTTTGCGCTTCGTCCGGGCTGAGACCGGTGCGCGCGGTGACGATTTTCGCCAGATACGTCCGGTCGGCGTCGCTGACCTTGGCGCCGGGCCGCACGCCGGCGGTCACGATCCGGATCGCTTCCGGCCGTGGGTCTTGGCCGGTCGCGGTCGCCTCCGGGTGATCGGAGCGGAACATGGTGTCGACGAAATACGCGGTCGAGCCACTGGCGCTGCCGTTCTGCGCGGCACCCGAAGCGGCCGTCGCGGTGCCCATGATAGCGCCTCCGGTCAGCACCGAGGCGGCGCCGGCCAGCAGCGCGGCCATCAAAACTGCGGCAACGGCCCAGGCTAGGACGCCGTGCGCGGTGTCGCGAAAGTAGCTCTCGTCGGTGTGGAGGCCAGTCCACCGCGTGCGCAACCGCCCCGCGAAGTAACCACCGAACCCGGCCGACACCCATTGCATGACCACAAACCAGATCGCGGTCATCACGCCGAACGCCGTGATCGAAACACCGACATTGGGCCAAGGTGAAACCGTTGAAAGACCGAACCCGGCGCCCAAGGCAAGGAGCAGGAGCTCGATCGCCCCAATCACAAAGGCCCCGCCAAGAACGGCACCCCAGGAAACACCGGTGACCGGACTGCCGCTGCGAGCGGCCACCGCTTGATCGCCGGGTACCTCAACAATGACTGCATCCATCGCCGGCCTCTCAATGCCAGACGAGGGCGAGAAGAATGATGATCGGAATCGGAACGCCTAATAGCCAAAGCAGAATTGCGCGGCCCATGATTTGTCTCCCTAACCTTCAGGTGCAGGAGAAACGGCTATATTTTAGGCAAGTTCCACCGTGCAGCGGCCCGTGCGATTTCCGCGTAGCTCCCACGGCGCGCCGCTCTTACCGCGCTGGCAAAGATCGCTTTGATACCGGCGCCAATGTCATCTGCAGCGCGCCGCATACGGCGGTGGCGATCGCTGCCAAAGTCGGGGAGGTGCCTTAAGGCGCATTCGTTCTCGCGCAATCCGGGAATGCAGTCAGGGACGGGTTGACGCGGAGGGCGTTACCCGAATTGTGACGGACTATCTCAACCGGCTCCCTTTTTTCGACCCGGCCGTTGACTGGGTACGAGCGAACATTCTCACCGCCAGCGATCTGGAACAGCTCGCTGCCGTCGCCGCGATCCTGGTCCTCTTCGTCCTCTTTGTTCTCCCGCTGCGCCGGTTCTTCGTCGGTCTGAGCAGCCGCTTCTCGCTCAGCGTCTTCCGGAACATCCTGATCCCGCTCGCGGAGACGGCGCCGTGGCTCATTTTGCTGCTGGTGTTCCGGTTCGCGGTATTGGTGTTCGCCGAGCGACAGCTCGGCGTCGCCGTGCTCAGGCTGGCCGAAAGCCTGACACTCGCCTGGGTGATCATCAAGCTCAGCTCCGGCCTCGTCCGCAACCAGCGGTTGGCGCGTGCGCTTGCCGTCGTAGCCTTCGTGATCGCCGCGCTGAACATTGCCGGACTGCTCGATCCGACCACGCATCTGCTCGATTCGATGGCGGTGGATATCGGGCCGCTCCGGCTCAGCGTGCTCCTTGTCGTCAAAGGCGCGCTGGTTCTCGCGTTATGCCTTTGGCTCGCAAGTACGCTGGCCCGGGTGGCCGAAACGCGGCTCGGCAGACTGAGCGAATTATCGCCGGCCATGCGGGTGTTGACCTCGAAGCTGGTGCGGTTCGGCTTGATCACGCTCGCGATTGTGCTCTCGCTCGGCGCGGTCGGTATCGATCTGACAGCGTTCGCGGTGTTCTCCGGCGCCGTGGGCGTCGGCATCGGGCTCGGTTTGCAGAAAGTCGTGTCCAATCTGGTGAGTGGCGTGATCCTGTTGATGGATCGCTCGATCAAGCCGGGCGATGTGATCGAAATGGATGGCAGCTACGGCTGGATCACCAGTCTTAATGCCCGCTACGTCTCGCTGGCGACGCGGGACGGCAAGGAAATCCTGATCCCGAACGAGGATCTGATTACCGGTCGCGTCACCAATTGGTCGTTTTCGAGTGAGCTGATCCGCCAGCACGTCGTCATCGGCGTCTCGTACAATTCCGATCTGCATCTCGCGATGCGTCTCGCGGTCGAGGCCGCAGCCGAGGTGTCGCGCGCCCTCGACACGCCAAAGCCGGCCTGTCTGGTCAAGGATTTTGGCGACAGCTCGGTCGATCTCGAGCTACGTTTCTGGATCCGTGATCCCGCCAACGGCACCGCGAACGTTCGCAGCGAGGTGATGCTGCGTATCTGGGATTTGTTTCACCAGCACGGCATCGAATTCCCGTTTCCACAGCGGGATCTCACGCTGCGGAACCCCGAGGTCTTGGCTGAAGCGCTGGCTTTTCGGCCATCGCCGCCACCGGCCAGGCGGCGTGCGGCCAACGGTGCAAAACGACGGTCAAATGACCGCTGAAGGATTGTCACCGGCGATGTAATTCGGAACGGAAGCCGCTTTCGGACTGTCTACCAGACGGGAACAACAACGATGTTCGCGTGCTGTCAAACCCGGTCGGGCTCGGCGGCCGCCGCTTCTGGGGATGTCCGGAGCTCGCCTCTACTACCTTCATCCGCTGCTCGCGGGGCCAGTCGATGCATGGCCGTTCCAGCTCGACCGGGCCGCCGCCATGCACTTCGACACGCTGGCCATTGCACCGCCTTTCGCGACAGGCCGGACCGCAGATCTGTTCCTGACCGCGGACCACAACAAATTGGACGACCGGCTCGGCGGCACCGACGCGCTGAGCGGGCTGGCGCGCTTCGCCGAGGAATGCCGTAGCCGCCAGCTTCTGCCGATGCTCGACCTTGTTGTCGACCGGGTGGCGGCCGAGCATGCGGTCAACGGGCTGTCCCGCTGGTATCGGACAGACTCGTTCGATGAGCTTCCCGATCCTCGTCTGCCGCCGCAGCTTCCGGGGGTTGCCCGTCTAGTGGCCGACACCAATTTGCCGGATCCGGTCGAGTGGTGGGTGGCCCGGCTCATCGAATGGATCGACGCCGGCATCGCCGATTTCCGCTGCATTCGCCCGCACGGTGTGCCCGCGCGGTTCTGGCGCGAGTTGCTCGCCACCGTGCGGCGGAAGCACCCGGACGCCGGCTTTATGGCGTCGACCCTCGGAACCTGTTTCGCCGAGACGGAGGTACTGGCGGAATGCGGGTTCGACCTGGTTGCCTCGTGTTCGCGCTCCTGGGATTTCCGCTCGGAGGATTTTCCCGAGACCGTCGATCATCTGGCGCATATCGCTCCAGTCGTGGCACTGCCCGAAGCGCCGTTTGAGCGCCGGCTGAGCAGGGGATTTCACGATACCGGCAAGGCGCATCGCGCGGCGTACCGCGCTCTCGCGTTCGCGACCTCGTACGGCGCCGGTTGGATGATGCCGATGGGGTTCGAATTCGGCGCGGCGCGCGATATGGATGCCGCCCGCGACCAGCCCGAGGATTTTGCCCGGTTTGTCGCCGAGGCGCCATTCGATCTCTCCGCCGAGATCGGCCTAGCCAATTCGCACCGAGCATCGTTGGCCGAGAATGGCGCCGCATCGGTCCGCAGCTTGTCGCCGCCCGAGGCGCCCGCTGCGGCCCTGCTCGTTACCAGGCGGGCGAACGGCGCCAAGAACCACGGGCCGCGGTTGGTGGTTGCGAATGCCAGCCTCGACGACCCGGTTCGCGTGCCGTTGGCGCCGCTGCTGACCTCCAGCGGGCTCGGCGGCGTGCTGATCGACGACGCTACCGCGCCCGAGCCGCTAGGAGCCGACGGTACGCTCATGATCGGCCCGGCCGAAGTGCGCATCCTCCGGCTCGGCGAGAGGGCGCCGATCGCCCCCACCGAGCGTAACGCCGTCGAGGCGGCGACCATGCCGCGGGTTGCGATCGAGGA
>Ga0070735_10005220_pt1 | contig 10820 bp, 6 predicted proteins | sample Coa_R1_FD_66443 | JGI IMG/M metagenome (GOLD analysis project Ga0070735, IMG submission 66443) | Surface soil microbial communities from Centralia Pennsylvania, which are recovering from an underground coalmine fire - Coalmine... | ecosystem: Environmental > Terrestrial > Soil > Unclassified ... | reverse complement strand
CTCAAGCCCGAATTCGACGCAAAGAACCGCCTTCTTCAAGAGCGCGACCGCGAATCTTACGCCGGCCGTCAGCAGAAGAGCCTCGTTTCGTATGTCCAGGCGTGCGAGCGCAAATTCTCGTGCGATTGGCAGACGGCGACGATCGACGTGCCGGCGTTTCTGGGTCGAAAGGTGCTCGCTGATTTTTCTCTTGAAAAGATCGTCCCCTTCATCGACTGGTCGCCGTTTTTCCAGACGTGGGAGCTCAAGGGAAAATATCCGGCGATTTTCGATGATGCGACTGTGGGCGACGAGGCGCGCAAGCTGTTCGCCGATGCCAGGGCGCTATTGGACGAGGTCGTTGCAAAGCGCTGGCTCAAGGCCAGCGGCGTGTATGGCTTCTGGCCTGCCAATTCGCTGGGCGACGACATCGTCGTATTCGCCGACGAGACGCGGCAGGGCGAGCTCACCCGTTTCCACACGCTCCGCCAGCAGTGGGAGCGCAAGGGGACGAACGAGTTCTTCGCGCTGGCCGATTTCATCGCCCCCCTCGAATCCGGCCGAGCCGACCATCTGGGCGCGTTTGCCGTCACCGCCGGCCTAAATATCGAGCCCGCGCTCGAACGCTTTCAGCGCGATCACGACGACTATCACTCGATCATGCTCAAGGCGCTTGCCGACCGCCTGGCCGAGGCCTTTGCCGAGCTGTTGCACAAACAGGCGCGAAACGATTGGTCTTACGGCAAGAGCGAGACTCTGTCGAACGACGATCTGATTGACGAGAAATACCGAGGCATCCGTCCGGCGCCCGGGTATCCCGCCTGTCCCGACCACACCGAAAAGCAAATCCTGTTCGACTTGCTGGACGCCGAGAAGAACACGGGCATTCAGCTCACCGAGTCGTATGCCATGTATCCGGCGGCATCGGTGAGCGGCCTCTATTTCGCCCACCCGCAGGCCCGCTATTTTTCGGTCGATCGCATCACCAAAGACCAGGTCGAAGCCTATGCTCATCGCAAAGGCATGACGATCGACCAGATCGAGCGCTGGCTCTCGCCGAATCTGGGTTACGAACCGTAGGCCGATTGCTGCGGACGGGGTGCGAGCGGGCCGTCCCGTTTTGCGGGGCTGGGTTCTGCAGGAACATCCGCAGGAAGAAGCGGCAACACGGATAAACGCAAATTGCAAATTGGCCATTGCAAATTGAAAAATAGTCGAATCGGGTGGCCCGTCGGTCCCGGATGGCGGGCGAATTCCGCAGGTACACCACGCTCCACCCGTAGAATGCTGTGGAAAATCCGGCAGACGCGAGGCGGATCCCACGGAGAACCGAACATGCATCGTGTAGCGCTCGCTCTTCTCGCTCTCCTGCTTGTTCCATTGCCGAAGGTCGATGCCGCGGACTTAACCGTCGTGAGCGCTTTCCCCGCAGACAAGGGACCGGGGTATCGGAAGCCTGCTCCAGACGCGGCGGGGGCCGTCGGTCCTCATCACGCGGTTGTCCTCGATGACCGTGCGTTCGTGGCGATCGACAAGGCGACCGGGAAAGTGGTCAAGGATCTCACGCAGCACGAATTCTGGCTCAGCGTGCAGCCCGTTGGCTCGCTCGGCCTTCAGGCCAACGACCCTCGCATCCTTTACGATCCGCTGTCCGGCCGGTGGATCGCATGGGTCCAGGGCGTCGACCCGATGAACGGGTATCTGGCCGTCTCGGCGTCCTCCGATCCCACCGGCGACTGGAGGGGAGTGAAGTTCCCGACACCCCCGCACAACTATGGAGCGAAGGCGGGCCTGGATAAGAACGGGTTCTACCTCACGCTTCATAACGGCCACGACAGCACGCACCAAGCCCACACCTGCTACGCGATCCCGAAGGCCGACCTCATCGCTTCGAACGGGCCGGACCTGTCTCACCTTCAGTCGCTGGCCGACCTGGAAATCGAATCTTTCCCGGCCACCGACCTCGACCCCGACAAGGCTCTCGGCGCCCCGGAGGTCCTCCTCAACAAGGAGTTCGGAAACGTCGCCGGCAAGCTGTACATGTATCAGATCACGTGGTCGGGGACGAAGGCGAGCATCTCCGACGTTCAGACCATCCCTTTGAGCAAGTCTTATTCGACTCCGAATGCCTCGGTGGAGGAGGGGAAAGCCATTCAGCCCGCGCCGGGAATTAAGCTGAGGGCGGACGAGCCGCGGCGCACCGACTGCGTCTTCGCGCACGGCGGGAGCGTATTCGGCTGCAATGGGGCAAAGCGCAGCCTCGATACCCGCCCGGGCGTTCTCTGGTACGAGGTGCGTGTGAGCGACGGGGCGCTGCTTCAGGAGGGGCTGGTCGACGACCCGACATGCGATTACCTCAACCCCTCGCTCGCCGTGGACAGTGAAGGCAACATCGGTCTGGGCTGCACGAGGACGTCCGAGAAGGAGTTTCCGTCGGTCTACGTGATGATGCACGCGCGGGGCGACACGCCGGGCTCGATGGGGGCGCCTATCCTCGCGCTGGCTGGAACGACCTATTACCGCATCAACGCCCCGAGCCCCTTCGGGCTCGGGTGGGGCAACTACTCGACAACGTGCATCGATCCCTCCAACCCGAACCTATTCTGGACCTGCCAGGAGTATGCCAACAGCACTCTCGACCGTCAGTGGTGCACGGCGTGGGTCGCGTTCCAGCGCAAGGGGAAATAGGAAGCACCGACCATCGGGAGTGAGGGAAGGAACGCGAAACGCAAATCAGGGGAATTGCAAATCGGCCATTGCAAACGGCTTGAAAATGATTGTCACACTGCACAACCGAGACGGTCATGCTCCGTAGAGCAAGCGTCTCGCTTGCTCGTCATCGCCAAGGCTTCGATGTAAACGCCCGCCTCTTCCGGCCCGGGCAGTCTTTAGAAAACCACAACCGATTTTGCGTCCAAAAGGCCAAACGCTGTTCGATTTGCCGCCGTTTCCGGCCCGAAAAGGAACGCCGGCCACGTGAAGATAGGCTAATTAGTAAATCGTTGCGCGTGAAATGGCGATAAATAGGATGCATGCGAAACATGCGTTGACTTATCTGGCTGGACGCCGCGCGGAAGATTCAACCGTCGGCAAAACCCCGGAACCATTCTTTCCACGGAATCTGGAGGCCATCACCTTGGACACGGCGCGCGCGAAATCGAACTTTTTGGGCGGCGAAAACGCGTCTCCCATCGTTGAAAAAAATACATTGATCTGGGCCTTCTTTCTGGTCGGCGTCGTCATCGGTTTTGTGGCGGTCTACATCGTGGTCGCTCAGCCGATGTTTGCCCAACTGGGGCACATGCAGCGCCAGGTCGGGGCCCTGGAGTCGGATATCCAAGCGCTGGTGGGCGTTCGCAATCAGGCTTGGGAAGCGGCCAACCTGCTTTCCGACCTCACCGCGCTCAAGTCGCAGCTCCGCGACGCGCGCGCCACCGTGCGAGAGATTCGCGAGCTGAGGCAAGACCTGCTGGAAGAAGCGCGGCACACTTCGGCAGCCGCCGAAGCCTTGGGCAGCATGGCGCGCCTGCAAAACATGGCGCTGGAAGAGCAAGACCTGACGGGTTCAGCGGCGCGGACGGTGGAACGAATGGCGCAGATTCAACGGCGTCTTGTGCTGGAACAGGCCGGCGCGCCGCAGGCCGAAGAGACACTGGCCGATCTCGATCGCGTGCGACACGACCTGACCGAGCTCTTGAACCTCAAGAACCAGCTCGCCGAGAATTCCAACGGGCTGGCCGCCGCAAAATCGACCGCCAGCGAGCTCGTTTCGCTGAAAGATCAGATCGTAGCGCACGGCGACGACACCGAGGCCGCGCGGACGCACGCCAACCGCATGTTCGTGCTGCAAGACGAATTGAAGACGCACGGCCCCGAGCTGCCGGCCGCGTTTTCGAATCTCGACCGGCTCGTGGCGATGAAAGACAAGCTGCTCGAGCAGACGGCCAGTGTCGCCGATGCCGTGCAAAACCTCGAGATCCTTTCGGATTTCCGCGAAGAATTGGGTGGGCAGATCCAATCGTTGACTCGCATGCGCGAGGGGCTATTGCAGATCGTGCTCATGGAAAGCACGCTGGGGCGCGTGGCCAAGGCCCTGGAGCCGCTCTCGCAGATCGCCAATGTGAGACGCTTAAGCGACGTCGAGCTGCGTGAGGCCGCCCGGTCGATCCTCGAAAACCGGTCGACAAAGATCACCAGCAAGCCGGAAACTCCCCGGCCGCTTCCTCAAGAGGGGGGCGCAGCCGGCGGCCCATTCATCGCACCAGAAGCAAAATCGGCCGACATCTATGAAGTACCAGAATCGGGCGACACCGCCCTCCCAGTGCCGCTTCCCGTGACGACCAACTGAGATGTCCTTCCCGGGTGTTGTCCGACATCCGCAACCGGGGCGCCGCCTTTCGCGCCCCGGTTGATTGCGTTTTTCAGGGGGACTGGCCGTCTTTTTCTTTCTCTTTTTCCTTTTCTTCGTCTTCGCTGTCTGGCTTGTCGGCAGGCGTGAGGACTTCCTTAAGTTCGATGATGTAGTGCAGCGTCGAATTCGGAGCCACTTCCGGCGGTCCCACGTCGCCGTATCCCAGATCGGGCGAAACTTCGAGCTCTATCATCCCGCCTTCCCCGATGAGCTGAATGCCTTCGCGAAATCCGGGAATGAGCTGCACGACGTTGACTTTCGCCGGTTCACCCCGTTCGTAGGAGCTGTCGAATTCTTTGCCGCTGTCGAGCCAGCCTTTATAGTCGGCCACCACCACGTCGCCGATCGTTGGTTTGCGCCCATCCGACTTCCGCAGAATCCGATAGTACAATCCGGTTTTCGTCGGTGTCAGCTCTTTGGGCGCGTCGTCATCGATGGCGCCTGCGCCTTTGGGAAGTTCGGGCAAATCCGCTTCCCGCGGTTCCAATCCCTCTTTGACCACCTGCTGATCCGGCGTCCGCATAAAAGGGGGCATCGGAGGAGTTGTCGTCGTCGGAGCCGGGGCGCCGGCGGATTTGGAACCGTTGTCGCAGCCGACAGCGGCAAAAAGTATGATCAGGCCGGCCATGGCCCCCATCATCGTGCGCGGCGAATTCATCGAAGCACCTCTCATGAAAGGAAAAAGGATCATACGTCGAGGATACGACGACACTACGCAGGTTGCAATGCCGTTGTGGGCCGGAAATCACCCGTTTCCGATCGACGCCTGCGCTGTCGATTGGGAGCTGCGGCTCGACTTATTCGATCTTCTTCAATTCGACGATGAAGTGCAGCCTGGAGTTCGGTGGAACTCCCGCATTCCCGTGCGCGCCGTAGCCCAGCCGGGGGGGGACTTCCAGCTCGATCATCCCCCCTTCGCCAATGAGCTGCAAGCCTTCGGTCCAGCCGGGAACCACGGCATTGAGTGCAAACTCGGTCGGCTCGCCATGCTCGTACGAGCTGTCGAATTTCTGGCCGTTATCGAGCCAGCCCTTGTAGTGCGCCAGCACTTTGTCGGTCGATCGGGGTTTGCGCCCGTTCGACTTTCGCAGAATGCGATAATAGAGCCCCGAGCGCGTGGGGACGAATTCGTCGGGAGCATCGGCATCCATAGGGCCGGCGCCCTCGGGAAGATCGGGGAGGTTCGCCTTCCTGGGTTTCAATTCGCCCGCCGCGGCCGGCGGCGCCGCGGGCGCAGAATTCGACTTGGCAATCGAGCCCTGATCGCGGCTGCCAACCGAGTCCCCCGCGCAACCGGCAATTCCGGCCAGCACGACGACCACGGCGGCAAAAAGCGTTTTGAAATGAAAAGACGGCATCAATATACCTGGCTCGCCCCCAAGGCGTAGGAAATCGCGGCCGAGCATATGACGACGCGATTTTTGCTGCAATGCCAAGTGGGACTCGGAATTCGTGAGAATTCGGCGACTCCAGGTCGCGGGTGGACTCATGCCAGCTCGGCGGATATCATCAATGAGTGTTGATGCGGAAGCTGGCGCTCAAACCCACCGTCAGGGGACGACTTATGATAAACGGCTGTCGCAGGACGGCGCTGCGGGCGCTCTGCATTTGCGGGGCAGCCGCGGTCGTCTGCGCCACGCCGGCTTTCGCCGGCGATCAGCCCGACGCGGTTGATTACGTGCAGGACATAAAGCCGATTCTTTCGCGGCGATGTGCTGCCTGCCACGGGTCGCTCAAGCAGAAAAATGAGCTGCGGGTCGATACGGCGGCCCTCGCAATCAAGGGAGGCAGCGCGGGGGCGGCCATCGTTCCGGGCAAAAGCGATGAGAGCCTGCTCATCGAAGCCGTAACCGGCGCCGACGGAGTCGCCAAGATGCCTCCCGAAGGCGAGCCGCTCACTGCCGAAGAGATCGCCAAACTGCGCGCCTGGATCGATCAAGGGGCCAAGGCGCCAGAGGAAAAGGTCCCCGAGGACCCATCGCGGCACTGGTCGTACCAGCCTCCCGTGCGACCTGGGATTCCCGCAGTGAAGCATCCAGCGTGGGTTCGCAATCCCATCGACGCCTACATTGCCGCCGAGCACGAGAAGCGGGGGCTGTCGCCCAGCCCGGCGGCGGCAAAACCGGTGCTGCTGCGGCGGGTCTTTCTCGATCTCGTCGGTCTGCCTCCCACGCGGGCTCAGATGCAATCGTTTCTGGCCGATGACTCTTCGGATGCGTATGAAAAGGTCGTCGACCGGCTGCTTGACAGTCCGCATTACGGCGAGCGCTGGGGACGGCACTGGATGGACGTCTGGCGATACAGCGACTGGGACGGATTCGGCGCCGAGGTTCGCGAAAGCCAGCCGCACGTGTGGCGCTGGCGCGACTGGATCATTGAATCGCTGAATGCCGACCGGCCGTATAGCGAAATGATTTTGGAAATGGTGGCTGGCGACGAGCTGGCGCCGAACGACCCGGCGACGATCCGGGCGACGGCCTTCCTCGTGCGGAACTGGTACAAATTCAACCGCAATGTGTGGCTTGATTTCACGATCGAGCACACGTCGAAGGCCTTTCTGGGGACGACGCTCAACTGCGCCCGCTGCCACGATCACATGTATGATCCGATTGCCCAGCGAGACTATTACCGGTTTCGCGCCTTTTTCGAAGTGCATGACATTCGCATCGACCGCGTGCCGGGCCAACCCGACACCGCCAAAGATGGTCTGGCGCGCGTCTTCGACGCCAAACCCGAGGCGCCCACATTCTTATTCACGCGCGGCGACGAGAAGCGCCCCGACAACGACCATCCGCTTTCTGCCGGCCTCCCCGGGATTTTGGCGAAAGCCGATCTGAAAATTGACGCCGTGCCGCTGCCGGCGGCCGCGTATTATGCCGGTTCGCGACCCTACGTCCAGGAAGAATCGCTGGCCCAAGCCACAGGTGACCTGCAAAAATCGCGGGCCGCGCTGACAGACGCAGGCGCGAAGTTGGCCGCGGCAAAACAAAAGCTCGCCGATTTCGCTTCCGCGAAGACAGGCGCTCCCTCGGCAAAGCCAACGGCGATTGTGTTGTCTGACGATTTCTCAGCGCCCAAGCCCGAGCTGTGGACGATGGGCCCGGGAAAATGGGAATATCAAAACGGCCGGCTGGTGCAAAGCGACCCGCGCGACGCGATCACACAGTTGCTTTCGGTCAAGCCGCACCCGGCCGATTTCGTCGCCAGGTTCAAATTCAAGACGACGGGTGGCGATGTCTATAAATCGGTCGGGTTGAGTTTTGACGCCGTCGAAGATCATGATTTCTGGGCGGTGTACCTGAGCGCTACAGGCAAGCTTCAGGTCTTCCAGCGCGCCGGCGGACAAGACGGCTATCCTGCCGAGGGGATTCGCGATTTTCCCGTCGAGCTCAATCGTGAATACGAGCTGCAAGTTGCCGTCCGCGGGGGACTGGTCAACGTGTCGATCGACGGCAAATTGCAGCTTGTCTATAAACTGCCCGGCGAGCGCCGCAAAGAGGGGCGGTTCGCCGTCTGGACGTACGATGCGACGGCCGAGTTCCTGAACGCTTCGCTCGAAGAACTGTCGGCCGGCGAGGCGCTTTATGAAAAACTCGGGGACGCGCCTGTCCCCGTTCGCGAAGCCGACCTTGCGGCGGCCATCAATCAGGCCGAGGCGGGGCGCCTCATCGCCGAAAAATCGCTGGCGACTGCCGGGGCCGCGCTGGTTTGGACGCGGGCCCGCATCGCGGCCGACAAGGCCAATTATTCAGTTCCGCCGGCCACTAACGCCAAAGAGCTTTCGCATCTGGCCGGCGCCGCCGAGCGCGAGCACGCCTTGCGGCTGGCCGAGCAGAATTTGCTCTCGGCCGAACAAAAGCTCGCCGCCTCCCGCCTCCTTCCTTCCCCGGAAGACGAAAAAACGAAAAAGGCGGTCGCCGAAGCCGATGCGGCGCTGGCTCCTGCGGCCAAGGCCCGTGATGCGGCGCTCGAAGCCGTCGCGCAGCCGAATGAAAACTACACGCGTTTCGGGCCGGTCTATCCGGCAGTCAGCACTGGACGGCGTTTGGCGCTCGCCCGCTGGATCGCCGATCGAAATAATCCGCTGACGGCGCGGGTGGCGATCAACCACATCTGGATGCGGCATTTCGGCAGTCCGCTGGTCCCCAGCGTGTTCGATTTCGGGCTCAACGGCAAGCCGCCGACGCATCCCGCCCTGCTCGACTGGCTGGCGGTCGAGCTCATGTCGCCCACGGTCTCTAAAGGCAGCGAACAGCCGGCGGACCCAGCAGGCGCCCACGCCCCATCGCCGGCGGGCAATTGGCGGATGAAGCACATTCATCGCCTGATCGTCGTCAGCAACGCCTATCGTCAGCAATCGTCGATCGCCCCGGCCAATGATGCGAATCGGACGATCGACCCCGACAATGTCTTTCTCTGGCGCACGAACGTGCGGCGGATGGAGGCCGAAATCATTCGCGACAGCACGCTCTATGCGGCCGGCCAGCTCGATGAAACGATGGCGGGGCCCGAGCTGGACGAAAATGCGGGGATGACGCTGGCGCGGCGGAGCGTCTACTTCCGCAACAGCAAAGAAAAAAAGATGACGTTTCTGGATTTGTTCGATCGGCCCAACGTCGTCGAATGTTATCGACGCAGCGAGAGCGTCGTACCCCAACAGGCCCTGGCCATGGCCAATAGCCCCCTCTCGCTGGCGCAAGCCCGTCTGCTCGCCAAAACGTTGACGACCGAGGCGGGGAACGAGCCGACGCCCCAGACGAACGAGAAATTCATCACGTTGGCGTTCGAGCAAGTGTTGTCGCGTCCCCCTGCCGCGACCGAGCGCGCGGAATGCGAGAAATTTTTGACCGAGCAAGCGCAGCGTTTTGGCGACCCCAAGTCGCTCACGCCGTTCACAACCGGAACGCCCGGCAACGTTCCCGCGGCAGGCGACCCGCGCCAGCGCGCTCGCGAAAACCTGGTCCACGTGCTCTTCAATCACAACGACTTTCTAACGATCCGTTGAAAGACGGCTGATGAAATCGCCATTTCCTGGTATGGATCCCCTGATCGAGGCCAGCGGCCTTTGGGGGGATTTCCATGACAACCTGATCGCCGATTTGGCGCGCGAACTCGCCGAGCGAGTGCCGGACCGATACCTGGTTCGACTCAATGCTCGAAGTTACCTGTCGATCGGCTCCGATGAAGCCCGCAAGTTTCCCATGCTTCCGGACGTAAGCATCAAGCGCGAACAAGACCGCCCGGACGCGGCAGAAAAGCCGCAGTCTGGCTCGAAGTCCGGCGGAACGGCGACATTGCAAGCTCCCGTTGTGATGTATGCGCCGCTCGAAATGGAAGAGCGCGAATCATTTATCGAGATTTACGACACTCTTCCCGAGCGCCGGCTCGTCACGGGCGTCGAGGTGCTCTCGCCATCCAACAAGCGCCCGAGTACGGCGGGCTGGGATGAATACTGGCGCAAGCGCCGGGCATTTCTGAACGGCGCCGCGAATTTTGTCGAAATTGACTTGCTCCGCGGCGGGACTCGGATGCCCATGCAGCGCGCCTGGCCTGATAGTCCGTATTACATTCTTGTTTCCCGGCGCGAGGAGGCGCCGCGTTGCAGCGTTTGGCCGGCGCATGCATTAAAGCCGCTGCCCCGCATTCCCATTCCGCTCGAAAAATCGGACGCCGACGTCGAGGTCGAGCTGCAATCGATCGTCGACGCGATTTTTGAACGCGCGCGATACGCCGTTGACATCGACTATGACAAGGCGCCCTCGCTCGCGCTCATACCCGAAGAGTTGGAACTCCTGGAATCCAAACGATGAATGATTCGCCTCTGGCTCGACAAACCCCGCTCACGCCGCGCCGGGCGTTTCTGGCCGATGCGGGGATGGGCTTTGCGGGCCTCGTGCTGGGGAAAATGCTCGCCGACGACGGCATCGCGCGCGCGGGCGACGCGCGAGTCTGGGTCGCTCCCGACGGCAGGCCCGAGTTTCAGCCCAGGGCCAAAAGCGTGATCTGGATTTTCCTTGTCGGCGGGATGAGCCAGATGGAGACGTTCGATCCCAAGCCCGAGCTCAACAAATGGGCCGGCAAGACGATTGGCGAATCGCCGTACAAGGCGGTCCTCGAATCGCCGCATCTCAAGAAAAATCTGCGCGAATTCGTCGAAGGGCTGCACTACGTGCATCCCAAAATCTACGAAATGCAGGTGACCCACAAAAAGTGGGGCGCCAGCGGACTGGAAATCAGCGACTGGTGGCCCCGCCTGGCTGCCTGCGCAGACGACCTCGCCATCGTGCGCTCGATGTGGACCACCGACAACAACCACGGCGCGCAGCTTCAGTTTCACACGGGCCGGCACGCCCTCGAAGGAAACTACCCGACGATCGGTTCGTGGGTCCATTACGGCCTGGGGACCTTAAACGACAACCTTCCCCAGTTC
>Ga0070735_10005219_pt1 | contig 10820 bp, 13 predicted proteins | sample Coa_R1_FD_66443 | JGI IMG/M metagenome (GOLD analysis project Ga0070735, IMG submission 66443) | Surface soil microbial communities from Centralia Pennsylvania, which are recovering from an underground coalmine fire - Coalmine... | ecosystem: Environmental > Terrestrial > Soil > Unclassified ... | reverse complement strand
ACCACGTCGAATCTGGGCAATGGCATCAGACTAACCTTCCCGGCGGATACGAACACGCGTACCGCCAACATCTACACCGATGTCAATCAAGGTATCGCGACGCTTGCCGCGTCACTCAGCGATGATAGCGCACCAGACTTTTACGACTCGACGCTGGCCAATAAGACGGCGACCAGTGCAGGGCAATATGCGCTGACGTATGCGGCGGCGGGTCCAGGCCAAAGCTTGACTGTGCTCTATACGCTCAGTGACGGCACGACGCCTGGCACAGCGAAGGCATCGGATACGTTCAATCGGGCCAATCACTCACCAGGACTCGGTACGTCCTCCGACGGGGAGACCTATACGCTGGTGACGGAAGCAGGGACGCCTGCCTGGTCTATCGTGAGCAATCAGGCGCAACTCACAGGTACGCTGGCCGATACGAGTGTCGCGCTACTTGGCTCTGGCGCCTTGCTTGACTGTGAAGCCGTGATGGTGGTGAACCTGTCCAACCTTGCCGATAGTGCGGGGCTGGTGCTCAGAGCGGCATCGAACGCCACGTCGTACTACAGGGCATCGCTTTCGGGGAGTCTCATCGTGCTGGCCTACGTGAACGCTGGCGTCTCGACGATCCTGGTGGACGAACCGGCTACGCTGAAAGTCAACACCGCGTACTGGTTGCGCTTTAGGATACTCAAGAATAGCCTGTATGCCAGATATTGGCCGAATGACGGCACGAAAGAACCGAAGACCTGGCACGCCATGACGGTAGATCGCACGATAGAGACGGCGGGTCAGTACGGCTTCCGTGGTGTGATCGGTGCTACATCGGATACCATTGTGGTGGATACCTACAGCATCGTTGATCTGTCTAGCAACAATGACCCGTCCTCCGTGTCGCTCTACGCGGCGGATTTGCCAACCGGCATTGTCACCACGTCGGGCGCGTTATCCGTCTCTTCCACTACGCCCAGTGGCACGATTGATGTGACCTCGGAAGGAACCGGCGACTGGGCGCACTGGGGCTATCCGAGCGCGACCTCCTTTGACCATAAGGCGAGTGTGACGCAACTGATAAGCAACTATACGAATATCGGCTCAGGCGTGTACACACAGAACACAAGTGCGTTACTGGCATGGTCATGGGAAGACGGACTAGTCACACCGACGGTGGTTGCGAGCACGACAGAAACCGATGTGACACAAGTTGGGAATGGTTTCAGCTTTAGCTTGCCAGCCGATACCAATAGCAGACAAGTCTTCGTCTATGTCTCAGCTATCAAGGCACAAGGCAAACTCATAGCATCGCTCTCCGATGGAAGCGCGACATCGGTAACAGATACGAGCCTCAATGACGTTGGTACCGGCTCTGTCTTGCGCTATGCCATTACCTACAATGCAGGCTCAGCGAATCAGACCTTGACTATTCAGTGGCTGATGCTCACCGATAATGGCACAAGTGGCGGACTGACGACGTACAGCACGGATACATTTACGCGGGCCAATGCTGGGAGTTGGGGAAGTGCCTCGGATGGAACGTCGGGCGCGTGGGCGCATACCGTGCAATTTGGGACGGTAGCGGAAACCATCGCCAGCAACAAAGGCAGTATCACGGCGACCGCCAATTCAGTGGTGCTCTCGCTGCTGGGCGCGCAGACGCAGGCCAACGCGGAAGGGTTGGTGCGCTGGTCTACCAGCAATCCCAGCGGGGATGTAGCGGCGCTGGTCCTGCGTGCGACCTCAACCACGACATATTACCGCTTAGGAGTAGTAATTGGCACGACGCTCACCTTCACGCGGCGCGTGGCTGGCACGGATACCGTGCTTTCGCCAACCGCGACCGTGAGCGTGGTGGCTGGCACCAAATACTGGATACGCTTTAGGATCAACGGCTCAAACCTCTACGGCAAGTTCTGGGCCGATGGCAGTTCCGAACCGGCGGGCTGGACGGTGACAGCGACTGATACCGGCGCGGGTGCCATATCAGGCGCGGGCCAGTGGGGCGTGCGCACCAAGCTCGGCAATGGCGACACCGTGCTGTATGACTCGTATAGCGTCACGAACTTTGGCTCAGGCGGAGGCGGTACACCAGGCGCGATTGGCCTGGACGCGGCCACCGTGCCGCTCATTATCACAGTTGGGCCTCCACCACCTCCACCACCTCCACAAGCCGTGAATGCGACGTTTACGGTGAATGCGAATAATGCGATCAGCCCAAATACGTGGCAAGGTTTAGGAATGCAGGTCGATTCCTATTTGGGGCCGGATTATACCACTACAGTGCTCGCGGATGCGCCTATCCGCTACTATAAAATGAATGAGGCCGTTGGGGCGACCACGGTGATTGATTACGGCTCGCAGGCGCAACCTGGCACCATTCACGGCGTGGTTACGGCAGGACAGACGGGGCTTATTGCCAACAGCCCGGCAACGGCCATGCTCTTTGATGGCTCTACTGGCTACATTGACTTGCCGATTACCGGGCTACCCACGGGCGCGGCGGTATGGAGCGCGGATGTGTGGTACACGTTCCCTGGCAGTTTGCCGCCCGGTGGGACGTATGAAAGCGTGTTCCAGCTGGGCAATCCAGTCGCCAACGCGCACAAGGTGGCTGATCTCTACTATGACCCGGTGGCCAATCAATTCGCGCTGGGCTTTGACAGTGGCGATGATCTGTACAGCGGTCTGACCTTAACGGCGGGTCATATCTACTACACGGCCATCACCTACGATGGCACCACCGTGACGCTGTATCAGTACGATGCCACAGCAGGCACGTCGTTCACGGTCTCCGGGGCGCGTGCGCTCAACCTCACCTATGGTAATGGCATCATTGGGAAGGACTTGCTGGCGCTCTTCTTTTCCGGTGTGGCTGCACGGGTAGCTATCTATGCAACCGCGCTCTCAGCCACGCAGGTGGCGGCGCACTATACCGCCGGGTCATTCTTAGGCATCACGCCAACCCAACGCGCGCTGGTGACCGAACGGCTCAACCAGATGGACCCGCCACTGATTAGGACGTGCGCAGCCTCTGTCTCGTGGTGGTGTCCTTCGGGCGTCGTTGGCACCTACAGCTTTTACAATCCGCTGATGCTGGAATGGTACAACGTGTTTGAGAATGCCCAACAGAACAATATCAACGTGATTGTCGGGGTGAATAGCCCTGCGCCATTTACGGCCATGAGTAGTAGTTGGTGTACGGCCTTTGCTGATCTCCTGACGCAACTCATCGTGCAGGACGGATACACCTGCATCAAGTATGTGAGCGGCCTCAGTGAGCCGGATACGTTCTAAGAAAGGAGGTGGCATAAATGGCGTCCTTGACTCTTTATGGAAGTGACGTAGCTGATGCTACCCTAACCTCGGCCTGTGATATGTCCATTGCTACCGGCGGCGTGGAAACCAGCAAGCAGACGGTGGTGACCGGCACCAATATCTATATTGAAATCACATCGCAAGGGAGCGGTGGACTGGCCTCTGTCTCAAGTATCCCGGCTCCGACCGGAAAAGGCTGGACGTATCAGCCAGGAGCTGGCACGTTTGCCGCGGGGAATTGGTCGGCGTCGATCACGCTCAAGCTAGGTGCGGCGGTCGGTTCCAACTCTGATACGACGCTCGGCTTCTATCGCTATTCGGGTGGCGTCTATACGCTGATTGGCACCATCAACAAGGCGACGGCGGTGCCAACTACCAAAACCACCTACGCTTTTTCCAGCACGTCCATGAGCACCATCACCTTTGGCGCGTCTGACCTCTTGTATATCCACGCGTTTCTGCACGACAATCAAACGAGCGTTCATGGCGATGACCCGATTGTGTACCTATCCACCACAACCGCAAATGGCGTAGCCAATGACATGGCAATCACCACATCGAACTTCACGCCGCTTACTCCTGTGCTGGCAACGTCACCAACGACGCTCTAGTTTTCAGCGACGATTGGAGGTGCATCACCGGCCACGCAAAACGATACGCTCTCAGAGACGGCAGGGGTCGGAACCGCCTGGACATCCTCTATCAGTTATGGCTCAGGAAGCGGCTGGCTGGGCATTGTGGCCTCATCAGGCACGCTCTCAGCATCAGGCAACGCCACGATTGTGTATACCTGCACGCTTGGCAGTTTAGCGATAGGTACCTATACCGCAACTGTGACCTACACAGCGACCACAGGCGGCGCGACGGCCACGGTCGGGGTCACCTTTGTCGTCCATGACATCACCTACAATGACTATAAAGTCACGATCTTACCCAATCTCATCGCCGCGCTTTCTGCCAACAATCTGCTCAACAACGTACAGGTCATCGGGCCAGATACCACCTCCGCCAGTGATACCACCTGGCTGGTGCAATCATCCATTGACCTCTCAGCATCGCTGGCTGGTTACGTGCGTCATGCCTTTCCGCCCAATGCGACTGATATCTCAAATGATAGCCGTGAGACGACAGTTGCACCGCTCGTGGCAAGCATCTACGCCAATGACAATACCAGCAAGCCGATTATTCAAGGCGAAATGGGCTTTGGCTATGCAGGACCTGGGCAAAGTGTCACGCTCTATCAATATGGTGTTGATATGGCGGATTACGCGGTACAGCTTGCGAGAGCCGGTATGGCCGCGCTGATTGGCTATCTTTTAGATGACGACATGCATGGGACGCAGTGGGGCATGTGGCAAATCACGCAGGATACCGGGACGCCGCGTCCATGGTTCTTTCCCTGGTCGGTCTTATCAAATACGTTGGTGATTGGTAGCACGCTCTACGCGCCAGCACAGCCCGCCTCCAACGATTTCCGGTGTCTGGCGGCAACCTCTCCCAGTGGTGCATGGACGATTGTGCTGATTAATCGCAAGAGCATCAATCAGGCGCTGCAGGTGATTGTGCCATTCGCGCCACTGGTCACGACGACGCTTTCCGTCTACACCTATTCGCAGGCGACGCCACTACTTACGGATAGTAACGGCTTTCCGCTGCCCTCTGGTACGCTGACGGCCATCTTGCAGCGCGGCTTTACGGTGAGCATCGCGGCCAATTCCGTGCTTATTTTGACCCAGGCCAGCGTGAGTGCAAGTCCACCACCACCACCACCGCCGGGGGTGTCGCCACAGCCAGCGGTGGGGGCGATCACGACGACGACGATTGATGTCAAGCAACCGCCACTGGAAAAGCGGCGGTAGAGGATGTATAGCAGCGGAGAAAGGCAGGGCCATGGACGTGCCACAGGACGGAAGCGCGGCGACACGCGATGATGTAAACCGGCTCTCTGACAAGATTGACGGCCTGCATACCATCTTTGTGACGCGCAATGAGTACACGACGATGCACTCGGCACTGACCGCGCTGATCTCGACCGTGGCGACACAAGTCACGAACCTGAGCAATCAAGTCGAGAAGAACCGCGACGGCATGGAGCGCGGCAAGGAGGACAATAACCGCTGGATTATCCAGAAGGTGGACGACGTGGAAACGCGGCTCACCAGGAAGTTGGATGAGCAGAACGAGGCCACGAAAAATAGCAAGCAGTGGCTGGTCGGCCTGCTCTACGGCACGGTGTCCTCGGTCATTGTGGGCATTATTATTGTGGCGCTCACGCATATTTGGAAATAGGGAAGGAGGTCTCATGGTTCAATTAAATTCTAGGGGTGAAGTGGCAGATTTCTGGGATGTAAATCAGTTCCAAAGCGGAAGAAGCGCATTTGAATGTTGCGCGTATGCTGCAAGCTTGTGTAAATATTGCGGAGAGCCAGGGCATGGGCCAAGTGGCACGGTGCTTGAAGCGAGCAATCAAGCGCAATACTTCTACGGACTCGAAGAGGGAAGTAACCTTGCCTCAAACACCAACGGCATGAGCCTGCAAGCCTTGTATAACATGTTGCAAGGAATGCGCCTGAGTTCGCACGTCTCACCACCCACCTTACAGTATGTTAAGGCGTGGCTTGGTGTCGGCTATCCGGTGCTGATTTGTGGCGCGGAAACCGGCATGTATGATATCGGCCTGGGTGATGTCGTGCCGTACTCCTGGGAACCGACCGGCAATCATTGCATCGTGGCCTCTGGCATTGCGCCAGATGGCAATCTGCTTGTGCATGACACGGCCAATATCGGCCCGACGGGTGTAAGGCCAGGGCCGCGCATCTACGATGCAGCAAAACTACAACTGGTGAGTGCGACGGCTATTGCGGTGCCGTGGCTGCCTGCTCTCCCAGGTGATTATGACCCAACAGTCGAAAAGGAGGTAGAGGTGATTATTGATCTCAGCATGCCAGAGGTGGCGACGTTCTTTAGTGCTGGTCCAGGCGTAGGACAATGGACGTGCAAGCAGACCGGCAAGATTGTCCAGGGGGCTATTCTTGCGGAGTATTGCCGGTGGGGAAATGCGGGCCTGTGTGGATTAAGCTATCTGGGCTTGCCAGAATCAAACGAAATCCCGCTGGGTAACGGCGTCGTCAAGCAAAATTTTCAGATAGGAGTTGTCGCCTACGATCCAGGCCATACCATTGATAATAGGCCAGGACTGCCAGGCGCGGTCTATCCGCTGCAGCTGTATAATGGCGGGCCGGGCGAAGACCCGCAGATCGCACAACTAAAAGCGCAGATCACGGCCATGCAAAAGCAGCAAGCACCGCTCACTGTACCGTCCACCATGGCGGCAGATATGCAGTTGATTAAGGTCACGAGCGCGAAGTATTAGCACAACAAAAGGCCGCTCACGATGGAGCGGCGGGAGGCTAGGGAGAATGTTAAATTTGTTCTGGCTTTACTTTATGCCAGTTAATTGGCTGAGGGAAAAAGCTATCTCGCATTTCTTGCTCAACTTCTTCCAGCGTGTTGAAATCCATTGCGAAGTGTGGCGGCATTCCCTCTTTTTGAATATAGAGAGAATAGCCCTCATCCTCTACATTAACGCCCGCCGTGTAGCCGTCAAAATAAGCTTCTGCCATTCCAGTTGCCGCAAGAATATTTTTCAAGCGGTCATTCAATCGCTTTGCCTTTGCGTAGGCGTTCTGGCGGCTTTCGTGAATCCTGCCACCGTCAACGTTACGGCTTGTGTGCTCATCTTGAACGTAAACCACAACCCAGCCGCCGACGGTCTTCTGAACGTGATACTTTCCTGGCTTCTGCGTGTAAATCGTTTCGCTCATGGTGTGTATTCCTTCTTTCTTATCAATACTGTCATGCTTATTCATGACTACAATAGAAGTATACACTGTCATGATATATCATGTCAATAGGTTTTGGCATGAGTTTCTAAGATCGGAGAAAATTCATCATGTTTAAGTTCAACGTCAAATGGACGACGGCGCAGTCGTCACTCTTCCACTTCGCGCTCAGTCTGCTTGTGTCGATCATCATGAGCGTGCTGGCGGCCTGTGCGCAGTACCTGTATAGCGGCAAGTTCAACGGACAGGAGCTCGTGGTCATCGCCTCCGCTGCCTTCATCGCGTCCTTCTCACGCGGCATTATCAGTCTGGAAAGCAATCCGAATCTGATGCCTGCTATCCTGGACGCGATCAACGAATTGCGCACGCTGACCGTGGCGCAACCAGCACCACCACAGGCACCATTCGCGCCGTATGTGACAATCCATACCGGCAATGCGCCCACGGTAGAGCCACCAGCAGCACAGGCCGGTATCCGCTCGCTGAACGCGTTTCCCGTGCCACCACGACCACAGCCGGTCGTGCCTATCCAGATGCCAGTACAGCAGCCTGATATTGCTTTCCTGAATACCGCCAGTCAGACCGCCGTACAGCCGCCGCCACAAGTCGCGTTTGCTGAGCGGAGTTTCAGTCAGCCATTGCCGGTGGTACAGTCAGGGCAATAGCATACAACGAAGCGGCTTGACTGATGGAAGTCAAGCCGCTGTGGGGGGATGGACGGGAATTACTTGATAGGAAGCTTGTCCATATACTCGTTGTACCAACGCCGCTCTTCGGGCGTTAACGAGCGGATTTGACGCAGGTAGAACGCCTCACCTGTCGAGGCTGCGAGCTCACGTAAGCGGTCTTCATTGCCGCGCTGGTAGGCTTCTCGCCACGCCGGACGGTCACTGTCATCGCCACCGGTATAGCCGGTGTAATACTTAAAGGACGAATATCCGTCCTGGTCGGCTTGCCAGCAATCGCCAGAGCGGCGAGTGTCGGCATTGGCCGCGCCAATGCGATAGGCCGCTTCAAGCAGGCTCTCGCCTGCCACTTGCTGGTAATACTCCGGTAAATGCGGATATTTCGCCATCCGCTCAGCATCTGTCCAAATTTGAATTGCCATAATGCTCTTTCTCCTTCGTGGCTCGCGCCACATTATCAATTCCTGCTCTCACTCTACCACCGCGACGGGCGGGATACATGAGAGCTTGTTGTGAATGTGGCTCATAGTTTGTTATGAGCCAGCCTACGCTGATACCTCAAACACTTCTTCAAACTCACCTTGTAAGATCGCAACAGCTTTTTCACGGTCGCCAGCCCCGTTGCGTCTCATCAAATCTTGAGCTTGCTTGATGGCTTGCATTTGCTTCATCGTGCAATGGTCTGAACCGCCGCCGATACCATTGACGTGATTGCTCAGGCGTCGGATAATTCCGGTAGCCTCGCCTGGTCCGTAAAAACGATAGGCGTACCGCTCTGCAATCAAGGGAGATTGTGCATCCTTGTTGAGCAAGTCGCGCACATACGAGAGACGATCAGGGTAGCCAGCCGCGCGGGCTTTGGCTGTGAGACCTGCCATTGTTTCCTCTGGCAGATCGGTAACATTGAGGTTGGGCATTAGTTTTCCCTCTGGCTAGGTGGATTAGGAGAACCGATAGAATAGCTATTCCGCGGGTTTTGCGCTGCTCTCCGTGTAAGTTCTACGCGGGCAGCAGACGCCTCACGAGAACGGATGGGATACGTATTCTTGATCTTTCTCAGTTCCGCTTCTGTCAATTGAGAATAATCTTTTTCCATTACGCAACCTCTTCAACATCGGTGATAACCGCATCCTGAATACCAGCGAGTTCGTTTTGCGCGGCGTAGTCAGTGGCGGTCTCAGCATCAACGGCGGAAACATACAGATCAACATCATCTTCATCGGGAACGGCGCAAGTGATTTTGTAAGTAGACATGTGTTTTTCTCCTTGACTCTTTTCTCTAGTGGATACTCTCTGTATCTCATGTACATATAATACACAATGTACATGAGAATGTCAAGGGGTAAATGGCCTTTTTATGACCAATTTCTCAAACTCGAAAATATTCGTCAAATCTCGTATGTGACCTCATCGTCTCGAACGATCACGCCACTTTGCAGGTGGCAATGGCTCCCGGTGAGCGAGGCCACAGGACTAGCCTTCCCAGTTCCTTCCCAGTTCGGGTAACAGTCGTTCCCAGTCGGCCTCATTCCAGACAAACACTTGTTTCATGCTCTTGCGGTTCAGCACAATGACTTGCTCGCCGTTGCCTATCGTGACGAGATCAATGTGAGCGTGTGGCAGACTGTCTCGGATGGCTTCCATCAGCGCAACGGTGGCAAGGCTCGTGGTGTGCGGGATACGTGCGTTCGGTGTGGTCATATGCTATTCTTCCTTCCGGAGAAGTTCAGGGTGTTCATAGATATTGCCGATCACCTCTGCCTCATCCCAACTTATCTCGTGACCCAGATAATAATCGCCGCTATCATACCCATGTCCATATTTGTCATTAAGTCCCCATCGGTCATCATTCCAAAGAACTTGGTACAGATTGCCGCGTGAGCCGATATCAGGGATACACACGATATCCCCCTGCCATATCTCTTTGCCATGTTTATCTTTTAGACCTGTGAACTCAATTAAGTCTAGCTCATCAGGTGTGACTTTCTGCGGCGCGTGGATACTGAATACGCCTCTGACATGCACCAGGGTGAGCATGAGCCCGTCATTTCCAAAGCCCATGCTAGTGACGGCGTACATCTTCCTTCCCGCCTTGTGCCACGCTCTAAATTTGAGGTCTCTCATGATTCTCTCTTCTTTCTAGCCGTTCATCAACATCGGCTCGGTCGGTATCGGCACAGTCGAGCGGCTATCTGGGCTGAGCAGACTCAGCACGACATCAATCGCTGGCACTGTCGCCCACATGGCGTCGGGTATTTCATTGAGTGGTGGTCGCTTGCAAATAGGACACAGGCCACAAGCGCAAATGCCGTGGCACGCATGACAGCGAGCATCCGTGGTTTTGAGACACAAGACACATTCCCCCATAAGTTCCCCCAGGTGTGTGAATTATTGTCTATCGCGCAATTCGCCAATGTCGTCAGATGTGACCCGTCCCATGTCAAGTAATTTCTTTGTGATGATCTCGAATTCATCTTGCGTGTGTCCTGCCATTGACTGTAGTTTATTCATCCCGGCAATGAAATCGTAGGCCATGTGTACCGCGTCCTGTTGATCTGGTTTCATCCATTGCCAGCAATCGTCACAGACCACGCCACATTCTTCGATGGAAGTCCCTGGCCAGTGGCTATTCGTCTCTTCCATGGCCTCTTCGTCGGTTTGACCTTTGACATAGGTGTTGCGGCACATGGCGCACGTAAACTCTGACTCGTTCGCGTCCTTGACAATAGAGCCTTCGACTACGTTATTGTCGATTATCCCAGGCGTTCCCTCTTCAAAGGGAAATGGCGGCTTGCCATACTCGATAAAAGGCGCGTAACTGGCATCAGAAAAGATCATTTCAGGGTATGGGTGCCATTGGATAACAGCCTTAATACCCTCATCGCTGACACCTTCCCTAAGCATGCGCCCCACTTCTATTTTCATAGCCTCTGTGAGTTTAATAATTTCGTTCATTCCTTCACCTCTTCCCATAGTCCTTGCTTTTTCGCGTCAT
>Ga0070735_10005218_pt1 | contig 10821 bp, 9 predicted proteins | sample Coa_R1_FD_66443 | JGI IMG/M metagenome (GOLD analysis project Ga0070735, IMG submission 66443) | Surface soil microbial communities from Centralia Pennsylvania, which are recovering from an underground coalmine fire - Coalmine... | ecosystem: Environmental > Terrestrial > Soil > Unclassified ... | reverse complement strand
AAATCGGAGAAGCTCATGTTTCTCGCCCAAGCCTCAGCTTTCGTTCGACCAATTCCACGATCTTCTGATGCGTCTGCGCAGGCGTTCCACTCACGTCCACTGTGATAACGCGCCGCGGATCTCTCCTGGCGATTGATCGATAGCCATCGCGGACTCGGAGGAAGAAGTTATGATCTTCCTGCTCGAATCGATTCTCGTCAATATTCTTGCTTGCGCTTTCTTTTGCCCGCTCCGCAGTCTGGCGATTCCGCGCACGAGCGCGTCCCAGACTCTGCTGGGGGTGCGAATCCAACAGAATCGTCAAATCAGGCTGAAGATCTCCACAAAGGACATGATGCAGTCTCAATACCGCTTCCTTTCCGAGTTTTCGGCCGCTGCCCTGATACGCTTCCGTGGAATCGGTGAAGCGATCGCAGAGTACGATCTCCCCCCGCTCCAGCGCCGGCCGAATCACCTCCGCAATGTGCTGCGCACGGGACGCAAACATCAAAGCCATCTCTGCGAGCGGATCAAGATCTTCTGTTGAAGAATCGAGCAAGACCCGGCGAATCTTCTCCCCAATGGCTGTGCCGCCAGGTTCCCGGGTTTCCACAACTCTATGCCCGGAAGCACGCAGAGCGCCCGCCAGTTTGCGCATCTGCGTACTCTTGCCAGTTCCGTCGAGACCTTCGAAGGTGACGAATTTTCCGCGGCGCTGCATGGCCCGAATGATAGCAGCGCGAGTGCGTCCCTGTACCGCTGCTCGTTTTGGCTGATATAGTCTAGAGTTCTTCACACTAAAGTATCTTTCAATTTCATTTCTGACATTGGAGCCTGAAAAATGAAACTCTCCAGAATTCCGGGAGTATTCTGTCTTATTGCCTTGTTCAGTCTTCCTGCCTGGCCTGCCGCACCGCCTTCGGTGACTCTCTTCGTAGATGCTTCCTCAGCCCCGCGTAAAATTTTTCATGCGACGCTGAAGATTCCGGCGAGCGCCGGAGACCTGACGCTCTATTATCCGAAATGGATACCGGGCGAGCATGCACCCGACGGTCCTGTGGTCGATCTGGCTGGGCTCAAGTTCTATGCGGGCGGCAAGCTTCTGAAGTGGCGTCGTGATCTGCTGGATGGTTTTACCATTCACGTCGATGTGCCCGCCGGCGAAAACGAAGTGAATGCCGAACTCGACTTTCTTTCTCCCGCGGTTTTCGAAGGCGGCTTCTCGGCAGGTTCCTCCGCGACCGACAAAATGGCAGTGATCAGTTGGAATCAGGTGTTGCTTTATCCCAAAGGCTGGAAAGCCGACGAACTGACCTATACCGCCAGCCTGAAGCTTCCCGCGAATTGGAAATACGGGACTCCGCTCCCGATCGCTTCGACCAGCGAGCGAAATGGCGAAACCGAAATCAAGTTTCAGCCCGCTCCACTGAACACGCTCGTAGATTCCCCGGTGATCACGGGAGAATTTCTCAAGGTAGTCAAACTGGCCGATGATCCTCTCACCGAGATGGACATTGCCGCCGATAGCGCAGCGGCGCTCGACGCCCCGCAGGAAGTTTGGGATCACTACAGGAACCTGGTGGAGCAAGCGCAGAAACTTTTCGGGGCGCACCACTATCGCGATTATCACTTCCTGCTCAGCTTAAGCGATCACGTAGCTCATTTCGGATTGGAGCATCACGAGTCGGACGATAGCCGCGTCGGCGAACGCGGACTGGTGGATGAGAACGATCGGAAGCTCGAAGCCACTTTGCTGCCTCATGAATACGTTCATTCCTGGAACGGAAAATACCGGCGTCCCGCGGATTTGGCGACGCCCGACTATCAACAGCCGATGCAGGATGACTTGCTCTGGGTGTATGAAGGGCTAACGAACTATCTCGGCACGGTGCTGGCCGCGCGCAGCGGCCTGCTCACTGCCGAACAATCGCGGGATGACCTGGCGTTGACGGCGGCTGCGCTCGACCATACCCCCGGCCGCACCTGGCGCAATCTGCAGGATACCGCCGATGCCGCGCCGGAACTTTATTTCGCTCCGCAGGCCTGGCACTCCTGGCGGCGAGGCGTCGATTTTTACGATGAGGATACGCTCAACTGGCTGTGGGTGGATGTCATCATCCGCCAGCAAAGCAAAGGCGCGAAGAGCATTGACGATTTCTGCCATCTTTTCCACGGCGCTCCCAGCACCGGCCCGGCGCTGAAAACCTACACGTTTGATGATGTGGTAAACGCGCTCAACCAAATCGTTCCTTACGACTGGCGAGGATTCTGGACCGAACGTCTTACCAATCATGGTCCGGGCGCACCATTAGGAGGAATCGAAGGTAGCGGCTGGAAGGTCGCATACGACGAGTCTCCCTCTGAAATGGATCGCGGCATCGGAGAACACTTTATCGATGCCGCCTACTCGCTCGGACTCGAACTACGCGACGACGGCGGAATTATTGACACTACCGAAGGAATGCCTGCCGCGCTTGCGGGCATTGGACCGGGAATGAAGCTCGTTGCCGTGAACGGCCGCCAGTACTCGCCCGATGTTTTGCGCGCAGCTCTGAAGGCGGGCAAAGGTGGAACCGGATCGCTGGACCTGTTGGTCGAAAACACCGACTACTTCAAAACCTACAAGATCGACTATCACGGAGGCGAGCGTTATCCGCATCTGGTGCGCGATGAATCGAAGCCTGACTTGCTGACGGAGATTTACAAGGCAAAGTAGTCTCGACGGTGTAGCCGCTGTAATCCATATTCTCTCGCAGGAGAGTTCGAGCATGGGCCTTCTGAAGCGTGGGCTTTTTTGCCCGCATCTGGTGTGTGTTGCGCTAGCGATCGTTGTTTCACTGCCGGCTTCCGCCCAATCCATTCTCGGCTTCACTCCTGCTTCCGCCGCACACCAGATCGAGATCGAAAACAAGTTCAAAGCCATTCCATCTCCGGCTGAGGAACAGCGCCAGCATCATATTTTCACCTCGGAACCGCATGTTGCGGGATCGGCACGCAACAACGAACTTGCCCGTTATATTGCCGACCAGTGGCGGAATGAAGGTATCGAGGATGTTGTAATACGCCGCTACGATGTCTACGGCAGCAATCCTAAGTTCACATCGCTCGAGATGGTCGCGCCGGTGCATTACCGTGCCCTGCTGCGGGAGTTGCCGATTCCCGGCGATCCCGATTCGAAAAACAGGAGCATCAGTTCCGCATGGAGCGGCATGTCCGCCTCCGGGGAAATCACCGCGCCGCTCGTTTATGCGCACAGCGGCAATCCGGAGGACTACGAACTGCTGCGAAAGCAAGGCATCGATGTCAAAGGCAAAGTGGTTCTGGTTCGCTACTCGAATCCTTACAGCTATCGCGGATTCAAAGCGCTGACTGCGGAACGCGAAGGCGCGGCCGCAATTCTCATCTACAGTGATCCCGCCGAGGATGGGTTCAAGCGCGGCCAGGTCGATCCCAAAGGCCCATGGGGTCCGGAGTATCACATTCAGCGCGGCGCAATCACCTACGACTTCATGGTTCCGGGCGATCCGCTCACTCCCGGCTGGGCTTCCATTCCGGGCGCAAAGCGGATTCCGGTTGAACAAGCAGTTTCGATTCCGAAAATCATGGCGTTGCCGCTTTCGTGGCATGATGCCAAACCGCTTCTCGCAAACATGGATGGGCCGCTTGCTCCCACTGACTGGCAAGGACAAGACTGGCAGGGCGGGTTGCCGATCAAGTATCGCCTGGGCGGTAATCGCGTGCGCGTGCACGTGAAGATCGAAATGGATACCTCAACCCAGCCCTACTATGTGGTCGAGGGCCGCATTCGCGGCTCTGAGTTGCCCGATGAATGGATCGTGCTGGGCAATCATCGCGATGCCTGGGTCTTTGGCGGTGTCGATCCCTCAAGCGGCACCGCATCCATGATGGAAATGACTCGCGCATTGGGGAAATTGAATCGGCAGGGAATGCGGCCGCGGCGCACGATCGTGGTTTGCAGTTGGGACGGAGAAGAAGTCGGTCTCACCGGTTCCACCGAGTGGGGCGAACAGTTCGCCGATGAGTTACGCAAGAAAGCTGTCGCCTACATCAACGTTGATTCATCGACTTCAGGTCCAAACTTCCACGGACAGGCTGTTGCCTCGCTCGCGCCGATGCTGGTGGAGACCAGTCGCTCGTTGAAGGATCCTTCGGGCAAGAGTTTGTATGAAGCGTGGAAAGAATCGACTGCAAGAGAGCGCGTGGCCGCGAAGCAATCTGAGGAGGTTCAAGATTCGAATCTGGCCGATACCCGCATCGGCAGCGGATCGGATCACACCGTGTTTCTTAACTTTGTTGGAATGCCGGTGCTGGGGCTGCAATTCGATGGCCCCTACGGCGTGTATCACTCCGCCTACGACGATTATTTCTGGATGAACCACTTCGGCGACCCCGGCTATCGCTATCACACGCTGATGTCGCAACTTTGGGGCGTGCTCGCCTTGCGCCTCGCCAATGCCGACCTGCTGCCTTTTGACTTTGCCAACTATGCCGCAAACATTCGACAGTTCGTGAATGAACTCGCAAAAAGTGACACTGTCATCCTGGGCGAAGCGGCTGTCCAGCGAAGCGGAACGGCCGCGCAGTCGAAGGATCCCTGCCCCACCTGCGAGCCGTCCGGGAGCGCCGCGCCCCCCCTCGACCTGAGCGGCATATTAAGCGCTATCGACGATTTCGAGGCCGCCGGCAAGCGCCTCGACGAATCCGCAGCCCGAGCCCTAGCCTCCAGCGCAATCGATCCCAAGCTGGCCGATGCGATCAACCATGGAGAGATGGAACTCGAGCGCAACTGGCTCAATCCGGATGGCATTCCCGGCAGGCCGTGGTTCAAACACATCCTCTACGGCGCGCGATTTACTTACGCACACCTGGAGTTGCCGGGTTTGACTGAGGCAGTGGAAAAGCAGGATTGGGCAACGGCGAAGCAGCAGGCGGAGATTCTGCGCAGCGCGCTGGATAAAAACACGTCTCTGGTGAACAACCTCAGCGCAAAGCTGAAGTCACAGGGATCCTCGACCGAAAAGTAGGTCGCCGAAGAACGCTGTACACAACAAGAGATGCTCAGTCGAAATCGAAGACAACCTGCTCCGCCGCCGGAGAACTCCACACTGGCGCGAAGGATTGCCGATGCAGTGGAGTAGGTCCCAGCTCTCGAAGCGCGGCCAAGTGCTGAGGCGTACTGTAGCCCTTGTGCGATGCCAGCCCATACTCTGGGAAAACGGCATCCCATTCGCACATCAGGCGGTCACGCTCGACCTTCGCCAGGATTGAAGCGGCGGCGATCGACGCAGAAAGCGCGTCGCCATGAATAATCGCCCGCTGCGGTAAATCGCTGTCTAACTTCAAGGCATCAATCAGCAAATGATCTGCCGCGGGCTGCAAGCGGGAAACCGCCTCGCGCATGGCCAGCCGCGAAGCATGATAGATGTTGATCTGGTCGATGCGCGCCGCATCCACCGCTGCAACCGCCCATGCCACGGAGTGCTCCCGGATCCGTGGCGCGAGCAGTTCACGCTTTTCGCACAGTAGCAGTTTTGAGTCGCGCAGACCGCGGATGCGGTAGTTGCGATCAAGAATCACCGCGGCGGCCACAACTGGCCCGAACAACGATCCCCGTCCCACTTCATCCACACCAGCCACCATTACTGCTCCCGACGTCCAGGCTTGTTTCTCATAACGCAACGTGCAGCGGAGTCGTTTCAACAACCGCAGTTTCGCTGCGGAAGGCGAGAGTGTGAGCTCGGATGCAAGCTTCGGAGTGGCCATCAGGAGGCTGCTTTCACCATCTTCCCTTGCCGACGCCGGAGTTGCAAGGCGGAAATCGGGGTAAATTCTGTGGATTCTTTTGGCGAAAGGGGAGGCTGGACTCTCTTTAGGGATTCGTTCGGGAGTATTCCCCGCGAAACGCCCTACTCCAGGTGACGCCGTGATCGGTGGATTTTTCCCAAATCTGCTCGACCTTGTTTGGATTCAGCTGAACTACTTTCACCCGGTTCAATACACTCTCTCCGTTGGGTCCGAGGCTTTTGCCATCAAATTCCGCCGTGCCGGATTCAACCTTGCCAGAGGTGAACACATGAACCCGGCCCTCGTTGTCGGCGAACATTCCATACCAGCTTTTGTCATCCGCGCTGTAGCCAAAAAAGTTCTGGCCACGGTGGCCTCGTCCGCCATCCCAAGTTTCGACTACGAGGCACTTGTCGAGTGAAAGAGTCACGGTGCTGCGAGCGTTTCCCGATGAACCCTCGGCGCCGATCCTCCAATTGCCCAGCCAATAATCGAGTTGCCGATTTTCTGCATTTGCGGCGCATGAATCGGCGGCAGCAGCAGAGCCGTTTGTGGCCAAAATCACGCCGCAGAGTAAGAGAATGGCGAGAAAGATGGATTGCGAAGCGCTACTTTTGAGCATCAGGATTCGTTTGTTCATGTTGCTCCTCCACAGGTCGAGTTTGCAGTGATTCGGTTAATTTCCGATTGGTGTTTTGACCGGCGACCCATATGGTCGCCGAGCGCGAAACCGAAAAGCTTGCGAGTTCTTCCGGACCTCCAAAACTTCAAAACCCGCGCTCTGCAATCGCGCGTCGAAAGTGGCGGGGTCCAGGGCAACTAGCGTGTCGCCGATATGAATGATCCTCATAAACCAGTTTCGAAGACTGTCACAGCCCACGAAAAAGCCCCCCGGCCGCAAAACGCGAAACGCTTCTGCGAGGACCTTATTTTGCAGTTCCGGGGAAGGAACGTGATGCAGCATGGTGAACGAAACTGCGCCGGAGAACTGCGAGTCGGCAAAAGGCATTTCGGTCGCATCCCCTTCGATGACTTGAACGTTGCTTCGTTTTAAACGCGAACTCAGTGCATCGCCCAGTGAAGGATCAATCTCCAGTGCTGTCAATCGAGGCACCGTGGTGCGCAACAGGTCTGTCGTTAAGCCCGGGCCGGGACCAATTTCCAAAACATTCGAGCCGAGGTCGGTATCGCCGATTGCCCAGGGAAGTCTTTCTGAGACGGTGTTGCGCCAGTGGTCAGAACGGCAGAGCCATCGATGTATACGGTTCATGTTTTCCCATCAAGATGATGAAGGTTGATCACAGATTACTGATTGGCAGTTCTGCGCGCTTTCGATAAGGCGACAATGAATGTCGCAAATACGCCAAGCGGGATCTTCGATCGATCTCAACGTCAGACGTGACCCATCCCCCGCTCTTGCCACGGCCCAGCCCATGCAGCTACCTTGCTTGTGATGAAATTGATGGAATCGGTTGCGATTCAGGGTGAGTTGGGTTCGTTCAGTCATGAGGCGGCGGAAGCGATGGTCCCGCGCTGCCGGGTGGTGCCATGCGCCCGCTCCGTGGAAGTTTTTGACGCGGTTGAAAGAGGCACGGTATCGGCGGCGGTGATTCCGATTGAAAATTCTTTGGCGGGAACGGTTGCGGAACATGCCGATCTGCTGGTCGAGCGGGACGTTTTCATCCAGGGCGAATTCTTTTTGCGGATTGTGCACAATGTGATTGCCGCGCCGGGAGTGAAACTGAGCGCTGTACGGCGCGTGTTATCGCATCCGGTGGCGCTCGACCAGTGCCGGGAATTTTTCCGCAAGAATCCGCAGATCGAGGCGGCGCCGTTTTACGATACGGCGGGCAGCGTGAAACATGTGATTCGAAGGAAACTTCCGGATGCCGCCGCGATTGCGGGAGTTCACGCTGCCGAGCAATATTCAGGAAAAATTCTGAAGGCGGGGATCGAAGACGACAAACGGAACTTCACCCGCTTCTTTCTTATACGCAAGCTGCTTATTCGCAAACTGGCGTCAGCTTCTGGACCGAAGCGGCGTGGTTCGTTGGAAGGTCCTTACCGGGGGTATATTCCCGCAGGAGCGAATAAGACTTCGATTGCGTTCAAAGTCAAAAACGTTCCCGGAGCGTTATTCAAGTCGCTGAGTGTGTTTGCCCTGCGCGACATCAGCTTGAGCAAGATTGAGTCGCGGCCGCTGCGGGGAAAGCCTTGGGAGTACGTCTTCTATGTGGATTTTCTCCGGGGAGATGATGAGCCGGCGCGGAATGCTTTGCGGCATTTAGGGGAAGTGGCTGAGTTTGTGAAGGTGCTGGGGGTGTATACGGCGGCCTAACGACGCAACGGCTTAGGTTCCGGTGCCCGAGAGTTCGATGACCATGGGTTTGGATGACGCGCTGTCGTTAATCGTGACTATGCCGGACTTCGCTCCCTGCGATTGAGGCGAGAATGTTACGCTGAGGGTACAGCTCTTGCCCGCAGGCACGCTTGACCCACAATTCGATTTCATACCGAACTCGCCACTAACCCTCATCGAAGTAATCTTGAGATCAGATGTGCCTGAGTCGGTAAGTTTCACCATGAGCGGCTTGCTGGTGGTGCCGTGTTTTTGTTTTCCAAAGCTCAGCGGCGTCGTCGGCGAGAAGGTGACTACGCTCGTATTGAGCATAACGATAACGTTACTGTCACCCGAGTCTGGCACAACTATGTCCAACTTGTGATCGCCGTTGAAATCCCCTACCGTGACGAATCGATCCTCGCTTCCGTCGGCGTAATACCTCGCGGCCTTGAAGGTTCCGTCCCCATTCCCGGGGAACACGCTGACCCCGCTAGGGAAGTCTAGGTTTGCAACCACCAGGTCCTGCCGCCCGTTCTGATTGAGGTTTGCCGAGGTCACCCAGTAGGGGAAGTTCGTTGGGTATTCAACCACAGGCTGGAAGCTCCCATCGCCGTTTCCGAGAAGCACCCCGATTCCCACTCCCTCATTTTCTGCGGTTGCAAGGTCCGACCTGTGGTCGCCGTTAAAGTCCCCTACCGCTACGGAACTGATATTGCAGCAGACTGGATAAACATCCGCGCGCGTGAAAGTTCCGTCGCCGTTTCCCAGCAATATCTCGACCTGGCTGGCTGCTCCGAACTGCTCACCCAACGCAACATCGAGGTTGTCTCCGGAGTCAAACTCTCCGACTCCCATGGCCAGCGGCGTAAGCGATGCGGAAGTGAGGACCGGGGTCGGACGAAAAGTTCCGTCGCCGTTGCCGAGAAAGACGGCTACGCAGTCGCAGTATCCCGTTTCGTCCGATTGGTTCAGCGTCGCGATGTCTGGCTTTCCATCATGATTGAAATCGCCAACCATTACAAGGATCGGATCTTGCGGTGTGGCGTAATACACAGTCGGGAGGAAGGTGCCGTCGCCACGCCCCAACAGCACGCTTAAGTTGTCAGCGGGACCGCTGGTCACGACCAAATCTAGATTCCCATCGCCGTTGAGGTCAGCCGTGGCGACCGATTTAGGTCCTGTGCCAACCGGATAGTCAATGGCCTTCTGGAATGTGCCATCGCCGTTTCCCAACAGAACCTGAACGTTGGTGCTGTATCCCTGCTGACCATTGTTTAAGGAATCGACCGACGCCACCGCCAAATCGAGCTTGCCATCACGATTGAAATCTCCGACCGCAACCGAGGAAGGGAACAATGGTGCCGCGGAAATGCCCCGCGTCTCAAACTGGGCCTGGGCCGGCGCACAGAGTGAGAGCAGAAGCGGAACTACAAAAACAACTCCAGAAAAGCGTTGGAGAAGAGCCAAAAAAGCCTCCGCAGCGAGTCTCGGGTCGTAAAAGGGAATCGCCGGTGGACTGAACCCGTTAGGGGCGGGCCTGCCAGAAAAATTAGCACTAGGCGCTGGAGGTTTCAAGTCCTTTCTTGCGGCTTTCCACGAAACAAGGCCCGCGTTCGGCATTCGTTACAAAAAAACTTTTCCGTGCGCGACACGCAAATCCCGCTCTAAACTTTGCCATCTTTTAGCCCCACCCCTTGGAAGGCCCTTACCAGCGTTTTATTCCGGCGGACGCGAATAAGACTTCGATTGCGTTTAAGGTCGCGAATGTTCCGGGAGCGTTGTTCAAGTCGCTCAGTGTCTTCGCTTTGCGCGATATCAGCCTGAGCAAGATTGAGTCGCGCCCGCTGCGGGGAAAACCCTGGGAGTATGTCTTCTATGTGGATTTTCTGCGGGGAGACGATGAAGCGGCGCGGAACGCTTTGCGGCATCTGGGAGAAGTGGCGGAGTTTGTGAAGGTGTTGGGGGTTTACAAGTCGGCGTGAACGGTGTTGGCATCGCATATCGCAAGTACGCTCCGGGTGCCTCAGGATGAACTTATTTCGTTCGTTGGTCCGCCGCACCTTCAAGGCGCCCCCGCCGATTTCCCATTTGTGCACCACCAGAGCTGCGCAATAGCCTCGGGACCATCGGCATCATGTTCTTTCCCGGAGATTGCCGATAGAATCCAAACTGCCGGACCCGTCCGCTTGCAGGGCTTTGAAACCTTACAAGTCGGTGTATCATCTAAAGCTTGAGTGAAACACACTCAAGGAGAGCCAATGAGCAACCAACCGCTTTCCGAGCCAGTTAAGCATAGGGAAATAAATGACGTACGGGCTTTGCCCGTGCTTCCGGTGCGGGACACAGTTCTGTTTCCGCACGCCGTCCTGCCCCTGACCGTAGGACGGGAGAGTTCCGTTCAGCTTATTAACTCGCTTGGAGAGGATAAAACTATTGTCGTTGTGGCGCAGCGCGAAGCGCGCGTCGACAACCCGCAACCCAGCGACCTTTATACAGTCGGCACTTCTGCCGTGGTTCATAAAGTCGTCAAGATGCCCAATCAGAGCCTCTTTGTTTTTGCCGAGGGTCTGGAGCGGGTTCGGCTTAGCGAGTTCACGCAACTGACGCCCTTCATGCGCGCCCGCGCGCTGGCGATTCCGGAAGCGCCTCCTCCAGAGACTTCCGAGATCGATGCGCTGCAACGGAATGTTTTGACA
>Ga0070735_10005216_pt1 | contig 10823 bp, 6 predicted proteins | sample Coa_R1_FD_66443 | JGI IMG/M metagenome (GOLD analysis project Ga0070735, IMG submission 66443) | Surface soil microbial communities from Centralia Pennsylvania, which are recovering from an underground coalmine fire - Coalmine... | ecosystem: Environmental > Terrestrial > Soil > Unclassified ... | reverse complement strand
CCGCACGTGATTCCTATCTTTGAAGCCGGGCACTGCCTGATGGATGGCACGCCATTCGCATACGCGGTCATGGAATTCGCCGAGGAGGATCTTTCGCAGATCCTTCCTCAGCGGCCGCTGTCTGCGACCGAAGTTTCAGAACTGTTGCCTCCGTTGCTCGACGCGCTTTCATACATCCACAGCATGGGCTTCGTGCACGGGCGCATCAAGCCCTCAAATGTGTTAGCCGTGGGCGACCAACTGAAGCTCTCGTCCGATCAAATCTCAGCTATCGCCGAGCCAGATGAGAACCGGAGACGGCAGGACGTGTATGACGCTCCAGAAACCGCGGCTGGAATTATCTCGCCGGCAAGCGATGTCTGGTCGGTAGGCGTCACTCTGGTGGCGGCGATCACCCAGAACGTCACCATCGCGGAAGACACGGCCATTGGAAACCCGACTCTACCCGAGACCATTCCGGAGCCGTACCGTGGGATTGTCCGCGAATGCCTGCGACTGGACCCGAGGCGCCGGTCTTCGTTGGCGGAGATCCAGGCACGGCTGTTGCCTCCTGGGCGTTCTGTGCCGCAACCGCCCGCGCCATTGCCGATTCCGCCGCGCTCTGCCAATCGGTGGCCCGCTCTCGCAGTTGCCTTGGTTCTGATCGTCGCCGTATTGGTCGGCTTGGGAGTCGTTTTTTCTAGAAGCAAAACTACCTCCGCGCAGAACTCCGATTCGACGCCGCAACCCACCACGGAAGCGGCGCTGCCAAACTCACCTGCACGCGAACCAGTTCGGGCGCCCACGAATAGCGCAAGCTCTGGCGGAGAGGTGAGACACCAAGTCATACCCGACATTCCCCAGAGCGCCAAAAACACAATTAAAGGAACGATCAAAGTCACGGTGCACGTCGAGGTCGATTCCACGGGAAAGGTGACTTCTGCGAAGCTAAAAACCGCCGGGCCCAGCCGCTACTTTGCTGGGAAAGCTTTGGCGGCGGCGCAGCGTTGGGAATTTGCTCCGCCAGGTACGGGCGGACAACCGACGAACAGCTCTTGGCTTTTGCAGTTTCGTTTCCGAAAGACTTCCACGCAGGCTTCCTTCGAACGCGCAAATCGCTAGCCTTTCGGGAACTGGCGCAGTTTCCAGAGAATTTGCCTCACCATGCCGAGCAGGAGTTTTGCGTCGTAAGCTTCCAGACCGAAGTGCAGGATCAGTTGGCGGGTTTTCTTCTCGAACATGGCATCGGTTCCTGGTTTCACATACCCGCTGATGCGCAGCGCTTCCATCAGTCCTTGGGTGATCTCCTCGTTTTGGCGTGCCGCCGCCGGCTCGAGTTCTTGCGATTTAGATTCGGAGGGTGCCTTCCGCGCCACTTCGTAAAGGCACACGGCGACCGCCTGCCCCAGGTTCATGGAGATGTTTTCTTCCCGCGTCGGAATGTTCAACAGCCAGTGGCAATGGCTGAAGTCATCATTGGAGAGACCGGTTTTTTCAGAACCGAATAACAGGGCGACGCGGCCGTTGTGAAGGGCGGAGCGAATGGACTTTCCCGCTTCTTCCCCGAGGAGTCGTGGCGGATGCTGCAAACTGCGCTCGCCGATCGCCGTCGTTCCGACTATGAGGGAGCAATCCGCGACGGCGTCAGCAACAGTCGTGAATTCCTCGGCATTCTTCAACAGAGCTGCGGCCCCTACGGCGGAACGAGCCTCGCGAAAGGCAAGGCGGTAGGGATTGACCAGGTGGAGATCGCTCGCACCGAAATTAGTCATCGCGCGTGCTGCCGCACCAATATTCAGAGGATTGCGCGGGCGTACGAGCACGACAACCAGCTTGTTGAGTTCCGACAGGAGCTGCAAGCTTTCAATTTTACGACAACGCGAATCCTTGCCGATGGACCTGAAAAATGGAGTGTCGCGAACATGCGAAATCGAAAAGGCCTGCGCTTCTGCGCAGGCCTCGTTTTCCAAAATGCCGGGCGAATCAGCTGGCCAATACCTTCCGGCGCAACATTCCCAGCATGCTCAGCCCGCCTGTTCCAAACATAACTAGAGTGGAGGGCTCGGGAACAGAAGACTCGATGGTCGTGTTTCCGCCGGAGATCAGCGTTGACCCGCTATAGAATCCCTTTCCTGTGTTAATCGTCAACTGCACGGTCACGCCATTCACATTCATTCCGCCCATGGTTCCCGTCACTACGCCGGTTAGGGTGTAGTTGTGGGTCCCATTCGCGAGAGTAGCGAGCGTCCAGGTTACAGACCCGGAAAAGGTTCCAGAAAAAATGACCCCATTCGGAAGTCCCCCGGTCCCGTTACCACTAATAGTAAAAGTGCCACCGCTCGCGAACGTTCCGCCCATCTGCAGGTCGCCGCTCGAGAGCGCGCCGGTGGTAAAGGCAACCGTCCCAAGGTCTCCGGTAATTATGCCGCCACCATTAAAGCCGGTAACCGCAATCAGCATTGAGCCGGTCAGGGTCAATCCTGCATTGGTTCCGGCTAAGGTCCCTCCTGAATTGCTGAAGTCGGTGCTGCTGGCGGAAGCCAAGCTGGGGAGGAACATGCAGGAAAGCACGACAAGGGCAACGACGAAAAACTTGCGGGGCATCATCGGAAGACTCCTTGCAGGTATCGGGATGTGAAAAGCTCTGTGGCTGCGTGAATCAGCGTAGGATGCGCGACCCTGGGTTCGCCATACTTGGTAAACCGTAGGCCAATTCAGTAGAATCCTGTAAACCCTCGGAATAGCAGATATATTGAGACTGCCATAGTTTGAGAGGGACCAAACGATCCCGCAATGCCTGCAAGTGCCCTTCCCTTGCCCACTTCGGAGCGAAAGCTAATTTGTAAAAAGAATGTCAAAAACAGTCTTCTAAGGGGTGACTCTTCGCCAAAACGTTGTAAGCTTCAGGAGTCGGATCGTTTCGTGGGGATAAAGAACAGACTTTCCGAGGCGCTCCCCACCCGTGAGCGAACAAAACTATGGGAAATCTAGCTGCTGCGCTCAACTTTGGGAAAGCCCTAAATCCAGCACCAATGCCAAGACCCTCCGGCCGCATTCTGGTAGTAGAAGATGATCCGGCGGTCCAGAAGGCGCTCCGGCGACTATTCGAGACCGAGGGATACGCCGTCGAAACACAGTCGGACGGGAAGTCGGCCATCGAGAGCTTCCAGTCCTCGGCACCCGCGGCTGTTGTGCTGGACCTGCGCTTGCCCAAAATCTCAGGCCGCGACGTATGTAAGGAAATCAAATCTGTCGCCCCCGCGCTCCCAATAGTCGTCCTCAGCGCTGCCAGTGATGTCTCGGACAAGGTCCTGCTCCTCGAACTGGGAGCCGACGATTACGTTACGAAACCGTTCAGCCCGCGGGAACTGCTGGCTCGGGTTCGCGCCGCTTTGCGGCATACGGTGCGTACGCCCGAGGCTCAAATCGTCAGCTTTGATGACATCTCTGTGGATTTCAAGAAAATGGAAGTCAAGCGCGATGGCCAGCCGGTCATTTTGACGGCACAAGAGTTCAAGACGTTCCAGTTCCTGGTGCAGAATGCAGATCGCGTCATCAGCCGTGACGAGTTGCTGAACGAAGTGTGGGGCTACCAGAACTACCCTTCCACCCGGACTGTCGACAACCATATCCTCAAACTCCGCCAAAAACTGGAAAAAGACCCGTCCAGCCCGGTACACTTCCGCACAGTACACGGTATGGGTTATAAATTTGTTCGCTGATTTTTGTGAGGCCATCAACCGAGCCCGTGAACGCTTCGTCCGCTAGCCAAAATCCTGGAGCGATGCTCCCGCGCATGCGCCTGAGGACTCGCTTTCTGCTATCCATGGTGGTGATTACAGCTGGACTGACGACCACGAGCCTGCTGCTGGTGCGCCGGAGCGTGGAAGGCAATGTCCGGCAGAGTATCGCGGTAAACCTACGCAACTCCGTCGCCGCTTTCCAGGATTTTCGGCACGAACGCGAAACCATGCTGACCAGCGATGTAGCCCTGCTGGCGGATCTGCCCATTACCCGTGCCATTATGACTAGCCCGGATCCGGTGACGATCCAGGACGCCTCGCAGTCAGTCTGGGAAATCGCCAACAACGATCTGTTCGTCATGGTGGACCGCCGTGGGAATGTCGTTGCCCTGCACACCAAGACTCCCGGTTTCACACGCGAAGCGGCCGAAAAGTATTTTCAGCAATCGCTGGAGGATGAGCGTGCGGAGTCAAGTCGTTGGTGGCTGGGCGGTCATCACCTCTATCAGACTTTCATCGAGCCCGTTTATCGTGGCTCGCGAACCGATGGCACTTTGCTGGGATTCCTGGTGATTGGTTACGAAATCGACAACCGCTTGGCCGCCTCGGTCAGTAAAGTTGCGGGAAGCCAGGTGGCATTCTCATGCGGAAATGACATTGTCGCCACTACTCTGCCCGCCAACCAGGTGCGCGGTGAAAACATTCAGGCGCTGATTACAGGGTCAGTTCAGGAAGAACCTCACGACATCGAGATCGGAAACGAACGTTTTCTGGCCACATCGCTGGAATTATCGGGCTCCCGTACTGCGCCAGTGCGTCTGAGCGTTCTGGGCTCCTACGATCAGGCGACCAGGTTTCTGGGGGATTTGAATCGCTATCTGCTCTTGCTGGGTCTTGCCGCCGTCTTGGTAGGAAGCGGATTGGTGTTCTTCCTTTCGCATACGTTCACCCGCCCCCTGGGCACACTCGTAGCTGGAGTACGTGCTCTGGAAAGCGGTGACTTTCACCATCCTCTGGACTCCCGCGGAGGAGATGAGGTCGCCGAACTCACTCACGCCTTCGACGGCATGCGTGCCAGCCTCCTCAAGACCCAGCGCGATTTGTTGGAATCGGAGCAACTGGCGACCATCGGGCGCATGGCGAGCTCGATCTCGCATGACTTGCGTCATTCTCTCGCGGCCATCGTCGCCAACTCAGAGTTCCTGTGCGACAGCCATCTCACTCCGGCGCAGCGCGAGGAGTTATATCAAGAAGTGCGCACGGGCGTAAATCTGATGACCGATCTCATCGATTCATTGCTCGAATTCGCCCGCACCCGCGAATCGTTGAACCCGGCGTACGGCAACCTCTCCGAGACAATCCAACGATCCGTTCAGGCTGTCCGCCTGCATCCGCGCCATCACAACCGCTCCATCGACATCTTGTGCGGGCCTCACATTTCGGGCTGGTTCGACCAGCGTAAACTCGAACGCGCTTTGTACAACTTATTGTTGAATGCCTGCGAGGCTGCACCGGCGCTCGGGGGCAAAGTGGAAATCACGGCGGGCGAAATGTCCGGCGCAATCACGATTGCGATCGCCGACAACGGCCCCGGTATTGCGGAATCGATTCGCGAACGCCTGTTCCACCCGTTTGTCAGCTATGGAAAAGAAAACGGTACGGGACTGGGGTTGGCCGTAGTACAAAAAATCGTTCAAGATCATGGGGGCGAGATCCTTGCGGAACGCAGCGCCCAGGGCAAGACAGTTTTTCGGATTGTGTTGCCCGCGCATCTACAGCAGGGACTTCGCGCGGCTTCCGACGCTCACATTGATGTATCTTCTGTGATTCCAGCAACCTCAGATACTGACAGCCAGAATTCGCTCGCACATCCGGGGCCCTAGGGTACAGTCCTTGTCTTCCCATGTGCCTTAGCCCCTGGATCATGTAGGAGGACAATGTGAAGATCCATAGGACCCCTGCTCTTCGCGGGGCCGCGCTCGCGGCCGCTTCTGTCGTCTTGTTCAGCCTGTGCAACCTCGCGCAGGAGCCAACTGTTGCGACTACCGGATCGGCCGACGTCGCCTCTTCCGTGCGCGACCTGCAAGATCAGGTCCAGCAACTTCGCACGCTGGTGGAACAGATGAGGGCCGAAAACGCACAATCGCGTACCGAAATGAACCAGTTGCGTCAGGATCTTACGGCCACTCGTGCGTTGCTGGAGCGGTCGGCATCAACGAATTCTGAGGTCTCGGCGAAATCAGAGCCAGGAAATAGTGCGTACTCCGAGGCTTCCAATTCCCCAACCGCTCAGGCTTCCGCTTCGCTTGAAACACGAGTAGAGAAGCTCGAAGAGTCCACTTCGCTCATAGGCTCCAAAATTGATGAACAATACCAGACCAAGGTTGAGACCGCCTCCAAGTATCGCGCCCGGCTCCACGGCATTGTTCTGATGAATGCGTTTCGCAACGTCGGCGGTGCAAACAGCCTCGATTTTCCTGACTTCTCACAACCAGTCGACCCAGGTGCGCCGAAGGCTTCCGTGGGGGCCACGCTGCGCCAGTCGGAAATCGGCATTGAGATTTTCGGTCCAACCATCGCTGGGGCCAAGTCTTCCGCCGATGTACAGATGGATTTTGCTGGTGGATTCGCGGCCACCGGCAACGGCGTGAATTTTGGATTCGTTCGCTTGCAGACTGCCAGCTTGCGGCTCGATTGGGAACACACTTCCATAGTCGCAGGCCAGGATGCTCTGTTCTTTTCCCCCCTCAGCCCTACTTCGTTTGCGTCCCTGGCCACGCCCACCTTCGGTTATGCTGGCAATCTTTGGGGTTGGACGCCGCAACTTCGCGTAGAGCATCGGTTCGCAGTATCCGACCAGCAGACCATAACTGTGCAGGCTGGCCTGCTGGATAACCTCGACTGGGAGTTTCCTTCCGATCCGTTCTACCGTTACTCGCAGGCGGGTGAAGAATCAGGGCAGCCAGCTTATGCCCTGCGCACTGCGTGGTCACATCCTGTGCACGAGCATCCGCTCAGCTTTGGGGTGGCTGGCTATTATGGGCGTCAGAACTGGGATTGGAACCGCTACGTCGACGCTTGGGCGGGCATGGCCGACTGGCAGATCCCCATGGGGTCGCGATTGTCTCTCTCTGGAGAATTCTATCGGGGCCGTGGCATTGGCGGCCTGGGTGGCTCGGTGGGCCGCAGTATCGTTTATGGCGGCAATCCTTTGTACGGTTCGACTGCCATTCGCGCCCTCGACTCCATCGGTGGATGGGGCCAACTCAAGATCCAGGTTACGCCGAAGATCGAACTCAACGGAATAATCGCCCAAGATAATGCATTCGCAGGGGATGTACGCGGATTCGCGGTCGATGACAACAACTTCGGCCCCATTCTCGGACGAAATCGCGGCGCTTTGGGTAATGTCGTGTTTCGCCCTCGCTCCGACCTTTTGTTTTCAGCCGAGTTACGACGATTGCGTACCTTTCCCGTCTATAGCAGTAGCACGTCTACGAATCAGCTGAACCTCGCCATGGGGATTCTCTTTTGATGATGCCTTTAAGCCAGCATCGGTTCCTGTTCTGTCTCTGGTTGACATTCGCATTGTCTGCCTCCGCCCAGCAAGCGTCCCTCACAGGACATGTTGAGTTGACGAAGGATGGTCACCGTCTGAAAGATGCTTCCCAGGCGGTCATCTGGTTGACGCCGATCGGAGCGACCGTCGATCCGCCCCAGCAACAGCCATCGGACATTCCGAAGTTGGTGCAGAAAAACAAGAGCTTTCACCCGTCGCTTCTAGTTGTTCCAGTTGGCGGTAAGGTGGAATTTCCGAACCACGATCCCTTCTTTCACAACGTATTTTCGCTCTTCGAAGGGCAGCGCTTCGATCTGGGACTGTATGAAAGTGGCAGTACGCGCTTCGTCAAGTTTGATCGGCCCGGGATTTCGTTCATTTTCTGTAACATTCATGCCGAAATGAGTGCGGTCGTGATTGCGCTGGCGACACCCTACTATGCAATCTCTGATACGCGAGGAGATCTCACTCTTCCGAATGTTCCTCCCGGCCGCTACGAGTTACAGATTTTTCACTCCTCCGTTCCGCCGGATGCTCTCCGCGCCGTAAACCGCGAAATTACGGTCACCCCGGACGATACCAGTCTCGGGAGCTTTAGCCTGGCCGAATCCGGCGTTTTGGTCGCCCACAAGAACAAATATGGTCGAGACTATGATCGCCCGGAGCCAGATAGCCCAGCGTATAGCCGACCGTAGGAAGGTTCGAGCCGTATGAAGTCGCGGGATTTTGAATTCGAAACTTGAAAACGGAAGCTGCTCAAGAGAAAAGGCGCGCCGTTAAGCACGCCCTTCTCGCCTCTGACCTTCACTTCATTTACATCAACTCATGGCTTATGCGAGTCGCTGCTCGCATCGTCTCTTCGTTTTAGGCTTTAGCGATGACCGCTGGAATGGCCGCCGCCACTGGAGTGTCCACCCCCGCCACCACCACCGGACGAATGTCCGCCGCCACTCGGAGCATGACCACCTCCGCCACCGTAGCTACGACCTCCGCCGCTAGAACTAGGTGTTCCGCGGGAACCACCGTAGCTGGGGGCTGCGCGCGATCCACCGTAGCTTGGCGGTGCAGCACGGTAGCCGCCATATCCGCCTGAGCTGCCACGCGAATATCCGCCGCCGTACGACGGACGAGCGATCGGCTGGCGCATATCGAGCTGCGGACGAGATGCACCTCGTCCGGAGCTATTGGAGTACCCTCCGTAGCTACGTTGCCCACTCGAGCTTGGGGCGGTGCGATTCCAGTAATCGCCGCTGCTGCTCCGTGGCGAATACGTGTTCGATTCGCCACGCGGAGCCTGACTGCTCGCCGGCGGGTTGAACGGACGGTATCCGCCGCGACTTTCTGACGGCGCAGATTGAGCCGTCGGCTGCTGCGGCCGCGAGCCCGCAAAACCCGGCTGCGATTGACGTGCGTTGCTGCTCGGCGGCGTGAACGGACGGTATCCGCCACGGCTCTGCGCCGGAGCCGATTGCCCCGCGCTAGGCTGCTGCGTCCGTGAGCCCGCAAAACCGGGCTGCGATTGACGTGCGTTGCTGCTGGGCGGCGTGAACGGGCGGAATCCGCCGCGGCTTTGAACCGGGGCAGATTGACCTGCACCAGGCTGTTCCGCCCTTGAACCCGCGAAACCCGATTGCGGTGAACGGGCATTGCTACTGGGCGGCGTCGATGGCCTGTACGCGCCTTGAGGGGAATTGCCGCGCGAACTCGGCATACTGGCCGAGCGGTTGCCATTATTCGAATTGTTGAATGAACCACGGTTTCCATTCACCACGGAAGAAGGCTGATTGCCCGTGCTCCGGTTGCCGATGTTACTTGTGTCACGATTCGCCGGGATGCCCGCGCTCGGCCGTCCCATCGAACTCCGGCTGTGCGCTGCAAACTCAGTATTGGACCGCCCACCCGCCGGGACGGCGCCCACATGGTTCTGCTGCATCGTTTGCCGCAGACTTGCAGTCTGCTGCTGGAACGAAACCGGCCGGGCTAAATTATTGTGCGATCCAAAGAAGCGCTGCGAGCCGCCGTTTCGCATCGTGGACGGCGCGGCCGCTCGTCCGCTCGCAGAAAGGCTGGCGTGCGAAGGAACCACCGGCAGATTACCGGCCATCATGTGCGCGCCATTGATCTGCTCGCGAGTGGCGGCCATCGCCCTCACTCTACCCGCACCAAAGCGACTGGCGTTCACCGTCGACATCGCCCGCATCACGTGATTGTTGTGAATATTGGCGATGTTTGAGAATCTTGTCCCGCCATGCAGAGGGGCGATTCCACCATAGCGGCCCCAGTGTCCGAATCCCTCGTGGCCGACCCAGCCGAAGCGGCCTCCGTATCCACCCCACCAGGGATGGAACCAGTCACACGGACCAAGAGGGAGCCAGCCAAAGCCACCCCAGCCCCCAAACCCAACTCCGAAGCCAAATCCAAAGCCGCCTCCCCAGCCCCAGAACGACACGTAAGCTGGCGCCCAGAACGGATTGTAGCCAGCCCATACCGGCCCCGGCCACCATGCCCAGCCGGCACCGTAGGGGAACCAGCGACCGTAGTGATATGGCGCCCAGCCCCAAGGCTCATAGCCAACCCATGTCCAGCCGTAGTACGGCTCATAAACCCAGTTACCGTCGCGATAGGGAGCCCAGTCTTCGGACTCATTCGGAACCCACACATCGCCGTAATCGGGAACGTTTTGCCATTTGCCGTACGCGTCCAGATCCTGCGTTCCAGTGTAGCGACGGTTGGTGTGACGCCAGGAGTTCGCGTCGCGAATGATGTGATCGCGATCGCTGTTCCAGCGGTCCCAATCGTCGCGGTCGGGAGCCGACACGATCTTGTATTGTGCTGAATTGGCGTCGCCACGCACCGTAGCCATTTCTCCGCTGCGAATTTCGGTACTGCCTTGCGGCGTAGAAATCTGCGCCTCACCTTGCCGTACGATTACGATTGTGTCGCCATCGGGGTGAACTTCAACGCGGAACACGTCATCATGATGCGAGGGATGGATCGCGATATTAGGAGTATCAATCTCGGGCTCGGCTTCGCTGTCTTTTGAAACGGTGTAGTTGACGATCCCCTCCGCTACTTGAATCTGAATATTCTTCTGAGTGAGGTTGGCGACGTTGACCTTTGTGTTGGGACCAAGCCGAAGCGTATTGGCAAAATCAAGCTGCAATTCGGTACGGGCATTATCGGCGGTGGAAACTTTGTCGCCGCCCATGACTGGCTGATTCAATGCGGCTGCTGACCAGTCGCCTGAATCACCGCGCTGAGTCGAAACATCTCCGTGAATCAAGCTGACGCGAGCCACGCCCTGGTCGGTACGAGCCGGTGCTTCACCTGAAGGACCGCCGGGCTGCGCCTCCGTCGGCTGCGCGTTCGAATCGTTCATGTCCGGACCCTGCGCGTCCATCGGTTGCGAGTCAGAAGGTTGATCCGGACCAACCTCCATCGGAGCACTGGGCTGCTCTGACGGACCGGGGCCGTCATCGGTGGTTTGCGCGAACGCGCCCAACGACAAAACTCCCGCGACTGCTAAAACTAAGATTGCCAAT
>Ga0070735_10005215_pt1 | contig 10823 bp, 8 predicted proteins | sample Coa_R1_FD_66443 | JGI IMG/M metagenome (GOLD analysis project Ga0070735, IMG submission 66443) | Surface soil microbial communities from Centralia Pennsylvania, which are recovering from an underground coalmine fire - Coalmine... | ecosystem: Environmental > Terrestrial > Soil > Unclassified ... | reverse complement strand
GCCAGGCCGCCCGAGCCGGCGAAACTGGCCGTCACGGCCGGATTCGTCGGCAACGCGGCCTGCGCCCAGTGCCATGCCGCGGAGTGCAGATCGGTGGCCGGCAGCCGCCACGCGAAGACTATGCACGCCGCGACGCGCGAAGCGCTCGGACCGATCGCGCCACCGGGCGGACCAGTCCCGCTGGCCGGCTACGCGGTGGAGTCGCCTGGCGGCCGGCTGGCAATCTCCCGCCAGACGCCGACGCCGGAGACGCATCCGCTCGACTACGCCCTGGGCTCCGGCAAGACCGGCATGACCTACGTGGCCGTGGTGGACGGGACGAAGCTCATGGAGGCCCGGATGAGCTACTTCCCGCACCAGCGCGAGTGGGAGATAACGCCCGGCCAGGAGGCCCGCCTGCCGGACGACACGCCGTTTGGCCGCACTCACGATGAGGACTCGTCCCGCCGGTGCCTGACATGCCACGCCGACGCACTCTATGAGAAGGAGACGCGGAGCCCGCCTGGCTTCTTTGGCGTCGGCTGTGAATCGTGCCACGGTCCGGGCAAGGCGCACGTCGAGGCGATGCGCTCCGGCCCGCGGGGCGATATCCACATGGAGCGGCTCGGCGCGCTGGGCGGGGGCAAGCTGAACGACCTGTGCGGCCGCTGCCACCGGTCGGTCCAGTCGATCGATATCGACAGCCCGATGGCCGAGCAGACGCACCGCTTCCAGCCATACGGCCTGCTGCGGAGCCGGTGCCGAGAGTCGCACGGTGAGCCGCTCTCTTGCCTGCGCTGCCACGATCCGCACACGGACGCGTCCACGGACCGCGGCTACTACGATCGGATCTGCCTGAGCTGCCATAACGGCGCCTCGGGGCCGGGCGCACCGGCGACGCACAAGGTGGCCGGCCCTTCGAATCCGGGCCGTGTCTGCCCGGTCAGCCGGACCGCCAACTGTATAGTCTGCCATATGCGGCCCAAGCCCGCGTTTCTCGCGTCGACCTTTCCGGCCAAGATGGTCGATCACCTCATCTCAATACCTCCGCAGCAGCGGATGCAAAGGCGGCAATAATGACAAACCCCGATGTGCCTGTGAGCCCGCGCGCTCAGCCCAACGCGGGACCGAAGCTCCTGGTCGGGATTATAGTCCTGGTGGCGCTCTGCGCGATCGGCGTGTTCGGATTCCGCCGGCTGACCGATGCCGGCGTGGCCGGCAAGGAGATCGACCAGCAGAAGGCGGAGATCGAAGAGTGTAAGAAGAACCTCGCGGAGTTCCAGGTCGCGTGGACGCATTACAAGAAGGACCACAACGGCCGCGATCCGGGGAAACCCGAAGACCTCGTGCCGAAGTACATCTCGGACCCGGACAAGTTGGTCTGCCCCACCGCAAAGCGCTGGATTGGCATGGGAAAGAACATGAGTCAGGGAACCATACTGATCGCCGGCAAGCAGCACCCAACCACCTATGAGTTCCGGGTGTTCTCCGCATCCTACCCGATCCAGGTGCGGCAGACAGGCGATCGGACGATCCTGATCGCGTGCGACTCGCACCGGGAGGGCGTTTACCGCGCGGTCTACCATCGCGGCCCCCAGCTAAACACGTTCGACCCCGATCAGCGCGCCGGCTTGAACGAAGCTGTCCGCGATACCAAGACTATCGTGCTCCGAAAGAACGGCACCGTCGACCTGCAAGCGGAGGACCAGTAGCGGTTCCTGATTCCTGGTTCCTGGCAAACGTCTTACTTATCGGAGTTCGTGCCTGCAGGCGACACCGCCCGATCGTGGGCGCGTAACCAGGAACCAGAAACCAGGCCAGGAACCAGCTACCGCTTGTAAGCCCAGATGAGGTGGTCTGAGATCTTCAGGGGGACGTGGGCGGCGGGGAAGATCGGGCGCTTCGGCATATGACAGCCGACGCACTTGTCGCGCGGGTTGACCGGGCAGACCGTGGCGTGCTCGCTTGCCGCCCGGCTGTGGCAGCCGAGGCAGGCCCGCTCGTAGGCGCGCTGATCCGTCGAGACGTCGGCGTGCGGGTCGTGGCACGTAACGCAGGAGAGCTTGCCGCCGCTCTTGACGAAGCAGGGGCTCTGCTCCAGGCTGTAGGGCTGAAAGCGCGCCGTATTGCTCGCGTCGAACTGGTCCAGCGCGACGTCGTTCATTGACCGGTGGCAGCGCGCGCATAACGCGTCGATCCTCGTGGCGCTCCAGCTCTCCATCCGCTCCATGTGCAGGGGATCCAGCCGGCCGCCCCTGGCTGCCGCAATATGGTCGCGCCCTGGGCCGTGGCAGGATTCGCAGCCGACTCCCAGCCCGCCGGATGCCGGACCGGCCGAGTCCGGCGCGAGTCGATCCGCGTGACAGAGGACGCAGCGCGTCGCCATGCCCCTCTCGAACACTGTGCCGGTGTTCAGGTCCGCGCTTCCTACCTGGCCGGGCGTGACGAACCAGGCGCGGTCCGTCGGGTCGTAAGACATCCGGAACTCTGTCAGCCGGTCCGGCCCGATCTCCCCGATGTAGGTCACCGCCGTCTTGCCTGAGCCCATCGCGTACTGGATTTCGCCGCCGGTCGCCGGATCGTCGGCCAGCTCGAAGCGCAGCTTGCCGGCCGCGCTGCGTATCGCGTAAGGCGTGCCGGGAATGGCGCCCACGGCCGGCATTGCGCGGCTCGCGGCGATGCCTGCCGGCTGCAGGGTCGCCGCGTGCCCACTTGAATGGTGGCGTTTGAACTCGGAGTCGTGGCACTCGGCGCACGCCGCGCTGCCGGCGAAGGCGGACGAGATCGCGGACTGCGCCGGCTCCGGCGGCAGCGGCCTGACGTCAGGCTCGGTCCTGCAGCCGGCCGCGATGATGAGCGCCCCCAGAGGCGCCGCCATCAGCGCCGCGAGCAGGCCCGGCCGCGCTGCGCTGCGCCGGCTGGCCGGTCCGGCGGTTCCGCCGTCGGAGTCCAGGCGCGCGCTGGCGCCGTTTTGGGCAGGCCCGAGATCGCGGGTCAATGCGGCTCTTCCGCCTGAGCCCGGGCCGTGTCCTCCAGGCTCGATGCCGTTGCGGCGGCCGACTGCGTGTCCGTGAGCTGGCGGCGCAGCTCGGCGTCGTACGGCTTGAGCTCCGCGGCACGCGTGAGGGCCGCCACCGCCTCGCGATAACGGCCGCTCCGCTCCATGGCGCCCGCCAGCCGCTGGAGCAGCGCCGGATCCGCAGGTCGCAGCACCGCCTGCTGCTTCAGGCGCGTTGCCTCCGCGCCCGCATCCGCGATCCAGCGGTACCGCGCCATAGCTGTCGAGGCCGCGGGCCGATCGCCGAGCCGTTCGCACACCGTGGCCAGATTCAGCCATCCGTTTGAATCTCTCGGAGCGCTCCTGAGATAGATTTCGACCTCCCGCCGCGCGGCGGAGAATTGGATGAAGCGAGCATGGAGGCCCGCCAGCAGCGCATGAAGGTAGGGGATGTCCGGAAAGCGGTCGATCGCGGCTTGCAGCGCGCGCGCCGCGACATCGTACTCCTCCGAGGTGCGAGCAGAGGAGGCGCGGCTTATCGCGGCGAGCGTGACAAACTCCGGCCGGTCCGGCGCAAGGGCGCCGGCCTCCTCCGCCTCGGCGGTCGCGCGGTCGAACCGGCCGAGTCGGCCGAGCGCCTCGGCCAGGTCCGCATGCGCCTGCGGGCTTCGAGGCCGAAGGCTCGCCTCACGCTCGTAGCACTCGGCCGCCCGCTCGGGCGCCGCGGCGACGAGATAGGCGGACCCAAGCCGGCGCCACGTATCCGGCCGGTGAGGGTCGAGCGACGCGGCACGCTCCAATCCGGCGATTCCCTCCGAAAGCCGGCCCGCCCGGAGCGCCAGCACGGCGCGGCCCGCCGCTGCCGCGCCACAGCGGGAGTCGATCCGCTCGGCCCTGTCGAGGTAGACTGATGCCTGCTTGGCGTCGCCGAGCTGGGCGTTCAAAAGGCCGGCCAGTGCGAGGGCGCGGCAGCCCAGGGCGTCGCGCGCATCCGGGGGCGTTCCTTCGGCGGCACGCACAGCCGGGGCCAGCGCCTTCGCGGCGTCCCCGTCGTCCAGGAGGCGCTCCGCGTAGACCAGCCGTGTGAGTACATCCGCGCCAGGTTCCGCGTTCAGCCGCTCCAGCCCTGGGATCGACTGCGACGCCAGCCAGCGCTCGCGCAGAGCGTCCCGCTGGACCGCAGCCCAGATCAGCGCGCACGCTGCGAGGAGCGCAATCGCCCATGCGAACGACTTTCGCGGCACGCGGTCACCTTTCGAGTCTGCCCTCGAAGCCTTCGGTTCCGGCACGGCCAATCGGCCCTCCTCGCCCGCGGGACGCGTTCGCCCGCAGCCGACTGGCTGGAATCTACTCCATCGCCAATCCGGCTGTCAAGGGAAGAAGCGCCGCCCCACATGGCGGCCAAGTTAGCGAGGGGTTTATGTGCCCGCGTGACGTTCAGCGGGCGCCGCGGTATTAAAATAAAAAATTAAATCTTCTTAATTTCGTGGAGGAATTTCCTGGGAGGGCCGCGAATTGCGTTCCCGTAATTGTGATCGTGTGTCGCGATGCAGCGACGGCGCCTGAGTGGGACAAGCCCCTCGATTGCTGGGCAAATTACCGCCGCGTTGCCGGCCGCATCGCTAGACCCTTGGATGAGGATCCCGAACACATGGGTAGCTCGCTAAACAAAGGCGTCGTCGTGGGCTTGGCCGTTGCCGCGATCGTGATTTGCGGACTTGTTGCATATATCGTGTTTGGCGCTCCGGGGCAGTCCCACATGGACCCGAACACGGCGAAGAGCTATGCGGACCACGTAAAGGAATCGCAGCAGAGCATGGGCTATCCGGGCGGGCCGACCGCCGGCCACAGCGCCCAGAGCGGCTCCTCCGGGTACCACGGATCGTCCGGGTCACAGTATCCCGGCAGCTCGTCCTATCCGGGCGGAAGCGGCGGACCGCACTAGATCCACTAATCCAGGTTTGGAGAGGCGCGCCACCCGTGTCGCCTCTCCGACAACTGATGTTCCGCAACCTGCAATCATCCTGAATTCCGGTGGCGCAGAACATCTCACGGTCGCGGTTCGGGAGCGCCGCGACCTATCGACCCATGGGCAGCAATGAGGGTGTTTCAAACGTGGGCCAGACCCACGGAAAGGGGTTCGAGCATGAGATCTCCGCGAAGAAGCAGCGGCTTCACCCTAATCGAACTGCTCGTCGTGATCGCAATTATAGCGATCCTTGCGGCAATTCTATTCCCCGTGTTCGCACAGGCGCGCGAGAAGGCCCGCTCTGCGTCCTGTTTGAGCAACATGAAGCAGCTTGCGCTGGCCTGTCTGATGTATGCCAATGACTACGACAGCCACAACATTTCGGCCGGCGGCCAGTGCTATATGTCGCCTCCAGGATGTAACATCGACAACCCGCTGCCCGGTGGGCAATGGCAGTGGACCACGCAGCCGTACATCAAGAACAAGGCCGTCCTGATCTGCCCCAGCGACCCGCACGACAACGTGAACCAGGGCATGGCCACCAGCTACACGATCAATAACTGGGCCACGAACGATCACACCGTGCCGGCAGGCGGCTCCGCGGAATCGCGGACGGATAATGCCGCCAGCACCGCGCTGCTTGAGGAAGGCGCCAACACCGGCTGGCAGGATAACGCCACGCATGTCAAGAACGCCCTGATCGTCGAGGACTACACGACATGGACGGTCTGGAACCGCATCCAGCACACCCAGACTGACTGGAACTGGTCCGACAAATTGCCGCGCCACGGTGACGGCGACAACATCGCCTTCATGGACGGACACGTGAAGTTCCGCCATATGAAGAGCTACTGCGCCGCCGGCAAGCGGGTCGGCAACGACCTGCCATGGGCCATGATGGACAACGGCTGGAACAAGGGCGGTTCGAACGTGGCCGGCCAGCTTCCGTCCGACTGGGACATGGACACGGGCGAGCCCTATCCCTGCAAGTAGTGCCGCTCCCTCTCTCCGCCGTCTAATCCAGGGCGAAGTCAGAGGGCGCATAAACTCATCGCCGGCGGCGGCCTCGTCGCCGCCGGCGATGAATCGTATCGAGCTGCCCGCGTAATGCCGCCTCCCAAGCTTCAACGGCGCGCCGCCCTTCGCGGCGCGCCTGGAATACCCGATAATGCAGGATCACCTCCGTACGACGGGCCGACTATGAATCGGTCCCGTAAACTCATCGCAGCGATCGTCGCGATCTGCGCCGTTGCGACCGTTGCGGTCTCGGCGGCACTCGTTCTTCGTAAGCAGCCGCCCATTCCGCCGCAGAGAATGTCTACCGCGAAGCTTCAATCGCTGGCGGCGTCCCATCCGACGCCGGAAATCCTGCTGCAGCTCTTCGAGCGGTGCTATGATTCCGGCGATCGGCCCGGCGCGCTGAAGGTTGCGCGGCAGATGGTGCACCAGTTCCCGACCGACCCCAGGAGCCATAACGCGCTCGGCATCGCGTACTCGGTGCTCAACGATCCCGAAGCGGCGCGCGCGGCCTTCCAGAATGCGATCTCCCTAAACTCCCGCTACGTCGATGCCTACGTCAACCGCGCCCGGCTTTCGCTCGCCCAAGGAGACGAGCAGAGAGCAATAAACGAATTCGACATGGCGACCGCGGTTGACCCGAACTCGGCCAGTGCCTGGACGGGGCTAGGAGAGGCGAACGCCAAGCTCTACAACGGCCCTGAGGCGACAGAGGCCTTCCAGCGTGCTATCGAGATCGCGCCGGATCGTCCGCAGGCGCACTCTCACCTTGGCGCTTTCGAGGCGGAGATGGGCAACGGGGATAGGGCCCGCCCGCAGCTCAAGAAGGCGGAGGAACTGGGTGAGCGGTCTACGACGCTCTACGAGGGATTCGCGATGGCCTACGCGGACCAGCCTCAATCCCAGGATGAGCTGAAGCTGGCCCTCCAGTACGCCGACAAGGCGGAGCAGCTCGGCTCGCGCAGCGGCCTTCTGTACTACGCCCGCGGCCTCGCTCTGCAGCGGCTCGGCCGCTACGACGATGCGATCGCAAGCTTCAAGAAAGTGATGCTGGCGAGCGACAACGCAAATGGCGCCTGGATCGGCCTCTCGCAGTGCTACCGGGCGCAGGGCAAGACGAAACTGGCCGACGAGGCCGCGAAGACCGGCGAACGGATCCTGGCGGAGCGCCAGCACATCCTCAACTTGAGACACGAGATCAAGGTATCGCCGAACCGGCTCGACGTCCGGCTCCAGTACGGAGACGCCCTGATTTCGAATGGACAGTACCTGATGGCGGCCGACCAGTTTCGATACGTTGCGATCCACAGTCCGGACAAGCCGCAGTTATGGCTCAAGGCCGCGCATGCCTTCGACCTTGCCGGCGAGAAGCAGCTCGCCGCCTACGTCCGCGGCCTCGCCGCCGGAAAGCCCGGATCGAGTCATGCAGGCTCGCGCGAGCCTGCGCGCCAGACCGCTTCGGGCGGAGCGGACGGCTCGGGGTGAGGCGAAGCGCACCGCAATCGGCGGCCTCTCGCACGCCATTTGGCGCTGCCGGCCCGCGGCCTGATCCGCGCGCGCGCACGCCGCGGTGGGCGCCGTCCCGGCGGCGGTTGGACGGCCGTGGGCGCCCGTCGAACGGAAGGGCGGACCGCGCGCTGCGATCCGTGCGGCCGGCGGGATGGCTGGCGCTCATTGCGCTGCTCCTCGCCATCGCACACGGCTGCACGCCGCACAACACGGCGCCGACTCCTCCGCCTAACCCGCAGGCCGCGGCCAGGCCGCTGCTTGTCGACATCGCGTCGCAGGCCGGCGTTCTCTTTCGGCATTCGACGGGCAAGGGCGCCGCGGCGAACATCGAGGAGACGACCGGGTCCGGCTGCGCAGTATTCGACTACGACAACGATGGCTGGCTCGACATCTTCCTGGTGAACGGCAAGGGCCCTCCGGGCGACGGCAATCACCTTTACCACAACAACCACGATGGGACCTTCACCGACGTATCCGCGAAGGCGGGGATCGCCGGGCTGGGCCACGGCTTCGGCATGGGAGTCGCGGTCGGCGACTACGACGGCGACGGGTATCTGGACCTCTACGTCACCTACCACGGCAAGAACATCCTGTTCCACAACGAGGGCAACGGCACGTTCAAGGACGTGACGGACCAAGCCGGCGTGGGCGGCGGCGGTTTCTCTACGGCCGCGGCCTTCGCGGACCTGGACGGCGACGGTAAGCCCGACCTCTACGTCGCGCGCTACGTGCAGTTCGACTCCGAGTCGAAGCAGCTCTGTTACACCCACGGCTTTCCGGCGAGCTGCCCGCCGTACTTCTATTCGCCGGAACCGGACCTGGTCTACAAGAATCTTGGCAACGGCAGGTTCCGCCGCGTCGAGAAGGAGTGGGGGCTCGTCGATACCCTCGGCCGCGGCATGGGCGTGGCGACGGTAGACTTCGATCGCGACGGCAAGATCGACCTGTTCGTCGCGAACGACGGTACGGCGAACTACCTCTATCGCAACAAGGGCCACGGCCATTTCGAGAACGTGGCCGCCATCACGGGCATCAGCACCACGGAGACGGGGAACTCGGTCGCCAATATGGGCTGCGATTTTGGCGATATTATGGGCGACGGCTACTTCGGCTGCATCACAGGCGTCTTCGAGGATGAGGAGATGCCGATGTGGCGCGGTCTACCGGGCGGAAGCTTCCAGTACATGACGCGGCAGACCGGCCTCAGCGCCATAACGCGCCCCATGCTGACCTTCGGGATCGGCTTCGCGGATCTGGATAACGACGGGCTGCAGGACATTTTCCTCGTGAACGGCCACGTCGAGGACAAGATCGCCGACATCCGCAAGGGGAGCAGCTACGCCCAGCCGCGCGCCTACTTCCACAACGCCGGTGGTGGCAAGTTCGAGGACTGGTCGGTGCGCGGCGGACCGGCCGTCACCACGCCCGCGGTCGGGCGCGGCCTGGCGTTCGGCGATCTATTCAACGACGGCGGCATCGCGATGGTGGTCAACAACGCGGACGCGCAGGCCTCCGTGCTTCGCAACGACCATCCGCGGCAGAACTGGGTGGAGCTGCGGCTGATCTCGAAGGGGCCGGCGTGGGAGGCCATCGGGGCGATCGCCGAGTTGCAGACTCCCACGCGCAAGCTGACGCGGTTCGTGCACACCAGCTACAGCTACGCGAGCGGCAACGATCCGCGGCTGCACTTCGGGCTGGGTAAAGAGACTCAGGTGGACAAGATCACGATCCTATGGCCCGGCGGCCACAAGACCGAGCACATGGGCGTAAAGATCAACCGCATCACGACCATCGTCGAGCCGGGAGCGAATCCCCCGGCGCCGCTTCGCAAGCTGATCGAAGCGAGCAAGTAGGCGATCGGGAACAGGCTCTCCGTGCGTCTACGGCCTGCCACCTGCTGCCGCACGCGCTTCCTTCTCCATCGCTTTCAGCGCTTCGAGTGCCGCTCTATTTCCCGGCTCCAGCAGTGCCGCCGCGTCGAATGCGGCGCGGGCCTCCGCGGTATTGTGAGCGCGCAGATCGACCTGGCCCAGCGCCACGAGGTCGGGAGCGGGGTCGGCATCGGCCTCGATCTTCGCCTTCACCTTCGTCCGCTCGTCCGCAAGAGCCTTCGCCGTCTCCAGCTCCTTCTGATACCGCGCGGCCTCCAGCGGTCGGCCGTCCTCCGTGTAGGCCTGCGTAAGGAGCGTGAGCGTATCGACGTTATAGGGATTGAGGTCGTAGGCGTGCTCGAGAGACTGCACCGCGTTGGGGCGGTCGCCCTCCGCGAGCCAGAGACGCGCCGCCTCCACGTAGACGCCGTTCTTATTGGTCGAGAAACCAATCACTCGGTTCAGCTCGCGGAACGCCCTGGCCCGATCCTGATCGTCCTTGGACTGCGCGAGCGCCTTGCCCATGAAGAACCGGGCCGTGTTGTCCGCCGGATCGTCCTTCAGCGCCGCCTCAAGCTCCGGCCGTGCCTTCGCGGCCTGACCGGCCGTCACGAGCGCCGCGCCGAGGCGGCTCCGAAGCCCCTTCTCGTTCGGCATCAGCTTGCGCGCGCGCTCGTAGCTCTCGGCCGCGCCGGCCGCGTCCCCGGCGCTCATCTGCAGATCGCCGAGAGTCTCAAGGGCTGCGCCGCGCGCCGGGTCGCGCGCGATGCCCAGCTTTAGCTGCTCGATCGCCCGCTTTGTTCGCAGCGTGCCGGCAAGAATCGAGGCGTAGGTGAAGTGGGCATCGGCCTTGTCCGGCCACTGCTCCACGGCCTTGGCAAGCGTTTCGTTCGCGCGTGCCCAGTCCCGCGCGGCCACGGCCGTGCGCCCGAAGCCGATCCAGGCGTCGGCGCGCTCCGGGGCCACCTGCACGGCGGAGGCGTAGCATCGCTCGGCGTCGACGAACCGGCCGTTCGATTCCAGCCGCTTCCCCCGCTCCATCAGTACGGCCGCCGGCGCGTGCGGCTGCCCCGCGGCAAGCTCAAGCGCGGCGTCGCTCATCCGCGCTGCCTGCCACTGCGAGACCGCGCCGGTAGCCACCACGCGCCACACCGCGCCTGCGGCCACGACGACCAGGCCGACCGCGAGCAGCAGCGCGAGCCGTCTCCGCCCCCCATGCGTCTCCGCACCCTCTGTAATCGCCATCAATAATCCCCACGGCCCCAGGTCGGTGGGGCACAAGGCCCACCCAACGCACGATCCGCTGCCAGCAACCAACAACCAGGAACCAGCTACCAGCTACCAGCTAGCGCCCCCACCCCTGTTCAATACGGAGTTTTCGGTCCACTCCGTTTATGGTAAATCGCTCCGTGGCGCCGGTGGACCAGCGGACGTCGATCCGGTCCAGCCGGTCGGTCTTGCCTAGCCCGAAGTGGACGAT
>Ga0070735_10005213_pt1 | contig 10826 bp, 3 predicted proteins | sample Coa_R1_FD_66443 | JGI IMG/M metagenome (GOLD analysis project Ga0070735, IMG submission 66443) | Surface soil microbial communities from Centralia Pennsylvania, which are recovering from an underground coalmine fire - Coalmine... | ecosystem: Environmental > Terrestrial > Soil > Unclassified ... | reverse complement strand
TAACTGGCTTTGTGGCTCTCGTAATAGGCTTTGAGTTCTCCGTCGGTCGGATGCAGGCCCTTCTTGATGTCGTCTTCCTTCAAGACTGCATAGTCGAACTTGACCTTGGTGTTCTGCTTGACGAATTCCTTGTGAATTTCTTGTTCGCTCACGCCTGCAGTGCCGGAGATCAGCGCCTGGAGCTTGGTCAGAAGAATGTCGTTGCCGACCGCTTCTTCGAACTTGGTCGGGGTCAGATTGGCGCGTTGCAGCATGTCTTCATATTCCTGCTGGCCGATAAAGCTGCCGTTGGGGAAGAAGGTGGCGGCGTAGCGGCCGTGCTGCAACTCGTCTTTAATCTCCTCGGGGGTGACGCGCAGACCCATACGACCGGCCTCAGCCAGCAGGGCCTGGCGCTCAATCAGTTGCTCGGCCGCCCGCCGAGTGAAGTAGGGGAGCAGCATGGCCATATTGGGGCCGCCCTGGGGCATTTGCTGCTGCAGCATCTGGCGCGCGGTCTGGCGCACTTCGTCGGCGGTAACGTCGCCGCCTTCGACTTGGGCTACCACGCCTGACTTAGCGCCGCCGAAGTTGTAGCCGGAGTTTCCACTGCTCGGCACCAGATACCACACCATGGAAACGGTGATCAGAAGCAGCAGCCCGCCAAGAAGATACTTCTTCACCGGACCAGGGGTTTGTAGAAAACGAATCATGTTCTTGTCACTCCAGAGTAGAGGGGCGAATTTCCTATTATAAACCAGCCGGATGGCGCCGAGACGGGGCGGACTTGGTAGCGCCGGCTGTCCTGAGCGCGTATCGCGCTCGGACGTGCGAGCCGGTCATTTTTTGAAAGCTATCGAGGTAGGCCTCGCCGTGCGTACGGCGGGCGAGGACGCCCCGCCGGACAGCCGCCGAGACGGCGGCGCTACCAAGATTTCCGATAATGTCCCTAACAATCCATCTCTAACAAGTTCGGCTATTGAAACGAATTAATAGAAGTGTTATCCATTCTGCGGGGCTTTTTTTGAAATTGCCCTTGCACCTACCCGAGAGGCACGCATTGCCGAGGAGCATCATGAACTCACGGAAGCTGGCAGTCCCTTCGTTCGTTCTCTTCCCACTCATTCTGGTTTCATTCCTGGCCGCGCAAAACCAAACTCCAGTTCATAAATCGGCAACCGCCGCGGCTGGTCACTCCAGCGAGGCACGGCTCCCCTTGCATGAGGGGTGGTCGTTGCAAACCTCCGCCAAAGTCGAGGCCAAGGGAGAGGTCATTTCGACGCCTGGGTTTACCCCCAAGGGCTGGCATGAGGTGACGGTTCCGGCGACCGTGGTGGCCGCTCTGATCAAAGACAAGACTCTGCCCGAGCCATTTTCCGGAATGAACCTGCGGAATTATCCCGGGATGAATTATCCAATTGGCGCAAATTTTTCGAACATCGCCATGGCGCCTGACAGCCCTTACGCAGTCTCCTGGTGGTATCGCAAGTCGTTCGCGATTCCCGCGGTGGACAAGGGCAATACCCTCTGGCTGAAGTTTGACGGCATCAACTATCGCGCCAACATTTGGCTCAACGGCAAGCAGATCGCGAACTCCGACGACGTTGCCGGCGCTTGGCGCACCTACGAGTTCAATGTGACCGACTCCGCCAAGCCGGGCGCGCAAAACGTGCTTGCAGTGCAGGTGTTCTCGCCAACCGAACACGATCTTGCCATCACTTTCGTGGACTGGAATCCCGCCCCGCCCGACAAGAACATGGGACTGTGGCGCGACGTGTATCTCACCACGAGTGGTCCGGTCGCGCTGCGCTATCCGACCGTGGTTTCGAAGTTAAACCCTCCGACCAATGACAGTGCACAGCTCACGGTGACGGCGCAGGTGAAAAACGGCACCAACCAGCCGGTAAAGGGCAAACTTCGAGGCGAAATCGAAGACGCGAGGTTTGAGCAGGATATCGAACTTGCGGCGAATGAATCGAAAGATGTGACCTTCACGCCCGACAAATTTCCTCAGCTCGTCTTCTCGAACCCACGCCTCTGGTGGCCGACGCAGATGGGCACCCCGAATCTGTATAAGCTCGCCATGGAATTCACTGTAGATGGAGCAGTCAGCGATCACTCCACGTCCGAGTTCGGTATACGCGAAATCACTTCCGACCTCAATTCGGTGGGTGGGCGCGCCTTCCACATCAACGGCAAGAATATTCTGATTCGGGGCGGCGGATGGACTCCGGACATGATGCTGCGTGAGAACTCCGAGCGACTGCATGACGAGTTCCGCTACGTTCGCGACATGGGGCTCAACACGATTCGCCTCGAGGGCAAGCTGGAGACCAAGGAATTTTTCGACCTCGCCGATCGCCAGGGCATTCTGGTTATGGCGGGATGGTGCTGCTGCGATTTCTGGGAGCGCTGGCCGCGCTGGAAGCCGCAGGATTTCGAAATTGCCAAGCAGTCGCTGCGCGATCAGATTTACCGCTTGCGAAGCCATCCCAGCCTGGTGATGTGGCTGAACGGCAGCGACAATCCGCCCCCGCCGGATGTCGAGCAGATGTATCTCGACGTGGAAAAAGAATTGTTTTGGCCGAATCCGGTGGTCTCGTCGGCTACGGGAAAGAAGACCAGCGTCACCGGAGACAGCGGCGTCAAGATGAGTGGGCCCTACGAATACATCGCGCCCAGCTACTGGCAAGTCGATACGCCCCAAGGTCAGCCCGGCCGCAAGCTCTGCAATCCTGGAGGGTGTGGCGGCGCCTATGGTTTTAACACCGAAACCAGCATGGGACCAGCCGTTCCGCCGGTCGAGAGCATTCGCGCCATGGTCGGCAAAGACCACATGTGGCCCATCGATGACGCGTGGAACTATCACGCAGGTGGCGGGGAGTTCAAAACTATAGGCGTGTTCAGCGATGCGCTCGCCAATCGCTATGGCAAATCGGACAACGTGGAAGACTTCGCAATCAAGTCGCAGATGCAGACTTATGAAGGCGTGCGCGCGATGTACGAGGCCTACAGCCGCAACAAGTACGAAGCGACAGGCGTGATCCAGTGGATGCTCAACAATGCCTGGCCTTCGATGATCTGGCATTTGTACGACTACTACCTTCGTCCGGGCGGCGGATACTTCGGCGCCAAGCGGGCGATGGAGCGGCTACACCCGATTTACGGATATGACGATCATTCGATCTGGGTGGTCAGCAGCCAGTACGCCGACGTGAAAGGACTCAAGCTTACAACGAAAATTTACAACCTCGACATGACCGAGAAGTTTACGCAAGACAATCCAGTCGATGCCGCGGCCGACAGCACGGCGAAGGTTTTCACACTGCCTGACGTCTCCGGTTTGAGCAACACGTACTTTCTGGTGCTGCGTCTCGAGGATTCCACAGGCAAGCAGGTCGGATCGAACTTCTACTGGCTCTCCACCAAACCCGAAACGATTGATTGGGCCAAGAGCACGTGGTATATGAGCCCGACCGAGTCTTATGCCGATTACACGGCGATCTCGCAGCTTGAAAAAGTGAAGCTAAAAGTCACTGAACGCACCGAGCACAAAGGCGAAGACGCCATCACGCACGTCACACTGGAGAATCCAAGCAAGAGCGTGGCGTTCTTCGTGCGCTTGAAAGTTGACAAGGGCGCGAAGGGAGAAGAGATTCTGCCCGTGGTTTGGGAGGATAACTACATTTCCCTGCTGCCCGGCGAGAAGCGCACCGTCGGCGCGACCTATCGTGCCAGCGAGTTGGGAGCGGCCAAGCCCGCGGTCGAGGTCAAGGGCTGGAACGTGGAGTGAGGAGGATTGAGAAATTTTGTAAATTTGGTAATTGGGTAATTTGAAAAACCCCAAAGCATTGGTCGATGCTTTGGGGTTTCAATTTCTCGATTACAAATTTCTCAATTACTAAATTCCGTTAGGAGTCGCTGAAGTCGATCATCACCGGCGCCGAACGGAACCAGTTCGTCTTGTAGCCGACGTAGAGGATTCCAATGGCGAACCAGATTCCGCCGACGGTTTTGGCGATGAGATTCAGGTTGAACCAGATCACGGCACAGAAACCATACCCGAGGAATGGGAATATCGCATCCACAAAAGCTCGTCCATTCAAGCCACAGGTTTGAACGGCTACATAAATGAGTCCGAGGGCCAAAATGATCCCACCGACTAACGCAAAAAGATGAAGGCTCAAGAGGGGTAATCCTACGACCATATGGTAAAGACCATCCAAATGCAGCCAATGGAAGATAAACGCAAAGTCGGTGGTCAGCACGAAGATGTAAGCGGCCGATCCGATAAGAAGAGTCACTGACTGACGCGCATAGCTCGGCCTTGCCATGACAGAAAACCGCCAGAAAGTCGCGGCATTCACTCCCATGAAGGCCAGGAACGCACCGAAATTCAGCAGTTCTCCCGCGTGCTCATAGGCGCTGCCGATATAATTCAGCATCACCGCCCCAAGAAAAGCCAGTCCACCGATCAGCAAAATGTTGTTGGTCGGAGTGCTTGTGCCCGGTTTGAGCTTTCCAAAAAACTTCTTCGGCAACACGTTGTCGCGTCCCATGCCGAACAGCAGGCGAGCGGCACCGAGCGTGCCGGTCAGTCCACTGCCAAATGCCGCGACAATCAGAATCGCACCCATGGAATTGAACAATAACCGCCCGCCGACGCGGCTGCAGATGTCCATGAATGCAGTTTCAAGATTCGGGAACGAGCGCCAGTCGGGCCATATACGAGCACCAAGATATGCCTCCACGCCACTGCACACGCCGGCAAAAACGCAGGTCAGCACCACTGCCAGCAGCACGTTGCGCTTGGGGTTCTCGACGTCTTCCGCCAGCGTCGTAACTCCATCGAAGCCGATGTAGGTCAAGGCGGCGAACGAAGTCGCGGTCAGAATCTTGTGCGAATTGAAGGTATTCGGATCGTACAGCGGCTGCAGGGAAAATAGCCCGGCCCATCCCTCCCCGCCATACAGATATTTCAGAGCCAGCACGATAAAAGCCACAACCACGACTGACATGACTGCGAGGAGCACCTTGTTTGCGTTTGCGGACGCCTTGACGCCAATCAGGTTCAGCACGGTCATGATGCCCGCGATCAGCAAGGCCCACACCACAAAGGGAATTTGATGGACATAGCGTTCGTGCAGCGCAGTCGAAATCCACACGGTGTTAATCAACGGCTGCAGCAGATAATCGAGAATCATTGCCCAGCCGGCGAGAAAGCCGAGATGCGGGTTTAATCCCTTGCCCACATATGTGTAGGCGGACCCCGCGGTCGGATAGAGCGTGCCCATGCGTCCGTAGCTGACGGCCGTGATCAGCATGGCGAATAAGGCGATCAGAATGATGGTGACGAAATGGCCGTCGGAAAGCTTCTGCGCCACGCCGTAGAGCGGCACCGGAGCAATCGGCTGGATCAGCACGATCCCGTAGAAAATCAGGTCCCAAAGGGTCAGGGTACGGCGCAGGCGCGGAACAGCGGCAGGAGCAGCAGTTGAAGTTTCCATGAGTCCGGCTATTGGATTATGGATCGCCCGAAAATGTCAATATTAAAACGATTCTCTGTTGTTCCGAGCGCGGAGCAACCCGCTTATCGCTTCTCCTCGTAGTCGAACCAGTATCCCCGCTGCTCGTTTCCTGACATGTGGCGCGTGTTGTATTCCAGCACATACTTCAGGTGCGGGTCGTCGAGGGGAAACTCCTTTTTCGGCGAATAGGGATACTGGCCCATACTCAGGAAGGGCAGCGGCGCGACGAAGTTGCCTTCGGCGGCGTAGAAGTCCATGTCTTTCTCGTAGCCATTGGCGGCGAAGAAATAGTCGCGCACCCATCCTTTCGGCAGTGCGAGAAGATTCGCAGGATCGAAGTCGAGGCGCACTTCATCTCCCGAGCCAAAGACTGCCAGCTTGTCATCGGTTGCAGTCAGCAGGGGCAGCACGTCGCCGTAGCGCGTGTAGGTTCCCGCAGGGCGCGTGTAAGGGCCGGTATCGCTGGCTTTCTCGTAGATATACTGCACATTGCCCGGGGGAGTACCCTCGATCTTGAAGGGGTACCCGTGAAATTCGAGGTCGGCGTGAATGAGAGGCACGGGCGTCAAGCCGTAGGCTTGGCGCGGCGGTTCCGGCGGCGATATGGGCTGCTCGGTACGGTTGATGAGAATGTTGTCCCAGTAGACTTGCAGGTTCGTGGTTATCCGAATCTTGCGGGTGCCCCGCGGGAGTTTGTGGGTTAAGTCGGCCGTCATGGTGCGCGGACCGCCGGCGGGAAAGCCCATATCCTCGACTACTCGCTTCCACTTTCCAGTGGAATCCAACGCTTCGACGTAAGGCGCCTCTGGCACGAGCCCCGCTTGCGCCGCGGCATACATACTGTTCGCAGTGAAGTACTCGATCTCGCCGTGCACCAGCAGCCACAGAGGGCCGCCGTTGTACGGCTGGCCTAAGTCGAGGGTCAGGCTGTGCGGCTTGGCGAATCCCTGGAACTGCGTCAGCGCAAAATCGCCGACGTAACGATGCGCGAGCAAATCCGGCAGCAGATCGTGGCCGTGCTCGTCCCAGGCGCCCGCAGGAGGCTGCGCATCACGGCTCACCACCACTTTGAAATTCGGATACGGCGGGTTGGACGCGAAATATTCATTGGGATACACGTCCACGTCAGCTGGATGATCCACCGCAAAAAGCCGCACCTGGTCGAGGTAAACGGCCTCCTCCAGCGGTTCCATGAAGCGGAAGCTGAGCTTTCCATCCTTCTCGCGCACGGCATTGCGGTTGATCTTGACGTACTCGACCGGCCGCGGAATGTCGCGCTGCCCTGGCCCTACCCAGTGCCCGACTACAGCGGCTCCCAGCGTATCCGCGACAAATTCGTAACGCTCGCCATTCCACGCAAACAGCGTCGGGCAGGAGCTGCCGCGGCGATCGATCTCGAGGAAGTCCTGCTGCTTGTCGCCGGCGACCTGGATTTCGTCCTGCAATACTCCGGTCGGCCAAAGCATGCGCACAATGTCGGCTTCCTTGGCATCGCCCAGACCGACGGTGAGATACGGAGAATTCTGACCGAGATAGCCGTTCGATCCGTAAATCTCGAACTTCTGCCGGTTGCCGCCCGAGAATACTTCGACTTTGGTGCCGATGGCGGATTTGTTGTCGTTCAATCCCTTGAGCGCAAGCCGCAGCCAGTGCTTTTGATTGCCGCCTTCGTTGCGCAGCAGGACGGCTGGGCCGTGATTCTGGGTGATGAGCAGGTCGGTGGCGCCGTCGTTGTCGTAGTCGCCGGTGATGATGGCACGCGGCTCTTTCAGTTGAATCTTGTCGAGGCCGACGTCGGTCGTGACGTCTTTGAAGCCGTCAGGACCGAGATTGCGGAAGAGGCGGATTTCGCCCTTGCCCTCTTTCGTTTCGCCGACAGCAACGAGATCGACCCAGCCGTCGTTGTCGTAGTCGAAGGCGGCGACGCCGTAGGCGCGAGCCCAGTTCGTCTCTGGGAGTTTCACCTGTTCGAAGGATTTGCCGTGGTTGTTACGCCAAAGGATGATAGGCGGATCGTTGGGATAATGCGGCAAGTAAGTTAATGTAAGGTCCATCCATCCGTCATGATCGAAGTCGAGCGCGACAACACCGGAGGCGAGATCCGACATTTCACCCGACCAAAGATCACGCTCTATGAACTTGCCCTCCCGTGGATTTTCGAATATGGCTGAAGGCCCCCCCGCTACGACGATATCTACCGCACGATCATTGTTGAAATCCGTGCCAATCGCCGCGTTGTGGGCCCCACGGAGTGCAAGCCCAACGACTTCGCTGGCATTTGTGAATGTACCGTCGCCGTTGTTTCGCCAAATCTCGTCACCCCCCTCCGGTCCCCCAGCCTCGGATGGTGGTGAAAACCGCAGGACGTAGAGATCTAGATCTCCATCGTGGTCGTAGTCCACAAATGTTGCCCCCATGTACCAGCCGGCGCCGGCGCGATTGATCTTGGCCGCTCCGGTAACGTCCCGAAAGGCGCCGTTTTTCTCGTTATGCAGCAACGTAACGCCGTCAGTAAATGTAACAACCAAATCAGCAAATCCATCGTTGTCATAATCACCAGCGGTACAGGAAGTTGCGTGCGCGGTCGGATCAATCCCAGCCTTTCCAGTCACGTCTTCAAATTTACCGCCGCCAACATTGTGAAAGAGCGCCATACCACCATGCGGGCCATTGTCGCTGAGAAAAAGATCAATGCGGCCGTCGTTATCATAGTCAAGGAAGCAGGCACCGGAACCTAATGGAATCGAGCCCGGGGGTAAGCTGGGAGAAGGCCCAGGACTCGCACTCAATCCCGCTGCCTTCGTCACATCCACAAACTGCACCTTGATCTGCGCCGGCGGTTTCAGTTGCGCTTGCGGCGACTCCACCGCCCGCGAGTACTGGCCCTGCTCGCCGTAGGCCAGGCTCATGGGCGCGCCGATCTTGTGTTGGGTGATGTATTGGAACCTTTTCAGATGCTCGCGGGCTTGTTCCGTGTCTCCCGATTGCTGGTAGGCCCGCGACAACCCGAACTCCGCGGAGGCGTGCAGGGAATTGATCTTCAACGCGTGCTGAAACGATTCGATCGCTTGCGGAAATTCTTTGGCTTGCGCGTAAGCGGAGCCCAGGAAATACCAGGTATCGGCGTCGTCCGGTTCGATCTCGGTGACGTGTTTGAACGCAGCGATTGAGTCCTGCGCATCGCCCGAATTCTTCGCCAACAGGCCGAGGCTATACCAGGCGTTCGGATTCTTCGGATCTTGCTTGAGAGCGTCTTCCAGTGCCGCCTTCGCTTCTTCGACCTTTTGCAGGTTTAGATAAGCAACACCTTCGTTGAGACGCGCTATCGCGAATTTAGGATCCGCCTGGAGCGCCTCTTGGAACGATTTCAAGGCCTTCTCGAAGAGTTGCTGGTTCATGTAGGCGCAGCCCAGATTATTCAGGCGAGCGGCCTCAATCGGATTGGGCTGGGAGGCGGGAGCGAACAGTCCGAGCGCCGCTAGGATGGCGGCGAACAAAGCGGCTAAAATCTTGAGATTCATTTCGTTTGAAATTTAACCACAAAGGACACGAAGGTACACGAAGGAAACACGAGTTGCTATCGCTTTGCCTGCATTATGGCGCGGTAGGCGTGCGCGTGAGTGTACTGGCGCGCTCTCACAATTCCCTTCCCTTCTTGAATTGTGACCGTCTGGCCCGCGTTGACGCTCGAAAGCTTGTCGACCTGCCCGCTGGGCCACTGAATCTCAACGGTGTCTGCTTTGGTTTGTGCGGCCAGGCCGAAGGTCAGCGCCAGTTCGCTTTGCGCGAGGTAGCTCGATCCCGAGCGCAGCATCTTCCACTGCTTGTCGTCGCCGGCGCTCACCCGCACCACTGCGCCGATGCCATCGCGATTGGACTTGGTGCCGACCAGCTTGATGCGGAGACTGTGATTCGTCCCACCTTCGTTGTGAAACAAATACGCGGGGCCGGCATTGGTAGTGAGCAGAACGTCCGGAAAACCGTCGTTGTCAATGTCGCCATAAGCTGCGGCCCGCGCCACTTTTGGGGTGGCGAACGTCTTGCCCATCTGCGCAGTGACCTCGGTGAACTTTCCTCCGCCCAGGTTGCGGAACAGGTGCGGAGGCTCGGCATAGCTCACGCGCTTCTGCACGCGCTCGATCTGGTCTTCGATGTGGCCGTCGGCGACGAAAATGTCGGGCCAGCCGTCGTTGTCGTAATCGAAAAAGAAGCAGCCGAATCCCAGCGTCACCAGCGTTGCCCGTCCTACCTCCGATTGCGGAGCCTCGTCCACAAACAAACCGTTGCCCTCGTTGTGGTAAAGCGAAACCATCTGGTTGGCGAAGTTGCTGATCAGCACGCTGGCGTGACCGCTGCGGTCATAGTCGGCGGCGTCTGCGCCCATGCCCGCGCGCGCGACCCCATCTTCGCTGAACCCGATTCCCGCCGCCACGCCGCGCTCTTCGAAGGTTCCGTCTTTCTTGTTCAGGTAAAGCTTGTTCGGCTGCGTATCGTTCGCGATTAATATGTCCGGCCAACCGTCGCCGTTGTAGTCGAGAATCGCGATGCCCAGGCTCTTGGACGTTGGGTCTCCCATCCCCGATTTCTGCGTCGCGTCCTCGAACTTGCCGCCGCCCAGGTTGTGCCACAGACGCACTGACGTTCCTTTGTAAGACTCGGGCGTGCAGTAGGACTTGTGCGCGCCATCGATAGTGCAGTAAAGATCGCCTTGCTCGCTCCACTGCACATAATTCGCGACGACGAGGTCGAGCTTGCCGTCGCGATCATAGTCGACCCACGCGGCGCTGGTGGAAAACTCGTTCGGCCCCCACATCCCGGCGGATTTTGTGACGTCGGTGAACGTCCCATTGCCGTTGTTGTGGAACAGATGGCTCTGCCCGAGCGTGGAGACAAAGATGTCGTCGAAGCCGTCGTTATCGTAATCGCCAATGGCCACGCCTAGTCCGTAGATCGGAATCGCGAGGCCAGCTTTTCGCGTCACGTCAGTGAACGTGCCATCGTGATTGTTGTGATACAGCTTCAGCGTGGTCGCACCGGCATGAGGATGGCCTGCGAAGTCATCGCCGTTGATCAGAACAATGTCGGGGTAGCCGTCGTTGTCGTAGTCGATGAAGGCGCAGCCTGGGCCCATCGTCTCAGGCAGCCACTTCTTGCCGAAGGCCCCGTTATTGTGCGTGAAGTGAATGCCGGCTTGGGCGGTGATGTCGCGGAAATGCACCGATTGCGCACGGCTTGCCGTCGTTCCCAAAACCACAAACCACAAAGACACAGAAGCAGAGAGAAACCAGGAAAAAAGAATTCCAGATTCTTCTCTGTGAC
>Ga0070735_10005211_pt1 | contig 10828 bp, 5 predicted proteins | sample Coa_R1_FD_66443 | JGI IMG/M metagenome (GOLD analysis project Ga0070735, IMG submission 66443) | Surface soil microbial communities from Centralia Pennsylvania, which are recovering from an underground coalmine fire - Coalmine... | ecosystem: Environmental > Terrestrial > Soil > Unclassified ... | reverse complement strand
TCGCCTTGAGTCGCTCGCTCTCAATGCGGCCCTTCATCGCGACTATGGCCATAATCTCCGCATCCGACCCCCGCTTCGCGTATGAGGCCGCGCCGAGCACGCTCTCGATGCGCCGTCCAGTCCGCGCGTCGCCCGCGATGAACCGCGCCTTGAGCCCGGCCTGGCGCTCCCACGTCTCCGCCGCGCTCGCAAGGTACGCGGCATAGGCGCGGGGCGTGAGGGCAAGCGCGCCCTTGGTCCCCCACGGGCGCAGCCGCAAGTCCAGCTCGATCTCCGCGCCGTGTGCTGAAAGGCTTCGCACGGCGGCCTGAATCGCCTCGACAAGCCGTTGGACTATGGCCGCCCTCTCGCCGCCGCGGCGCTCCGATGCGCGGACCGGCTCACCATAGACGAAGAGCAGGTCCCAATCGCTGGCATACCCGAGCTCCGAGCCGCCAAGCTTGCCCAGTCCGAGTACCGCGACCCGCGCAAGGGCGTCGCTCGCGAATGCCGGCTCCGGCGCCACGGCGGCAATCTGCGCCGAACAGGTCGACACGATTGCAGCAAGCGTCTGATCTGCCAGGCGGGTTAACGCTGCCATTGTAACCGCCGCGCCGTCCCAGCCCCACGCGTCCCGGGCTCCAATGCGAAGCGCTTCGCGCAGGTAGTACGCGGCTATCGCCTGCAAGCGGCTCGCTGCGTCCGATATTGGCGCGAGCCGCGCCGCGAGCCCGCCCGCGCTTCCAGGCTCCGGCTCCGCCACGGGCTGCTGTTCCGCGGCAAGGACGTCGAGCCACTCCTGGTGATCGCAAAGGCGGCGCATCAACGGCGGCGAAACCGCGCCGAGCAGCACGGACTTCCGCAATAGGTCCGGGCTATCGCGCATCGCAGCGTAGAGCTGCGCGCGGTTCGGCATGGCCGTAGCCATCTGCTCGATACCGGCCAGCGCGGCGTCTGGCTGCGGTCCGGACGACGCGAGCGTCAGAAGCGCGGGCGCAATCTGCTTAAATATGCGGGGCGTGTCCGGCGGCATGCCTCCGAACTCATTGCCCGCCATCGGCAGTCGGAGGGCTCGCAGAGCTCCGTCGATGTCCCGGAAACCGGCGGCTCTAAGGCGCGCGGTGAGGGCCTCCACCACTGCGAGCGACTGGAGGTTGTCCAGCAGCTCGCCAGCGTCCGACCAGTCTGCAATTCGCAGAGAGGGCGCCCAATCGCTGCCTGCATTGCGCCCGTAGAACAGGCGCTCCAGGTGCGCGTGCACCCGGTCGCGCCTGGCGGCGAGATCGGCCTCGAATGCGTCGCGGTCTGGGAATCCCATGCGGTGCGCCAGGAAAAGCCGTTCGGAATCGTTATCGATCGCGGGCATCGCCTGGGTCTGAAACCCGTGAAGGAGCTGGAGGCGATGCTCCAGAGTGCGGAGGAAGCGATAGTCGTCCGCGAGGTCGGCCGCTTCGTCCGCGTGCAGCGCGCCGGCGGTCTGGAGCCGTTGAATTGCGGTCAGCGTATTCGGCGTTCGCACGTCGGGCAGCCTGCCGCCAAGCTCCAGCTGCAGGAGTTGGATCAGGAACTCGATGTCGCGAATCCCGCCATACCCGGTCTTGACGTTCGTGTGCGCCGCGCCCTCCATCGCGCACTTCTGCTCGATCTTGCGCTTGTTCGCCCGCACCTCGTCTGCGAATTCCGCCGAGACGTGCGTCCGGTAGACAAAAGCCTCGGCCATTCGAAGAAAGGCCGCGCCTACTTCGGCGTTCCCGGCAATGGCCCGCGCTTTGATCAGGGCCTGCCGCTCCCAGCCCTCCGCCCACGATTCGTAGTAGGCCTTGCAGCTCGATAGTGAGCGAACCAGAGGTCCGAATCGCCCTTCCGGGCGCAGCCGCATATCGACCCGGAACACGTGTCCATCTGCCCGCTCCTCGTTCAGGACCTTGATTGTCGATTCCGCCAGCCGGGTCATCCAGACCGTTGTTTCCATCTTCCGGCCACTTTCGAGAAGCAGCTCCTCCGGCAGGCCGTCCGCCATCACGAAAATCAGATCGATGTCGCTGCTGTAGTTGAGCTCCTGCCCGCCGAGCTTCCCCATGGCGATCACGGATAGCGGTACTGGGGTTTCGGTGTTCGGCGTTGGGTGTTCGGAGGTGGGTGTTTGGTGTTGGGTGTTGAGTGTTGGTGGGTGTGCTGCGGCAGTCTCTTTCACCTGCCGTGAGCTGAACCCGGTCTCCCGTAATACGCGCGCGGAAGCCATCGCAATACTGAGCGCCTGCTGGACGCAGATGTCCGCCAGGTTCGAGAACTCCAGCGCGGTTGCCGGCATGTCGGCCATACCGGCGAGGTCCCGAACGCCGATACGGAGCATCTCGCGGGCTTTCCACCGTCGGAGTGCGTCACGCTTCAGCTCCGGCCGCTGGCAGGCTTCGATCAGCGGAAGGATTTCGCGGCGGAGCTGGTCCGCGGACTTCGCGCCGGCACGCACGCCGGGGTTCGCGATGATTTCGAAGTACTCAGGCTGACGCACAAGAAGATCGGCGAAGTACTGGCTGCTGCCGGCGATGACGCAGAACATTTCGAGCGCCACGGGATGCGTGAGGAGCGATTGAAGATGCGACGCCGGACTGCTTACGGCGGCGAACCAGCGGGCGAAGCTGTTGAGCGCGCGGTCGGGATCGGGGCTCGCCTGGATCGCGGCGAGAAGAGCCGGTGCCAGGGCCGCGACGTCGTCGTCAGAAACGCCGCGCCCCGCAAGATCGCGCATGGCTCTGGCGGCGGCCGCGGCGTCGCGCACCCTGGAAGCGAAGACTGCGTCCATGAGAGGGTCCGGACCCGGCATCGTTTCCATCCTCGTCGATCAGAGCAGCCTGGACAGTGCGGGCGGGATGACGCGCGGCAGGAGATCGGACACGGTGTACGGCCGGTCTGGTCTTGGGGAGCAAAGCCGTGTTGCCAGGGCAGGCGACAGCGCTCAAACCACAGCAGTGAGATTATACCACGGCGCGGCAAAGCCGAAAAAACCGGGAGGCCGTGGGCCTTCCGGTTCGTTCGAGATCAACCTGTAGTCACGTGCAAACGGCTTGTGAGGACTCTGCTCCTCGGTCCCTTGCGGCATAAGCTTTCCATCGACAACCGGCTGTTAGACCGGCCGCGATCTGTTACGTCGAATCAGGATACCGACCTAGGAGGCGCCTGAAGAGCGATCGAGCCCTTTTGGGGTTGTTCTCGTTCGTCTTGGCAGTTGCGCGATCCTTAGAAAGGAGGTGATCCAGCCGCACCTTCCGATACGGCTACCTTGTTACGACTTCGTCCCCCTTACTCCCCACACCTTAGACGGCTGGCTCCTTGCGGTTACCCCACCGGCTTCGGGTGCAGACAACTCAGGTGACGTGACGGGCGGTGTGTACAAGGCCCGGGAACGTATTCAACGCAGTTTAGCTGACCTGCGTTTACTAGCGATTCCGACTTCATGCAGGCGAGTTGCAGCCTGCAATCCGAACTGAGAACGGATTTCTGAGATTGCCTCCACCTCGCGGCATCGGATCCCTCTGTTTACCGTCCATTGTAGCATGTTTGTAGCCCAGGGTGTAAGGGCCATGCTGACTTGACGTCGTCCTCACCTTCCTCCGAGTTACCCCGGCAGTTTCCCAAGAGTTCCCGACTTTACTCGCTGGCAACATGGGATGAGGGTTGCGCTCGTTGCGGGACTTAACCCAACATCTCACGACACGAGCTGACGACAGCCATGCAACACCTGTGTTGAGGTCCCCTTGCGGGGAACGACACTTTCATGCCGGTGCCTCACATGTCAAACCCTGGTAAGGTTCTACGGTTAGTGACGTATTAAACAACATGCTCCACCGCTTGTGCGGGCCCCCGTCAATTCCTTTGAGTTTCAACCTTGCGGCCGTACTCCCCAGGCGGAATACTTACTGCGTTAGCGGCGGCACCGGGGGGGTCGATACCCCCGACACCTAGTATTCATCGTTTAGGGCTGGGACTACCGGGGTATCTAATCCCGTTCGCTCCCCCAGCTTTCGCGCCTCAGCGTCAAGAATGCCCCAGGAGACCGCCTTCGCCACTGGTGTTCCTACCGATATCTACGCATTTCACCGCTACACCGGTAATTCCATCTCCCCCTAGCACCTTCAAGACTGGCAGTATCCACCGACCCTCCGGAGTTGAGCCCCGGGCTTTCACAGCGGACTTACCAACCCGCCTACGCGCGCTTTACGCCCAGTAACTTCGGACAACGCTAGCCCCCTCCGTATTACCGCGGCTGCTGGCACGGAGTTAGCCGGGGCTTATTCATCGAGTACCGTCATTTGTTTCTTCCTCGATAAAAGGGGTTTACAACCCGAAAGCCTTCCTCCCCCACGCGACGTCGCTGCGTCAGGCTTTCGCCCATTGCGCAAGATTCCTAATTGCTGCCCCCCGTAGGAGTCTGGGCCGTATCTCAGTCCCAATCCGGCTGACCATCCTCTCAGACCAGCTACCCGTCGATGCCATGGTAGGCCGTTACCCCACCATCTAGCTGATAGGCCGCAAGCCCCTCCCAAAGCCGATTGCGCGATTTACTCACCAAGCGATGTCGCTAAATGGGCACATCCGGTATTAGCGCTCCTTTCGAAACGTTGTCCCGGTCTTTGGGGCAGGTTGCTTACGTGTTACGCGACCGTTCGCCGCTAGGCATTGCTGCCTCGCTCGACTTGCATTTCTTAGGCACGTCGCAAGCGTTCGTCCTGAGCCAGGATCAAACTCTCCATCAGAGACTCTGATGTAAACCCATCCCGCCGAAACGGGAGGGATCATAAACACATTAAGCGCCGAACGCATGCGCGCTCGGCCTTAACTTCCTGGCCCATCATCACAACTTGTGGTTGCGATGCAAAGTTCTTTATGGCGCGTGGTCTGCGCCTCCCTTGCGGGAAACGCAACTCAAAGTAGACACAAACTCGTCACACGCGACTCTCAAGGATCAACAGCGATGGGGAGCGTTCATTGCGTTTTCCCCACCGTCCCGCCGGCTTCGTCGGACAGGCTCGAATAGTATACGGCACACTCCCCGCAATGTCAAGCGCAAGTACGAAAATAGTACTAGTATGCGAGGCCAGCGGCCGGAGTGCCGATCCGATCTCACTCCGCGTCGCCGCTGGGATGCACGCGGAACTCGACAAACGCCGCACCGTTCCCCACCAGTCGCGCTCGTGCGACGGCCGCCGCATCCGGGTTGGCGTCGCACCCTACCCAGCGGCGCTTCAGCCGCTCGGCCACAGCCAGCGTGGTGCCGCTCCCACAGCAGAAGTCGCCGACCAGGTCGCCTTCGTTTGTCGACGCAAGCAGTATCCGCTCCAGCAGCGCTTCGGGCTTCTGCGTCGGATAGCCCGTACGCTTGCTGCTGGCCTGGTTCTCGATATCGATCAGCCAGTAGTCTACGGGAAGGGTGCCCTCACCCAGGTAGTGCCGGTACGTCAATTCTGGAAAGCGGGTCTCCATCTCCGCCGGCAGATCCCGCTTCGAGCGGAGCGGGCTGCCGCTAATACCGCGGCCCATGAGCCGGTACGGCCCCCTGGCATCGCGACTGCGGAACTTGCCGATGGTGGATTCCGAGTAGGGCTCGCGGACCGCGTCGCAGTTGAATGTAAACCGCTCGGTCTTGCTGTAGAAAAGGAGGTTGTCGTGCTTGCGGTTCCAGCGCCGCTTTGAGTTGATCGCCTCGCGATAGCACCAGACGACTTCGTTTTGGAACTGATCCGCGCCGAACACCTCATCCATAACTAGCTTCGCATGGTGCACGGCGTGCCAGCTCAGATGCAGGTAGATGCAGCCGTCGTCGCGCAGGAGGATCCGCGCCACCGTAAGTCTGTCGAGCAGCCATTGGAGATAGCCGCCAATGTCGCCCGGCCACACGTCGGAGAACCCTGCGGTGTTTCGGATTTTGTATTCAGAATTTTGGATTTGTCCGCGGCTACCGTCGTCCGGTTCGTTGCCCGGTGAGTTCCGGCCCGGCGTTGGGTCCGGAGACGGGACGAGAGATGCCGCTGGGTCCAATTTGGCGGCCGTGGTTGGTGCGTTGGGGCGCGACCGCCACTCTTTGCCGGTGAAGAAGGGAGGGTCGAAGTAGATAAGCGCGAATTGGCCGGCGAGCTCGGGCGCGAGCGCCGCCATCACCGCAAGATTATCTCCGCAGAATAGGTGGTTGTCCGACGACTGCACACCAGTGCCGTGCGGCGCCAGCACCGGCAGCGGGTCGGGAATTATCACGGGGCGCTTGCCGGGCCACGTTAGCCGCACTCCGTCGCTCATGCGATCTCCCGCGAGCACACCGCGCCGCCAACGATTGCAGAGGCGCGCGGCGCGGCGCCGAGCGGCTGCCACCGTTCGCCGCGATGGTAATGGCAAACGAGGCCCCATTCGCCAAGGATCGACACTGTTTTTGGCAACGGCCGCTGCCACAGCCATTTCACGCGAAGCCAGAGTCCCCGAATTACCGCACTCTGGTAGACCCCGCTAACATCAGCCGCAAGCGTGTTGTATTGTTCGCCCGCTCCGAGCTGGCAGAAGCCTACGGTTTGCGTATCCGGGTCAACGAGCCAGTATTCGCGCAAGACGGCAGCCGCGTACTCCGCAAGCTTGTCGACGAGGTCCCGCGTCTGGCTGTCCTCCGATAGAATCTCGACGCGTTATCCTGCGGACACGTAGCGCTTAAAGACGGCGACGGCGTTGTGCCCGCCGAAGCCGGACGAGTTGGACATGGCGACGCGGACGTTCGTTTTGCGGGCCACGTTGGGGACGTAGTCCAGGTCGCACTCGGGGTCCGGAGTCTCATAGTTGATGGTCGGCGGGATGATGCCGTGATGGATCGCGAGCGCGCAGATAATCAGCTCGACGGCGCCAGCCGCGCCAATCATGTGGCCCGTCATCGACTTGGTCGAGCTGATCTGCAGCTTGTACGCGTAGTCGGCGAACGCCAGCTTCAGCGCGGCGGTTTCGTTCTTGTCGTTCAGGCCGGTCGAGGTGCCGTGCGCGTTGTAGTAGTCGACATCCTCGGGCGCCAGGCCCGCGCTCTTTAGCGCCAGGCGGATGGCACGCGCAACTCCCTCGCCGCCCGGCGCCGGCGCCGTGATGTGATAGGCGTCGCCGGAGCTTCCGTAGCCCGCGACCTCGGCGTAGATCCTCGCGCCGCGCGCCAGTGCGCTGTCGAGTCCCTCGAGGATCAACGTGCCGCTGCCTTCGCCCATCACGAAGCCGTCCCGGTTCGCGTCGAACGGCCTGCTGGCGAGCTCCGGCGCATCGTTACGCTGAGATAGCGTGCGGGCCGAACAGAATCCCGCCATGCTCAGCGGAGTGATGCAGGCCTCGGCGCCACCCGCGACCATCAGGTCCGCCTCGCCGCGCTTGATCACATGGTAGGCGTCGCCGATGTTGTTCGCCCCGGTAGCGCACGCCGTGGTGACGCACGAGTTTGGACCGCGGATACCGAACATGATGGAGACCATGCCGGCGCCCATATCGCAGATGATGCCGGGGATCGTGACCGGGCTCACGCGGCCAGGGCCGCGCTCAAGCAGGACGCGGTGCTGCTCTTCCAGAGTGCCGAGACCACCTATGCCGGAGCCGATAAACACGCCGATCCGGTCCCGGTTGTCGTCGGTGATCTCGATGCCGCTGTCCTCCAGCGCCATATGCGACGCCGCAACCGCGAACTGCGAGAAGCGATCCATCCGCCGGACCTCTTTGCGGTCCATGTAGAGCGACGGATCCCAGTCCTTGACTTCGGCCGCGAACCGGGTGGTATATGCGCTCGCGTCGAATAGCGTGATCGGCGCCGCGCCCGAGCAGCCAGACAGACAGCTCTTCCAGAGCGCCTCGGCCGAGTTCCCAAGCGGCGATACCGCGCCCACGCCGGTTACGACAACCCTTCGCCCGCCAGTATCCTGTTGACTAGCTTCACTCATCTTGACGTGTCCTCACCCGCCTTGTCGAGCGAGCCACGCGCCGCACCGGATGTAGGTGAGGGAGTGCGCCCGAATAGAAGCGGCGTCCGATCTTCCGTATCGTCCCGGCTCGGCGCGCGCTCAGCCCTTGCCCTTCTCGTCGATGTAGTCCACGATCTGCTGGACTGTCTTGATCTTCTCGGCCTCTTCGTCCGGAATCTCGATCTCGAACTCCTCTTCCAGGGCCATGACGATCTCCACCACGTCCAGCGAATCCGCTCCGAGGTCGTCGACGATCGACGCTGCCGGCGTCACTTCGGCCTCGCTGATATCGCCGAGTTGGTCCACCAGGATCTTCCGCACGCGCTCGAATGTTGTCATTCGGAAAGCTCTCCTCTTTTGTCTATTGCGCCACTGTCTCTTGCGCGCTTGCCAGTCACATGAATAGCCCGCCGTCCATGGAGATAATCTCTCCCTGGACGTAAGCGGCGTCCTCCGAGCAAAGAAAGGCGACGACTCCCGCCACATCCTCGCCCGTTCCAAAGCGCCCCAGCGGGATCTGCTTCAAAATCGCGTCCCGATACTCCGGCTTCAGTACGCCGGTCATCTCCGACTCGACAAACCCCGGCGCAACGGCGTTGACCCGAATGTTGCGCGACCCGAGCTCCTTCGCCAGCGACTTCGTCAGTCCGACCAGACCCGCCTTCGACGCGCTGTAGTTGGCCTGCCCCGCGCCCCCTGCCTTTCCGACTACCGAACCGATGTTGACGATGACGCCGCTGCGCTGCTTCACCATGCCGGGCGCAACGGCCCTGGCGCAAAGGAACGCGCTCTTCAGGTTGGTGTCGAGCACTGTGTCCCAGTCCTCTTCCGTCATGCGCAGCAGCAGCTTGTCACGCGTGATGCCGGCGTTGCAGACCAGCACGTCGATCCGGCTGAAGCGCTCCACAACTGCGGCGACCATCGCGGATACGTCCGCCATGCGCGACACGTCCGCCTGTATGGCGAGCGCCCGGCCTCCCGAGGCCAGGATCTCCGCGGCGACGGCCTCGGCGGCCTCGCGGCTCCGGCTGAAGTTGACGGCGACGGCGGCGCCCTCCCTCGCGAGCCGGAGCGCGATGGCCCTGCCGATCCCGCGCCCGCCGCCGGTAACAATCGCCACGCGATCGTGGAGCCTCACTGTGTCGGTCCCCCGGCCAGAGCGCACGCGGCTTCGAGAGATGACGGATCCTGGACGCTGGCCGTGGCCGCCTCCTTGTCGATCCGCCGCATCAAACCGCAAAGAACGTCCCCGCTGCCGAACTCGATAAATCTATCGAAGCCCTCGCGCACCAGGAGCCGCATCGACTCCTCCCAGCGCACGCTGCGGCTCACCTGCATCGTAAGGCCTCCCACCACGTCGTCCGGCATCTCTACCCAGCTTGCCGACACGTTGGATAGGATGGGCGTCTTCGGCTTCCGAAACGCGACACGCGCCAGGGATGCATACAGCGCGTCTCCGGCCGCCACCATGAGCGGCGAATGAAACGCGCCGGACACGGGCAGTGGAATCACGCGCCGGGCGCCTTTCGCCTTGGCGATCTCGCCCGCCCTGGCGACGGCCTCCAGCTCGCCGGAGATCACGATCTGACCGCCCCCGTTAAAGTTGGCAACGGCGACCACTCCCGCGCCGGCCGCGCGCGCCTCCTCGCAGGCGGCCCGCGCGGCCTCGGCGTCGATGCCCAGCACTGCGGTCATCGTTCCCGCGGTCCGCGCCGCAGCGTCCCGCATCAGCTCACCGCGCGTGCGCACCAGCCGAAGGCCATCTTCGAATTCAACGACGCCGGCAGCCGCGAGAGCGGCATACTCCCCGACGCTGTGGCCTGCGACCGCGTCCGGCGCAGCACGACAGACCGCCTCCAGGCAGCGGAGCGCCGCAACACTCGTGACGTAGAGCGCCGGCTGCGCGTTCTCGGTAGCCTTCAGCGTCTCCTCAGGCCCTTCGAAACAGAGCGTGGAGAGCGCGAAACCGAGTATCTCATCGGCGCGCTCGAACGTTTCGCGCGCCGCGGGAAACCTGTCGTGGAGGGCGCGGCCCATTCCGGCGCGCTGCGAGCCCTGGCCAGGAAAGAGATATGCCAGCTTACCCATTCGGCCGCCTCTTCGCGCCGGCGCCGCCGTGCTCTCTGAACATTTGGATCGATCCTGTCACCACCGGATCACGTTGGCCGCCCAGGTGAGGCCGGCCCCAAACCCAACGGTGACGACGACGCTGCCGCGCCGCAGCAGCCCCTGAGCTCTTGCCTCCGTGAGCGCGATCGGTATCGAGCCGGCAGACGTGTTGCCATACCGGTCCAGGTTGACGAACACCCTCTCCCATGGAATGCCGAGTCGGTCGGCTGCTGCCCGCATAATGCGCACGTTCGCCTGGTGCATCACCAGCAGGTCGATATCCGCCGTAACAAGGCACGCGCGCTTCATCGCCTCCTGAATTACCTCAGGCACGATGTTGACCGCAAAGCGATACACCTCTTTGCCCTGCATCGCGATGAAGTTTTGGCCGGCCGCAATGGTTTCAGCGGTCGTAGGCGTGCGCGTGCCGCCGGCCGGAATCCAGATCGCCTCCACGCTGCTCCCATCGGCCGCGAGCACGGACGAGAGTATGCCGGAATCGGATCCGCAGGGACCGAGTACCGCAGCGCCGGCCCCATCGCCGAACAAAATACAGGTCGATCGATCCTCCCAATTGAGCTGCTTCGTCAGCGTATCCGCGCCGATAACGAGAATTCGCCGCATGGCGCCGCTCTGTATGAACCCGGCGGCCGTCGCCAGCGCGTAGCAGAATCCCGAGCACGCCGCGCTCAGATCGAACGCCGCCGCTCGCCGCGCCCCGAGGCGCCCCTGCACGATGCAGGCCGTGGCGGGCCACAGGTAGTCGCCGGACGTCG
>Ga0070735_10005210_pt1 | contig 10829 bp, 8 predicted proteins | sample Coa_R1_FD_66443 | JGI IMG/M metagenome (GOLD analysis project Ga0070735, IMG submission 66443) | Surface soil microbial communities from Centralia Pennsylvania, which are recovering from an underground coalmine fire - Coalmine... | ecosystem: Environmental > Terrestrial > Soil > Unclassified ... | reverse complement strand
CTGCGTCACCCACCAGGGCCACGCGACCCTCCGTCCAGTTCTCGAGCGCGTCCCGGTCGTAGAGCCCCCACTTCGTGGGGTTCTCGATCAGGCTGGTGAGCGCGACGACGTCGTCGTGACGGGGGTCGCCCGCGAACGCCTTGCTCATGTTGCCGACCATCTCGTCGCGGTCGGCCGGGAACCAGTCGCCCTCTTCGCGCTCGAACTCCTCGGCGTTGGGCTCGTAGTAGGCGAGCCACACGTTGAGCAGCTCGCCGCCGCGGACCCAGTAGGTGAGATGCTGCGCCGTCGGGGTCTCGCGGGAGTCCATCGACATCGTCTCGATGGGGTTGAAGTCGAGCGGGCTGCCGTCCGGCTTGCGCGCGGCGGCGACCTTGTCCCGCGGGACCAGACCGCGGTAGACGACGACCTCGGTCCAGCGCTTGGTCGACACACCCGGCCAGACCGCCTCCAGCACCTGGGAGTTGATCCCGTCGGCGCCGATCAGCAGGTCGCCAGTCTCCGTCGTGCCGTCCGCGAACGTCACGGTCACGCAGTCGTCGTCCTGGCTGACAGCAGTCAGCCGCTTGGCGAAGTGCACCTCGATCGAGCAGTCGGTGCCCGTTTCCGGCGCGAAGTCGAGGACGCGCTTGTGGAGGCACATCAGCAGGTCCATCCGGTGCATGTGATGGAAGCCGGCGTTGTCGTCGGCGGCCGTGTTGTGGTCGAGCGGCCTGCGCGTGATGTGGCCGTCCTCCCACACCATCCGCGTCTCATCGAGGATCGCCGCCCTGCCGCCGTCGATCGCCCCGTGGGGCCCCTTGGGGTCACCGCCGTCGAGGTCGACGCCCAGCCACCGGGCCAGCCGTGCGGCGTTCGGAGGGATGTTCAGCCCCGCCCCGGCCTCGCTCGGTGTCCGGGTCTGCTCAAAGACGTCGATCTTGGTGAAAACGCCCGACTTCTGCAGGGCCAGCGCAGACATCAGTCCGGCCATGCCCCCGCCGGCGATAAGTGCTCGCATCATCTCGCTCCGGTTTCCACTCGATGGGGAACGCGAAGGATACGGGCCTGCACTGCGTCGGTTAACGAAGCGGGTGCTCGACCATTGGGAGGTGGACCGAGGTGTTGCGTCTCCTCGACCTCGATCGCCACATCGTGCAAAGTGACTTGTCGTGAGCCCTGGGGGCCGGTCCGCGTCTCATGAACGGCGGCAGGCGCAGGAGCCGAGTTCCCGGACGAGTTCGACCGCGCGTGTCACGTCCGCAGGGGTCGTTCTGAAGTTGGTGATGCAGGCCCTGAGGCCGAAACGACCCCGGACCGAGACGTTTGAGAGGTAGACCCGGCCGTCATGCTGCAGCTCGGCGAGGAGCCGTTCGTTGTGGTCTTGCAGGGCGCCTTCCTCCACCCCCGCCGGCCGATGGCGGAAGCAGCACACGCTGAGAGATGGCTCGCACAGGAGCTCCAGGTCTTCGGCCCCGCGTACGAGGCGGGCCATCAGGTGGGCTAGCTCGATGTCTTCACTGATCGCCTGCGCCAGCCTGTCGGCTCCGTAGTAGCGGAACGTCAGCCACAGCTTCAGCGCTCGTGAGCGTCGGCTCAGCTCGAGGCCGTGGTCCCAGAATGCGAACGCCTCCTCGGTCGCGTCTGCCAGCACCCGCACGTACTCGCCGGCTGGGCCGAATACGCCGAGGCTTGCTGCCGGATCTCGTACGAGCAGCGCGCCGCAGTCAACGGGTGCATACAGCCACTTGTGGGCATCCACCGCGAGCGAGTGAGCTTCGTCGATGCCTGCGAACTTGCTATCCGCAATCGCCGTTGCCGCAGCGGGCGCGCCGTACGCCCCATCGACGTGGAACCACAGCTGCTCCCGGCGCGCGATGCCAGCAATGTCCGCGAGCGAATCGACTGCCCCTGTCGCCGTGGTGCCAGCGCTTCCCACCACGCAGACGGGAACCAGACCACGCGCACGATCGTTCCCGATCGCCTCCTCGAGCCCTTCCAGATCGAGGCATAGAGCAGCGTCGGTCTGTACATGCCGGGACTGAATGCCAATCGCGGCGGCCGCCTTGTCGATTGAGAAGTGGGCTTCGGTGGAGCTGTACACGCAGAGCGTTCGCCGATCCACGTTCTCAGGGCTTCGCGAGCGAACCGCAATCAGAAGCGCAGTGAGGTTCGCAAGAGAACCGCCGCTGACAAAGAGTCCCGCAGCCCCGCGTCCGAAACCGACGAACTGGCTCAGCCAATTCAGCGTCTGACGCTCGATGACGGTCGCGGCCGGAGCCGAGCGCCACGACGTGACGTTCTGGTCAGCCGCCGAGGCAAGGAAATCGCCTGCCACCGCGGGCGCCGTCGACGGAGAGAGCACGTACCCGAAGAACGCCGGATTCGACCGCCGACCGGCGGCGAGCGCGCGCAGCGCGGCGCCCAACACCGATTCCGGACCCTCGGGATCTCTTGGCAACGGTGCATCGCTATCCAGCGCCGCCCGCACCGCCTCGGCGACGGGCGCTGTTTCGAACACCGGACCATCCCGAATCGCCGCCATCTCGCGACCCGCCAGCAACGCGGCCTCCGCGAACAGGCGCTCGAGTTCGGCGTCGCTGAGATCGAGTCCGCTCGGCCGAGAAGAGCCGATTTCCATCGGAGCAACCCTACGCGATGCCGACCATTCCCAAGCCGAGACGGTCTACATTTGGCCCACGACAACCGGGCTAGCGAGTCTGGTCTCGGGCGGCCAGTTTATGATTCGTGGCGAGCGATGAGGCTCGCTCCATAACCGCGGCAGCGCCGCTGATGGCCTCTACGACAACGTCAAGCGACGCATCGTGGAGGTTTCACATGGAGCCCGTCCAATTGGCAGCCATCCTCGCCGGGGCAGTGTTGGTCGCGAGCGTGATCTCGGTCGAGGCCGGGATCTCGGTCGCACTGATCGAGCTTGCGCTCGGCGTGCTGCTGGGAAATGTCTTCAGCCTGGACCCGAACGCGAGCTGGCTCACGTTCATCGCCGGCTTTGCGTCAGTCGTGCTGACGTTCCTGGCTGGCGCGGAGGTCGATCCGGATGACTTCCGCGAGCGGTTCTGGCCGGCCGTCGCGATCGGAGCCGTCTCGTTCGCCGGACCGTTCGTGGTCGCCACGCTGATCGCGATCGGGCCGCTGGGGTGGACGACGAAGGCGTCTCTGATCGCGGGGACAGCGCTCTCCACGACGAGTCTTGCCGTCGTCTATGCGGTGCTCGTCGAGACGGGCCTGAACACGGTGCGGGTCGGGAAGCTGATCATGAGCGCGTGCTTCGTCACCGACATGTGCACGGTGATCGCGCTGTCCACGATCTTCATCAAGCCGACGATCTGGTTCCCGGTATTCCTCGTCGCGTCGATCGCCGCGGTGTTCCTGTTGCCGAGGGTTGCGCCGTGGTTCTTCGGCCGCTACGGCGACCGCGTGATCGAGCCCGAGATCAAGCTCGTCTTCGCGGTCCTGCTGGCTCTGATGGTGCTCGGCGAGCAGGCCAAGAGCCAAGCCGTGCTGCCGGCATTCGTGCTCGGGCTCGTGATGTCCCGCCACTACCAGCAGCACCACGAAGAGCAACGACGCCTCCGTGTGGTCGCGTTCGCGTTCCTCACTCCGTTCTTCTTTCTCCGCGGCGGGCTGAACGTCTCGCTGAGCGCCGTGTTCGCGAACCTCGGAGTCCTCGTGATCTTGATCGCCGCCAAGATGCTGCCCAAGCTCACGCTGGTCTTCCCGCTGGCCCGCAGGCACGCACGCCCCCACGCCGCCTTCACCACGCTGATGATGAGCACGGGGCTGACGTTCGGAACGATCAGCTCGCTGTACGGTCTGAACGCCGGCATCATCGACCGCACCCAGTTCTCGCTGCTCGTGACGGTCGTCGTCCTGTCGGCGATCCTCCCGACTGCGATCGCGCAACGCTGGTTCTCACCACCGGTGACGCCCGAGCACCCCCACCACCTGCTGCCCCCCGATCCAGCCGAGATCCTCATCCACGAAGCCTGATGAGGCGCTGGTGAGCGGCTCCCAGCAATCCACGACAATGATCGACGCCGCAACGGACTGACTACCGCAATTGGATAGACCTCCCGCGCACAGCCGACACGTCGCACCTTCAGCCAGCCCGAGCGCCGCCTGGGTTCTGCAGGCTGAGCCCTCCGCCGTTGGTCAGCTGCGGCGGCGGACCGTCGAGTTTGCATCGGCGGCCGGCGCCTCGGACGACGTGAGGAGTGCCATCGCTCTCGCCGTGTCGGAGACGGTTACAAACGTGGTCGTCCATGCCTACACCCCCGAGGACCAGGGGCAGGTCGAGGTCCGGTGCTACGTCGACAGCGAGCGCCTGATCATCGAGGTCGCCGACGAGGGCGGTGGCATCGGGTCACGCCACGGCGGCCCCGGAATCGGGCACGGCTTGGCGATGGTGGGGGCCGTCGTGCAGGCGCTCGATGTCTCCCCGGGCCCCGACGGTGGCGGCACCGTCGTGACGATGGCGTTCGGATCGGTCGCTGCGCCCGCGGCGCCGCCCGGATTGGAGACGCTCTGCGCGCTGGCTCTCGAGACCGTTGCCGACGCCTCGTGCGTGGACCTCGTCCAAGCCGGGGTGCTGCGCCGCGTTGCCGCAGAAGTCGCGGACGATCCTGCCCTGAGCAGTTGGCTGCGCGCAGCGGTTCCGCCCGCAAAGCCGGGGACGGCGACGTGGTCGAGCCTACGCAAGGGCGGCGCCAACCTCGTCGTACACGATCCTTCGGTGCCGCGTTCACCCGGAGGGACGGGAGAGCGCCTGAACCTCACCTGGTGGGTCTCGGTCGCGCTCGAGAAGCCCGACGGAACGCCAAATGCACTCTGGGGATTCGGCGGGCGCGCCGGTGGACGGCCGGTACCGGCTGAGGACGTGCTCCGCCATCTCGCCGAAGCCGCGCACGGCGACCTCGCCCAGCCCGCCGAGCGGGCCATTCTGCGCGGTCGGTTGGTGAGCGCAGCCGCTAACGCGAGCCGCGGCTGACCTCGGCCGCCGACGGGCTTGGCCTCGGAGCCCCGGCCCGTCCCTTGCCTGCCGGCGGCGCAGCCCGGCGACCGCCGGCGAGATCCGCGCCGGGTACGCCGACGAACTACCGGTGGCCGTTGCGGGTCGCCAGGGCGGCGCCCGCGCCCGCCATCGCGGCCGCGCCCAGGCCCGCCAGCACCGCGCCGCGGTGCTTGGCCAGCAGGTATTGCGGGCTGTGTTCGTGGGCCTGCTCGTCGAAGGGACCGCGCGCGCCGCGATCCTCGTCCACGGGCTCGAACAGGTTGTCATGGCCGTGGCGGTCGAGCTCCTGGTCGGTCATCTGATTCCGGTAGCCCGTCTTGGCCAGAAAACGATCGAGCAGCCACGGCGCGGTCCGCTCGCCGAGGATGTTCAGCACGGTCGGAGCGCCGACATAGATCTGGCGACGCTTGTGGTGGGCGACGTGGTGGATGGCGTCGGCGGCCAGCTCAGGCTGGTAGATCGGCGGCATCGGCATCGTCTGCTTGGGCAGCTTCGTCCGCCCCCAGGTGAACTGTGTCGTGTTCAGCCCCGGCAGCTGCACCATCGACATCCTGACCTGAGATCCCCGGTGGCGCAGCTCGGTGATGACCGACTCGGTGAAGCCCTTACAGGCATGCTTGGCTCCGCAGTAGGGCGACTGGAGTGGAATGCCCCGGTAGGACATGGCCGAGCACACCTGGACGATCGCGCCGCGGTCGCGAGGGAGCATCCGCTTCAGGGCCGCACGCGTGCCCCACACCATCCCCAGGTACGTCACATCGGTGGCGCGCCTGAACTCGTCGGGCTCGATGTCGGGGAACTCGGCGTAGACCGTGACCATGGCGTCGTTCACCCACACGTCGATCTCACCCAGGGTGTCCTCGACCGAGGATGCGGCGGCCTCGACCTGATCGTGCTCGGCCACGTCCACCGGCAGGATCAGCGCCTCGCCGCCGGCCTGCTCGACCTCCCGGGCGGCGGCCTCGAGGCCTGTGCGCCCCCGGGCCAGCAGCGCCAGCTTGGCGCCCTCGGCCGCGAATCGCCGCGCCGCCGCGCGCCCGACGCCGCCCGAGGCGCCGGTGACCACCACGACTTGTCCTGTGTTGCCGGCCATGCGGGTTACGAGCTACCCGCCGAGACGGCTCGAGGTACCGCGCGCGGTTCGACCGCTAACCGTCGGGCGGCGCGCATGCGCGCGCTCGGGTAGCTGCCGGACCATGGAACACGAGCGGGTTGGCGGCCATCTGCCGATAGAGAGCTACGGGGCGATCGGAGACGGCCGGTCGCTGGCGCTCGTCGGAGCCGATGGGTCGATCGACTGGATGTGCGTACCCGAACTCGACAGTCCGAGCGTGTTCGCGGCGCTGCTCGACCCAGCGGACGGCGGGAGCTTCGCGCTGGCCCCGACCTGCGCCTATGCGCTGACGCGGTCCTACCTGCCGGGGACGAACATCCTGCGCAGCGAGTATCGAACTCGCGACGGGGCGGTCAGCGTCATCGACGCGCTCACGGTTGACACGAGCCAGAGCGCACCCTGGCGCGAGCTGGTCCGCCAGGTGGAGGGCGTGGATGGGACCGTGGAGCTGGAGTGGCGAGTGCGTCCCCGGTTCGACTACGGCCGCCATTCCCACGATCCGGTCGCGGTCGCCGGCGCCCTGGTGTGGCGCCACGGGGGGCTGCAGCTCGGGCTCAAGTCCTGGTGCGCCGGCGAGCCTCAGGTCCGGGACGGATCCGTGACCGGGCGGTTCCGGGTCGGGGCCGGAGAGCGCGCGCTGCTCGTGCTGGTCGGCGGAGATGCGCTGGCGCTGCCCAGCCCGGAGCGCGAGGAGGTCGAGCGGCGCCTGCGCACGACCGAGGAGTTCTGGCGCAACTGGGTGGCGCGCATGGCCTACGACGGACCCTGGCAGGACGCCGTGCAGCGCAGCCTGCTCGCGATACGGCTGCTCGCCGACGGCCGCACGGGTGCGATCGCGGCCGCCGGCACGACCTCGCTGCCTGAGGTGATCGGCGGACAGCGCAACTACGACTATCGCTTTGGCTGGACCCGCGACCTCTCGTTCACGGTCGATGCGCTGCTTCGGATGGGGATGAGAGAGCTGGCGCACACGTCTGTGACGTGGCTGCTGCAAGCGGTCGCCGGCACCCACCCCCGGGTCGATCCGGTGTATGGCCTGACAGGCCGAGTGATCCGCTCGCAGCACGAGCTGCCACTGGCGGGGTACCGACGCACCGGACCCGTGCACGTCGGCAACCAGGCCGGCAGCCAGCTCCAGCTCGGCGGGTTCGGCGACCTGCTCGAGACGGTCTGGCTCTACGCCGAGGCGGGCCATGTGCTCTCGCCGCGCGCGGGCGAGCGGATCGCCGACTGCGCCGACCTGCTGTGTGCGCTCTGGCTCACTGAGGACGCGGGAATGTGGGAGCTCGACGACCCCGCCCACTACGCCACGTCCAAGATCAGCGCCTGGGTCGCGCTAGAGCGTGTCCTCGAGCTCGTGGGCCGGGGACAGGTGCCCGCCCGGCATCTGGCCCGATGGCGCTCGGAGCGCGACCGGATCCGGGACTTCATCGAGCACAGGCTGTGGTCCGAGCACCTCGGAAGCTACGTCATGAAGCCGGATAGCGAGCAGCTCGACTGCGGTGTGCTGCTGGCCGCCCGCCGGGGCTACGTCGATCCGTGCGGGGCGCGAATGCAGGGGACGATCGAGGCGATCCTCGGCGAGCTGCACGCCGAGGGACCGCTCTTCTACCGCTACGGCGGGATGCAGGAGGACGAGAACGCGTTCCTGGCCTGTTCGTTCTGGATGGTCGAGGCGCTCGCGCTGTCAGGGCGCCGCGAGGAAGCGGTGGAGATCATGGACCAGATGGCGTCGCTGGCCAGCGATCTCGGCCTCTACAGCGAGGAGATGGAGCCGGGCACCCACGCAATGCGCGGCAACTTTCCCCAGGCGCTCACCCACCTTGCGCTGATCAACGCCGCGGCGCTGCTCGAGGCTCGCGGTCGAGCGAGCGACCGGGGCACCGCCCCGCAGATGCAGGCGACGACATGAATTCGGCTGCGGACGCACCTGTTCCGCGTGTGTCTCTGCGGCCGGTCGGTTCGCCGCTCAGCATCGGCATGGCCGGTCTGGGGATCGCGTCGCTGATCCAAAGCGGATACGACCTGCATTGGATCGCCGGAAGCGAGGCATTGAAGGTCGGACTGATCCTGATCGCGGTTCCGTTCGTGATGCAGGGTCTGGCCACGATCTTCGCCTACCTCGCACGCGACGGGACCGCCGGTTACGCGCTCGGCGTGCTGGCGGCGAGTTGGCTGGCCATCGGCTTGGTGCACGTCGCCGCGCCCGCCGACCGCCGCAGCGGCGCGCTCGGGCTGATGATGCTCGCGTCGGCCGGGATGCTCGGCCTGGCTGCCGTGGCGGTGATGAGCGCCAAGCCACTCCCAGCCGCGGTGTTCGGCGTCGAGGCGCTCCGCTTCGCACTGGCCGGGATCTACGAGCTGGGTGGCCCCGCCTTCTGGAGGCACTTCGCCGGAATCGCCGGCCTGGTGGTGATCGCCGGCGCGGCCTACTGCGCGCTGGCCTTCGCGCTGGAGGATCAGCAGCGCCGGCCCGTGCTGCCAACCCTTCGCCGTGGGCGCGGCCGGGACGCCGTCGCCGGCGCACCCGCGGAGGCGCTGGACGATGTCCTACACGACCCCGGGGTGCGCCAGACGACGTGAGCGCGGGCTAGTGCCAGACCCAGCGGGCGAGGCTGATCACGTTGGTGACCCTCTGACCGCTGCTCGTTGTGGCCGTGACGGTCACCGGCAGGAGATGCCAGACACCGTTGCCCTTCAACATCTGCGCGCCGAGCAGGGACAGCTCCATGTCCTGGAAGCCTCCGCTGTTAGCCGCGACGTCGAAGTCGCGCTGCCCGATGACGATGCCGTTGTGGCTGATCGTGACGTGTCCCGCGCATGGCGTGTCGCCACCGAAGCACCCGACTCCGACCCCGATCGCGCGGCCCGGGGACACGAATCCCATGTGGGCCATGAGCGTGACGCGCGATCCGCCGACGGTCGCCGTCTCATCGGCGCCGTACGAGGTCCCGCCGGCACTCTGCGCGACCAGCCGGTAGTGGTACGTGTTGGTGGCGAGACCGCCGACGTACGCGTGGACGCTGATGGCGGAGCTCCCGGATCCTGCGCTGGCGGGGCCCGTCTGCTGGCCATAGGCGGTCGTGGTGCCGTACTGGAACCAGTAGGTCGTCGCCTGTCCCTCCGGATTGGCGGTGCCGTTCAGCACCATCGAGTAGGCGTTCACGCTCGAAGCCAGGCCGGTGGAAACGGCCGGAGGCGTCGTGGTCGTGAACGTCTCGTCGGCGCCGACCGCCGTGCCTCCGGCGTTGACCGCGACCAGCCGGTAGTGATAGCTGGTGCTCGAGGACAGTCCCGTCAGGCTGGCCGTCACCGGCCCGGACGTGTTCCCCGAGCCGGCATTCTGAGAGGGGGTCTGGGACCCGTAGCTCGAGGTGGGGCCGTACTGGAAGTAGTAGGTCGTCGCCTGGCCATTCGGGTTGACCGTGCCCTGCACGGTCGCCGAACTTTGAGCGACCGCCGTGGCCGACCCCGTCGTGGCTGCGGGCGCGGTGGCGAGTCCGCTGGCGACCGCCGGCGGTGCCTGGGCTGCTCCTGTCGCCAGGGCGACCGGAATGCTCGTGAGCGCCGCAACGGCCGCGAGCGACAGGGCGGTGCGCAGTCTGCGCATGCTGCCTCCCTTCGTAGGTTCGCGTTCGCGGTAGCCAACTCGCCCGGTGCCCGTGAAGTTGTGACGGCGCAGCGGCAACGGTCGCCGTGGTGACGCTGGAGATGTGTCGACTCGCAACTTCGCGGGCTAGTCCGTGTTGCGAATTCGATGCCACCTTCGAACCGCCGCCTCCAGGTTCAGGAGCAAGATCGGCGGCGAGGGTATCGGTCGGTCGGCGGTGGAACGGGCACCGTGCGCGAGTCCGGGTCCGTCGGACGGGTCGTGTCCCTGCTCGATGCGGATGTCGAGCTCGGCCAGGGGATCCCCGAGCCGGATCGTGAACAGGCCCGGCAGCGCGCGGCTGTGCGGACCATCGAGATCACGAACCCTGCCTGGGACCCGAGTGCGATCTGCCGGATGGCAGGCTCGGAGTGGTTCGGGCTCTACGTGCTCGAGGGGCTTGTGATCCGCAAGGTCGGCGTCGCCGGGCGACTAGCCTGCGAGTTCCTCGGGCCCGGCGACGTCTTTCGCCCCTGGGCCACCGATGGCGACTACGACCCGCTGTCGATCCACGTGGACTGGCTCGTGGTGGCGCGCAGCGAGCTGGCGATCCTGGATTCGAGGCTCGCGCGCCGGATGGCGCGCTGGCCGTCATTCGCGGTGGCGTTGACCGAGCGGACCGCCGCGCGCGCTCGAAATCTCACGATGATGGCGGCGGTCACGCACATACCCCGAACGACCGCTCGGCTCATCCAGGTGTTCTGGCTGCTCGCCGACCGGTGGGGCAAGGTCACCCCCGACGGCGTGCTGATCACGCTGCCGCTCACGCACCAGGTCCTCGCCATGCTGAGCGGATGCCACCGTCCCACAGTGAGCATCACGCTCCAGAAGCTCGCACGCGAAGGTCTCTTGATCCGCCAAGCCCCGAGCCGCTGGCTCCTCACGAGGACGGCAATCGAGATGCTCCACGATCAGGGCGGGATGCTCGCGCAGCTCGAGACCTCGTATCGCTCATAGAAACCGACGGGTCGTGCGTGCCCGCTTGACGGAGGTGACGCAGCGCAGGCGCGAGCTGCTGCGGGGGTGGATCGAGGAGGCCGTCGCCTCCGGTGGGC
>Ga0070735_10005209_pt1 | contig 10831 bp, 7 predicted proteins | sample Coa_R1_FD_66443 | JGI IMG/M metagenome (GOLD analysis project Ga0070735, IMG submission 66443) | Surface soil microbial communities from Centralia Pennsylvania, which are recovering from an underground coalmine fire - Coalmine... | ecosystem: Environmental > Terrestrial > Soil > Unclassified ... | reverse complement strand
ACTCCCGCACCAACCGGACTGCCTCCGCTCGAAACTCCTTCGCATACGGTGGGCGTGTCTTCCCCACGGTGGACTCCTCTCTGGGGCCTTGACCCCCTAACGATAGGGTGTCCACCAAACCGGGTCAACTCCACAGCGTGGTTCTCGTTGTAGGTTACCGCCGCGCGCAGCAGGGCCTTTAGTGCGGGCTTGTTTATCCTGTTCCCCTTGCCGAAATCTATAGCGCGCCACTTGTTCCCATCCAGCATCGCGTTGAAGAGCTTCTTCGGGTCCGGAAGCTGAGCGCCGTGGAAGAAGGTGAGCTTCACCTTGTCCTTGTGGGCGTTAGCTAAAGCATACATCCCTTCGTGCGACCAGACCGGGGTGCCCATCCACTTCCATTCTTCGACCACCGCGGGGTCGACCTCGTGGATGAGCTTGCGGATTTCCGCGAGCCTCTCGCCCCTCCAGTCACCGAGGTCTGCGATCGCCTTGTCGATTCTGTCGGAGGCGTCCAACCGGCTTTGGGGCCTCCTTCGCGTATTTACTTGATTGTGAAGTCTCACTCTGTTTGTGTGCATATCATTCACCTACCATTACTCCTTTTCATTCTTGTGGGAAAGTGGATCGGCGACGACCTCAGCCACCCCGCGGTAGGCGAGCCCATCACCGCTGCGGTGTCGCGCATCGGCGGGCTGCGGGTGCGCCCTGGACGGCCGATCAGCGCCATGCTGCTGCCGCGGCCCTAGTCGCCCTGTGCAGTCGCCTTGGCAAGCTTGGCGCCGTTCGACTCACCCGAACCGCCCTCGCCGCCTACTCGCCTTGCGCTGTCAGTCTACCAACGCCAGTATAAACTCAACTTCCTGGTGTTGCACTACCGCCCGGACGAAACGTTGGGCGATCGAGCCGCTACCGGTGACTGCCAGCCCGGCGACGACCCGCTGCAGATCGTCCACGGCGACCAGTGAACCCCGGAATGGCCAGCGACGGCAGCGCGCTCGGGGCCTGACGTACACCGCCGTGCAGACGGTGTACGTCGGCGCTCACCGGGCAACGATCCTGTTGAACGGCAGACCTACCGGCGCGCCAGCTGCGTGATCTGAATCAGGTTGCCGCAGGTGTCGTTCAGCCTGGCGATGGTCGAACCGGGCACTTGGGTAGGCGGCATGGTGAACTCGGCGCCGCGGGCTTTGATGCGCTCGTAGTCAGCCTTGACGTCATCGGTGTAGAACATGGCGGCGGGCTGACCCTGCTGAAACATGGCCTGCTGGTAGGCTTTGGCCGCGGGGTTGTCGTTGAACGCCAACTGCAACTCTGTGCCCTCTTTCTCCTCGGTTGAGGCCACGGTGAGCCAGCGGAACGGCCCGTGACTGAAATCGGCCTTCTTGGCAAAGCCCAGCACTTCGGTGTAGAAGCGCAGAGCCTTCTCCTGGTCGTCCACATACACGCTGGTCAGCTTGATCTTCACGGGTATTCCCTCCGTTTTGTAACGTTCGCGGTTGTGTACCGCGTCACTTCTATGACGGAACGCGACAGGAGAATGTGACCGATTTCCCCCACGTGGTCGTATCCGGATCATCCGGAGGGCTGGCGAGCCCCGACATGGAACAACTTGCCGTCACTCACTACATCGATAAGACCACTTTGACTTTCGCCTGGTCGCGAAGCCTGTCACATCCGCTCATGTGGCCCCGTCATACAAGTGAGGCACAAAGAAGGCGAAGCTGCACGAGGAGGTATGGCAATATGTCGACCACCTACTTCGTTGTCACACTCGTAGCGTGCCCGTTGTTTCTCACACATCGCGTTCCCCGTGATGGTTCTGCCGCCGCTTGTAGCATCGCTCGTTCTGCTGCTGCTCCCGCACCACATGGCTTGAGTCCATGGATCCGAACAGTTCGCAACCTGGGTAAGACCGGCCAGAAAGGAGCGTCCAGCGTGTGATGGACGGACAGAACTACCTGGGGGAGCGATTCGAGGCAAGCCGCGCCCGCCTGCGGGCAGTGGCGTATCGGATGCTCGGCTCGCTGACTGACGCCGAGGACGCCGTGCAGGAAGCGTGGTTGCGGCTCAGCCGTTCCGATGCCAACGCCATCGAAAACCTCGACGGCTGGTTGACCACGGTGGTGGCGCGTGTCTGTCTCGACATCCTTCGTTCCCGCAAGTCACGACCCGAGGAGCCGCTCGGCGTGCATCTGCCCGACCCAGTCGTGAGCTTCGCGGACGAGAGCGAGCCCGAACACGAAGCGCTCATGGCGGACTCTGTCGGCCTCGCCATGCTCGTGGTTCTCGAACAGCTGAGTCCGACCGAGCGGCTCGCCTTCGTGCTCCACGACGTGTTCGACGTCTCGTTCGACGAGATCGCCACTATTGTGGACCGCTCTCCCACCGCGGCACGGCAGCTTGCCAGCCGCGCCCGTCGGCGGGTCCAGGGCACCACCCCGCCTCCGGATGCGGATCTCGCCCGCCAGCGGGCCGTAGTCGACGCGTTCGTAGCGGCCGCACGAGGGGGCGACTTCGACGCGCTATTGGCGGTCCTTGATCCGGACGTTGTCCTGCGAGCCGACCGCGGCGGCGCGGCGCTGAAAGTGATCCGCGGTGCGCGCGCGGTAGCCGCGCAAGCGACGCTCATTCGCAGGGTGCCGGACCTCATTGTGCGCCGGGCGCTCGTGAACGGGTCGGCGGGTATCGTGTCATGGCTTCCGGATGGCCGGCCGCTTTCCGTCATGGCGTTTACGGTCATGCGCGGTAAGATCGTGGAGATCGATGTGCTGGCGGATGCGGATCGCCTGCGCCGGCTCACTCTGCCAGCGATGCCATGAGGATGTTCGCGACCGACCTACGTCACCGCTATCCCAGGATGGAGGATTGGCGATGCGAGTATTGGTGATCGGAGCCAGCGGTGCGATCGGCACTCGACTCATCCCCCAGCTCCGTACGCGAAGCCACGAGGTGATCGGTAGTGCCCACTCATCTGTAGGCACGGCGTAGCACGGCGATGTACGATAGGATCGTCGCGCGCGAGGATTCCACAGTAACGTCTGCAACATCAGCATTTCCGACCACACCATGGGCGGCGCAGGATCTCAGTGAGCCAGGCCGGTGTGATGTCGGCAGTACTTCGAAGTACCGATGGGGTCATAGGCTAGCGTCCGTCTGAGCACGCGTCCAACCTTGATTCGATCGGGCATCCCGGGCTCCTGCGCCGCACAGCGGCCCGGCCGGGCTAGGCGCCGATAATCAGATCGTCGAGGCGTTTTGTAAACCGGGTCACCGGCTCCGGCGCATCGGTGCCCACAATCACGGTGTCCGAGTTCCGGAATCCGCCGGCGCCGGGAACGAATAGCGCCGGCTCGGACGAGAACACCATGCCGGCGCGCAGCGGACGGTAGTTGAACGCGGTGTCGTCGGGGTATTCGTGCCCGGCGATGCCGATGCCGTGTCCGGTGCGGTGGTAGAGGTGCTCACCGGTCCCCGCGTCGTTGTGCACCTGCTGTGCCGCCGCGTCGATGTCGGCGACCCGGTGCCCCTCGGTCATCACGCCGATGGCGGCGTACTGCGCCTTCGACATCACCTCGAAGTACCGCCGCTGGTCGGCGCTGGGGGAACCGATGAAGTACGTGCGCTCGTTCTCCACGCCGTAGCCGTTGATCCGAATAACGACGACGCTGAGTACGCTGTCGCCGGTGCGGAGAACCCGGCCCGAGTTGGCGCCGGAGTTGTGGGGGCAGATGCTGTCTTCGCCGGCCACCCCGGACGCGCGGACCTCGATGAGCTCCGCGGGGTGCAGCTTCGCGGCGTGCACGCCGAGGCGCTTCGCCGTCTCGAGCGACACCTCGATGATCGGCGCGCCCGGGGCGAGCAGCGAGTTGAACTGCGCCTGCCCCCAGTCGCTGAGCTCGCCGCAGATCCGCATGAGCCCGAGTTCTTCGGCGGACTTGACGAGCCGGATGTCGCGGATCAACTCGGGCCGGTCTTCGAACACGACGCCCGGCAGCGCGGCGCGGATCCCCGGCGACACCGGGCCCAGGGTATCGACCGCGACGCGCCCGCGCCGGACCTCAAGATCGCGCAGCGTATCCACGAACAGGCGGTCCCATTCCGGACGGAGGTACGTCCGGCGGACCTCGCTGAGATGCTCAAGGTAGATTCGCGCGTCCGTCGCCCAGCACGAGCCGCGGGCGACGGCCATGCCGAAGTGGTTGGTGGAGAGCTCGTTCAGGATCAGCACGGGCGCGCCGTCTCGCGGGAAGATCGCGGCGACCGGGCGCTCCCACGGCTGGACGTCCAGATGGAAGTTGCTGACGTAGAAGAAATTGTCGCTCGTGAACACGGCGTACGCCTGGCAGTCGTGCTCGGTCAGAAACGCCTGGATCGCGCGCCGCCGCCGGCCGCCTTCACTCGCGGAGAGCCGTAGCACCGATCGCCTCCTCTCGACTCGTGTGCGGCGGTGCGGGCTCGCCGCGTCGTCTCAGGATCCCGGGCCGGTCCGGACCTCGGCGCCCGCGGTCGGTCAGCGCCGATCCGCGGCGTCGTCCGGCGTGATCGCGTACCCGGCAGGGGGCTCTGCGCCCAGCAGATGCCTGACGAAATAGTCCCACCGGCGCCGAACGAAGTAGGGGTCGCTCGTGCAACCGTGGGGGCGGTTGGGGAGGATCAAGAGGTCGAAGTCCTTGTTGGCGGCGATCAGCGCGTCTACGACCTGCAGCGTCGACGCCGGATGCACATTCTCGTCCATCTCGCCGTGCATCAGCAGCAGCTTGCCGGCGAGCCGATGGGCGAGCGTAACGTTGGACTGGTCGTGGTAGTGGTCGCCGACCGGCAGTCCCATGTACCGTTCGACCCAGCTGGCCTTGTCCAGCCGGTGGTCGTGATTCCCGGCAGACGAGACCGCGACCTTGTAAAACTCCGGAAACGCCAGCATCGCGTGCGTCGAGGCGTACCCGCCCGCGGAGTGCCCGTAGATGCCTACCCGATCGACGTCGAGATACGGATAGCGCTGCGCCAGCTGCCGGATCGCCGCTACGTGGTCGGCGATGCCGCCGTCGCCGAGGTCGCGGTACGACCGGTCGCCGAACGTCTTCGATCGGTACGGCATGCCCAGCCCGTCGATCATCACGACCGCGAACCCGAGCTCGGCCAGCGCCTGGGCGTGCCAGAGGTCGCGGAACTTGTTGGGCACCGCGGTCACGGACGAGTAGCCGCCAAACGACGTCGGCGCCTGATTGGTCTGCGGCCCCGCATAGATGCTGTCCAAGATCGGGAGCGGGCCGGCCGACTCGATGTGGAAGTTCGACGGCCGGATCAGCACGCCGTAGACGTCCGTGGTCCCATCGCGGGCCTTCACGCAGAAGCGCTCGGGCGGCGTCCAGCCGAGCTCGCGCAGGCGGCCGGCGTCTCCCCGCTCGAGGTCGCACAGCAGTGCGCCGTCCTTGGCGCGCAGTACCGTGACGGGCGGTTCGTCGACGCGCGAGAACGAATCGACGAACCACGCGCCGGACGGCGCGAAGCTGATCTGGTGGGTCGCGTCCTCGGGCGTCAGGGGGGTCGGCGTCCCGCCGTCGAGTCCGACACGGTAGAGATGGTTGAAGTACGGATCGCGGCCGGGTTCGCGTCCCACCGCGGTGAAGTACACGTGCCGACCGGACTCGTCGACGTGCAGGACGTCCGTGACCATCCACGCACCGGATGTGACCTGCCGTCGAAGCGCTCCGGTGCGGCCGTCGTATAGGTCGTATAGGTAGAGGTGTCCCCACCCGTCGCGCGTCGAGTACCAGAGCACCTGGGCGCCGCCGTCCAGGACCCGGATGATCGGCGCGCCGCCGCTGTGGCTTGGGTGCGGCTCGATCGCGGTCTCGCCGTGCTCCTCGACCAGCACGCGCGATTCGCCGGACTCGGGATCGATGACCGAGAGGCCGTACGACCGGTAGCCGCGCCCCCGCGTCACGGCGTAGATCCGGGCGCCGTCGCGGCTCCACCAGATCCAGTCTGGACGCAGCGGGGAGCCGTAGTACAGGAGGGGCACGGGTTCGCCCCGCACCGCGCGCGAGGCGCCGCGTTCCACGTCGACTACGAGCAAATCGGCCGTCGGGACCCGATCGTCGCCGGGCAACGGGTAGGCGTACGAATGCAGCACCGGGCGCCGGCTGCCGTTTCTCGGGACCGACTGGACCAGATGGTACGTCCCCCCGGCCCGCCGGTCCAACCGGTAGGTGAGGATCCGGCGGCTGTCGGGCGACCACAGCACGGCGGGGGCCGGCGGCGTCTCCGGCGCGGGAATGCCGGCGGCCTCGAGCGGCGATGCGAGCGGCGTGCCGTAGTTGCGCTCGGGACGGCCGTTGGCGGTGAGGGCGCGGACGTCGCCCGTCTCCGTCGAGCGGATCCGGAGGTTGTCGTCCTCCACGAACACGGTCCATCGGCCGTCCGGCGATGTGGTGCCGCCGCGGTCGGCGGTCCGGTCCTGCCGTTCGCACGTCCCGCCGTCGGGATCGTACGCCCACCGGACCGCGCCGACGTCGAACTCGATCGCCGAACCCCCGCGCACGAACTCGATCCGGTCGAACGGGAGGGTGCCGGCCTCGTACTGTGTGCCCGCGGAGCGCGACAGCGACGCGGCGAGCCGTGCGTGGTCGAACGCCGGCTCCCGGGTCCTCCGGCGCGGATCCACGACGACGAACGTCCCGCCCCGACAGGTCGGCGCGTGATACCAGAATCGCTCCTCGCCGTCGAGCCAGTGCGGGTCTACCGTCATGCCGAGCAGCGAGCGACCGATGTGCCACGGGAGGAACTGCTCGGCGCGCTCGTACGCGGCCGCCGGCAGCGATCGGGGCCCGCGCGCGTCGCACGGCCGCCCTGCGGTGTCGCGTTCCATCGCCGCTACCCCTTCGCCCTGGCCAGCGCTTCGCCGCGGCCGGCCGCTACGTTCGCGAGTTGGACGCTTGGGCTCGAGAGCATCCACTGCAGCACGAACGTTCTGGCGGCCACGATCTGCTCGGTCATGATCCGCTCGGCCCGCGCGCCGTCGCCGGCGACCAGGGCCTCGATCAGATCGTGGTGCTCGTGCGAGGCCTCCTCGTTCCGGTCGCGCAGCAGGTGCCCCATGTGGTGGACCCGCGCGACCTTTTCGAGCACCGCGACCAGGATGTCCGCCAGCACGCGGTTGCCGGACGAACGTGCGACGATCGTGTGAAATTCCGTGTTGGCCCGCAGGAACACCTCGGCACTCGCTCGGTCCCCGACCCGATAGCGGGCCTTGCACAACTTGTTGAGCCGCCGGAGGTGCGTGCCGTCGACGTGGCTCGCGGCGCGCCGGGCGGCGGCCGGTTCGAGCAGGAGGCGGACGTCGAAGAGCTCCTGCACGTGCTTGAGCGTGATCGGCGCGACGACGTAGCGCTGGCGGGTCACGAGTTCGACGAACTGCTCCTGGTACAGGCGCTTGAGGGCCGCGCGGACCGCTGCCCGTCCCACGCCGTACAGACCCGCGAGCTGCTCTTCGCTCACGGGCCGGCCCGGCTCGAGCTCGCATCGGATCATGTCTCGCTTGATCAGCGCGTACGCGGTTTCAGTCAGCGGTCGCGCGCGTTGGTGGCCGCCACGCCGGGTCGTTGGCATCGTGACTCCTTCCGCGCCCTCTCTCTCGCCGTCCGATGGGATCCTCATCTACCATAGTCGGGTAGACGAACGTTGTAAAGCAGGCTCCTAAGATGGGCAGGACGGGCTCCCGACGTAATTGACACAGGCTCTCGGCGCCGCTAACATGAGGGCTAACGGCGTTAGACACCGACCTCGAAGCCATGGCGCCGCGTTGAGAGGAACGCGACGTGTGGAGCTACTTCCTCAGGCGTCTACTCCTATCGATCCCGACCGTCCTCGGAGCGGTCACGCTCGTATTCTGCGTGATGCGCGTCATCCCGGGAGACCCCATCGCGCTGCTCATCCCGCCGGACACCCCGGGCCCCGCCACCGCGGCGGTCGCCGCCCGGGTCCGACACGAGTACGGGTTCGACCGGCCGCTGTATCAGCAGTATCTCCAGTACCTGCGTCAGATGGCCACCGGTGACTTCGGCCGCTCGATTCGGCAGAACACGGTGGTGGCAGCGGACCTTGCGTTTCGCGTGCCGAACACTCTGGAACTCGGGCTTCCCGCGCTCGCGCTGTCCATCGGGCTGGGGATCGCGCTGGGCACTGTGTCGGCGGTGCGCCGCGGTACGTGGATCGACGGCGCCGCGATCTTCGGGGCGCTGTTCGGTGTGTCGGTGCCCGATTTCTGGCTCGCGCTGATGCTGATCCTCCTCCTGGCGCTGCGCTTCCCGCTGCTGCCCCCCTCGGGGTGGGGTGGGCCGATCTACACGGCCGCAGGCGCGTCTCACCTCGTCCTGCCGGTCATTGTACTGGCTCTCGGCAGCGCGGGCGCACTCGCCCGATACACGCGCTCGAGCATGCTCGAGGTGATCAACCATGACTACGTGCGCACGGCCAAGGCCAAAGGGCTCCGGGAGGCCGCCGCCAAGTGGATATTGAATACCACTGCTTCAGCCAGCCGCGCAGCGTGGTCGCATCCTGGGTTTCGGCACGCACGGTCTGCATCGCAAACTGCTGGAGTGCCGGCTGCTGGGCCTTAGCAGTAGCGAGTCGGGCCATCGCCGCGACTTCGTCCAGTTGGTTCACCATGAGCTGAAGGTACGCGCGCTCCAACGCGGCACCGCGCAGAGTCCGGAGCTTCTTGACTGCGTCGGTCGCATCGCCTGAGTGCACGGTAGGCACGGCGCTCGCCGCCTGCAACGAGGCCTGTAGCTCTCGGACCTGTGCATTCTTCCGCTCGACCAAAGTCTGGTTCCAATGCAACAGATCCGAGTGGTCAGCGTACAGGGTGGCCGTCATCGCCAATTCGATCGACTCTTGGTCGATCGGAATGACCGACTGCATGAAAGCGACATCGAACGCACTCCCACTCAGTCCGGCCAGCCGCGCGACCGCCGGGTCGGCGGGCGGGGGCGCCGGCGCCGCTGCAGCGGGAAGAACGCCGATGATCGCCAGCACGCCGATCACCAACGCTCGCCGCATGGTGCACCTCGTGCAACTCGTGCCTCGCGGTACAACGGAGACCTTATTCGTGCGAAGTACCCCAAGTCCTCGCACACGTCGGGGCGGTTACGTGAAGCACGAGGACCTCCTCGGGTTTGTGGCTGGCGCATCGTCAGCCACGACCGGAGACGTAACTGACCGGGGATGGCTGGCTGCGTCGGCAGGGCGTCACCGGGCCCGTCGAATTGCTCCCCCCCCGCCGAGGTGAACCGCTTGATCGCCGCGGCGCAAAAGGTGAGCGTGGTTCAAAGAGATCGGGACCGTCGGGCGATCCCCCTGCCCGAAACGCCAGACGCACCGCCTGAGCCCGACGAGGTCACGTAGGTTCGATGACCACGTGGGATGCGGCGTACGCTTCCCCATGGCGGTTGAGGAAAAAGGCGGACCCGTATTCGTACGGCGTCCAGACATGCTTGTCTATCGCCACGAGCAGGAATGCCCGGCCGCGGACCGTGACGAAGCCGCCGTGACGTCGCGCGCCGTGGCCAGCCCGACACCGATGCCCACCACGAGTCCGAGAGCGAGCGCGCGCTGCCACCCCTGGATTCACCGTTTCCGCATACGGTCTCCACGGGTTCTTCATGCGCCACGGGCACACTGAAAGTGTGAGTCGGGACTTTGAGCCGACCTCCGGGCAGCTGTCCAGCCCGGTGCGCGGCTGGGAACCGAGACCGCGTACGGGTGGATAAGGTCACATAAAGCACTCGGGCGCCCAGCAGAGAGAGGTGAGTTCGATGCGCAAGATGATCGCACTTCTGCTTGGTATCTTCCTACCGGTCCTGGGAGCGTCGGGGGTCGGGCAGGCTCAGTCAACGTCGGCTGTCCAGGTCCAGGGAGTCATCGAAGGCGTCGACTGTCAGTCCGGGATGGTGCAGTTGAGTAGCGCGAGCGGAACGAGTACTATCTATGCCGCGCCGTACACCACGACATTGATCGGTACGACAAGCATTCCGCTGTGCGGCCTGAAGGCCTACGTCGGCGCGCCTGTGACCGCATGGCTCGTGGCGGATGCGAACCAGTTTTCGGCGACCCAGATTGTCGTAACGGGGCCGGTGGCGACTGCCCCGGCGCCGGCAGCATCGATCTCGCCTGTGCCGATCGTGGGTGTCGTTCTTGGCACTATTGTCGCCGCGGGCGTCGTCTACTTGCTGGTCCACGGGCCGGACGGTGGCTACTACCGGTATCCGTACTACGGGTCGTACTACCGATTCTATTACCATGCAGGTTATCGTCCGTACACCGGGTACTACCCCGGGACAGCTCCAGTCATCACAGTCGCCCCTGTGATCGCTGGCATCGTCCTCGGGATCATCATAGTCAACAACTATCAATACATCCTGACTCGAGACGGTAGCGGGCACTATTACCGTTATCCGTACTACGGTCCATATCACCAGTACTACTATCGCTCAACGTACCGGACATACACCGGTTCGTATCGAGCCTATCAGGATGCTCCCGTGCGGCAGGGCGATCCGCATTGGGACGCTCAGGCACGCAACGTGGCACAGATGCACACCGTGACACAGTTCCGAAGCTCCGGGGCTGCTCGCAACACGACCCAGCCGGCAGCGCGCCGCGTGACGCCGGTGCAGCCGTCCGTGCAACAGACGCACCCAACCCACCAGCCGGCAGCGCGCCCGGCGACGCCGGTGCAGCCGTCCGTGCAACAGGCGCACCCAACCTACCAGCCGGCAGCGCGCCCGGCGACGCCGGTGCAGCCGTCCGTGCAACAGGCGCACCCAACCTACCAGCCGGCAGCGCGCCC
>Ga0070735_10005208_pt1 | contig 10837 bp, 15 predicted proteins | sample Coa_R1_FD_66443 | JGI IMG/M metagenome (GOLD analysis project Ga0070735, IMG submission 66443) | Surface soil microbial communities from Centralia Pennsylvania, which are recovering from an underground coalmine fire - Coalmine... | ecosystem: Environmental > Terrestrial > Soil > Unclassified ... | reverse complement strand
CCGCCGGCGATCGCTCCAATCGCTGCTCCGCCACCGGATCCGCCGCCAATCCATAGCAAGTGATGTTTCTTGTGTCCTGCGCTTACGCGGGAAGAGTTGCTGCTCTCGATCTCATAGGTTTGGCCGTCGATCGTAAAGGAATCCAGTTTCAATGCCAGCACGGCGCGACCCTTGAATCGTCCGGAAGACCTCGACGTAACGATATGGCCGGTGAAGTTCGTGCCCTTGGGGACCGCCACACGGTCTCCATCCACCAAGGGCTCGTCCAATGATGCGGTGAACTTGTCACCCGCACGATTCCGCCGCGTGTCGAGCGTCTCGAGTAAACGGACGCGGAAACTGGTTCCTTCGGGAAGCGTCAGCTCCCGAACCACTGTGCCGCTGGGCGCGCCAGCCACGGCTGAATTACCAGCCGCCTCGGTTGATGGTGGAGGGACCTTGGTGCATCCGGCCAAGACAAGCAGTCCAGCAGCGCAAACAATCGCTAGAATTGGTTTCTTCATATCGACCTCCTGGTAATGTCGACCTCAGGGGGCGAGCACAGCTCGCACCACAAAGCGCTCCGGCGCGGGACCGATGAACCGGAACGGGTAACAGGTGATAAGCGTAAGAGCCGGCTCCTGGGTCGGCATTAAAACGTCCACTTCATTCGGCTCTACAACACGAGCCGATTGGACTATATAAGCGCTGTCTCTCTTCGGTCTGCGGATTCGAACCACGTCTCCGACTCGAATGCCGCGCAAAGATCGAAAGAACGTGTCGCGATGCGCGGCCAGCACGGTATTTCCCCGATCCCCCGGCAGCGCAGAGCCGGGGAGGTGGCCGGCCCCGCGTTGGAGAACCTCCGGATCAGCACCCTCAAAAACCACGGTTGACAGGTTCAATCGTGGAATCTCTAGCCGGCCAACCACATCGCCGGCTAAGGGCGACGAGACGTCGTTTCCACCGCGATCGAGCTCGCGAGCGCCGAGGCTCTGACTCAATTTCGCTTTAACGCTCAATCGGGCCCAGTAGCCGATGTTAAGAATAGCGAGGGTCCACAAGAACCATTGCATTGTTTTCCACACAAAATCCTGCCCGAAAGTGGTGCATGTCCGGTTCCGCAGAGGGCTAGTGCCTGATTACAAAGGCGCTTGCGATAAAGGTAGGTCAGAAAAGCCAAAAACGTTTGGGTAGTTTTTACTCAATCTACCGCTTTGAGAGCGGTACAGAATCCATGGAAGTATTCGACGAAGTATCCGACCAGGGTAGATTGCGTTCCGAGTAAGGCCCGCCTCGCCTAACTCGAGTATCTGCTTCTTTGCGGAGCCCGTAAGAATTGCCCCTTCGGCCGCCAGGCAAAGGCCTCCGGGCGGCCAACCTCTTGCTTTATCTCCAAGATCCGGACCCGGCATAGAACTTGCAAGTGAGGAATTGCGTTCTCAAGAACGCCCAGTTAGGAGAAAAATATGAAACGTTTTCCCTTGTTGCGAATCGGAGCGTTGATAGCTGTCGTGGTAAGCCTCGCTCCGCTCTCAATCGTAGCTGATGAACATGACAAAAAAACGATCGTGAATTTCACCCAGCCCACGGAGGTTCCCGGTATCGTCCTACAGCCGGGCACGTACGTCATTAAACTGCTGGATTCGCAGTCCAATCGGCACATTGCTGAGATCATGAACGAAAGAATGGACCATCTCTACACGCTAACCTTCACTGCCGCCGCGGAGCGGATCGAACGCACCGGTAAGCCCGTGCTGACGTTCTATGAAGGATCCAATGGTCAACCTCAAGCAATAAAGAAGTGGTTTTGGCCTGGAGAAGTAACCGGCATAGAGTTTCTCTATCCAAAAGCGCAAGCTACGAGAATCGCGGCGGCTACAAACGAAAAAGTAGCTGAAGGCGGTCTTCCGAGTGTGGCGGAGAGCGGCCAATCCTTGATTCCCGACAGTTCGACCGCCCTCACCTTGCAGAGCCAGGACCAGAGTAAGCCAGCCGGTGCGACCTTCACTGCAAACGCTGCCGAGCCTAAGGCCACTCCCCCGGTTGTGATCGCCCAAAATACTCCTCCTCCATCCCAGACCCCGGGAGCCGCTGACACATCGCAGTCCAATTCACCGGCCGCGTCTTCAGACGTGAAGTCGTCCGACACGACCTTGCCCCAAACTGCCAGCTACCTCCCGCTGATCGGCATGATCGGCGTCGTTTCGCTTTCGCTGGCCATCTTAATCGCTTCGGTTAGACGCTACTATTCTTCGTAGAAGCCGAAAACGCGCAAGGACATGAGGGCGTTCAGATGGAGCGCCCTCGAAGCGCGGTCATGTACTTTCGTAAGTAATTCCCGCCTAGGCCAGACAGTTCGCAGCGCCCTTCATTTCGTCTTTCTCAGGCACCGCTTCTGAAACAGCGCGAACACGATTGTGGAGGGTTCGAAGGCTGACACCGAGTATTTGCGCTGCCCTTGTCTTGTTGTTATTCGTGTGTTTCAAAACCAAGTCGATGTAGCCTTGCTCGACTTCGCTTAGTTGGGGGCCGACTCGTATTCGAATGGAATCTTCGTCGATGGACTGAGGAGCCGCCGGCGCGCTACCGGGAACGTTTGCATCCGCCGGCAGATGCCTGATTAGAATCGTGCCTTGGCCGGCGACGATAGTAGCCCGTTCCAGAACGTTCCGCAACTGCCGAATATTTCCGGGCCACGGAGCATTCTGAAAATGGGCGAGCACTTCCGGGTGCAAGCCGGAAACATGGCAATGGTGCTTTGCGTTGAGATTGGACAAGATCGCATCGCAGATCGCTGGAATATCCTCCCTCCTTTCGCGAAGTGGAGGCAGGGTGAGGTGGAAGACGTTCAGCCGGTAGAACAGATCCTCGCGCAACCGATTTTCCTTAAGCGCTTGTTCCGGAGCGCGATTTGTCGCCGCGATCACGCGTACGTTGACGGGTAGCTCGTTCTTACCGCCCAGGCGGCGGACTTTGCCATCTTCCAATACGCGCAATAGCTTCGCTTGTGTGCCGATCGGCATGTCAGCAATTTCGTCCAGAAGAACAGTTCCGTTATGTGCCTGCTCAAAGCATCCCGTATGCCGTTCGACGGCGCCGGTAAAGGCGCCCTTCTCATGACCGAACAGTTCACTTTCAATCAGCGTTTCCGGCATAGCCGCGCAGTTAATGGCGATAAACGGATTGCCGGATCGCGGACTCAGACGATGCACCGCACGCGCAACTAACTCCTTCCCAGTGCCGCTTTCGCCGGTGATGAGAACGGACGCGGATGTTGGCGCCACTTGACTGATCGCGGAGTACAACTGCCGCATGACCGCCGAGCCGCCCACGATATCACCGAGAATGCCTTGGTGGCTCAGTTGCCGATTCAGGATGTCCGTTTGATTGATGAGATGTTTCTGCGCGGCGGCCCGTTCGAGCAGGGCTCGGAACATATTAGGCTGTACCGGTTTTTCGAGGAACCAGAATGCTTTCAGATCGTGGACGACGGAGATTCCCTGCTCAATGCCGCCGACGCCGGTAAGGACGATCGTTGGGGTGCGATCCCCCATGGACTCCAGCATTCTCAGGAGGTCAAACCCGTCCATTCGCGGCATCATTAAGTCCGTCACGATGACGTCGGCGGACTGCGCGGAATGATGTTCCAATGCATCCTCGCCATCTGAGGCGGTGGCCACCGCGAAGCCTAATGAAGCGGTCATCTGCGCCAACAAGGTTCGTTGACCTTCGTCATCATCTACGATTAACACCCGGACCTGGGGATTCGGCATAACCCAGATGATGCATTTCTTTCGTACACCGTTTCATGTACAAACCTTTTCAGGCCACCGGTATATTTTTCGGGGTTCCCTGAGTGGTCCCCTGATGGGATCGGCTTGAGTTATGGCGATGGTGCCGGCGGCGTGCCGATTGCTCCGTGATCACGGACGTTACCTGTGTCCAGATCGCCCGATTTGCGGTAACTCCCCCAAGGTGAGGCGATCTACACCATGTCCGCGATTTGTGAAGGAGATTTTTCCATGACCATGACCACGCTTGAAGATTTGTTAGTCGAACAGGTTCGCGATCTGTACGACGCGGAGAAGCAACTTGTCCGTGCACTCCCCAAGATGGCTGAAGCCGCCCGCTCGGAAGACTTGCAGCAAGCTATCCAAAGCCATCTGGAAGAAACCAAGAACCAGGTTTCACGCCTCGAGCGCGTATTCGAAGAACTCGATAAACCGGCAAAGGGCAAAGCCTGCAAGGCCATGCGCGGCCTGGTAGAGGAAGGTGGCGAGGCGTTAGAGGGGAAGTCCCAAGCGCCTCTGATGGATTTATCGATCATTGCCGCCGCGCAGAGAGTAGAGCATTACGAGATTTCCGCGTATGGAACGGCCCGGGCCATCGCGCTGCAACTGGGCCAGGAGACCATTGCCTCCCTTCTCGAAGAAACAGAAGAAGAGGAGAAGGCCGCCGACACAAAACTGACCGACATCGCTTCCGAACTGCTGGGCCAGGCGGAAGCGGGCAATGGAGAGGGGCTGGATGAGGGTGAGGCCGGGCAATCCCGGAGAGCCACGCATCCGGGAACACGCTCGCGGCGCGCGGCACGAGGCTAGAGTCTGGGGCAAAGACAGTAGATGTAATAAGGAGACACCTCTTATGAATTGGGATCAAATGGAAGGCAAGTGGAAGCAAGTGAAAGGCTCGCTCAAAACGCAATGGGGCAAGCTTACAGATGACGACCTAGACATGATTGCAGGCCGGCGCGACACGCTGGTCGGCAAACTTCAAGAACGCTACGGGTACGCCAGGGACGAAGCTCAGAGGAAAGCCGATGAGTGGGTCAAGACGGCCGGTGAGAGCGCGCGGGAACCGCACTACACCCAAGGCCGATAGAACCTGAAAAAAGGCTGCGGGCCCTCACCCCAGGACCCGCGGCCTTCTCATGCTTGCTGGACCTGGCCATCGGGTTAGACAATTCAGGCGGCGATTTGCTTCGCCATAAGATCCTGACTGAGCTTTCTGGCGCGTGTTTCCAAAGCCCTTCGCGCCGACCGGCGAGCTCTCAAAAAGCGGATCCGAACGGCGGTCTCCGTGAGCCCTTCTTCGCTAGCCATCTCTTTCGCGGTCACTCCCCTCATTTGTGCTTCCAGCAGGGCTCGATCCGGCGGCCGGCATACCCGGAGGATTCTCGCTACATCGATTGCTGCCAGGTCAAGGCAAGTATTGCCGAGGGTCGATTGTTGAAGCTCCTGGTGCAAGCGCTCAGTCCGGATCGCACGCCTATATTGATTGAGCGCGATCGCATTGACCCATGTCACAATCATCTGCGGATCGCGGAGCTGCGACAGCCTTTCCCAGCCTCGCAGCCAAGCCGATTGTGCAATATCCGGCGCCAATCCTGGCGCAGCGCCGCGCGAGAGCAGGAATCGAATTGTCCGTTCTCGGCCGGTCTGGTAGATGTCTCCGTATTCTTCGCGTGTCATCGCTACTCCTGGTGTCGTAAGCACTTTGTGGCCAATGCACGCGGACAACCACAATCAATGGTGTGGAATCATGGTCTTACAGCCGGGCGCGCGCCGCAGGTTTTTCATGATGCCTGCAGGAACTGCACGCAAGGGCAGCCATGGGCCGCGTGATTCTGGACCTCCGCCGTTTGGCACGGTCCGTGCAAGATCACTAGGCATGAAGAAAACACTACTTGCTTTAATTCTGTTGGGCGCGGGGTCGAGTTTCGCGCAGTTGTCGATCGGAGTGAGAATTGGGCCGCCGCCGCCTCCTCGCGTTATTCGTGAGCATCCACGCGCCCCGGGGCCGGATTACTTCTGGGTGGACGGTTACTGGTACCCAGTCGGAAACCGTTACAGGTGGCATAACGGGTATTGGACTCGCCCACCATATGCCGGCGCAACCTGGATCGGGCCGCGTTATGAGGGAGGGCAATTCTTCGCGGGTTATTGGAACGGCGACCGCGGCCGGTTCGAGCACGATCACCGTTGGGATCGCGACCGCGATCGCGATTTTGGACATGATCGCCGCTAGGAGCTGCCACTGGTAGTAACAGTACGCGGGGTCGAAATCGACCCGACTTTTGTTTTTAGTGTTAATTGTTTACGGGTAGTAAGTTTTCAGAAAGACAGTGTATCGTTCCCCCCTTATGAAGGCTCTACGTGCCAGGAGGAAGTTTTGTCGTGAAGAGGTTACTTTTTTTGTCCGTGATTGTTTCCGTATCCTCAATGGCCGCGACCATTGGCACCTGTGCGCCGAGTACGTTGAACAACCTAATCGGTAACCCATGCGGTCTGGGCGACAAGATGTTCAGCAACTTTGATTATTCCGGCAATGTGGCGGCGTCGAGCGTGAGTGTAGACTTTGAAATGGTCGGTACCGAGTTTCACCTGATCCTGGCCCCCGTCACCGGGGCCGGCTTTTTCACCAACCTCTCGCTGACCGACACGATTTCCGTGATTCCCGGTGTCGCGCCGAACATTCCTCCGGCAAATTACCAGATCGTTGGCGTGAAGGACCAATCGAACTTCTCCGCTGTTCCGGGTTCGGCAGGGCTCTTGAACATCGTGAACAGTCCGGGCCCGACCTTCAACTTGGTCCCGGGCAGTGAAACCGGTGGACCGCAATTCTTCGCGGGAACAACCACCGTGACCACCATATCGACGTTGACGGGCCCCGGGGGGACTGACGGCGCGAACCCTGGACTCGCCAGCCTGGAACTGGATTACATCCAGTCAAACACGGCAATCCCCGAGCCAGACTCTTTGGCTCTGATCGGCGTTGGTCTGGTGTGCTTGGGCCTGCTCCGAAAGCGGGTAGTTTATTCTTAAGCGACGTAACCTCCATCGGACCAGCAGCTGCCCCGCGAGACCGGCCCGAAGGAGCACGGGCGATGCCCACAAGACGCAGCGAACGAAGTAAGCACGAGGTCCGGAGATTACTACCGACATTGCTTACTAACCCCGATATCGTTAGCCAGAAAGAAAATCAGAAACAAATATAGGACTAGGGACTCCCCTAGTCAGGCCGGGTGGGCCAAGAGAGTCTCACGAAATGTGCCGGGACCGAGTGCTGCTGGCCTGCCGATATCATGCGGACTTGCGGGTCTACGCTGTTGCGGCGCAATCCCTCGTGCAAGCCATCGGAGCAAATTTCTCGGAGGCACTCAGGCGCGCCGATCGCGCACGGCTCGCTTTTGAGAGAGCGCGGGATGAGTTGAACAGGCATCTGAGACAGCACCAATGCTGAGAGGACCCCAGGATCGGATCTCGATCGTGGGGCCCCCCGGTAATGACGCGGTATGCTTTCAGGCGCTTGCTCTGCCTTAACCCTTACCAACGAACGCCGAACGTAACGGGAAGCATATCGGCGTGTCTGTTTCCGAAGAAAATCCGGTTATAGCGCGCCTCCCCGTAGAATTTCAGGTTCCACTTCGTGCCGAAAGATAATCCCAACCCCCCGTTAGCACCGGGTTTGTTGACACTGTACTGGGAGAGAACATCTTGTGTCGGCACCACAGCTTGATAGAATCCGAAAAACGGATCGAAGGCTGTAAAAGAGGCGACATCCGGAGCGGTGAACTGTTGGCGCCAATGATACAAACCGCCTCCCCCAATGAAGTACAAATCCACAGGACCGCGAGGATGCGTGTGCACGATGGGATCGAGCGTAAGAGACCAGATGTTAACGTTTCCACCTGGGAATCCAACATTGTTGAGCGTCGTGCGGTTGATGCCGGATTCGTTGTCGTTGAACTGGACGAGAGCACCAACGTAAGAGGTGAAGTTGTAACCGACACCCGCGCCTATGTTCCAGCCCGTGTCGAGGTGTGCGCCTGTCCTTCCTACTGGCTCTGTGAATCCGCCCCCAACGTTGAACGTAAACTTGGGCGTCTCCTGCGCGAAGACCGCGCTTGAAAGCAATAGTCCGATTCCTGAAGCAAACAAGATATGTTTCACTGAAGTCTGTCCTCCATGCACGTAAGATCTAGCTGGTGCAATAGAGTTTCATGGTTAATGATGGGTATCCGTTTTGCCACGCAAGTTGCAGCAAAATATCCAGATTCTGCTGATCGTTGCGATTGCAGAAGACTCTGTTGAGAAGGCTCAGCGCATCCAGTGTTCAGTGTTCGATGAAGACGCCGTTGCCTTATTGGAATCCAGGGATCACGACAACACGATTAATCGATTGCTTTACCTGCGAGTCGAAATTCTGATTGATACTGGAATCGTGGCGAAGCCCGCAACCAACATACGCATCCCTCTCTCAACCGACGAAACGATCTCGCTGATCGCCCGCGTTAAGCCCGATGCCACGATGCCCCGGCCGGGGGCACAGGCGACCAAGGCGAAGCCGAAGCGCAAACGCAGCAAGAAAGGCTAGAACCCCGTGGAGGACAAGGACTGGTCTTCCCGCTGGTCAAAGAAGAAGTCCAGCTTCCATCCAGCGTTTTGGGTTCTCGTCGCCGTCTTGGCACTGGTAATGATTGGGCTCGCGTGGCTGTTCGTCTTTCCGCCTGCGTCTCCGTAAAACTCCGCCCTGTCTAGCACTTACGGTAGCCCCGCAGGAGCGTCAAGTGCATAATTCGAAATATATTTAGACCGGCCAAGCCTGTCTTTCCCGACCTTTTGAGTGAGTTCGACGGCGGCCTGAAGTCAAAGCCGCCGACGGACGATAACCAGATGGTGGCAAACGTCTTCTGCAAGAACCGGCTAAGAAACGGCGGAGCAACCCTGGCGTGTCTGATGCTGGCCAGTTGCGGCCCCAGCGGTTTCGATCTCACTGGCGCCCTGGAATCGCGCCCTGTGCGGCTGGATCAGGAACAGGTGGTGCTGAACACGGACCAGGTGGACTGCGGTGCCCGCGAAGACCTTTGGACCATGGCGCCTTTAGGAGATGGAAGATCCTTGGGGAGGCTCACGCAGAAAGGCCGCGACCTCCAATTCAACGACGACGTGCAGGTCGGTGATCCAGCGGTAGGTGTTCCATATGCCCAGATCCATGGCTCTTTTTCGGTCAAAGTAATTCAGCCCGGCTCGGTCCGGGATGAAGACGAGTGGACCAAATCGGCAGACGCTAAAGTGGCCGTCAAGATCGACCATAGCTGCTTCCAGGCCAGCCCCCCGACGCTGATGGGGATCCGGCATGGCCAGTTCGACTCGTCCTCCAACCCGGTTTTTCGATTCAAACTGGACGGCGAGTGGCAGGTGGATCGCGTCATCCATTAGGCCTAAACCCTTCCATTGCATGCATTCTGCGTTGACTTGCCTCCAGAACTGTGGGTAGCATAGTTGTCGCTGAGCGGCCCGCCAGTGGCGTAACTTCAGCGGCCTGAGAAGCGCCAGAACTATATCGCGCTCAACTCTGTAGGAGATTTTAACTTGAGACCTGCTTGTTCGATCTTGTCTGCGGTGGGCATATTTGTCGGCCTGTCGCTTCTATCCTTGCCGGCTGCCGCCCAGCGTGGCGGCGGTGCGCCGCAACCCGAGGGTTGTCCGGGTCCTCCCGAATGGCTAGTAGAACGAAACGCAGCCGCTGCAGCAGCCCGAGGTGGCGCTGCCGGCGGAGGTGCCCAGGGAGCAGGCCGCGGCGCGCCAGCGGGCGCACTGGCTGGTCGTGGCGGGCGAGGCGGACGAGGCGGAGCTCCAGCTGACTTGCCGCCGGTCCCACGTTTCCCCAATGAACCCGCATACGGCGTGCAGGCGGGCAAGCCGGACTTCGGCGGCCTGGCCAAGGGCGTCTGGAACGTCCCCTATATCGTCAATCTGCAGATCAACGCGCACGATGAGAAGGGTTGCCAGTACATCTACCCGCCGTTCACGCCCGCTGCCAAGGCGCTCTGGGAACAGCGGGAACTGAAGGACCTGGAAAAGGACGATCCCGAGGGCTTCTGCCTCCCTCCGGGCGTTCCCCGCATGTTGTACACACCCTATCCCACGCAGATCTACCAGATGCCCGATCGCATCCTGTTCGTGTTCGAGGGAGGAGCGCACGTTTGGCGTGTGGTCTACATGGATGGAAGAAAACTTCCTGACCCGGACGATGTGAATCCCACCTACTTGGGTTATTCCATAGCGCACTGGGACGGGGATACATTGGTTATTGAATCGAACGGTTTTAACAACCGAACCTGGCTGGATGCATCCGGTCATCCACACGGCGAGAAGTTGAGAGTCACCGAGAGGCTGACCCGAACCGACTTCAACAACATCAAAGTGGAATCCACCATCGATGACCCCGAGTTCTACACCAAACCGTGGACCGTGGTCACCGGAATCACCTGGACACCCAACCGCACCGGCCCGTTCACCATGCGCGGCGGCGAGCTCCTAGAGTACATTTGCCAGGAAAACAATAAGGATCAGATCCACATCCACGGGGTCCTCGGCAAATAGCCGTTACTCTAATTCCTGGACTGGAACGTCGAAGTGCGCGGTGTTGACCGCACCGCTGCGCTGAAACTGCACCCACACGCGATAGTTCCCGGGACGCGGGAACGTCAAGTCGAATTGGACATTCGGCCCGCCGTCGGCGATGAACGGGTGGGTATGGATCAGGTCGATTAAATCCTCACTGGCCGCGAGCATGTGTCCCCAAGCTCCCAGATATTTCTCAAACCCATCAGCGGGTTTGATGGTGAAATGCAGCTGGGTCTTCAGACCAGCGATGGCTTGCGGCGGATCGGTCCGGAATTCCACCTGTATGTTGGTCGCGTCTTTCGACGAGTAATCGCGCGAGAGATGCACCGGCGCGGGAGGAGTCCCGGCCACAAACATGGTCTTCGCGATCAACTGCGGCGTAGCGCCGTCGGGGTAGAAATCGCCCAGCACGCGATACATCCCGGCTTTGGGGAGCGTGAGAT
>Ga0070735_10005207_pt1 | contig 10837 bp, 4 predicted proteins | sample Coa_R1_FD_66443 | JGI IMG/M metagenome (GOLD analysis project Ga0070735, IMG submission 66443) | Surface soil microbial communities from Centralia Pennsylvania, which are recovering from an underground coalmine fire - Coalmine... | ecosystem: Environmental > Terrestrial > Soil > Unclassified ... | reverse complement strand
GCCGGCTCCGGTCCAAAGCTCGGTGAACGGTTGTCGGTGAGTGGTATGCCATCCACCACAAATTGGGTCTGGTATTCCGACCCGCGCGGGTGAAGAACCGCATCGCCTTCGTACAGCCATCCCGGCTCGGAGTTCACCAGATCCTGCATGGAGCGGCCGGGCAGCGCAGTCGGGCGGTTTTGAATTGTCTCCAGGCCAATCTCGTTAACCGAACCAGCCCGGTAAGGATCGATCAATGTAGCAGGTACGGTCACCTTCGCGGATTCGGAAACCGGAGCTAACCTCAGCCGGATGGTGCGCTCCACCGGGAGCGCGGAACGTATTTCCACCGGCTCGGAAACCCGAGCGAAAGTCGGCGCCTCAATCTGGACCTGGTAGATTCCGTAAGGCAATCGCTTGGCGTCGAGGTTGCCTTGATCGTCGGTCGTGAATGTGTAGCTATACTGGTTGGCCTCGCTGACCAGTTCAACCGTGCTCTTCACGCCCGACCCATTCGGGTCGGTGACAGTCAAACGCAATTCTCCCGTGAAGCTCTGCGCCGATATTGGAAAAGCCCACAAGAGCATGGCTAGAAGCACGGCCAGAGGCTCAACCATGAGAGGCTTAGCAACGATCAGCTTCCTTTTCAATTTTGAGCATTCAACCAATTGAATCGGTCCCGGGTTGCAACTTCACAGTCGCAATAACTACATTTTCCTTCCAAACGGCTAATTTGGCGAGATAACCGCAGTTTTCCGTAGCTTTTTTACTTCCCGAGGATTCAAAAAGTGGTAGGCAGAGAAACGCGAAAACAGAAATAGCTGAGTCCATCAATTTCAGATGTCTTCCGCAACGCGCCTTTTACAAAAAAAGCCGTGACGGAAGATCCGCCACGGCTTGCAGACGCCACTAGGTTGTTAGAAGCGAATGTTCAGACCAAATTCAAACTGTCGTGGCGCGCCCAGGGCGTAAGTTCCAGACTGAAAACTGGCGCGATACGGAACCAGGTTGCTGCCGGGCGTGACCCCGCCTACGGAGTTCGAAGCCAGGACGGTTGCCGCGCAATTTCCGGCCGCGACGCAGCCCGGATCGGAAGGAGCGAGCGTACCCGGAATATTGCCGGGAAGGTTGCCCGGCAAGAATTCATTGGCGAAGTTGAAAATGTTGAAGACGCTGGCGCTCGGCTCGATCGTCAATCGCTCCTTAATCTTGATCGGCCACGCTGCCTTGAAATCGAGCGACTTCAGCCAGGGGAAACCGACCGCTCCGGGAGCAACCGACGCAAGCTGTGGCATCACCCACGCGAGTGCGGACATGTCGGCGGAGGTCATAACCCCTGAGTTCACCAACTGCTGGCCCGCGGGCGTAAGCGTTCCTGCGGAGCGCGCGTTATAGTTCCCAATCAGACCTTGCAAATTGTCGATATTCGTTCCGCGCTGGAACTGGCCGAGATTTGTGCCCGGAACCGGAGGCCCGGGGGCGCCCGAGCCGATGCCAGAGCCGAGCCAGTCGGTAGCAAAGATTTCACCACCGCTGGTTAACTGGGGCAGTGCGAGATTCTGTGGCAGCGGGCTGTAGAAGTGGCCGATCAGGCTGAGTCGAACGAATGCAGGCAAGTCGAACGTGCCTCCGAACGAAATCTGGTGCGTGCGGTCGAGCGCGTTCGGCCCGGTGAACTGAGTTGCATTGTCGTTGTTGATGGCCAGATTTACGAAATCTCCATCCTGCACCTGGCTGACATATTTCGAGAGCGAGTACGAGACTTGAAAGTCCGCGCGCTTCACGCCGCGAAAGGGATCCTTCACCTGCTGCACCAGCTTTAACTGAAGCCCATTGTAGGTGGCCCTTCCGACCGGCATGAGCATGTCAAGCACGCCCAACGCGCCATCGTTCACTCCGGTGTAGCCATCGGTTCCGGGGAATGCGCAGAAGGAACAGGGTCCGCCGCCTCTGGTGGCAACGTTTGAGTCGAGCCCTGAAGCGGAATACGCGGCTTGAGCCCCGGCCAATCCGCCTGCGCCCCCGCCGAATGCCGCGACCATGCAGGCTGCCTGTCCCGGTCCGGCCAGGCAGTTGTTGGCCGCGCCGAAAGCGACTGCGCCGGTCTGTGCAGCATCGCGGGCGGCGATCGCATTGCCCTGGTTGAAGGAACGCGCCGCTCCGCTGTGGTTCACATCGATTACTAGCAACGAATGCAAGTCCACGTTGCGGATGAAGTCGGCGCTCAGCACTGTGCCGGGATGGAATTGGTGCTGGATGCCGATGTTCATCTGCCAGGAGCGCGGCGTCTGGTAATTGGGCGCGAACAAATCGAAGCCGTTGATGTTGGAAGCGTTGAGTGCAGATCCTACAAAATTGGGATTTGGTATCTGGCCAACGGTGGCTGCTGCCGCTTTGAATGCGCTGCTCAAAGCCAGAATCTGCGGGGCAACCGTCGCAATCGTTCCACCGCAGAAAGTCGGCGAGACCTGGCCCGCAGCGACTACCGTACCGGCTCCTCCTGCGACGGAACTCCCCACGGGGCCTGGATTCGAGGGCCAGGGAAACGGGCTGGCTCCTCCGCCGGCGCATACGAGCGGTGTGGCGGAAAAAATGCCCTGCGGAATGCGCGCTGGACTATCAAACAAGACATTGTTCCAAATGGAATTCTCGTAGAACAGTCCGCCACCGGCGCGAAGCACAGTCTTTCCACTGCCGGTGACGTCCCACGCCACTCCAACCTGCGGTGCAAGATCATCGTTGGGAGTGCGCACCTGGTCACCCAGGCCCGCGCCCCAGGCGTTTAAAGCGGGCAAGGGACCGAGGTCGCTATCGACGCGTCCGCTGTCTCGGACGTAACGGAGACCCAAGGACAACGTCAGCCGTGGTTGTACTTTCCAGACATCGCCGACATACCATTCCACCCGATTGTCCGGACCCAATCCTCCGGCTGGAAAGTTGAACGCTTTCTTTGCGGTAGGGAACCCGATGCCATTTCCCAGAAAAACATAATCGGCTGGATAAGAAGTCGGATCGGACGACGTTCCGACGTTGGTTGTTCCAACCTGTGGGAAGGTGAAGAAAGCGGCCAGACCGCCGCCTTGAATGTGATTGAAGGTAGCGCCAAAACGGATAATGTGGCGGCCAAAAACCTTGCTGGCATCGTACTTGATTTCATGATCGCTCTGAATGGTCTGCTGGGGGGCGAGCAGATTCGGTCCGCCGCAATACCCGCCGCCTCGGCTGATCACGCAGCTTCCCGCGATCGGCGCGCCGATGTTGATTCCGAGTCCGGGAATCGGATTATCCGGCCCGGGAGAGATGATCGAGGTTCCGTCGCCGATGCCATTGCGAAATTTCAAGTATTCAAAACGCACGCTGTGGGATAACGCTCCAGTATTGAAATCGAGGCCCGCCACGTGCGTGGCTGTGTGATCCGCGTTGCGAAAGCCCTGCAGCGAACTGGCCGAGCCGAAGGGCCGAATGTCGCTGTTCTGATCAAAATTGAAACGATAGAAAGCCCGCGCATTCCCCTTGACGTTCCAGTCGATGCGCCCATCCGTGTTGAATTCCCGGTAAGGCTCGACCAGCGTCGTGTTCAGAGAGCTGAATGGCGCGCTGAATGGCTCTGCAGCGGTCAGATCCTGCTTGGTGCGTTCGCCGTCGAGGAACCAGAAAAGTTTGTCTTTGACGATCGCGCCGCCCAGGTTGCCGCCAAACTGTGCCCGTTGGAATGGAGGAGCCGTGGGGCCCGGCAATGCAGCCGCTGTCTGGTTTCCCCGGAAAAAGCCGAAGGCCTCTCCATGCACACTGTTGCTGCCGGACCGTGTAGTCACATTTACTGCGCCGGATGAAGTCAGTTCGGTCGAGAGATCGAGTGAAGATTGCGACAGCTGGAACTCCTGGATGGCGCTGGCGGGAATGTTTTGCGTCGTCGTGCCGACGGTTTCGTCGCTCACGTCCACACCATCCACTTCAATGCGAGCGGTGCGGCCAAACCGTCCTTCGAACGAAATCGACGAAAATCCGTTCTTCGTGGGATCGAACGTGCTCCCCTCCTGAATCTGGACGCCGGGCTCAAGCTGCGCGAGGTCGAGGAAGTTGCGGCCGTTCACCGGAAGATTTTCGATCTGCTGAACATTAATCGTGCCCTGTACCGTCGCCTGCTCGGTATTCACCGCGACCGAACTGCCCTGCACCTCGACAATCTGGCTCTCTTGTCCTAATTGCATTTGCAGGTTCGCAGTTGCTGTGTTGCCTACCTGCACCGTTACCGGCAGGCTCATCGTCTTGAAGCCTTTGGCTTCGACGCGCACCACATAATCACCGGGTTGAATCGGCCCGGAAGAATAACTGCCGGTGGTCGACGCAGTCACGCGGATCACGGCGTCGGTTGCGCCATTTTTAATCGCAACCTTGGCTCCGGGCAGCACTGCACCGGTCTGATCCGTCACCGTGCCCTGGATGCTTCCCGCTGCCACCGTGGATTGTGCCCAGGCGCAGCAGCCAAGCAGCACAATCATCAACGCCACGGTGCACGCCCGCCTCAGGCCGCGCAAACTTGCAAATGACGCTCGCCAACACAGGATGCTGAACATTCTCGTTCTCCTTCCGCCTGAGCGCTCGCAGCAGGCAGGTGGACGGACGAGGTGCAGATAATGCGCCAGTGAGGAACAAGATTCAGGGCTGGGGACGAGCGCACAAGCTGTGCTGACGAAAAGCGAGAAGATGGTTACGAGCCGCAGTGCAAGAGAACTCCGCACCTCACCATGTTCAGAAGTGAAATGTGATTATTGGTAGGAAAGTAACCATTCAATTTGAAAATCGGTAGGGAGGTGAAATCAAGTGGCCAAGCAAATCTGCTGCGGGATCGTCTTCCGAATCGGTTGCTATCCGGTTCTTTGCAAAGCCGGCTCTGGTTCCCGATCTCCGGATGTTGGCTGAAGCCGCAAAGGAATGCTGATCGAAATCCTCACGCGATTGTCGGAAGTTCGGAAGTCGAGCGACTGGAACTCTCCATAAAGCGATTGCAATCGCTCGCGCGTCACCTTCAATCCCACTCCAGTGCCTATTGGCTTTGGAGAGTCCATGATGCCGTCGTTCTCCACCGTAAGCAGTAGCCGGTTCGCCCCTTCTTTGGCAGAGATGAAAATCCCGCCGCCTCCGGGAATCTTCGAAATTCCGTGCTTGACCGCGTTGTCGACAAGCGGCTGCAGCAGAAGATGCGGAACCTGGGCATCGAGCATCTCGGGCGCGATGGCATAGTGGATTTGTAAACGGTCTTCGAAGCGTACTTTCTCGATATCGAGATAGCAGGTCACAAATTCGAGTTCGTGCCGCAACGTAGTAATCTGGGTTCCCACCGAATCGAGACTGATCCTCAGCAGATCGCCGAGACGGCAAATCATCTGATCGGCGGCCTGGACGTTGGTGAGCATGAGAGCCGAGATCGAGTGCATCGTATTGAAGAGAAAATGCGGCTGCAGTTGGCTCTTGAGACTCTGCAAACGGGCTTTCGCGAGCTGGGCCTCGAGCTGTGCGGCGCGCAGCTCGCCTTGCCGCGATTTCCGGTAATAGGAGAGCGCGTGCGCCACTAAAGCGATCGATGCGTATGCCCCGCTCAGATCGTCAACCACGCTGGAAAGAAACATGCTCTGTAGAACGGGCCAGAGCGGTCGGAAGCTGTGAGTGTGAGAGTCCCAGATTGCGAACGTCCACTCCCGGTTCACGCGATCCCAATATCCGTACGGCGTTGCGGCTTTGAGCAGGATGTGGCCGAGGGTGAATGCGAGGCCGAATAGCAGGTGTAGCAGAGAACGCCGACGCCAATTCTCTCTCTGAATCGGAAAGCGCAACGCCAGCATAAAGAAGAAAGGAGTCAGGGGAGCGTAGGTAAGAATCTGGCTGAACTCCATGCCCGCGACTTCTTTAAGGTTGAAACTGTTGTGTAGAGGCCGGTAAAGCTCGTAGATGGTCACGGTCGCGGCTAGCGATACGAACGTCCAGACGGCAAAGCTCGCCAGCCAGATTTTCCGTTTGATTTTCCTGTCCGGTATGAGTTCTTCACCTTCCGGTTCGGGGCTTACCCACTGCCTCAAGAGCTCGCCTCCACAATGAGGACAGATGCCCGCGTTTTCCCGCGCGCACTCATCGCAGAACGTGCACCCATGCGAGCAGCGATGGACTTCCAAATGCGCCGCAAGTGATCTTTTGCATCCTTCGCAGTCAACTTCCATGGCAGCCCTCGTGACGGTCGATAACTCAAGAAGACAAATCACATTGAAACATCGGAATGCTCTAATTTTTCTTAAATCCGCATTTCCGTGGGACGAATCGACACGATTCCGGGACGAATCGCCGATCATCTAGTATGGCTTGCTCGTAGCTGCAGTATGCGCTACCAGAGGGCAGACGGGCGACTGTTGTGTTTTGTGAACCGCGGGAACAATCGAGCATCGACCCAATTACGAAAAGGGGTTTACGAATTGCAATCTAGTTCGTCTAACAAGGAACCTTCCGGGCGCCGGGATTCGAGGTGACGCTCCATGAGCATGGACCTTGCAATCGCGACAGATGCAGAACCGATTCATGATGCTGTGCTGCGGACGATTGTTGCCGATGATGAACGGTTGGCACGGGAAAAATTGCGCAGGTTGCTCGCGTCCGAACCCGGAATCCGCATCGTTGCAGAGTGCAGCGATGGCCAGCAGACCCTGCTCGCACTGCGGGAGTTCGGCGCGGATCTCCTCATCCTCGACGTACAGATGCCTTCCATGGACGGATTCGAAGTCTTGCGCCACCTCACGCCGGAAGAAATGCCGGCAATCATTTTCGCGACGGCTTATGACAAGTACGCGCTTCGCGCTTTTGAAGCTCACGCGCTGGATTATCTGCTGAAGCCGTTCGATCAGGAGCGGCTGCACAGCGCACTGGAGCGGGCGCGGATGGATCTTGGCAGGTCGCGCGACAGCGAACTCACGCGGCGCATTCTCAATCTGCTGGCGCGAGTCAAAAACGGAACGGCGCAACCGCTGGCATCGGTTCGGCGGCTGGTCATCCGGGAGAAAGGCCGGATCGTCTTTCTCAATCTCGACGAAGTTGAATGGATCGAAGCATCCGCAAACTACGTTCGCCTGCACGCGGGGAAAGAATCGCATCTTTTCCGGGAGACGATTAGCCGCATCGCAGAACGCCTGGACCCAGATCATTTCATCCGCATTCACCGCTCCACGATCGTGGATGTACGCAAAATTAAAGAACTAATTCCGGTGAACAGCGGAGAATACATCGTGGTTCTGAAAAACGGAAAAGAGCTTTCCTGCAGCCGCGGATACCGCGCGGCACTGCAGGATGTGATCCAGAAGCATTCCTGAATCGCAGACCGCGACCGGCCTACTTGTGCTCTCTGAACATCTCGGCAAGATTTCGGATCGTCCGCTGGGCGAGTTCTATCTGGGATTGCACCTGCTGGTACTCGCGCAGGAGCGAAAAAAATTCGTTTTCGCTTACTGGCTGGCGGCCCATCTTCGAGATTGAGCAAGACGGCTGGAATGAAATCGCGGATGCAGAAGAGTTGAAAGAACTCTCGCTCCCCATTCTTGTGGCCGTCGTCGTTGAATCCATTCCGAGACGCTATGCGACTTTCGTTGTTTATGAAAGATCTCTGGGACAACCAGCCGTGTACCCTTCACGGAAACACTCCCCGCGAGGATTAAAGGATGAGATGAATTGAGCGCAAACTGGCGGCGAAGCGCACTCATCGAAGTCATCCCCTAGCTCTAAGGATTCAGAGCGAACATAGTATCAACCATCCCTACCCAGAGTTCACATGGCTAGAACTGTGCCATATTGGCGGAGTGTTTCGTGATCGCCCAGAGCAAAAAATTGCGGCCTCGCCCAGGATAGGTGTGGCCGTGGAAGCAACAATTCGAGAAGCCGAAGTGCGCCTTCTGGCTCTGCAGCAGAAACGAGATTATTTGCGAAGCCGCATCCTTGAACTCCGCGACTCGGGGCGGGGACTCAAAGAGAGCAAAAGGCTCAAAGTTGCTTTGCTTACAACCTTCGCCGAGGAAAACCAGTTTCCGCCAGCGCAAATTGTGCGCCCGTGCGTCATCTGGCGAAGCACAAGACTGAGGCGAGCCTGCCGCATTGCTCTTATCGAAACGGAGGCGCCTGAAACTGCGGCTCAGATTCTCGCGCGCATCGACGCGAGGAGGTCGTATTCATTTCCAGAAGGAATCGATGCCGTATCCGCAATCGTGCCAGAGCTGAGAAGGCTTGTTCTTCAAGGCCAGGCCTACTTCACTTCAAAAGGGGGAACGCGGACTTGGGGCTGGCAGCGAAGCTAAGTCAGTGCACCGGTGGCCGCATTTACGCAAAGCACGGATTTCGTCGACGCGCTTGCCATCGTGATCGATGAAAGGACCGCCCGCCATTTTGGGATTATCACCGCATTCCTATGGAGCTCAGGGTTGTTGATGTAGGACTCCATGATCTTCGAGTCTGCTCGGTAATATTGCGTGCGGCTGTCGCTGGAGGAATGAGATGAGGCCAGGCCTACCACTGATCGATCAGGGTTCCACTCGGACATTTTGTCGAAGATACAACCTGTCATTATTCATTGCCGGACTGTTTCCCTGTTTATAACGGTGCGGGATTGCAATTAATCCGCACCCTCAGGTCATGAATATAATGACCGCTCCCCTTCAGAACCGCCCCGGACACGGAGTTTCTGCAGAATGGAATTCGTGATTGTGGATTAGAATGATTCCGTCGAGCTTCAATCGCAGTTTAAGCAGGAGGATGACCCGGACAAGGAAGCTTAGTGTTCGATAGCTTCGAGCCCCAGTTCGAGATCTTGCGCTGTAGTGGTGCGCTTTGATCTCAGCCTTTATGTTATCCAGGTACTTTCGGATGTTCACCGCGGCTGCGATGTTTTCCCTGCTGCTAGTGGGGCAGGCGGGTGGGCAAAATACGACGCTGATCAGTCTCGACCGCGCCATTGAATTAGGCCTGGCCCACAACCACTCAATTAAAGCCACGCGCACCATGATTCTTCAGAATCAGGCCCAGGAAATCACCGCGGATTTGCGGCCCAATCCGACGCTCGGTGCAGACAGCCAGTTCATCCCCTTTTTCAGCCCGCAGGATTTTTCCAGCGACAATCTGAACGAGACGCAGCAATTTGATGTTGGAATCGGCTACTTGTTTGAACGCGGTCACAAGCGGCAGCGGCGCTTACAGGCCGCCCGCGATCAGACCGCGGTCACTCGTGCCCAGGTCACCGATGCCGAACGAACCCTGGCTTTCAACGTGGGCCAGCAGTTCGTCAGCGTATTACTGGCGGAGTCAACGCTGCAGTTCGCGCTGCAGGATCTGAAAAGCTTCCAACAGACGGTGGATATTGGCGAGGCTCGATTCAAGGCGGGCGCGATCAGCGAAGGCGACTATCTTAAGATTAAGCTCCAGCTCCTGCAGTTTCAGACCGACGTCTCCTCTGCCCGGCTGGCCAGAGTGCAGGCCCTCGTCGGCTTGCGTGAGTTCCTGGGCTACGACGCGGTGCCTGCCGATTTTGATGTGGTCGGGGATCTGGCCTACGAGCCGCTCCATGCGAAAGTGCAAGACTTGCAGATGAGGGCCCTCCGCGACCGCCCGGACTTCCGGGCCGCGGAACTGGGAATTACGGCGGCTCGAAGCCAGATCCTGCTGGCCAAAGCCAATGCCAAGGTCGACGTAAATGGAACTTACGACTTTACTCACGTTTCCGGCGAAAACACGGCTTCGATCTTTGTGAATTTCGAGCTGCCCGTATTCAATCGCAATCAAGGCGAAATCGCGCGCACCGGTTACGCTCTCGCGCAGGCGCAGGAACAGGAATTGTCGGCCAGCGATACCGTTCTCTCCGATGTCTCCAATGCCTATGAGGCGGTACGCAGCAACGACGAAGTGGTGCAACTTTACACTTCCGGATATCTCAAGCAGGCTCAGGATTCGCGCGACATCAGTGAATATGCTTATCGCCGGGGGGCTGCCAGCCTGTTGGATTTTCTTGACGCCGAGCGTAGTTACCGGTCGGTTCAGCTGGCTTACCGCCAGGCGCTTGCATCTTATATGACAGCACTGGAACAACTGAGGGAAGCGGTGGGAACGAGGAATCTGCCATGAACGTCCGCCGTTCGCCGCAATGGGTTGCGGTGGCTGCAACCTCGGCGATCATGATGCTACTCGCCGGTTGCGGGAGGGTGGGGGAACGGGCCAGCAATATGACTTCGTTCTCGGTGGCGGAAAATCCCAAGTCCAAGGCCGAGCTGTTCTCGCTGCCCTCCGACCAGATGTCTCACATTCAGGTCGTGAGCGTCGAGCAGGGGCCGTTGGCGCGCACGCTGCGCCTGACCGGAGCCGTCGAGTACGACGATTTCAAAACCACGCCGGTGATCACACAGGTGGGCGGACCGGTCAGCCGCGTCATGGTGGTGCAGGGTGAACACGTGCATGCCGGCCAAACGCTGCTTTACATTGCCAGCCCCGACTACTCCGTGCTGCGCTCGGCTTATCTAAAAGCGCGCGACGCCTTCCAGCTCGCCGACAAATTCTACCTGCGCGCGCAAGACCTTTATGCGCATCATGCCATTGCCGAGGCCGATCTCGAACAGGCGAAATCGACCCGCACCCAGGCGCAGGCAGATCTCGAGTCCAGCGCCGACGCCATCCGCATCCTCGGCATCGCCGACCCGGAAACGATTGTCACCAAGCCGCCGTCGCCTGAGATTCCACTGTATTCGCCGGTGGCGGGAGAAGTCGTCGACCGCCAATGCTCCCCTGGACAATTGCTGGCGCCCGGCGCCACCCAGTGCTTCACGTTGTCGGACATGAGTTCGGT
>Ga0070735_10005203_pt1 | contig 10842 bp, 7 predicted proteins | sample Coa_R1_FD_66443 | JGI IMG/M metagenome (GOLD analysis project Ga0070735, IMG submission 66443) | Surface soil microbial communities from Centralia Pennsylvania, which are recovering from an underground coalmine fire - Coalmine... | ecosystem: Environmental > Terrestrial > Soil > Unclassified ... | reverse complement strand
CGCAGATCAGGAAGGCCGCCGCGCTCAAGGAGCTGCAGGTGCTCTTCATCAGCGTCGATCCCGCTCGCGATACGCCGACCGCGCTGGCGCTGTACGTGCATGCATTCGATCCCGACTTCATCGGCCTTACCGGCACCCCGCAGGCCATACAGGATTTGACGGCAAAGTTCGGTATTGCCGTAGCCCGGGTCGATCTGCCTGGCGGCGATTACACCATTGATCACTCCGCCGCGGTCTTTTTGCTGAATGCAAAGGGACAGATCGCTGGCATCTTCACCCCTCCCTTCGACGCCTCCAGCTTCGCCTCGGATCTGCGCGCAGCCGCTCGGCAGCTGAGTTCCGCATCCTGATGTCAGTTCGCGAAGCTCTCTTCGTCGCTCTGCAACACGTGATTCCACAGCACGGGCTGTCGCGCCTCGTGTATCACCTCACGCGAAGTCGGACTGCGGTTATCAAGAACGCACTGATCAGCAGCTTTACGCGTGGCTTTCAGCCGGACATGACTGAGGCCATCCAGCGAGACCCGTTGGGTTATGCGTCGTTCAATGACTTCTTCACCCGCGCGCTGCGTCCGGATGCGCGCCCGGCAGATCCAAGCGCGGGTGCGCTCGTATCTCCGGTAGACGGAACCATCAGCCAGATCGGCAAGTTGGATGGTACGCAGATCCTGCAGGCCAAGGGCCACAGGTACTCGCTCGAGGCCCTGCTAGGCTGCGACGAGGTGCAGTGGGCACAGCGATTCGCTGGAGGTTCCTTCGCTACGCTGTACCTCGCACCCAGCAACTACCATCGGATACACATGCCTCTTGCGGGCACCCTTCGTGCCGCATGGTATGTCCCGGGGAAGCTGTTCAGCGTCAATGCCGCCACCACGGCGGCCGTCCCCGGCCTGTTTGCCCGCAACGAGCGGGTGGTCTGTATTTTTGAGGACGGCTCACGTCTGTTCGCCGTGATCCTGGTGGGCGCACTCTTTGTCGGCAGCATGACCACGGTCTGGCACGGAGACATCACTCCACGCAGCCCGCGCAAACGCCTCGAGCTGCCCTTGGAGACTCGCAGGGCACCCCTGCGACTGGAAAAGGGGGCGGAAATGGGTCGCTTCAACATGGGCTCGACGGTCATTCTGCTCTTCCCCGCGGGCATGTCAGACTGGCTGCCGGAGCTCCTCCCACTCGATCGCATCCGGATGGGGCAAACCCTGGCCCGGCTCACCGCAGCCGGCACACCCGAGCCGAAATGACCTCCGCAACCTGGCTGCCCACAGCGACGCACCAAACGCTACGCCTGCGCGCAGCCCTACTAGCTCGCGCGCGGCGTTTTTTCGCGGATCGTCAAGTACTCGAGGTGGATACTCCAGCGGTCATCGGCTCCCCGGTGAGTGACGTCCATATCGATTCCGCTCGCGTCATCTTCACAAATGCCCCGGACCCGACGTATTTCCTCCACACATCCCCCGAATACGCGATGAAGCGACTGCTGGCTGCCGGCAGCGGCGACATCTACCAGATCTGCCACGTCGTGCGTGGCATGGAGCGCGGCCGCCACCACAACGCGGAGTTCACACTCGTGGAGTGGTATCGGATCGGGTTCTCGTTGGATGATTTGATGACGGAAGTGGACGCCCTGGTACGCGAGCTTCTCGGCGACGTGGCCGCGGGGCTGGCGAGCGAGCGGCTGTCATACCGCGAGGCATTCCTGCGGGAGCTGCAGTTGGATCCTTTCGTGGCGACCCTCGCGCAGCTGAAGGAAGCCGCCCGCAGCCTCGATTTTCAGAACAGCGCCGGTGCCGATCAAAATCGCGATGAACTGCTCGAGCTGCTCATGGGCGCCATCGTTGGACCACGCCTTGGCCAACACTCTCTGACTTTCGTGTACGGCTACCCGTCCACCCAGGCAGCACTGGCGCGCATCGACCCGCGCGACCCCCGCACGGCACTGCGTTTCGAGCTGTATTGCAAAGGCATGGAACTGGCAAACGGATTCCACGAGCTGGCTGCGGCACAAGAGCAGCGCGCGCGCTTCGAGCACGACAATGCTGAGCGGCGCCGCGTGGGCCTGCCGGCCCATGCCATCGACGAGCGCCTGCTCGCCGCTTTGGAGACGGGTTTGCCGGATTGCGCAGGTGTGGCACTGGGCTTTGACCGAACGCTCATGCTGGCGGCCGGGGCGCATCACATCGACGAGGTCCTCCCGTTCCCTACCGACCGGGCCTGAATTTCGGGACGACCGCGGCGCCTACCTTACGAGGGAGGCGCGCAGCGGCAGATTCGAGCGACAATCCGCCATCCCACTGGGCCCTCCCACTGTGAGCCGTTCCATGAGCTTCACGGCCAAGCGCTACGACTTCCGCGACAAGGCTGCCGACTACGCCAGTTTGGCCGCCGAGCTTGCCGGATTGCTGGCAGGCGAACGCGACTACATCGCCAATGCGGCCAACACATGCGCCCTCCTCTTCGACGCTCTGCCTGTGTTGAACTGGGTTGGCTTTTACTTCCTGCGCGGTACGCAGGCCGCTGGCGAGCTGGTCGTAGGACCGTTTCAGGGCAAGCCCGCCTGCGTGCGTATTCCCCTGGGCAAGGGCGTCTGCGGCACCGCTGCCGCAACGCGCCGGACGATCGTCGTGCACGACGTCCATGACTTTCCGGGCCATATCGCATGCGATTCCGCATCGAACGCGGAGGTTGTGATTCCGCTCATCAAAGACGGCGCGCTGCTCGGGGTCCTCGATCTCGACAGCCCGCAAATCGGTCGCTTCGACGATTCTGACCGTCACGGACTGGAGCGTCTTGCGGAAGTCTTCCTATCGGCTACCGACGTGGCCGAACCGGGCGGTCCTGCGCCACGGCATCCGCCCGAGCGTCGATGAGCACTAACAGCAAGGGCGTCACAGCAGCCGCGGCGGCATTTTCGATCTGGGGCCTGTTTCCGCTTTACTTCCACCTGCTGCTGGCCGTTTCACCGCTCCAGATCATTGCGCATCGGGTCGTGTGGTCCTGCCTATTCGTGTTCGTATGGATGGCCTTTCGCGGTGAGTTGGGCGCGGTCCGGGCCGCACTTGGCAACCGCGCGGCCGTCTCGCGACTGGCGCTGACCGCCGCACTGATCACGGTCAATTGGGTCGTGTACGTCTGGGCCGTGGCGCACGGCCAGGTGCTCGAGGGAAGCCTGGGCTATTTCATTGGCCCGCTGGTCAATGTCCTGCTTGGAGTTGTGCTGCTGTCCGAGCGCCTCACGCCGGCACAGTGGACATCTGTCTCGTTGGCGGCAGCAGGCGTGGCGTACCTTACATTCGCAGCCGGCAGACCGCCTTGGATCGCGCTCACGCTGGCCGTTTCGTTTGCCTTCTACGGCTTGCTGAGGAAGGTCGTGAAGGTTGAAGCGCTACCCGGTCTGGCAACCGAGACGCTGTTGCTCGTGCCTCTCGCGGCTGGCTTCCTGATCTGGTGCGAGGCCAATGGCACCGGCTCGCTCGGACACAGCACGCCCCTACTGAACGTCCTGATGATCGGCGCCGGACCGATTACAGCGATAACGCTGTATCTGTACGCCTACGGGACGCGGCTGATTCCGTATTCCACTGTGGGGCTGTTGCAGTACATCGCCCCTACCGGGCAGTTCCTATGCGGGGTCTGGATACTGCACGAGCCGTTCGACAAGCACCGCGCCATTGGCTTTGTGCTCATCTGGACAGCGCTCTTCATTTACGCAGGCGACGGTGTCCGCCAAGCGCGCCGGCTACAACGCGCTTACGCGTGACGCATAGTCTACTGGCCGCGTGGCTTTTGCCGGCCAGATCGGGGGTGCCGCGCTGCCGCGCGGCGAGGCACTCTAGCCCTTAGCGCGGGAGACGTACTCGCCAGTACGGGTATCGATCCGGAGTACGTCGCCCTCGTTGATGAAGAGGGGCACGCGCACCACCGCACCGGTCTCAAGCTTGGCCGGCTTCTGGCCACCCGTGGCGGTATCACCGCGCAGACCCGGATCAGTCTCGATAACCTTGAGATCGATATGCGGCGGCGGGGTCACGACCAGAGGAACGTTGTTCCACAGCGTCACGATGCAAATGATCCCGTCCTTGAGCCACTGCGCATTCTCGCCAACCGCGGCCTTCTCAGCGGTGTACTGCTCGAAGTTCTCCGGGACCATGAAGTGCCAGAAATCGCCGTCCTGGTAGAGATACTGCATCTCGGTATCCTGGACGTCGGCCGCCTCGATCGACTCACCCGAGCGCCAGGTCCGCTCGATGGTGCGGCCGGTCTTGAGGTTACGGATCTTGATGCGGTTGAACGCCTGGCCCTTGCCGGGCTTGACGAACTCATTGTCGACCACGGCGTATGGGTCGCCATCGATCAGCAGTTTCATGCCACCGCGTATTTCGCTCGTCGTGTAGCTAGACATGGATCTCTCGCAGAACGGAAGGACCGCCCGATGGGGTCGGGCCAAAACAGCCGCCTATGATATCTGTACGACCCCAGGCCCGCCAGTTCCGCTGCCGCCGGGCCTGGCGGGGATCTCTCCGGCCCTTGAGGGGTCCCGCCGCCTGCGTTGCCTGGGAGCGCGGAGCAAGATGCTGCCGGACCGACAGTGCACGCGAGGGCTCGGAGCATGCGCCGAGCGGGTTCGCCATGGATTGCCATGCAGGATGTGTAGCGCGGAAGGCGCGCACTGGAGCCTCCATGGGTGCACCGCATGCGGGCGCACGGATTGACCCGCGAGGGGCAGGCAACCCTGGAAATACCGCCCCTCGGTCGCTTTGACAACCCTCAAACATCCACCCCATGTTGATATCGGGAGCGCCTCCGCTCCGAGTCGCGCCGCGTCACATTCCTGAGATCGCTCATGCTTGCGACCCGCCCCGCAATGCTACACTCCTTCAGATTCAATCGAGGTTATGTCTGTGGAGGACGCTTTGCCAGAGCAGAACGCGGTACCGCTCATCGTCTTGAGCGCCGCGCGTGACCCGGTCGAAGCGATCAACAGCGCACTGCGACGCGCAGGCCACCCCGTTCATTGCACGTGGATTCCGGCCCTGCGCGATCTCGCTGACGCCCTTGCCCAGATCAATCCCGAGCTTCTCATCCACGTCGCCGGCGGGACGGAACAGTTGCAGCAGGTCGTCGCGGTTCGCGATCAGGTTGCGCCAAGGCTTCCGCTGGTCGCCGCCGCCGAGGAAGTCGACGAAAACCGGATCGCGCAAGCCATGGAGATCGGGGCGCGCGATCTCATTTCTCTGTCGAATCTTGCGCGCCTGCAGTCCGTCATGCTGCGCGAGCTGCGCTCGTTCCGGCTGGAACGCGCTCTGAATACCACGCTGAAGTCGGCGCACGACGCGCGCCGCCAGCTGGAAATAGTTTTGCAACGCTCCAATGACGCCATTGTGCAAGTGCAGGAAGGGATCGTCGTCGACGCGAATCCCTCCTGGCTCGAGCTGTTCGGCTACGCCGAGAGCCTGACCGGCCAACCCATCATGGATCTGTTCGATGAGGCGACCCACTCACCCTTGAAGGGAGCGCTGGCCGCGTGCCTGCAAGGTCGCTGGAACGATCACACGCTCAAGGTGAACGCGATTCTCGCTGACGGCTCCACACTGCCCGTGGAAGTCGTGCTTACGCTGGGAGAGCACGAGGGCGAGCCCTGCGTGCGACTGGTAGTCCCATCCGCCCACAAGGACGAGGGGAAAATAGCAGAGCAGCTGACCGAGGTCGTACGCTCGGACTCTGCTACAGGCTTCCTGCACCGGCGCGAGCTGCTGGAAGCTCTCGCGCATCGCCTGTCCATCCCAGCGACCGGCGGCATGCGCTGCATTGCTCTGGTCAAACTCGACAAGTTCGCCACGATCGAGCGCGACGTGGGAATTACCGCCAGTGAGGACGTACTGATCGAGTTCGCCAAGCTGTTGAAGGACTGCCTGCATCCGAAAGAGATCGTCGGTCGTTTCGGCGGAGTGAAGTTCCTGCTGCTGTTGGAGCGTGGCAATGACCACGACGTCGAGGTGTGGGGACAGCAACTGTTGGCGCGCGTGCAAAAGCACGTGTTCAAGGTGAAGGACAAGACGGTAACGGTTACCTGCACCATCGGACTGTCGATGGTGGCACCTGGCAAGGTCGATCTGGATGCCTCAATAGCGGATGCGCTCGAAGTTTGCGGTAAGGGGCGTTCGCGCGGCGGGAATCAGGTCGTCGCCTCAGACAAAGCCGACGCAGACACCCGCGTCCAGTCATACGACAAGGTTTGGGTGAAGCACATCAAAGCGGCCCTGATGGAGAACCGCTTCAGGCTGGTGCAGCAGCCTGTTGCGAGCCTGCAGGGAGACGACCCGGGCATGTTCGACGTGCTGGTCCGCATGATCGACCCCCAGGGGAAGGAGGTTCTGCCGTCGGAATTCATGGCCGCCGCCGAGCGCAACGACCTGTTGAAGAACATCGACCGATGGGTGGTCGGCGCTTCGCTGTCCTTCGCGGCCCAGCGCAGACCCGGATGCCTGTTCGTGCGCCTGTCCCGCGAGACCGCGAAAGATTTGACCTTCGTGGATTGGCTCGATCACCAGGTGCGCAGCTCGCGGGTTGAGCCGCAGCGCCTGTGCTTCCAGGTCACCGAGGAGATCGCCGCGAGCTACCTCGCGCAGATCAAGCCGCTGTCCATCGCCGTGCGGCAGCGTGGCTTTCGCTTTGCGCTCGACAGCTTCGGCTCGGGCCGGGACCCGCAGGGCATGCTCGGCACCGTAGCCCTGGATTTCATCAAGATCGACGGCGCGATCGTGCAGGGCCTGACGGGCGATCCTTCGCTGCAACAGCGTGTGCGTGCCCTGGTCGAGGCCGCCGGCCTGAAACAGATCCAGACCATCGCCGAGCGCGTGGAGGATGCCAACACCATGGCCGTCCTCTGGCAGATCGGCGTCCAATTCATCCAAGGCTACTTCGTCAACGAGCCCGAACAGGTGGTCATGCGCTCCGAGCGCTAGAAATTGAGGCCCAACCCCAGGTCGAAGCGGTTGAACTGACTGTTGAGGTCGAACCACTGATAGTCGGCCTTGAACACCACGTGCGGTGTCACGTAGAAGTTCGCACCCAACGTCCACACGCGATCATGGTTCTGCGGCCACAATCCGAAGTCGCCCGGTGAATTCGACAGCGGCACGATCCCGGTGGGCACCGCTGGTCGCGTCCCCTCATACCTGGACCCCATGTTGTAGCGCTCCCAGCGCACGAACGGATTCAGGCGATAGTCACCTGACTCCCACAGCGCATAGGCCACCTGCGCGAAGTAGCCGTAGAACTGCGCCGGAATGGGATTCGGCGAGCCAGGATTCAGCAGATTGGCCTGAGCGGTATTGCTGATGGCACCGTGCGCGTACAGCGCCGACAGATCGAATTTGCCCGGCGTCCAGCGCGCATGCCCCTCCCACAATGTGACATGCGACGTGCCGGATCCTGGCGGTACTGCCTTGCCGGTGCTGATAACCGCACCAACGTTCAGTCCGGGAACTCCGACATAGCTCAACGAGACGTATTGCGAGAGGTCCCGGCCATTGGCGAGCGACAGCTCCTGGTGGCTGGCCTGCAGCGGCGCCACTGCGCTGTTGGCCAGATCCAGCGCCGTGGCGTACTGCGGGAACTGGGGCGCGAATTGCCACTTCGACAGATTGACGCCGGTGGTGACGCCCACGTTCCAGAGCAGGCCGGATTCCGTGTTGCCATGCAATCCCAGGCCGCCTTCCCGCCAGGTGCTCGGAATGATGAGCGTCTCCACGAAGTTGCGTTGCACGCCATAAAAGTTGGTCGGCTCGTGATGCTCATTGAGAAGTCCGAACGGCAGCAGGAACAGGCCCGCTCGCAACCCCACCTGATTGGTGAGCTGCCGGTCCACATAGAACTGCTCCACCTCGATTTCACCGGCGTCCGAAGACGAGGCCACGGCATGCTCGAGCTCATATTCGGAATTGAATTCAGTGCGACTGTCAAAGCGATAGCCGATGCCGAAGACCGCTCGGGCCAGATCCGCCTGCGTCCGACGACCGTCATCCTTGGGTCGCGTGTAGTACAACTCGCCATAACCCCACAGCCGCAGGTTGTCCAATGCATTGCCGAAACCCGCGGCCTGGGCGCCAGGCAACGAGGAAGCAGCGGCAGGCTGACCTCCTGCGGCGGATGCATCGTCAGGCAGGACGCCCGCCGAACCGGCGATCGGCACGGATGCTGATGACGCGGCTGCCCCGGTCGCGACGATAGGCGGCGAGGCCGCAGCGGCGGCGTCGCGTCGAGCAAGCGCTTGGGCTTCCTGCAGCGCCACCTGCTGCGAGGCGAGCTGCTGTTCTATCTGCTGCTGATGTTGCATCAGCGCCTGATTCTGATCGGCCAGTGCCTTGAGCTGCGTTTGCACCGCCTGCAACTGCCGGGTCAGGACCTGGATCTCGTGTTCCTCCTTGGAATCAGCGGCTGCGGCCGTCCCCGCCGCGAGAGCACAGGTCAGCAGGATCGTCTTGCCAATGAATTGTTTGCTCATCACTTCGTTTCCACAGTGGAGGCCGCCGGCGGCGCAATTACGAAGGCGAATCGTACTGAGAATGATTCTCATTTGCAACTCGCAGATCGAGTGACCCTGTGTGAGATCAGCTGGCGGATAAGGGGGCGCGGCCGCGCCCCGTTGGAATCACTCAGATTTGGTAGCAGCCTCAGGCAGCTCGGCTTCCACGCGATCGATCTCGCGCCAGCCGCGGGGTAACACCGCACCACGCTGCGCCCGTTGCCCCTTGAAGTCTTTCAACTCCGCCCAGCTGAACACCTTCTGCTTTTCACCCGACCAGAGAATGAGCTTGCCGCTGGGCGGCACCACCGCAACGCCCGTCAGCACCTCCTCGCGTGCCGCGGCTTTCTTCGCCGGGATGTCATATAGCTTGTTGCCCTTACCCTTGGGCATCTCCGGCACGTCGGCGACTTTGAATGCCAGCATCTTGCCCTCACTGCTGACGGCAATCACCAGCGAATCCGGGGAGGCCACCAGCGCCGGCGGCAGCACGTGCGAGTTCTCCGGCACGTTGAGGACAGTCTTGCCGGCGCGCCGATCGGTAATCAGCTCCTTGAGACGCACCGTGAATCCATAGCCCGCGTCACTGGCGAGCAGCCACAGATCCTCGGGCTCACCCATCATGACTCCGGCAAATTTCGCGCCGTCGGGCGGATTCAACCGGCCCGACAGAGGCTCGCCGTTGCCACGGGCGGAGGGCAATGAATGCGCGGGAAGCGAATAAGTCCGCCCGGTACTGTCGACGAACACAGCCGGCTGCAGGCTGCGACCGCGCGCGATCGACTGAAACGCATCCCCACCCTTGTAGGAAAGCGTACGCGGATCGATCTCGTGACCCTTGGCGGAGCGGACGAAGCCGCCGGTGGACAACACCACCGTCACCGGCTCGTTGGGGATCAACGACGTCTCGTCAATGGCCTGCGCGGCTTCGCGCTCGACAATCTTCGTGCGCCGGGCATCCCCGTGCGCCTCGGCGTCGGCCTCGATCTCCTTCGCCACGAGCTTCTTCAGCTTCGCCTTGCTCTTGAGATAACCTTCGATCTCCTCCTGCTCCGCCTTCAGCGCCTTCTGCTCCTCGCGGATCCTCATCTCCTCCAGCTTCGCCAGATGACGCAGCCGGGTGTTGAGAATTTCCTCGGCCTGCTCATCGGAGAGCTTGAATCGCTTCATCAGGACGGGCTTGGGCTCATCCTCGCGCCGGATGATGCGGATCACCTCATCCAGGTTGAGGAAGGCGATCATCAGGCCTTCCAGGATGTGCAATCGCCTCGTCACCTTGTCGAGGCGGTACTGCAGCCGCCGCGTCACGGTGTTGATGCGGAACTCCAGCCAGTCCGTGAGCACACCCCTGAGCCCCATCACCCGCGGTCTGCCATCCAGGCCGATGATGTTCAAATTCACCCGGTAGTTGCGCTCCAGATCGGTGGTCGCAAACAGGTGATTCATCAGCTCCACCACATCGACACGGTTGGAGCGCGGCACGATCACCAGGCGAGTCGCGTTTTCGTGATCCGACTCGTCGCGGATGTCATCGACCATGGGCAGCTTTTTCGCCCGGATCTGCTCGGCGATCTGTTCCTGCACCTTGGTGCCCGAGACCTGGTACGGGAACGCGGTGACCACCACGTTGCCGTCCTCGATCTCATACGTCGCGCGCGCCTTGAAGGCTCCGACACCCTTCTCGTAGAACTCCTTGATGTCCGCCCGAGGCGAGATGATCTCCGCCCCGGTAGGCAGGTCCGGACCCTTCACATGCTTCATCAACGCAGCAGTGGTGGCCTCCGGATCCTCGAGCAGATGCACGCAGGCAGCGGCAACTTCGCGCAGATTGTGGGGCGGAATATCGGTGGCCATGCCAACCGCAATGCCCTGCGTGCCGTTCAGGAGCAGATTCGGCAGCCTCGCCGGCAGGATGACCGGCTCCTCCAGCGTACCGTCGAAGTTAGGCTGCCAGTCCACCGTGCCGCTACCCAGCTCACCGAGCAGCACATCGGCGTATTTCGTGAGCTTCGCCTCGGTATAGCGCATCGCGGCGAAAGACTTCGGATCGTCCTGCGAGCCCCAGTTACCCTGGCCGTCGACAATGGGATAACGATATGCAAATGGCTGGGCCATGAGCACCATGGCCTCATAACACGCGCTGTCCCCATGCGGATGGAATTTACCGATCACATCACCCACGGTGCGCGCTGATTTCTTGTGCTTGTTGTTGGCCGACAGCGCCAACTCGCTCATGGCGTAGGTGATACGCCGCTGCACCGGCTTCAGCCCGTCGCCGAGCGCCGGCAGCGCGCGGTCGAGAATGACGTACATCGAGTA
>Ga0070735_10005202_pt1 | contig 10842 bp, 8 predicted proteins | sample Coa_R1_FD_66443 | JGI IMG/M metagenome (GOLD analysis project Ga0070735, IMG submission 66443) | Surface soil microbial communities from Centralia Pennsylvania, which are recovering from an underground coalmine fire - Coalmine... | ecosystem: Environmental > Terrestrial > Soil > Unclassified ... | reverse complement strand
TCACCGCCATTCACGACGCCATGTTCCCGATTCTCGGTCTAGGAGAGCGACTGCACCCTGAACTCGATGCAATCTTCGTCTCCAGTCCTGACAAGTCAGGGGCTGAGTTACCGCCTGTGGACGAGTTGAGAAAATGTTGGGACGAAGTGAATGGCAAACTACTCTCGCAGTTTGCAACTCTTTCTGCGGACGAATGGTTGCAGCGACACAATGCAGTGTCCGAGGAAGACTATGCGAAAGATCCGACCCGGAACCGACTGGCTGTTCTGCTGAGTCGAACCAACCACGTGTCCTACCACTTGGGGCAGATAACTCTGGCTTTCAAATAACGGAACCTAATTCGTCTCGTTCTCATGTGGATCCTTGGCGAGCAGCTTTGGACCTTCGCTGGCGCGCTTTCGCATATGAACAACGACTCCACCTTCCTCAAAGTGAACTTCATCCATTAAGGCTTTCATCACGTGGATGCCACGGCCGTGAACCGATCCAATGTTTTCTGGAGCTGTAGGGTCCGGGAGGTTATTAGTGTCAAATCCTTTTCCTTCGTCCTTTACAGCGAATGACACTTCGTCAGGCTTACAACGGCAGGTAACATGGACGTGTTTTCGACGATCCTCGTGATTTCCGTGAATGATGGCGTTTGCCAGGGCTTCCCGCAACGCAATTTCAACGTCGCTCCCGCCTCCAGAAACACAGCCGCAATTCCTGAGCAGGAGCATGAGTTTGTCCACGAAGGGAGAAATCGAAGTCACTTCGCTGGGCAAGGACCATTCCAGAGCGATGTGAGGATCTCGGTGATCATGCGCTGTCGCCATTCAGAAACCACGCTCGCGATTGAAATGCGCCTTTCTATGACTGCGGCAGAGTCGACACGTCCCATCCTCCGCCCATGGCTTTGATCAAGAGCACGTTCGCTTCCAGGCGTCGTCGCAAGATGTCGATGTCGTTTCTCTCGTTCGTCAGAGCTGTGGTTTGTGAAGTGACGACTTGCAGGTACGTGTCGACGCCCCCGGCATAGCGGTTCTGAAACAGCTTGAGCGATTCTTCCGCGGCAATCGTGGCCTGTTGTTGTTGAGCCGATTCAGTGCTGAGGACGCGCAGAACTACCAAGTTATCCTCGACTTGCTGGAACGCGTCGAGAACAGTCTGCCGATAACCAGCCACAGCGGCGTCATATCCTGCGCGGGCTGATTCATTGGTCGCCCGGCGTCGCCCGGCGTCGAAAAGGGTCTCCGACAGTTGCGGTCCTACCGCCCAGAAGCGGCTAGGCCAGGTGAGCCAATTCAGAATCGAAGAGCCCTGTAGTCCTGCACTCGCGGCCAGATTAAGAGTCGGATAATAGGCCGCCTTGGCAATGCCGATTTGTTCGTTGGCGGACGCCATGCGACGTTCCGCTGCAGCAATATCCGGACGACGCTCAAGTAGCCCCGCCGGCAGAGTAACGGGAACGCTGGGCAGCACGGGCCCCACAAGATTCAGGGGAGAAACAGCGAGATGGAATGCCGCCGGAGGTTTTCCAATAAGAATCGCCAGAGCATGCTCGTATTGCGCGCGCTGGACGGTAATATCGGACGCCAATACTTGGGCAGCCTTAAGCTGCGTCTGCGCCTGTGCGACATCCGATTTCGGCGCTGCCCCGCCCTCGAAACGATTTTGCGTCAACCGCAACGCTTCGCTATAGGCCTTCACGGTATCGTTCAGAAGTCTTTCCTGGGCGTCGGCGCTCCGAACCTCGAAGTAATCGATCGCAACTTCGGCATGAAGGCTCAAACGAGCCGTTTGCAGATCGGCCGCACTTGCCTGGGCCTGCTGTCTGGCAGCCGCAACGCTGCGCCGAACACGCCCCCACAGGTCGACCTCATACGACAGATCAAGAGGAAGGATGAAATCCCCGCTGCCATTGTTCACTGAGCTGGACGGAAAATACGGTTGGTTAGCGGAAGCTCGAATGTGGGAGATGCTGGGAGAGCTTCCAATGGTCGGTGCTTGCGCGGCGCGATTGAAGCGAATCGCTGCCCGGGCCTGACGTAAATTCGCCTCGGCGATCTGCAGGTCCTGGTTGGAGGAGTCCACCTGGTCTTCGATCCCGTTTAACGTTGCGTCGCCGTAGAGCTCCCACCACTTTCCGCGGATCAGGTCGTCGCCTGGTTGTGCGACCTTCCATCCGTCTCCTTGTTCCATCGCCTCTGTCTCTTCAAAGTTCGGTGTCTCGGGAACAGTAGGTTTGACGTATCGGGGACCAACCATGCAACCGGACAAGAGGAGCCCAGTGGTGGTCACGAGAACCACGCCATAGCGTTTCATTCTCATTTCCTTGCTCCGTTAACGTTCTTCGCGACCAGTTGCACAGCGGCTCCATTTGCCAGCGAGTCGGACGGGTTCACAATCACCGTGTCGCGCGCCGATAGTCCGGAGATGACCTCGACTGTGCTGCCGTAGTCCTGCCCGATTGCGATCGGCGTAAGTTCGACATGACCATTGCGAATAACACCTACCCGCAATCCTTCAGCGCGAAAGAGCAAGGCGTTTGACGGAATCGTGACAGAGCCGGGATGGGGAGCAACGCGGAGATGCACGAACGCATAAGCGCCGGGGAGCAGGCGCCCGGTTGGATTGGCAACGTCGAGCTCAACATTGAGTGTGCGGGAGGTCGCATCAATTGCATCGGCGTTGCGAGCGATAGTGCCCCTCAATGTTTCGCCCGGAAGCGCATCTAGCGTGAGCTTAGCCTGCTCTCCGTTCTTCACAAGAGCTGCGTATATCTCGGGCACGGCAACGTACACACGGAGTGTCTGAATGGCTGCGATGTGAAAAAGCTCTTTCGGTCCGGAATTGTCGCCGGCCTGCACTAACGCCCCGATATCCGTATTCCGGGCTGTAACCACCCCATCAAAGGGAGCGGTAACGCGCTCGAAGGCCTGGAGCTGTTCTAAGCGCTCGACGTTGGCTTTGCTGGAATTCAGCAGAGCCTGCTTCGAGTGGAGATCGCTGACGGCCTGGTCGGTTTCCTGGTGCGAAACAGAATCGGTCTCAAGCAGATGCTGCCAGCGCGCAGCCGTGGTTGTCGCCAACTGGAGGTTCGCTTCGGCATTTTCCAGATCGGCCCGTGCCTGCCGTAGCTGTTGGTCAAGTTCTGGGGTTTCAATCGTGGCCAGAAGTTGGCCTTTTCTTACGCGCGCGCCGATGTCCACGTACCAGTGCTTAACGTAGCCGCTCGTCCGTGCGTAGATGGGAGTGTCATTGAAGGCTGACGTACTTCCCGGCAACGCGATCTCATCGGCATCTAGATTTGCTTTGGGAGAGACTACGTCCACATAAGGAATGGCCGAAGCCTGCGCGCTCTCTCGCAGTCTGGTCTCAGCTCGAAGCCGCGAGTGTAATCCGGAGACAGTCGCTAAGACAGCAAAGGCGGTAAGAATGGCGGTAATCGCGACTGCTCGCCTGCTGAATGCACGCCCCGGGTTGGTCGGACCTTGGTTGGTCGGAGCTTGGTTGGTCGAACCCGGGTTGTTCGGACCGGGATCGTTCGGAGCCACTTCCGTGGCAACTCCAAGATGTCCCGTTTCATTTGTTTTCATGGCTAGAACCTTTCTATTCCGCGATTGTCCGATCTTGAACACTCTTGAATAGTTCCAATGCATCGTTCGTCTTGCGTCGATGAAACACAGCGAAGACAGATGGGACGAAAACCAGGGTTGCTACGGTGGCGCAAAGCAAGCCTCCGATGACCGCGCGTCCCAGAGGAGCGTTTTGCTCTCCTCCCTCGCCGAGACCTAGCGCCATCGGCACCATTCCGATGATCATGGCTAGTGCCGTCATGATGACAGGACGGAAACGGGTGATGCCCGCTTCAATCGCGGCTTTAACGGCGTCGCCATGGATTTGAAGCCTTTCCTTCGCGAATGAAATCACGAGGATGCTATTGGCCGTCGCAACCCCCACGCACATCAGAGCGCCCATCAGCGCCGGAACACTCAGGGTTGTGTTGGTGAAAAAGAGAAAAAGAACGATGCCCGCCATGGCGGCCGGCAGAGCACTAATAATGATGAAGGGGTCCAGCCAGGATTGAAAATTAACGACGATCAGCATGTAAACGAGTACGATGGCGAAGCCCAGTCCTATGATTAAACCGAGATATGAACTGCGCATGGTTTCCACTTGACCGCGAATCGTAATAAATGTCCCCCGGGGCAGTGATTTTCGATTGGCATCGACGATTCGTTGCACGTCCCGGCTTACTGCTCCGAGATCGCGGTCCTGGGCCGCCCCGTAGATATCGACCACGCGACGGATGTTGTAATGGGAGACGATGGCCATTTCGCGCGAACGCCGCATCGAAGCCACGTCAGCCAGAATCTCGGGATTGGCGCTTCTGCCCGCGATGGGAATGTTCTCAACGTCCTTGACCGTTTGCAGGCGATACTGCGGTGTCTGCGCGACCAGGTTGTAGGCCACGCCATTGTTCCAGTTGACAAAGAACATCGGGGCTATCTGGAAGCTCCCGCTGAGGGAATTCAGAACGCTTGATGCCACGTCCCGTTCCGTGTAGCCCGCCTGTGCTGCTTTAGTTCGGTCCACGTTTATTTCGAGGGTGGGATAATCGAGCGGCTGCTGGATATGGAGGTCCGTAAGGCCCGATACCTGATGCAATTCGGTGAGGATCCTGTCCGCGATTTCGTGGCTGGCCTGCACATTCGCACCTTCGATTTGAACGTCAATGGGTGCAGGCAGGCCGAAGTTAAGGATCTGGGTCACGATGTCCGCAGGAAGAAAATAGAAACTTACACCGGGAAATTCCCGCGGCAGCTCTTCGCGCAGCTCGCGGACATAGTCAGCCGTGGGCTTGTGATTCTTGCGGAGTGAAACGAGCACGTCGACATCATTCGCGCCAATCACTCCCGATGTCGCATGCATCGTGTTATATGGGCTGTATGGCAGCCCGATGTTGTCAAGAATGTTGTCCAACTCTGCCGGAGGAATCCTCTGGCGAATCGATTCCTCGACCAGATCCGATAAGCGCGCAGTCTCCTCGATGCGAGAGCCTGTCTTCGCGCGAACGTGGAGGATGAATTGGCCGGCATCAGACCGCGGGAAAAAGTCCTGGCCTAACCATGGCACCAAGAGAAATGCGCACAGGCAAATCCCGAGAAACGCTGGAATGAAGAACCGCCGGGTTTTGACACAACGCGTCAGGACACCTCGATAAGAATTCCGAAGCTGTTCAAACCCTTTCTCGAATCTCTTCTGAAGACGCACCAACAGATTTTGCGATTGCCCGCGACCCTCATTGAGTTTGAGCATGTACATGGCCAGCGTCGGCACCAGCGTTCTCGAAAGAATGTAGGAGGCGAGCATCGCAAAGACCACCGCCTCCGCCAGTGGAACGAACAGATATCGCGCTACTCCTCCAAGCAGAAACAACGGCATAAAGACGATGCAGATGCAGAGCGTCGAGACAAGTGCCGGTACAGCTATCTGCTGGGCGCCATCCAGAATCGCCTGTCGAATCTGGGTTTCGTGACCTTCTTCGAGGATGCGGTTGATGTTCTCGATCTCGACCGTGGCGTCGTCCACCAAAATGCCGACCGCCAGCGCCAACCCGCCCAGAGTCATGATGTTGATCGTCTCGTGTAGAAAACTCAGCATCAGAATCGAACTCAGAATCGACAACGGAATGGAGATGGCGATAATGAGCGTGCTTCGCCAACTGCCGATGAAGAGCAGAATCATGACCCCTGTGAGGGCAGCGGCAATGACCGCTTCGCGGACCACACCGTCGATTGCGCTCCGCACAAACAGGGACTGGTCCGCAATAGGACTAATTTTCAACTGCGGTGGCAAGGTCAACGCCGCGCGCGGTAACACCTTTCGAATTCCCGCCACGACATCCAGAGTCGATGCAGTTCCAGCCTTGAGAATACTGAGCAGCACACCACGGTGGCCATCTTCTCGTACCACGTTGGTCTGAAGGCCAAACCCATCGCTTACCCTGGCCACGTCTCTCAGGTAGATCGTTTTCGCTCCGACTTGCTTGATGGGAAGATCGCCAAGCTCCGTAACCGTGCGCGGTGTGACGTTCACGCGAACGTCCAATTCGCTTTCGGCGATCTTTGCCGTGCCAGACGGCAAGATTAGGTTTTGTGCATTCACCGAATTCAAAACGTCGCTCGGCGAGACGTTTTTGGCCTGCATCAGGTTTTGATCCATGTTGATCATGACCTGCCGCGGCTTGCCGCCGTATGGTAAAGGAATGACGGCGCCTGGCACCGTAATGAGCTGAGTGCGCAAGAAGTTGAGCGAGAGATCGTTAAGTTGCTGTTCCGACATTCCGGGGCCGGAGACGCCTAGCTGAAGGACCGGGACACTAGAAGCGCTGAAGTTGATAATCTCAGGCGGCTGGGTGGCCGGAGGAAGCAGCCGCAGAATGAAGCCGGAAAGTGCTACCACCTGCGAGTTGGCCCGGTCCACGCTGGCGCCTGGTTGAAGATAAATCTTCACCACTGCGGTGCCGTTATACGTCGTCGACTCGATGTGCTCGATGTTGTCTACAAGTGTCGTGAGGCCCTTCTCGAAAGGAGTGGTCAGCCGCGTTTCCAAGTCCTCAGGATTCAATCCGGTGTAAGTCCAGGCGACAGAAATGACCGGGATGTCGATATTCGGAAAGATGTCTGTGGGGGTTCGAAGAATGACGGCCGGACTCAGCAAGAGAATGAGGATCGCAAGAACAACGAACGTGTACGGGCGATTAAGAGCTAGTCTGACTATCCACATGGATGTGCCTTCACCGAGCCACGAACTTCTGTGGGAACTAGCCCACGGTGCTCGTCGGCGCTTGTTCCGTTCTAGTTCGTGTTCGATGCACGATGAGACCGATTGGTCTCATCTTTCTCGCGCGCCCGCCGTTTATAGCTGCCTTCGGTGCGGAGGCCATATTTAGACTCGGTATGCGTAAACAGGTTTGCTAAAGCTGGCCGCAACAAACTCAGATCGCCTTCTTGGATGGCGACGGCGGCTGGTGGTAGCGCCGTTGAACCATACTTTGTTGAGTCTGGTAACGATGCTTCGGACGCATGGCAGTCTAATGCATAAGTTATGCGACCGACCGGTTCCTTTTGTCATCAACTGTGCGAGGAAAGGGAAGTCCGAAGGCTTTAGACTTCGCGGAATCTCAATGAGTGATCAACGTGCATTCCTTTCAACCGATCAGTCTCGTCCCGATCCGTACACGCAGTCTCGGAGTGCGGAACGTGCCCTAAATGCAGCTATCATGCATGCTGACATCAGCAGAAGCTACGAGGAATATCTGGAGATCTTGGACACCTTTTATGCCGACGATATCGAGGGAAGCAGCGAAACGAGTCAAGAGCCGATTCGCGGAAAGGCAGGCGTGCGCTCACTTGTTTTCGGCTTCCTCGCTCCACTTCATGCAATGGCTGAGGTCGGGGGTGTCTCAATATCCGTTCGACAAACACTGATTCCTGGAGATGTCGTCGACGAGACCCATTCTGCGTGGACACTGGAGTTGCTCGGGGCGTCTGGCAAGGTCTGCACCGTGAGTTGGCGTACATTCAGGAAATGGAGCGACTCGCGTGTAGTGCTGGAGCATCATTACGACCACCAGCAGAGCGGTGAGCCACTGAGCTGCGGCGACCTTAGGTTCGATACGCCTGATCCGGCTCCAGGCTCTTGGAGATTGTCGTAACTTCACTGAAGCGCGACGCAAGTATTGGAAAATGGGTATTTCTTCCTACTGGCCGCATATCAAATGCGACCTGGGACCGGTCGGTCTCATCCAAGTACCTGTATCGTATAGTCAGCGACCGTATTATCGCGGAGTTGACTTTGCTAGGGGAAGAACGTGCGCAAAGGCGAGCAGACGCGGCAAGAGATCATTCGTAAGGCAGCGCCCATCTTTAATCAAAAAGGATACGACGGCGCTGCACTTTCCGACCTCATGCGGGCCACTGGTCTCGAAAAAGGCGGGATTTACAGACACTTTGAGAGCAAAGAAGAGCTTGCGGCCGATGCCTTCGACCACGCTTGGAAAGTCGCAATGGAAGCGCGCTTCGAGGGATCAGAGGAGATCCCGAATACCGTTGATCGCCTCAAACAAATCGTGCGGAACTTTCGCGACCGACGTAAAGGGCTGGTGCCGGGAGGCTGCCCGCTGCTGAACACGGCTATCGATTCCGACGATGGCAATCCTCAGTTGCGAGCCAGAGCCCGCCAGGCTCTCAGCTCCTTGCTTGATCGTATGCAGTCAATTGCCGAGGAGGGACGACGACGAGGGGAGGTGCGTGCCGATGTCGATTCGGCTAAATTGGCGACTTTGATTGCCAGTACGCTTGAAGGCAGCATAATGGTGAGCCGTCTGCAGAAGAAGGCAGAGCCTCGTGATCTTGCCGTCCGTCATCTGGAGGAATATCTCGAAACCAAAGTTCGTGCGCGGAAATCGACGGCCGGAGCCGACAAGTCATGAGTACTCAAGAGATTCCTTCACAAGCGGACTTCAGGGAACGAACAAAAACGAACGACGTTCCCATCGCGCGGCTGATTGGATTTGAGGCGAAGGACATCGCTGACGGGCGGGCGACGGTCGTCTTGGCAGCTGGACCCCAGCACGCAAATCCCATGGGGACGCTGCATGGCGGGATTCTTTGCGATATTGCTGATGCCGCGATGGGCATAGCGTTTGCAAGTACTCTCGCCCCAGATGAATCCTTTACTACGGTCGAATTGAAAATCAATTTTTTTCGCCCGGTGTGGCAGGCACAACTCAAAGCGGTAGGAACGGTGGTGAGTCGGGGCCACACGCTCGGCTACGCCGAGTGCACCATCACCGACGAGGAGAACCGACTGGTCGCGAAAGCGGCTTCCACGTGTATGGCACTTCGCGGCCAGAAGGCCGAAGGACGGTAATCCTCTTACGTTGCCTCCTGCTTCTTGGACATCCGTCGCAGAAAGCTCTCTCCGGCTAACCCTCAATAATTCAGATCCCCTTGCTCGAAATCGCCGAACAAAATAGTCCTGGTATGCGGCGACCGATCGGTCTCATCTGTCATCTGATCGGGTTAAGAGGCAGGTTAAGGTCGAGGCGCCGTAGCGACCTATCAAGATTTCCCCTGCGCGACAGAAGCGGTTGGTTGTTCCTACAGGTATATAGGTTAGAATAGGGTTTTCGCCAAGATCGCGAATCTGGAAGAGGCGCACATAACCAGGCCGTGGTGCGTCAACAAAAAGGCTCTTTGGTGGTTGATTTCCTCCGTGAATGTCAGAAAAGTTTTCGAAGTTCAACAAGCGCCAATTCCGGGGCAATTCGCTTGAGGTAGGCTCACCTAAATAGCCATCCCCTACCCGTTCGGTCTGCGGTGCATGTTGAACCAACTCTTCCCGAACTGCCAAATCCAAGATAAAACTTCGAAAACGGGGAATGGCGTCAGGGGCATCACTAAGCGGTTGAAATGAGCAAGAAGTAAACCGGGATTCATCGCAGCAGCGCCTCAACCAAGATGACTTTGAGCTCGTCTTGCAGGCTGGTCGTCTGAGTCTCGGCCTCATCGAGTGTGGCCATCAGTTCCTCGGGTTCACTGGGCTTCGACTATGCGTGGGTTTTTGAAGTCGAGGTTATAGCCCCACGCCTTCACCTCGTCGGCGGTGACCTTCCATGCGAGATCGGTTTCCACCCGCCCTTTACGCTTCACCCCTCCCCACCAGTCACTAGGCACCACGGTGGCGCGGCCTTCGGGCTTCAGGATGCGGATGATGAGGGCCAGGAAGAGGTCCGCGGTCTCGCGGATCTGGAAGTGCTTTGGGGAAATTGCTCTCGATGCCATCTTCCTCACGTCCGCCGAATGGCGGGTTAGTGAGAACGATGTCCACCCAAACGGGAATACGATCAATCCCTCAGCGGTTGTGGCACCTACTCAGGTTCCTTCAAGTCCTGCCATGGTGAGGCTGGTCGTTGGTGTGACCAAAATCTTGTGCGTATTGACGTAAAAATTCGGATTTCCAGACTGCGTCACTCGGGATTTCCCTCGCACAATCGGAAAAGCGGCCGGGAACAATCCCGGCCGCTTCATGGTTCGAATTGCTGTAAATTTATTGTACAACCACGCTCAGGTTGATGGACTGGTTTGGTTTCCCGACGCCATTGGTTCCTGCCGTCCCGGTCGCCGTGACCGTAACGCTGTAGTTCCCTGCGGCGGTGCCGAGTTTGTCGACTGTCTGATTCAGCGCTGTTGAAGTACTCGCGTCGAAGTTCGAGTCACCGCTATAAGCGACGGTGACGTTGTGTACTCCAGCGGCCAGGGACGACGTCTGGAACGCTGCGCTCCCATTGCTCAGCGTCCCCATTCCCAGTTTTGTCGTGCCGTCAAGAAACGTAACCGTTCCGGTGGGGGTACCCGAACTCGCGGATACTTTTCCGGTGAAGGTTACGGGCTGTCCGATCAACACAGTCGCCGCCGAAGAGCTCACGCTCGACGTGGTGTTGGCTTTGGTTGGTGGCGGGTTTGTGGTTGGCGTGCTGCCTGATCCGCCGCAGCCTACGAGAAAGAAGCACATGGCCAGAGCGAGGATTCCCAGCGCGCTCCAAGGGTTGCGCTTCGTGCGGAAACTGCCGGCCAGGATCATACCGAATACTCCCATTCCATTCAGGCTTGCCAACAACATGGTCGAGTGCGAATTCCCGTGAGGATTGATACCCACGGGAATCTGCAATGAGGCCGTAGGCGCGGTCGTGGTGACGGTCAGCTTCACCGTCACAGGAGTCAGTCCGTCTAGCGTCACGGATGAAGGGCTGAAGGTACAGGTCGCCAGTTGCGGCAGACCCGAGGGACAAGT
>Ga0070735_10005200_pt1 | contig 10845 bp, 13 predicted proteins | sample Coa_R1_FD_66443 | JGI IMG/M metagenome (GOLD analysis project Ga0070735, IMG submission 66443) | Surface soil microbial communities from Centralia Pennsylvania, which are recovering from an underground coalmine fire - Coalmine... | ecosystem: Environmental > Terrestrial > Soil > Unclassified ... | reverse complement strand
GATCGCGAACGTGTGTTTGTGTCGCCGCCTCCCGGGTAGCTCAAACGTGGGCGCCAACACCCAGCCGGGGGCGGATCGACATCGACAGCTGGACGTGAAGGAGTGCAGAACGTGACCGAGAGAACGAGCGGCGGGCTGGTTGGAAAGCTCGCCGGACGACTGAAAGAAGCCACCGCGTCGCTGACCGGCAACGAGGATCTGGCTCGCGAAGGGCGCCTTCAGCAGGCGCAGTCAGAGGCGGAGCTCGAGGCCGGCCGAGCGGCTCAGGAGGCTCGCCGGCGGGAGGATGAGGCCGAGCTCGAGCGCGAGAGGACCGAGGTCGAGCTGGAGCGCGAGCGCCTGCAGAACGAGGTCGTCGAGCAGGAGCGCGAGCTTCAGGCGCAGCGCGACCGCGAAGCGGCCGAGCGCCGGGCGCAGGCGGAGGAGCAGGAGGCGAAGGCCCAGGCTGAGCGCGAGCGAGCAGCCCGTGAGGCAGCCGCCCAGAGCGCCGAGCAGCGGGCCGAGACCGAGCGTCTAGAGGCCACCAGGGAGGAGATCCGGCTCGAGCGAGAGGCTCGTCGTGCCGAAGCCAAAGCCGATGCCATCGACCCCGAGGAGGAACGATGAACGTGCAAGTGATTCCGCGAACCGCTGTTCGCGGCTATCTGAAGCTGGTCCGGACGCCGCTCGACACGGCGATCAAGCTTCTCCCCGGCAACGGCGACGGGGTCAGGCCGGCCGCCCAGCTGGCAGTCGATCGGGGGGACGCCACCGCGCGCTCCGTCCTCGGCTCGCTCCTCGGCGACTCCGTGCTGCGCGAGGACGGCGAGCGTCGCCGCCAGGCGGCGGAGGAACGCGCCCGGTCGCTGCGGCTGCGTGAGCGCGCGGAAGAGACGGCCGAGCGGGCTGATGCGCGCCTGCAGGAGCACGAGGAGCAGGCGACCAAGCAGCGCCAGCAGGCGCGAAAGACGGCTGCGAGCCGTCGCCGCCAGGCCGAGAGCGAGGCTCGCAAGCAGAGGCAGCGGGCGGCCCAGACCGAAACCCGCCGTCGCGATGCGACCCACAGGATCGCCGCGCAGCGCGAGGAGGCGATCGAGGCCCGGGCTTCCCAGGAGCAGCTTCGGACGCTCGACGCGAAGACCGAAGCGCTCCAGGCGCGCGAGCAGGAGCTCACGGCGCGGGACGAGGCTCAGCGGTTGGCTGACGCAGTCAGCCGTGTCAAAGAGGAGCGCAAGTCGAAGAGCTGACGCTGGTCGAGGGCGAGCTCCGGCTCGCCCTCGAGCGCCATCTCCTCCCGGCTGAGCCGGCCGAAAGTGATTTTCTTTGCAAAGTGCGGGGTCGGGCGTTGCGGGTGGTTTTGTGGTTGGGTAGGGTGCCGGTTGCGGTTCGGGAGAGAGCAGAGCTCGCGAAAGCCAAGCGAAGCGGCTCTCGAAGGTGACTGACAAGGCTTATTTCGTGCGCAGGCTACGTGCGAGAGCAGGCACGGTCATCGCCCCCGGACCGCGTTTTTTTGCGTGTGAGGCGGGATCTGGTCCCAGTGTTCTCAGCGCGTTTATACGCCGGGTTGGTATCTCGTCCGGGGGGCTGGGTAGCGTGGGGGTGCGGCTGTAGCTGCCGCCGATGCCGCTCGGGTGCCTGCCCTGCGCGGCTGTGCGACCGGGCGCTCCCGGGAGCCGGCGCTGAGGGTCGACCCCGGAACCCCCTCAGCTAGCCCGCCCGCTCCCCTACCACCCCAAGATGCGCCGGATCCCGGGCCGAGCAGGCCGAGACTGGCGATGGGCCTCAAGCGATCGGGCTGGCTGGATCTGCGTCGGCAGCCTCGGCTGCGCCCGCACGGTACTCGTCGCTGTCGCGGAGCGAGGGCGTCAGATTCCGCTCATAACGCCGGCGTTCGGTGCCGAGCATGCGGAACCCGACCTCTTGCTCAACGCGCTCGGCGAGCGTCCACAGCCTGCCGGCCCCGCGCAGGTCCCCGCTGCGAGCGGCGACGCACGCCAGACCGGCGAGGCAGTACGCGCGCAGCCGCACATCCCCGTGCTCGGTGCCGAGAGTCAGAGCCTCGCGGTATGAGCGCTCGGCAGCGTCGAGGTCGCCCTTGTCGAGCCAGAGGTCGCCGAGGCTGTGCATCGCTGAGGCGCCGGTCCCCAGGCCATGTGTGCGCCGGATCTCGATGGAGCGCGTGTACAGCTCAGCGGCCCGATCGAGATCGCCGGCATCGCGCAGCGCCTCGCCCGCGTAGTGCGTCGCGTGAGCAAGCCCCTCCATGTCTCCGAGGCGCTCGCAGATCGCGAGTGCCTGCTGCGTCCATCGGATCGCTTCGTCTAACACGCCCGCCACGAACTCCAGACCGCCCAACCGGTTGAGGACGCGGGCCTCGTTACGCTCATCGCCGGTCTCTCGATACAGGGCCAGGGCCTCGGTCAGCGCCGTACGCGCGGAGTCGAAGACCTCGGCGTACGCGAGCGCGTAGCCGAGGCCCGCCAGCGCGTCGGCGCGGTCCTCCCGCGAGAGCGCATCTGGATCCCCGAGCGCCTGCTCGTACCACCGAGCGAGTTCTCCGATACGCCCGACACCCAGCCAGGTCATGAAGAGGGCGTCCGCGAGCGGGAGCGCCGCCGTAATGTCATGGTCGAGTGCCCAATCGAGCGCGACGGCGACGTTGCCGGCGTCCTGTCGAAGGCGAGTCAGTGCCTCCGTGCGTTCCGGGTCCTGGCCGCCGGCGGCGACGCCGAGGGCGAAGTACCACCGCGCGTGCGCAGCGCGGATCTCGTCCCGCTCGGGGCTCGATTCGAATCGCTCGAGCCCGAATTCGCGGGTGGTTTCCAACAGGAAGAACCGCCCGTTCTCGTCCTGGCGCACGAGGCTCTTGTCCACCAGCGATTGCAGTGTGTCCAGATCGGCGGCGCAGATCCGCTCGGCGGCCTCGAGCTCGAAGCTGCCAACGAACGCGGCCAGGCGGGTGAACAGTTGTTGCTCGGACTCGCTCAGCAGGTCGTAGCTCCAGGCGATCGTGGCGCGCATCGTGCTCTGACGGTTCGGGACGTCGCGGCGCCCGCCCGCGAGGAGGGGGAGTCGCTGCTCGAGCCGTGCCAGGAGCTGCGGTCCCGAGAGGAGCTTGACGCGGGTGGCGGCGAGCTCGAGCGCGAGCGGGAGGCGGTCCAGTCGCTCGCAGATCGCAGCCAGCTCCGCGCCGGGCTCGAACCCGGGCTTCACCTCGCGCGCCCGCGCGGTGAACAGCTGGACCGCCTCCTGCGGAGCCAGCGGGGGGACCGGGTATTCCTGCTCGCCGGCGACGGCGAGGCGCTCCCGGCTGGTCACGATCGCCGCGCAGCCGGGGGCGCCGGCTAGGAGCTCGGCGATCTCGGGCGCGGCCTCGATCACCTGCTCGAGGTTGTCGAGCACGAGCAGCAGCGCCCGGCCGGACAGGTATGTCGCCAGATCCTCGATGTCGCCGAGCTGTCCCGCGATCGTCGCGGTCACGAGCAGCGGATCGGTCACCGCGGCCAGGGACACCCACCACACGCCGTCGCTGAAGCGATCGGCGAGCTCCGCTGCCAGCGCGAGCGCGAGCCTGGTCTTCCCGGTTCCGCCCGCTCCCGTCAACGTGATGAGGCGATGGGCGCTCGCGAGGGTGAGCAGGTCGCCGAGCTCGCCCTCGCGGCCGATCAGCGGCGTTGCCTGCACCGGCAGGCGGGCCTGACGCAGTGTTCGCAGCGCCGGGAAATCCCCGCCGCCCAGCTGATACAGGCGCTCGGGCGCTGTCAGGTCCTTCAGGCGGTGCTCGCCGAGATCCCGAAGCTCCATGTCTTCCGCGAGAGCACGCGTCTGTGCCGAGACGACGACCTGCCCGCCGTGCGCGGCGGAGGCGATCCGCGCCGCTTTGTGGACCGCCAACCCCACATAGTCGTCGTCGACCACCAGGACCTCCCCCGAATGGAGCCCCATCCGGACCCGTAGCGGACCGGCTGCCAGCGCGGTCTGCATCTCCTCCGCGGCGCCGAGGCCGTCGCTTGCGCTCTGAAAGGCGAAGAAGAAGGCGTCACCGTCGGTCCCCACCTCGACGCCGCTGTGGGCGGCGGCGACGTCCCGCATGCGGTCCCGATGGCGCACCAGCGCCTCGGCATAGCGATCGCGGCCGAGTTCGGCCAGCAGGCGCGTGGACCCTTCGACGTCCGTGAACAGCATCGTGACCGTGCCGGCCGGTAGGCGTCGATCCGCACGCGTCATCGCGATGCAGACGCTATCCGACGGTCCGCTCGCAGCGGTTCTGCTCGGCTGGCCGGCAGTCGAGTGCGCTGGTAGCGTGCGGCGGCATGCGCCTGGTCGAACAGCGACATCCCTCACTCGAACTCGCGCTTGAGCTGCTCGCCCTCATCCGAGCCGAAGCGGGTGAGCGCGGCTTGGCGCTTGCGGTGTGCGTGGTCGACGCCGCCGGGCACGTCGTCGCCAGCCAGCGGATGGACGGTGCCGCGCTGGGCGCGATGCGGCTTGCGGTCGGCAAGGCACACACGGCGGTCTCGTGGGGCACGCGCAGCGGCGAGTTCATGGAAAGCACACAGCCGGGAGGCGTCGACTGGGGCTTCAACTCCACCGACTCGCGAGTCGTCGTCTATGCGGGCGGTGTGCCGCTGTTCGTCGATGGTCAGTTGATCGGCGCGGCGGCAGCGAGCGGCGGCACGGGCGAGGAGGATGAGGCCTGTGTTACCGCGGGGGCGCGCTCGCTCCGGCTCGATCAGGTCTGAGGTCGAGAGCCGCGAGTCGCTCGGGGTCAACGAGCGCGGCGATCTGGGTGATCTGCCCGTCCCTGACGGTGAACGCCATCACCGAGAACAGTCGGCCACCGGGTGTTACCACGGCCCCGGCGGCGCCGTTCACGAGCGCCGGCCTCACGAACGGATAGAGCTTCGAGTAGGTGGCGGTGTGCGCCGCCACCGCTTCGGAGCCGCGCAGTAGGAGCGATGCCTCCTCGCGCAGCACGCCGCCATCGACGCGGAGCTCGACCTCGGGGTGGAGCACCGCGAGGAGCCGCTCGAAGTCCCCGTCCCGGGAGGCGGCGAAGAACACCTCGACTACCTCACGCTGCCGCGCGAGGTCCCGGTCGGGCTCCGGCGAGCCCCGCACCCGACGTCGGGCTCGGCTCGCGAGCTGCTGAACCGCGGGTTCAGATCGGTCGAGCACATGCGCGATGTCCGCAAACGGTATGTCGAAGACATCGTGCAGCACGAAGGCCAGCCGCTCCGCGGGCCGCAGAGAGTCGAGCACAACGAGCATCGCCAGTCCCACCGAGTCGGCGAGCAGGGCCTCGTTCTCGGGGTCGACCGCGTCGCCGAAGCTCACCACTGGATCGGGTACATGGACACTTGCGAGCTCCTCCCGGCGTGCTCGCCGGGAGCGCAGCATGTTCAGGCAAACTCGCCCGACGACGGTGGTCAGCCAGGCCCGCATCTGCTCGACGCGGTCCGGATCCTCGTCGCGGATCCGAAGCCAGGCCTCCTGGAGCGCATCGTCGGCCTCGCTGATCGATCCGAGCATCCGGTAGGCGACCGCGCGCAGTTCCGCCCGGTGCTGCTCGAAGCATTCGGTCAGCTGGGTCAGGGTGTCATCACCAGTGGTTGTGATAGGCGAGGTCTGCGATCAGGGCGGCCACCGCCAGCACCAGAAAACAGACTGCCCCACCTATGTGGGAGTCACGCACCCGCACGTGCGCGCTGAGGGCGCACACGAAGTAGACGACGAGACCGACGGCGGCCGCCGTGCCGAGCATTGGCAGCTCGAAGCCGATCACCAGCCCAAGCGCGCCGCAGCTCAACAGGATGCCGAGGGGGATCATCCAGCTCTCGGGCACCCGCACCTGCCGTGCGACGACCTTGACCGACTCAGCGCCGGCGAAGTTCAGCGACGCCGCGTAGCTGTTCGCGAGCGCCACCACGATCGTGATCAGGATGTAGCTGATGTGCATACCAGTAAGACACGCCGGACGGCGCGAACCTGACAGGCTGGCCCGGCTGATGGTTCGCTGCGCTTCCGGGCGCTCGGCGCAGACGGAAGCTCCCGGCGCGCCTAGGAGGCGAGCAGGCCCTTCTCGCGAAGCTCACGCTGGGCGCGCTCGGACTTGCCGAGCCCGTCCAGACGCATGCCCTGGAGCACCTGAGGATCCTTGGTGAACTGGACATCGCCGTAATCGACGACCTGGACGTGGTTTCCCCAGGGATCCAGGAAGTCCAGTGACCCCGACGAGGACACATCGACGCCGGCTTCACGGAGCGCCGCCCGGACGGCCTCCTTGCCGTCGACGACGAGCCCGAAGTGCCTGGTGCGGTCGGGATCCTGTGAGCGGCCCGCGGCGAGGGCGATGAACTGGTCGCCCATGTCGATGAAGGCCATCCGGGCGCCGGCTCGGCCGCGTAGCTCGAACTCGAAGAACCGCCCGTACCAGTTGAGCGCCTCGTCGACGTCGCCCACCTCGAGCGCGACGTGATTGATCCCTACCAGCCGCGCCATCACGACGGCCTCAGGCGCTCGTAGTTCAGACGCAGCAGCGCGATCACGTCGCGGACGTCCGCGTCGTCGTGGATCGGGCGCGCCGCCGGTCCCTGGCGCCCCGGGAACACCGGGTGATGAACGATCCGCCCCGTCCGGTAGAGCTCCTCCCAGACCGGCTTGGGGAACGCGAAGTGGGCTGCGTGGTCGCCGTGGAGATGACCGAGTTCCCGCTGTCCGATCCTGAACGCGAACTCGCCGCGCCGACCCGGGCCCGCCTCGACCCCCGGCCACGACAGGGCCTCCTCGGTGATCTGCTGGCTTGGTGTCTTGAGCATGTGTTGATGGTGCCCGGCGCGGAGCCCGGTTTCCAGGGGCAATTGGTCCTAAGACCCGGTCTGCGCGGCGTACGCCGGGGTGGGAGGGATCGCAGCGCCGCTGCGGACGGCGTCGACGACGGCCTGCGCGTCGGCCGCCCGGTACTCCTCTCCGTACACGGCGCCCGGTCGCCGCGGCGCCTCCATGACCGTGCACGTCGCCGTGCCGCCGAGGTCGACGGGCACGTAGCCCATCTCCTCGATCAGCCTGGCGGCCGTCTGCTTCGCCTCGGCATCGTCGCCGCAGACCCACTGCACGACCCGCTCGGCGCCGGCGCGGTCCGCAGCCTGCTCCTGAAACCCCGCGGTCAGCGTGTTGAACGACTTGACGTAGCGCGCTCCGGGCATCCGCTGCGCGTTGAACGCGGCGGCGGTCTGGCCCTGTGCCGGCATCGGGCCCGCTCCGAACTGGTTGGTCGTGTCGATCACGATCTTGCCGCTCAGATCTCCGGCCTGGGCCAGAGCCTCGGGGATCGCGCCCCACGGGACCGACAGGATCACGACATCCGCGAACGCGACCGCCTCCGCGACCGTTCCGGTCGAAGCCTGCTCGCCGAGCTCATCGGCGAGCTGCTCGAGCCCGGCCACGTCACGGGCGAACGAGAGCTTCACCTCGTGTCCGGCCTTCACCGCCTGCCGGGCGCAGTTGCCCCCGATGTGCCCAGCGCCGATCACGCCGATCCTCATTACCTAGACCCCTAACGCTTCGACCACCCTCGGCCTGGCGGGCCGGCGGGACGGTCGCGTCAACTTGCGCGGCCGCGTTGTCAGCCTAACGCGGCCGCGGTGGCGCTCGGAGATCTCGTGGATGTAGCCGGCGACGACGCCGTCCGAGATCAGCTGCGGGCTCGGACGACGGCCAGATGCGGTAGGAGTGGAGAGGGTGTGGTTTCTCATGCTGCTTCTTCCATTTCGACGGTGGTGGGGAAGGGGGTCGGCTCGTCGGAGGCCGCGGCGACCGCCACCCCGAGCTGCGTGCGGCGGGGTCGAAGGAGCGCATACGCCAGGGCGATCCCGACGGTGATCGCGCCCGCGGCGACGAGGAACGCCACGCGGTAGCCGCTGATCAGTGAGGTGGTCAGGTCGTGGTGGGAGGCCAGCAGGCCCTTGGTGTGGTTGGCGGCGAGGGTGCTCAGCACGGCCAGGCCGAGCGCGCCGCTGATCTGCTGTGAGACGTTGGTGATGCCCGAGCCCAGTCCGGCGTCGGCGGCGGGCACGTCGGCCATGGCGATCGTCAGAAGAGGCATGAACGCGTTGCCGATACCGAGGCCGATCGCGAAGCACGCGAAGAAGATCGTCGGGAAGAACGCTGTGTGTGGGCCGACGGTGCTGAACAGGACAAGCCCGATCACCGCAACGGCCATGCCGGCGATCAGCACTGACAGCGCCCCGAAGCGCGTCACGAGGCGCCCGGTGATGCCGCGCGAGAGGACAGCGATCGTCAGGGTCCAGGGCAGGAAGGCGGCGCCGGTCTGGATCGGCCCGTAGTGCCGGACGTGCTCCAGGTACAGGGTTCCGAGGAAGAAGGTCGAGTACATGCCGGTCACAAGGAAGCCCCGGACGAGGCTTGCGTTGACGAGCCCGGGCAGGCCGAGGATGCGAAGAGGCATGATCGGGTTCTCGATCCGAGCCTCCAGCGCGAGGAACGCTGCCATCAGCACCGCGGCCAGGCCGCCGAATCCGAGCACCTCGGAGGACAGCCAGCCGTGAGCCGTGGCCTGGACGATCGCGTAGATGGCGCTCATCAATGACCCGGTCACGAGCAGCGAGCCGGCCCAGTCGACGCCGTGCTCGAGACCGCGGCCGCTGTCGCCCCGGATCAGCAGCCGGCCAAGCGCGAACGTGGCAACGCCGATCGGGAGGTTGACGAAGAAGACCCAGTGCCAGCTGAGGGCCTGGGTCAGGAGCCCACCGGCCAGGAGGCCCAGGGAGCCCCCGGCCACCGAGACGAACACGTATGCGCTCATTGCCCGCGCGCGCTCGGCGGCTTCGGTGAACTCGGTGACGATGATCGCGAGGATCACGGAGGCCTGGGCCGCCGCGCCGACGCCCTGCAGGAACCGCGCCGCGATCAGCGCGCCCTGGCTCGGCGCGACGCCGCAGAGCAGCGAGGCGACGGTGAAGATCGTGAGGCCGGAGAGGAACACGCGCTTGCGACCGGCGAGGTCGCCGAGCCGGCCGGCCAGGAGCAGCAGGCTCCCGAAGGTGATGAGGAAGGCATTGACGACCCAGGTCAGGTTGGCCTGGCTGAAGTGGAGGTCCCGCTGGATCGAGGGCAGCGCGACGTTCACGATCGTCACGTCGAGGACGATCATGAGCTGCGCGAGGCAGACGACGATCAGCGTCGGCCAGCGGCGGCTGGCCGAGGGGGTGGGAGTGGGGGACGAGAGGGTGATGAGGCTCATTGGGGTCCCAACTTGTCGTTTGGTTGATCCGGAGCTAAAATGGAGGCCACCTCCAGAAATATTCGGAGGCACCCTCCGGAACTATACGGAGGCAGCCTCCGGTTGTCAAACCGAAATCAGACATGGCGATCGAAATCTCCCCCCAGACCCAGCTCCAGCGACCGAAGCGCGCCGATGCCCTGCGTAACTACGAGAAGGTCCTGGCGGCCGCGCGCGAGGCCTTCGCCGAGGGCGGCGAGTCCACGGCGCTGGAGGAGATCGCGCGGCGGGCCGGCGTCGGCATCGGGACGCTCTATCGCCACTTCCCGAGCCGGCAGGCGCTGCTCGAGGCTCTCTACGTCAACGAGGTCGAGGAGCTCTGTCGCTCCGCGGCGGAGCTGGATGGCGCCGATCCGTGGGAGGCGCTCGAGAGCTGGTTCGACCGCCTGACGTCCTATCTGGCGACGAAGAAGGCGCTGGCGAGCGAGCTGCTGAACTACCTCGAGATGGACGCGCCGCTGTTCCAGACCTGCCGGACCTCGCTGTTCGCGGCCGGCGAGCCAATGCTCAAGCGCGCCCAGGATGCCGGCGTCGTGCGTCCTGATGTCGAGTTCGCGGACGTCATGCAGATGGTGATCGGGATCGGCAAGATCCCGTCCGCGGATCCCGCCCAGATCGAGCACATCCGCCGCATCGCGCTCGACGGGCTCCGTTACCGCCCGCAGGCCTAGCCGGGCCGCCCCCGCCGCGGCGTCTCGCCCCGGCACCGCTAGCATCTGATATTTTAGATTTCAGATGCTAGCTCCGGTCGAAGCACCGCTACTTCGCGACGAGGCCTACGCGCGGCTGCGCGGCGCGATCCTCAGCGGAGAGCTCGCCCCCGGCGACCCGCTCACGATCGACGAGCTGGCCGCTCAGCTCGCGCTTTCGCGAACGCCGGTGCGGGAGGCGCTGGCGCGGCTGCGCGACGAGGGCCTGATCGAGACCCGCCCGCGCTCGGGCACCCGTGTCTCGCCGCTTCGGCTCGATGAGGCGCGGCAGGCCCTGGCCGTGATCACCGCGATGCACGAGCTTGCGGTGCGAGGCGCCGTCTCCCGCCTCGAGGCCGAGCACCTGGTCGGGCTGACCGACGCGGCGCATCGCTTCGAGACGGCGGTCAAGGCCGGGGACCACGAGCGGGCGATCGCCGCCGATGACGACTTCCACGGCGTCTTCGTCGCCGTGGCCGGGAACGGGCCGCTGCGCGAGACGGTCACGCGCTTCATGCCGCTACTGCGCCGAGCCGAGGCACTGCGGTTTGGGACGCTTCCAGGCCGGAGATCGATCGCCTCGCACCGCTGGATTCTCGCGGCCGCGCGCCGGGGCGATGTCGAGGCCGCGGTCGAGGCCACGCGGCTGAACTGGGCCTCGCTGGCCGAGCAGATCGATCAATCGCTGGAGAGTGAGCAACGATGAGCATCGAGGACTTCCCACGCGCCGAGCTGCTGTTCGGCCCCTCTCCCGTCCACCGGCTGGAGCGCCTGACCGAGCATCTCGGCGGCGAGGTCGAGATCTGGGCAAAGCGCGAGGACTGCAACTCCGGCCTCGCCTACGGCGGAAATAAGGTCCGCAAGCTGGAGTACCTG
>Ga0070735_10005199_pt1 | contig 10846 bp, 10 predicted proteins | sample Coa_R1_FD_66443 | JGI IMG/M metagenome (GOLD analysis project Ga0070735, IMG submission 66443) | Surface soil microbial communities from Centralia Pennsylvania, which are recovering from an underground coalmine fire - Coalmine... | ecosystem: Environmental > Terrestrial > Soil > Unclassified ... | reverse complement strand
ATATCCGGAGAAACGCGGGAGGAATGCCGACAAGGTCTGGGAGAAACTGCAATCCCGGGCAAAGTCAGCCGTCGATGACCAGGGCAGGCCGGTTCTTCAACTGCAGGTTGGAGACAGCCTTGTTCAAGTCGGAGTGTCCGCTGACAATGTCTTGAACGGCAACGTTCCTCCGCTGTTGGTACGCCAGCTTCTTGAAGCTCGCCTGCAGTCGGAGTTGCGCAGCCGATCGGCGCAGGCCCTAACCGACGCGGATGTCGCCCGCGACTGGAAGCTCCTCCAGAAAACCCTGGTGGAGAGCGACACAACGGATACGCCGCGCCCCGCACCCCGCTCCGAAAATTCCCGGGAAAACCGGCCCTGATTTCGTCATCAGCCGAACTCTTTTGTCATTCCGAGCGAAGCGAGGAATCTGCTGTCCCGTCGTTGCGTGGAGGATCCGTGGAGGCCCCGTTGTGGAAGCAGGACGCCGGTCAACCCAGAACTTGAAAGCCCGCCGATCTGCGGGACTTACTGTTGTTCCTGCGGTGGCCGCGGCGGCATCACCGTGCCCGGCATGCCCGGTTGCACCATCGGTTGCTGCTGCTGTTGGAGTTGCATTTGGCGTTGCTGCATCTCCTGGAGCATTTCCTGCGGCGTCTTTACACCCGGCTGTTCGGGAGTGGCCGGTTGTTCGGCCTCTGCTGCCGCCTGGTCCGCGGCGTCGTCCGTGTTGTCGTCCGTCGCTTCCGCTTCATTCGCGTCGGCCGTCGCATTTGGCTGAGCCATGTTAGGAGGCACGTTCCCAGGCTGCTGTTCCGCCAGCGACGAACCGTTGGCGGAACTCAGGTCCGGCCCTGTCTTGGGCACCAGCACCACCCGCGTCAATAATGCGTCGTTCGCCGGCGACCCCAGCAGCACATAATTAAACCGCGATCCATTCAGCAACTCGGCGACGACTGCCCGCGCTGGCCCCGGTCCTAGATGGGTCACCACTCGATCCGGTGCCGCGGGAATCTCGATCTCTGCCCCAGTCTGTTTGCGCACTGCCCGCAAAATATCGCCCAGCGTTGAGTTGGGCGCCACGATGGTCAACTGCTCGTTCTGATACGTCACCTGCGGCGGCACCGGCGCGATCGAATCCAGCGGGATCGGCTGTACTGGCCCAGTGGGCCCGGATGGCAAGGGAGGCAGAGGCACAGGTGCAGGCTTTTTCGTCTTGTGGTGGCTTTGACTCTGAGACGATGCGGCAGCAGCGCAAACAATCCCCGGGCACAGAACGGCGGCGCACAGGACGACGACACCGGCAGCCGCTTTGAATTTCAATCCTGTGCTCATAGTCAACTCCTCCATCTGACCCGCAAAACGCCAGAACGCCTTGACCAGAATTCTAGCACTCGGTCCCGGCTTGAAAAACTGTCGGTACAGCGTCCCAAAAGGGAACGTCTTAACATTACTCTCTTGCACATACGGGCGCCATGGCACGAACCGGGGAAGCTCCAAGTCGATTGCAGTCAATGACTTCCGCCCAGTGAAAATCTTATCCGGGTCCCCTGAAGCAAGCGTAAACTGACCCAGTCCTTTCCACCTCTGTGAAAGTAAAGGCGAACTCAGCCATGAACCTGACTTCCCCCAGGCTCGACCGCGCCCTCGGGATTCTACTGTCGGCACTCGCCTTTTCGTCGTTGATCACCCACGCGCAGAGTTGTAAGACCTCGAGTGAACTCGACGACGCCCCCCGCGCCGCCATCACGACCGCTGGCCAGCGCTATTTCGGCCTGGCCGCCAAAGCCGATGTCGCTTCTTTACGCCAGAACGCCACCTCCAGCCTCGCCTCTGATTTTTCCGGTATCGAGACCACCGTTAAAGACCATCAGCCGGACCTCGTCGGCGTCCAGGCGACCGTGAAATCCGTCTTTCTGCTCGAAGCCGAGGGCGCCGCGCCAATTCCCCGGGCCGAGTTCTATTGCGGAGTCTTCGGCAAGAACGGCCAGACCTCCGACAGCGCCATCTTCGCGCTCGACAACCTGGCTCCGGGCAAATATGCCGTCGTACTACTCGATGTCCCTTCGCCCAAGGGACGAATTATGTTTTCTGAAATTCTCCAGCAGGCGGGAACCGACTGGAAATTAGGCGGCCTCTACATTAAGGCGGCGCAGGTCGCCGGCCACGACAGCGACTGGTTTGTGGCTCGCGCCCGCGAGTACAAAACCAAAGGCCAACTGCATAACGCGTGGTTCTATTATCTGGAGGCGAGCAACCTTATCTCGCCGGTGCCCTTTATGGCGACGGCCGCCACTGACAAGCTTTCTGACGAATTACAAAATCGTCGCCCCGCGGACCTTCCCGCCGACGGAAAAACCGCGGACCTCGCCGGCGGACTTGCCACCTACAAACTAACCACGATCTTTCCCGCGGGCGTGGCCAATGACCTTGATCTGATCGTGAAGTATCAGGCCGCCGATATTTCCAACACCAACCTTGCCTATCAGAACAACGTTGCAGTAATCAAAGCGCTGATCGCGAAGTATCCGGAAGTGCGAGACGCCTTCGCCGGCGTGGTCGCGCGCGCCGTCGAACCCAGCGGCCGCGATTACGGCACGCTGGTGGCGATGAAGGACGTGAAGTAGAAAACTCTCCAGCCGCGGAGCGGCGAAAGAATGCAGCCCACAGCGCAAGCTGTGGGTGACACGATGGGAGCGAGCAAGCCCCGGAGGGGCGAAAGAGCAAAAAGCCGAAACTAGACCCGAGCCTCCTCCAGCGAACACTCTTTCGGATCTTTATCGTCCCGTAATCCTAAAAACACCGGTGCGCGCAGCTTCGGTCCGTTCCCTTCGCTGGTCCCGTCCGTCCACTCCGCGAACTCGATCTCCGCCACCAACTCCGGCTTCACCCAACTCACCTGGCGCAGAGCCTCAACTTCTCCGAAGAACGGATTCTTCTTCGTCTCCAGCTTCTTCAACACTTTCCAAATTTCGTCCAGCGAGTTCTGATCAAACCCGCTGCCCGCCTGGCCCACATGTATCAGACGCCCTTCTTTATCGTAGAGTCCCAGCACCAGCGATCCGAAGTGAGCGCGGCTGCCTTCCGGCTCCGTATATCCCCCAATCACACACTCGATGCGATGCCGGATCTTGATCTTCAGCCACTCGCGGCTGCGGCGTTCCTCATAGAAACTCGCGCGCTTCTTGGCGACGATCCCTTCCAGTCCCTTCTGCCGCGCCATCTCAAACAGCGCCTTGCCGTGCTCGGCATAGTGATCGGAAAAGCGCACCACATCGCCCGCTACCACCAGCGACGCTAGCTTCCGCTTGCGCTCCTCCAGAGGCACGCGCCGCCAGTCGTAGCCATCGAGATACAGCAAATCGAAGGCGTAATACAGCACCGGCACATCTGCATTCGCCGTCGCACCCTTCCCGCCCGGACGAAATCCTGTGCGCTGCTGCATCAAACTGAATGACGCCTTCCCCTCCTGATCGAGCGCCACCACTTCGCCATCCAGAATCGCAGTCTTCGCCTGGATAAACCGCGCCATATCCTTCAACTCCGGATAACGCGGCGTCAGGTCATTCTGATTCCGCGACACAAGCCGCGCTTTGCCGCCTTCGATAAATGCGATCGCGCGATAACCATCCCACTTGATCTCAAACAGCCACTCCGACCCGTCAAACGCCTTCTCCACCGACTCCGCCAGCATGGGATGAATCTTCACCGGCATGACCCGCTTCACCGGTCCGCTCGAAGACTCCGCCGCCGAAGAAACAGCCTTAACCACAGAGGCCACAGGGGACACAGAGGTTTTCCTCTTCGCCTTTCCTCTTTGCTCCCCCGTGCCCTCTGTGGCTAACTCTTGCTTCTTCTTCTCGACCCGAGCCACAGCATCTGCCAGCCACGCGGCCTTTAGCCTTCCGCGCCCCGCGGGCCGACTCTTCCACTCCGCCGATCCCGCGTCCCCCGCAACCTGTTCCAGGGTCCGCCCGCTGAGCACCGACGTATCGATTGACTCAATGTCATATCCCTCCACCACGCGGTCGTCGTGCTTCTTGATCATCAGCCACTCGTTGCCTTTGCTCCCCGGACGCCTCCCCTTCATCTTGACCAGCGCGAAGTCACCCTGCAGTCGTTTCCCATTCAAACGAAATTTCAAATCTCCTTTGGCGAGCATCGCCGCCGCTTCCGCCTCTGTTCCCGGCACATACTTTCCCTGCACCGCCACCGGAGAGAGCGGCTGCCACGTGCCCACGTCCCATACGATCACGGTCCCGGCGCCGTAGTTATTCTCCGGAATGTTCCCCTCAAAATCGAAATACGACACCGGATGATCCTCCACCTGCATCGCCAGCCGTTTGTCCGCCGGATCGAGCGATGGCCCCTTCGGCACCGCCCACGACTTCAACACGCCTTCCATCTCCAGCCGAAAATCGTAGTGCAGCCGGGTCGCATCGTGCATCTGCACGACAAAACGATTTCCCGCCTTCGTCGCCACTTGTGGTGGAGGCTCCGGCGTCTCCTCAAACCGCCGTTTCCGTTTATATTCTTCCAGCGCCATGCGGAAGCTATTTTAAACATGAGGAATGGGAAGAGGGATGCGTAAAGGGAATTTGCATTCAGGAGCTGTTCCTGTAGGGCTGCTACGTGGGTTCTTGGGAGGCAGTCATCCTGGCGTCAATGAGTCCTATGGCGATTTTGCGATAGCTACCGTCTATCGCCGGGAGACCACTGCGTGAACTGTCTGTCTGAAATAGCAGTGCGCAACTGGTCCAACGTACTCACACGAAAGACCTTTAGAGTGGCACCCCATGATGTGCGTCCTCGAAAGTCAAAGGCCGTCACACACTCTTGGCCGACAAAACCGCCCCATTCATAGAACACAATCGCTGAATCGTCGCTCAGAGCTGCGAACCGAAGTTGCTTATTCGGAACTCCGGGAATGATGCCATCCGTGCTCATTTCCTCGCCCGGATTGACCATGTCGAACTTCACCCCGACGAAGTTGCACTTTTCGATGTTGCAAAAGGAACCCTTCACTGATTCCGGTAGCTTACGCACGTCCGTCACGATGACGAAGTTCTCGCGCATCAGCTTGTCAAGCTGCGCCAAACTCATCGTCGCACCGTCCTTTTGGAGAGGAACTTCATGCGCGAGAGGCGGGTTGTCCAAGCGTGATGCCTTTGTGCAGCTAGAAAGGAACAGGCTGACTGCTGCACAAAGCATCATGGCTATAGCTCTGGTCTCCTGGCGGCGATTATTCAATATGTCTTGCATCATCCTGACACCAATTTATGATAAATGACGCTAGGCGATTACACTCGTTAACCGTTCCGGTGGCCTCTCCTGTCTGAATTCGCTATAGAATCTGTGCTCCGCACTTGCGCGAAATATGAAACGCGAATTCCCCGAAGTCCCGTTGGTCGGCGTCGGCGCGGTAATCATAGAAGACACCCGCGTTCTCTTGGTCAAACGCGCCCACCCGCCGCTGCAAGCGCAATGGTCCATTCCCGGCGGCGTCCTCGAAGTCGGCGAACTGGTGCGCGAAGCCGCCATCCGCGAAGCCCGCGAAGAAACCGGACTCATCGTCGAACCCGCGGACCTGCTCGGCGTCTACGACCGCGTCCTGCGCAACACCGATCGGCGTGTGCAATATCACTATGTCCTGATTGATTTCCTCTGCCACCGCATTGGCGGCGAACTCCGCGCTGCCAGTGACGCCGCCGAAGTCCGCTGGTTCACCCGCGAAGAACTGCCCGCGCTGAACCTCGCCGAAGACACGCAGGATGTGATTCACAAAGGATTTGCGAAGCTAAGCCGGTGAGTCGTCTTCTTCGGGAAGGGCGCCGGCGGAGACATTTTCTTCGAGAACTCGATTGGCTTCCTCGACCATGTCCGCGTCCACGCGCAATTTCACCCCACCGAGTGCGTTGGCGTTAAACCAGTCGAGCCGGACCATGTTGTCGTCGAACAAAAATGCGTCGATTCCGGCCGCTGCCAGGAGTCCCTTCGCGAGTTCAGCTTCCAGCAGGTTCCAGTAGGTCCGGATCGGGACCAGGTCGCGAAATTCCTCCGCCTTGGAATCCTGAGGTTCGTCCAAATGTCCGACGTATAGGCCTCGCCTTGCCAGCTCCGCTCGCAGCGCCTCGCGCGCTGCATCGGTCAAGTCGGACATTTTCCCGGCCAACTGCTCCAACTCCCCATCCGACTGAGAAGAGTAAACTTCGGCCAGACGCTGGCGCTCCTGTGCTGGGTCAATCCTAGCCATGGCAGGGAATCATACTCCTGAAGTTCGCTCCGGGGTTATCCGCGACAATCCGCGCAAATCCGCGGCCAGATTTCGTTCGCAAGAATTTTGTTCGCAAACCAAGAATTTTTGTTTGGTAAAATAGAACGGCCCGCAAGCTCAATTTGAGCCTGCGGGCCGCCCGGTGGACTGTTTGGGATTGACCAAGAGGTGGTCACTCTAACGTGGCCTCTACGGCAACTCCGGGTTCGTCGCATCGACGATTCCTGACCGACCTGCGTCAGGCGGAATTGAATCCTTACCTCACCGGTAGTGTGCGGGCTGTAGCTCCGGGCGCGCGTTTCTTGTCTGCGCCTGAAGCCCCGCTTAGAGCAACCGCTCTAAGTCTCAGCCACCTCACCTGGTCTTTGAGTACCCCAACTACTGCCTTCAGAACTTGTCATCCGACCACCTCCTTTCCGGTGTAATTCGCACATTAGTACGAAACTGGCCTGTGCGTCAACCGGCACGAAAGTGGGTATCGCAGAAAGCAACAATCAATCGTGTAGGCCGCGCTAACGATTGGCGAGAGTGGCAATTTCGCCCAGTCCCAGCAGGTTGGCGTCTGCCGTGACCAGCGTGAGATCGAGTACCTTGGCGGTAGCGGCGAGAAATCGGTCGGCTGGATCGCGCTGCGGAAGACGCAGTCGGCGGGAGGCTGCGGCAATTTCATGGGTGAAGGGAGCTTCGCGAAATGGCGCTGTCGAGTCGATTATCCAGCTCTCTAGATCTCCGTCGAGGTGGATGCGTCCCTTTTCATGCAGCATTAACGCCTCCCACGTGCTTACCGGCGACAGCCACAATTCATTTTGCGGGATTCGTAGTTCGTGCCGAGTTCTGACGCCAAGACGGTCAGGCTCCCGCAGGCTCCACAGCCAGATATGCGTATCGAGCAGGAGCCTCAATCGCGCAAGACCTCCCAGTCATCTGGGTCGCTGGCCGGGGAGATGATGTCACCCAGAATTTCCATGCGCCCTTTCATTGAACCGATCCAATCCCGGTTATTGGTCGGCGCAGGAGGAGAGACCTCCGCGATGGGACGCCCCCGACGAGTCACCCGGATCGGCTGCTTGGTTTTCTGCACCTCATCGAGGATTGCCAAACACTTCGCTTTGAACTCGGAGATACCTATCTCTTTCATGACCCATATATTAGACCATAGTCTATTCAAGTGGTCAATTGACTACGGCAGCCCGAACGCATACACCGCGCTCCCCGCCGCAATCGCTACATACTCCTTCCCGTCGACCGCAAACGCCATGGGCGCAGCGTAGATCGCGCCACCCATCTGAAAATGCCACAGCGCCTTGCCCGTCGCCGCATCGAAAGCGATGAAATTTCCCTCCGCGTCGCCGCTGAACACCAGCCCACCCGCGGTCGACAGCACGCCTGACCAAGTGGGCGACGTATGCTCAAACGTCCACTTGATCTCTCCCGTCGCCGGATCGATCGCCTTCAGAAATCCGCGATACGGCTCGGCCTCTTCCGACGGAAAATATGCGCTCCCGTAATACGCGTGCCCCGCTTCATAAGGCTGCGGCGCCGTGCTGAAAGTGTCGCACTGATCGCGCGCCGTTACGTAAAATAGCGCCGTCTGCGGGTCGTAGGTCGGAGCCATGAAGTTCGTCGTCCCAGCCGCCCCGGGACATACGGTGCGACCCTCCAGTGTCGGCGATGCTTCCTTCCTCCCCAGCGGCCGCCCTTCCGCGTCCTTCGTATCGCTCCATGTAATTTTGCCGTAAGCATTCGCCGAGATCAGCTTGCCCGATGTGCGATCGAGCGCATAGAAGAATCCATTGCGGTCGGCCTGCGCGATCAGGTGCTTGCCGCCGACGTCAATCATCACCGGAACCTGCGTCGCATCCCAATCATGCTCATCGTGCTTAGTGAACTGGAAATACCAGTTCATCTTGCCGGTGTCGGCATTCAGCGCCAGCAGGGAATTGCTGTACAGGTTGTCGCCCGCACGTCCCTCGCCGCGATTCGACGGCGCAGGATTTCCCGTTGGCCAGAAAATCTGATTCGTCGCTGCGTCGTACGTACCCGTATTCCACGCGGGCGCGCCGCCCACTTTCCACGAATCGCCCTCCCACGTGTCATGCCCGGGCTCGCCCGGACCCGGCACCGTATAGAACCGCCACTTGCGCTCGCCGGTATCGGCGTCGTACGCGTCAATGAACCCCCGCACGCCGTACTCTCCACCGGAAATGCCGATCACAATCAAGTTTTTTACTGCCAGCGGCGCCACCGTGAAGCTGTGCCCCGTGCGATAGTCTGCCGCGGCCACGTCCCACAGCACGGCCCCAGTCTTCGCATCGAGCGCGACCACGTGCGCGTCCAGCGTGCCCAGAAAAACCTTGTTCCCCAGAATCGCCACCCCTCGATTCACCCGCCCGCAACACGGACGGATGTCCCCCGGCAATTGCCGCTGATACATCCAGATCGGCCGCCCGGTCCGCGCGTCCAGAGCAAACGCCCGATTGTCCTGCGCGGTCGCATACATGATCCCGTCGACCACCAGAGGAGTTGTCTCCAGTTTTCCAGTTGCGGTAGTCTGATACACCCACTTCGCCACCATCGTGCGCGCATTCGTGAGGTTGATCTGGTCGAGCGCGCTGAACCGCTTCCCGGTATAGTCGCCGGAATAAGTCATCCAGTTCTGCGGTTCTTTCGCAGAATTCACCAGCCGTTCAAACGTCACCTGTGCTGTCGTCCAACTCGCGAAAATACTTATTAAGAAAATCGTCGCCACGAGACGTGCTGGACCTCTGACAATACCGTGGAAGAGCGGCCCGTTAAGGGTCGCGTTACGAATCCGCCAGAAGAAGGCCTTTAGGCCCTGGGGTCCGCCGGGGCTAAAGCCAGCGCATGGGGAGCCATGACGCGGCGCTGAAGCGCCGCTCTTCCCCGCTCGTACTTGCTTCTCAGAAGACTCGATCCTCATCCGCCCTGTCATTTCGCCCCCACGCTGATCAAATACGCCACGATGTCCGCCAGTTCCTTGTCACTCAAGATATCGGCTCCGTACACCGGCATGGCCGACTGCCGGGACTTCTGAAACGACCGCAGCTTGTCTTTCTCCAGCAGATGAATCTGCTCGCTCGCGTCCATGATCTGCACGCTGAAGCTGTCTTCATTGAGCGTCACGCCTTTGATCTGCTTCCCGTCCGCCGTCACCACCGTGACGCTCTCATATTCCTGCGGAAATTCCTTCGTCGCCTCGGTCAATCCCCAGGCCAGCCGCCGGCTGGGATTGCGCACCGAATCAATAATCGCCTCTCTCGTGCGCGATCCGCCCACTCCCGTCAACTCCGGCCCCAGCCTTCCACCCTTGCCCTCGACTATGTGACACAGAGAGCAGTTGGCATCGCCATAAAACAGATCCCTGCCATGGCTGGAATTGCCCACCGCCTGCGTCGGAGCCTTCACCTCCTGGCTGCGAATGTAGGTGATGATCTGCCAGATCTCCTCGTCGGTCATCCCGACGCCCTGCCCGTTGGTCCCGTTGGCCGGCATCGCAGTTCCTGGAATGCCGTTGCTGATGACCTGAAACATCTCCGCGTCGGAGTGCGTGTGCTTTTTCACCGCCCGCGTAAGGTCGGGCCCGCGCCCGCCGCCATGTGCGCCTAACCCGTGACACAGTGCGCAGTTGATGCGGAACTCATACTCCCCCGCCTTCGCCGCCTTGGCGTCGCCCGCCAGGGGATTCTGGCCGATCGCCGGTTGCCCCGCTCCCATCAACACCAATCCGACGATTCCCGCGCACCATCGTCTGAACATGAATTCACCTTCCCGGAATTTGCCGCATTCTACGCCACCGAATCGCGATTGCAGCTTTGGAAATCTCGGCAGATTTGCAGCTTTGAAACCAGGCCCCCACCTGTACATGTCCAGCGGGCATCTGCCGCCTGCACCTTTGGCTCTCTACACTGAAATCCTGCCCTCAAGATGCCGATACTACTAAGGGGAGGGAGGATTTCCGCTAGGCGTCCAAGTGATTGATTCGTCAGCCTTTCCAGCGAAAGGCGTCGGCCTGGGGAAGGCCCACATGAGCCAGCACGCGATAAGCAAATTCGCGCGCCATCTCATCTAAAGAAGCAGGACCGTAATAGTACGCCGGGATCAGTGGAAAGACGGTGGCTCCGGCGTCGGTGGCACGGTACATGTTGCGGATGTGGATTTTATTGAGCGGCGTCTCGCGCACGCACAGCACCAGCGGACGCTTCTCTTTGATCGAAACGTCCGCCGCGCGCTCTATCAGTTGCGAGGCAACGCCGTTCGCGATACGGGCCAGAGTGCCCACGCTGCAGGGAATGACGATCATGGCGTCGGCGGGATAGGAACCGCTGGCCACGTTCGCCCCGATGTCGGTGTTCGATTGCTCTTTGATTTTGAGCGCAGCACGACTGCCGGAGTGGCCAAGAATCCGGCCGACCAGGTTGGACCGGCCTTTGATGTCCAACTCCTCGGCCATAACCCGCAGCGCGCTGTCGGAAGCGATGAAGTTGACCGTCTCGACACGAGCATCGCGTTCGACGGCCAGCAGAAGATGCCGCAGAAAAATGGCCCCGCTGGCCCCGGTGGTCGCGACGGTTA
>Ga0070735_10005198_pt1 | contig 10848 bp, 7 predicted proteins | sample Coa_R1_FD_66443 | JGI IMG/M metagenome (GOLD analysis project Ga0070735, IMG submission 66443) | Surface soil microbial communities from Centralia Pennsylvania, which are recovering from an underground coalmine fire - Coalmine... | ecosystem: Environmental > Terrestrial > Soil > Unclassified ... | reverse complement strand
AGAAACAAACTTTCATTAGTACGGCAAGCGTTCAGCCTGGAGCATTAGGTAAATCAGGAGACAAAAAAAATGAGCGGAGTACGGCTTCTCGTGGGCACACGCAAGGGGGCGTTCATCCTCACGGCGGACGGCAAGCGCGAAAAATGGGACATCAGCGGCCCGTTCTTTGGCGGCTGGGAAATTTACCATATGAAGGGGTCGCCCGTGGACCCCAACCGCCTGTACGCCTCGCAGACCAGCGGCTGGTTCGGGCAGGTGATCCAGCGCTCCAACGACGGCGGCAAAACGTGGGACCCGGTCGACAATACGTTTCAATATGACGGCGTCCCGGGGACCCACATGTGGTACGACGGCACGCCGCATCCCTGGGAGTTCAAGCGCGTCTGGCACCTCGAACCCTCGCTCACCGATCCGGACACCGTCTACGCCGGCGTGGAAGACGCCGCTTTGTTCCGCACGAGCGACGGCGGTAAATCGTGGCACGAGCTTCCGGGGCTGCGCGGCCACGGCTCGGGGGCCAAATGGCAGCCCGGCGCCGGTGGAATGGGCCTGCACACGATCTTGCTCGACCGCAGCCATCCCGACCGCATGTTCATCGCCATCTCGGCGGCCGGCGTGTTCCGCACCGACGATGCCGGCAAGACGTGGCGGCCGGTCAACCGGGGGCTCAAGTCGCAATACTTGCCCGATCCGAATGTCGAAGTCGGCTTTTGCGTTCATCGCATCGCCATGCATCCCTCTCGTCCCAACGTGCTGTTCATGCAGTTGCACTGGGACGTGATGCGCAGCGACGACGCCGCCGAGACGTGGCACGAGGTGAGCGGCAATTTGCCGACTGATTTCGGATTCCCGATCGATGTGCACGCGCACGACCCCGACACCGTTTACGTCGTTCCCATCAAGAGCGATTCCGAGCACTATCCGCCCGACGCCAAGCTGCGCGTGTACCGCAGTCGCACCGGCGGAAACGAATGGGAGCCGCTCACGAACGGCTTGCCGCAGCGCGATTGTTACGTCAACGTGCTGCGCGACGCGATGTCGGTCGATTCGCTCGATCAATGCGGGATTTACTTCGGCACGACGGGGGGCCAGGTGTACGGCTCGGCCGACGGCGGCGACAACTGGGCCGCGATCGTCCGCGACCTTCCGGCCGTCGTCTCGGTCGAGGCGCAGACGCTGAAATGATTCGAGTCATTCTACCGCACCATCTGCAAAGACTGGCGAAAGTCGGCAGCGAGGTGCAGCTTGACGTGGAAGGAGAGACCACGCAGCGCTCGGTGCTCGATGCGCTGGAGGCCCGTTACCCGATGTTGCGCGGGACAATCCGCGACCAGGCGACGCAGCGCCGCCGGCCCTTTGTGCGGTTCTTCGCCTGCCAGGAAGACCTGTCGTTCGAGCTCCCCGACTCCCCGCTCCCCGCCGCCGTCGCCTCCGGCACCGAGCCGCTGTTCGTCGTGGGAGCGATTGCCGGGGGATAGCGTCAGCGAATGCGGCGAGCTTGCGAGCTTCACTGACCAGGCCGCCCCTTGACTGCCCGGATTGCTTGCAGTATTCTTCGGTGTACATCTGCACCGTACATGTCACGAGCTGCGCCGATACAGGAAAATTCCTTGCGACAGCAACGTTTATTTGAGGATGAGCCAGGCGTCGCGGTTGCGCGAAGCGGTTCGTTCGTCGACAACATGCGTCTTCCGATTCACCGCTGGTTTCGATATTCCGCAGGATTCTCCGCCGAGTGGGTTCGCGAACTGATTCTCGCCGAGGCAGGAAATCGCCCGCTTCGCGTTTTAGATCCCTTTGCCGGGTCGGGCACCGTTGTCCTCGAGGCGGAGCGCTGCGGCGCAGAAGGTTTGGGAATCGAATCGCATCCTTTTGTGGCGCGTGTGGCGAACGCCAAACTCGGCTGGCGTTGTGACACTGCCTCGTTTCGCCGTCTGGGCCATGCGATCCTTGCCGCGGCGAGCTATCGAGCGGGGAGTGCGGCCGGATACCCGCCCCTCATCTGCAAATGCTTTCCGACTAAGACTCTCGAGCGCCTGGACGCGCTGCATCGGGCAACCCTGGATCATGCGGAGCACTCTTGTGCTTACGAGCTCTGCTGGCTGTCGCTGGCATCGATTTTGCGCGCCTGTTCACCGGTGGGCACGGCCCAGTGGCAGTACGTGCTTCCAAAAAAATCGAAGGCAAGGGCACGCGAGCCGTTCGGCGCCTACGAAGAGCGAGTCGAAATGATGGCGGCCGATATGCGGGCCCGTCAGCGTCACGAACATGGGCCGGTGGGGCAATTGCTCGCATCCGACGCGAGAACGTGCGAGGGAATTCCTGCGGGATGGGCCGACTTGGTCGTTACGTCGCCCCCGTATGCCAACAATTATGACTACGCCGACGCGACGCGTCTGGAAATGATGTTCTTCGGCGAAATCAAGGGTTGGAGCGATCTGCAATCGGTCATTCGCCAGCATCTCGTGCGGAGTTGCACGCAACACGTCGCGCCGTTCGCCGACCGAACGGATTCGATTCTCAAGTCACGAGAAATCGAGCCGATTCACAAGGACCTCGCGCCGATCTGCGCCGAGCTCGACCGCATCAAGGATCATCGCGGCGGCAAGAAGCAGTACCATGCCATGATCGCGCATTACTTTTACGACTTGGCGCATGTCTGGAAGGCGCTACGGCGCGTGACTCGGCACGGCGGCCGCGTATGCTTCATCATCGGCGATTCGGCCCCCTATGGCGTTTACGTCCCCGTCGACCGGTGGCTGGGCGAGTTGGCAATCGCGGCGGGATTCCAGGGCTACCGCTTCGAAAAACTTCGCGACCGAAATACGAAATGGAAGAATCGAAAGCACCGCGTTCCGCTTCACGAAGGCCGATTGTGGGTCGAAGGCTGACATGACCGACGCAAAGCGCGCCTCTGCAGGACACAAGCTCGGGCAGCTTGTCGGCGATTGGTTTGAAGAGTTTCTGGTGCTGCCGTTGCTGCAACGAGTGGCCGATCACCTCCGCCTGTTTCTCGATCATCGTTTTCGCACGCGAAAATCGCGCGCAGGGGACAAAATCATCTGGCGCGATGTCGAAGGAAATGCAGTCGATTACGATTTCGTGATGGAACTCGGGGCAAACGAAGCGACCGTCGGCATTCCGGTGGCCTTCTTCGAGTGCTTTTGGCGGCGCGGCAATCGTCATTCAAAAGATAAGGCGCGGGACGACACCGGCAAATTGCTCCCCATGCGCGACGTGCACCCCACCGCGCGATTTCTTGGTATCGTTGCCGGTGGCGATTTCACGACACCGGCGCGCGACCTTGTGATCAACCGGCGCATCGATCTTTTCTACATTCCCAAAGCAAAAATCATTTCGGCGTTCGAAAATCATGGCCTGCAGATCGACTATCCCGATCGGCTGCCGGAACCCGACAAGGCGGCGTTGGCGGATACGTTCGACGCGGCGCTGACGCGAGAGGTCAAGCAAAATGCGGCAGCAACGCTGTGCGAGCTAATCGGCGCCGCCAGTCTCGACAGCTTTGTCGATCGAGTTCGCGCGGCACTTGGCGCGCTTCCGCAGGAGATTCGGTTGATCCAGCAGCAACAATCCACGCCTGTCGTTTTCGAAACGATTGCGTCAGCGACAAAGTTCTTGAGATCGCCCGTATTTGATCTGTCGCAGCCGACGACAAACTTCGTCTACGAGATCACGTATACTGATGGGACCGAATTCGAGCGCCCGCTCGACACGATCGAGGAAGTGAGGACGCTCCATTCTCAGATCGAACGACTGGCCGGTCATATGAGTTCGCTGAAACGATGAGCTTCGTCATGCGAATCTCGCTGCAGTTTGCCAGAATCGAGACGTAGACTCAAACCAAAGCTTTGCGTGAAGCTCATCGTTTTATCCAGAGACGAGGCCTGGCCTGCTGGAACTCGGCGATCGCAAGCTCGCTTACATTTGTCTCGCGAACCGAGATGGTGCAGAAATTCGGCAGGTCGCCGAGCTGCCTTAGATCGGCGTCGCTGACTGCCGTGGCGCTGAGATCGAGATGATATAGCCGGCTCATTACGGGAACTTGAGCGAAGATGGCATTGGTGATGGGGGCCGCTCTGAGCCTGATGGCCCCGAGTTTCGCCAGGCCCTCCAGGTGCGCGAGCCCGGCGCCGGTGACGAGTGTGCTGCTCAGATCAAGGGTTTTCAGCTCCGCCAACCTGGCGACATGGATCAAGCCGTCGTCCGAGACGCGCGTCCGTTTCAGAGAGAGGCTTTCCAATATTCGGATCTCGCCAACATCGCGCAATCCGTCATCGGTCACCGGGCACCCGTCGAGAGACAGCGAGTGCAGCTTCGCGAGGTGCGTGAGGCTCGTCAGACCCGTTCCGGAGATCTGCGTATCGTTCAAATTCAGAGACTCCAAGCTTGAAAATCGACCGATCTGCGCCAGGCATGAGTCAGTGACAGGCGCCCCGCTCAGATTCAACGATTTCAATTTCTTCAACTCGACCAGATGCGCAAGTCCGGAGCCAGTGACCCGAGTATGCTTCAAGTGCAAGTTTTCTAAATTCGTAAGCTGGCCGAGATGCGCGACGTCCAAATCCGTCACTGGCGCGCAGTCGAGATTCAGAAGTGTCAGGTTCCTCAATTCAGCCAGGCGCGAAATTCCTGCGCCCGAGATGCACGCGTTCTTCACGCTCAAGGATTCCAAGTTTGAAAGTTGGCTCAAGTGCGCGAGGCCCGCGTCCGTGACCATCGGCCCGTCGAGGTGGAGAATTTTCAGTTCTTTCAATTCGCCCAGGTGGGCAAGGCCCGCATCGGAAACTTGGAGCGTGGCTGGGTCCACGCCGATGAAGACGGCGTTATGCCCGGTCAGACACGTGATTGTCACCGACTGCAATTTCGTCAGCTTTCTCAGATGTTGAAGGCCGTTATCCGTTATGCGGGTGTTGCAAATTGTGAGTGTCGAAAGGCTTTCAAGCTCCTGCATGGTCAGCGCGAGTTGCGCGAACCGGGCGTCATTGATCTCAAGACCAGAGAGCGTAACCTCGTTGACTTCGCTAATGGGACCGACCCGCGTCTTGGCGCCAATCCAACCTGGCCCCAAGCACAGATTTGGGTAGTGGAACGCAACGTAGCCCCCTTGCCGCTGAATCGCCCAGACCTGGCCTCGCTGCCGACAAATGGGGTATCCAATGGCCAGGGCGATGAGCAGCATAGCCGCCAGAAGGCAGCGCACTGCCACAGGGATTCGCTGCGTCAAGCGGCGAAACTTGTGAAGGGCCGCCAATTCGATGAACGGCGTCCAAAGCGCCCAGCGCGGCCGGCGGCGCCGCTTCGCTGAAAAGGCCGGCGGCGCGCATCGGGACCGATACCCAACCGGGCAGATTCCACCCGGTGGAAGAAATAGCTCCAATTTCCTGAAACGGCGCAGATAGAAGAATACCGCCAACAGAATTGAGAGCATCAATCCGATCCCGAGAGCTCCGAACACGGCCAGTTGTGCCTGAAGTTCAAATTCCGTGGTCGTTCGTTCCGTGGCCAAAAGGGCCGGCAGGCGGGCAGCCAATCCGGCCACGACGACGGCGCCAAGCGATAAAATTACGTGCGTGCGATTCACGGCTTGACCGCCCTTGAACTCCAGCCTCGCGCCACAGTGCGGGCACCAGATGCGCATTGATCGGCTGGAGAGAAACAGCGGCCAAAGACCCGTATCCTTGCCGCAACACAGACAGTGCCTGCCATCGGGCATCGAAACGTTTCCCGTGTCCCATATCGCACGCCGACGACCCGGCGCGGCTCGCATGCCGCGGCCGACGGCCAAATGAACGCAAGCACCGATCGCACGGATCACGCCTTATCGAGAAAAGTGGGGCGAGAATCCCGCGACTGGGGTAAGCGCTATCACTGGAAACGCAAAACCCGGTTGGATTTCAACGCACCGCGCGAATTTGTTGATCAAACGCCGGGTCAAACGTGCGGCAGCAATTGGTGAATCAGCATCAGCCCTCCGGAAGTTCCCAGCGTGAGCGCTTGGATCAGAGGGTCCCGGATCAATGGCTGAAAGGCGCCGCGATCCTCGCTCTCGATTTCGGCGATATATTGCTGCAATTGCTGGACCCGTAGCGAAGCGTGCGACGGAGCTCCCTTCGGATTCATTGCGGACGACAGCGCGTCCCGCAGCCGGCCGAGCGCCTGTTCGCGCGCTTTGCCTGCATCACGACGCATCGCATGGGCCGCCCAAAAGAGCAGGGCCATCATCAGGGCCCAGATGGCGATGAGAGCCCACGGGAATTCGAGCTTATCCAGCGCGGGATGTTGCGACAGAATCATCACGAACAGGGCGATAAACGGATACTTGATCGATTTGCCGACCGCTTCCGTCGATTCGGCGATGATTCGCACGGCCTCCAACTCGCCCAAGTCAGCCGGCGCCAAGGGCTGTCGGGCAGTGTGAAGAGCGCGCACTTCTGCGGCCGAGAAGTCAGCGGGGCTTTCACCGAGCGCTTTGACGAATCGGCGGCACGATTCGACATGAGCAACCACGAGGAACGTCAAATAGATCAGAGAGATTGCCGCGCCAGAGAGCACCCAGAATTGCCATTGTTCGGCACTGGGCCCGCGAAAAGGCCGCGGAGGCCGCTCAGTGATATTCAGCAAGAGGAGGCTGAACAACGCAAAAGCCGTCGCCGGAGTCAGCGTCCACACGACGTGAAACCCGAGGGACGCGCGCGCACAGTACGCCTCGACGAGCGCGCCGCAATGGCTGGGCGTTTCAGCCGGTCCCGCCGATCGTTCGCAGAGCCTATGCAGCTCTCTCGGCCGGTCCCCTCGGGCGTCAAGAATGGCCCTGCCGATAAAGCCGATGCTCAACACGATGACGATGAAGCGGATGATTGACGTGGGCCAGATGCTGATTCCTTCAAACATCACAAACGGCTCGCCGGAGGGATTCGTGTGATCGATGACAGCGGCGCGCACGAGGAATAGGAAAAGACCCGCGAGCAACAGAACCACAATCCTCGAAATAATCCGTTTGGGATTCCAGTCCCTCCGCCGCCAGCCGCAGCAAATGACTTTCGCCCCTTCGCGGACGTTTTCCGACAGGCAGCAAAGGCCGGCTCCCGCAAGCACGATGAGAGCGAGCAGCGCGCAGGCATGCCACGCGTTGTCGAGCCAGTGGCTCTCGCGTGGTCCGGGCGGATGGACCCTCTGATTGCTCGGCGAGGTCTCGCGCGCGGGAATCGTCAACTGGTAGGGCCCGCTCCGCCCAATTTCGAACACCAGCGGGTCCAATGTGCTGGATTCGCTGGCATCTTCGTCCACTTCGCGGTCAAGACCCCAGGGATCGCGCGCCTTCGAAATGGCGCTCTGGGCCGCGTCATCGTCGAGCGCCAACAGCGTCGAAAAATACGTCGCGGTCTGGTAGACATCCCGGAAAGGAAGGGCCGATCGCTGCAATTGGGGATTGAGCGTGAGGCCGAAATGCGACGCGACAATGAGATTGCGAGTGGTCGGGTATTCGCTCGGCAGCGAGAGGGCCGCGTCGAGATCGGTCGAAAAGAACCAGGTTCTCGGAAACCGTTTCCGCAAGGCCCGCAGCACCAGCAATTTGTCATAAATGTCCGAGCCCACGACGCCGATGGCCTTGATTCCCTCTTGGCCCGCATCGCGGCTGGCTTGGTCGATCTCCACGAGCTGCTGCTCGAGCCGGCGGAGGTAATCGAATTGCGATCGGCCGCTGGCGGGAATCGTTTCGGTGTTTTGTGCGCGAAGCGGATCGCTGTCGGAATCCTGGGCTTTGTTCTCGCTATGACTTTCATCATCCTCCTTTTTGACTCCTGGAATCTTGCCGTCGAGACCCCGCAGGTAGGTGAACACGTGCAGCATATCTTCTGGCTGTGAAGTTGCCGGCTCCGATGAGTTCAAGGACTTTGGAAACGCCTTTCGAAGGACCGCGGGTAGCGCCCTGCCATAAAGCGAGTCGCTCTCGGTCACCAGGACAATATGACGCGCCGCATGCGAGGGGTGCGCCGCGTCGTCGCTTCGCGGCCAGGCTTCGCGAAGAATCAGCTCACGCGCCAGAACCTGGGCGAGCTGCCAATCTGATCCGATCGTCCGCACGACCGACAGCCCTGAGTTTGTGGATCTGGCGCCGGTAAAATCCGACAAGATCGATCGGGGCGACCGGGTTTCCGTCTCTTTGTCGAACACGAGCGCAGAAATCGTGGCCCGCCCAGAGAAGAGCCTCGGACTTTCGTCATGAGTTCCATAGGTCCTCGAGAAGTATTTGCGTTCCGTTGCCGCGCGATAAGCCGGACCCATCGCATCTGTCGCGCTCGGCGCTTCCCAGTCGGCGTCTTCCAGCGCCATTCCGAGCAGTGTGTCGGAACTCACCGGCCCGATGATTCGCAGGTCGATTCTGTTCTTGGAATTGCTGTTGAATTTCCCAAACAAGCCTTCCAAGACTTGACCGATTGCCGCCAGTGGCCGGCGACCGAGCTGATCTTCGTTGATCCATAAGACCATGACGCCATCCGGCCCGTCGCGATTCGGGACGCGGCCCGGCACGTCGGTGCGTTGAAACAGCTTGGCGGGCACGACGAATCGTTCCAGGCAGACCGATTCGTCAAGTGCAGGAATTTGAACGATCATCGGCAGCTCGACGTAGCTGACCCGATCGGGGGCGCTCAATTCATATCCGCAGCATCCCAATGCCGACAAAACGGCGTAAGTGATTCGCTTTCGATCTTCCGTGTCGCTGTCGTAGGGTTCGCCAGGAACGAGCACGGGCAGACACAGAAATTTGCCGTTTCCGTGACGCAGATCCAGGAACCGCTGGGCGACACTCTCAAAATAGCGCTGGAGTTCTTCCTGGCCGCTGTTGAGACACAAGGCATGCTGCAGAAGCGAACCGAGCGACTGCGATGACTTGGGCCCCTCTCTGTGTCGGCGCTGGCTATCTTCGTAGGCCACCGCCAACGGATCGTCCCAAAGCCGCGAGTGCAGCGCGTTCAAACCGGGGGCCGCGGGGGGCGGAGGCACGAGCGTGCGCTTCGACAGGTCGGGCCGCCGCGATTCCAGCGCCGGTTCGATCGTGAAATAGGCGACAAGTCCGCCGATGGCGACGATCAGCGCCGGCCCGAACAGGCCCGAAAGTTGAGAAGGCGAGTCTTGATCTTGGCTCATTTCCGCCGGCCCGGTCAAGGACTTGCGCGAAACATCCGGGCGAGAAAGGATTGTTCCATCGCCAATCAGCTTAAATGTTCGCCGCGCCGATGACAACGAGAGCCCGCCGTGTGAGAGGGCACCGCGGGGCGAGCCAATGGGCTGACGTGCACGACGATTGCGCGGCGATTGACAGCCGTCGCTTGACCGGTTCTAGTGATTGCGACATGGCGATCCTGCACCATTTTCCGAGCGCGCTGGTTTCAAATTGGCAGTCGGCCGTGGCCAAAGTCGCCTCGCGGGCGCGCCTTGACCCGGCCATCCCGATCGCAGCAGCGCATCTTGCCGCAGTCCCCGTCGATTTCAATGACACTATGATCGCGGCGGCAAATGCCGTGGGCCAGGCGGTCTTCGACGATCAGCGGAGTAAAATCGCCGTTCCCTTAGCGCAGGCGGCCGTTGCCGCGGGAGCGGCCGGCGTCACCGACAGAGCCAAGCAGTGCGCCGCAGCCGCCTATGAGTTGGCCAAGGCCAAGATTGAGGGCGACGCGGATGCCGCCGAAAAGGCGAGCGAGATGCTCGTCCAGTTCGGAGACTGCGACCCGCGATGGGGCGAGTGCATTGCCGAGTTCGTCGCCCATTATACGCTGACCCGCCACGCCGACGTGCCCTACCGCCGCTGGAAATCTCCCGACGACTTCGTGTTGAGCGACCTTCCCGCCAGGTGCCGCATCGGCATTATCGGCGACTGGGGAACGGGGGCCGCCAATGCCGCCAATCTCTTGGTCGAACTCGAAAAGCTCAAGCCCGACCTCGTGATTCATCTGGGAGACATTTATTACTCGTGCACAGCGTCCGAGGCCGAACGGTTTTACGATCTGTGCACCAGCGTTCTTCCCAAGAATTGCCGCCTGTTCACATTGTGCGGCAATCACGACATGTATGCCGGCGGGGCGCCCTATTATGCACTGCTCTCACGGATTGGGCAGCCGGCCAGTTTCTTCTGCCTTCGCAACGATGCCTGGCAGATTCTTGCAGCCGACACCGGCTTCAACGACTTCGATCCCGAGCACGTCGACGACGCGGCGACCTGGGTGCAGGATTTCGACGATCCCGATGATCCTTACAGCGAGCTGGTCTGGCACAATCACAAATTTCGGACAGCGGGCGGGCGCCGCAGCGTGTTGCTCTCGCACCACCAGCCCTTCACCCGAAACGCTCCGATTGCCGGAGCGGCCGTCAACCCCAGGCTCATGCATCAGTTCGCTCCCTGGTTCCCGCAGATCGTATTGTGGCTCTGGGGACACGAGCACAATCAAGTGATCTACGCGCCGTTCCAGGGTCTGGAAAAGGGGAGGTGCGTCGGCGCCAGCGCCATTCCCAACCATTTCCCGCCCGACCTTTATGCCGTCGCTAAGCCGCTTCAGGCCCTGTCGCCCGAGCAGGTGCCGAACATCTTGGATGTTCGGCCCGCGCCGAATCTGGCCTTCGACCAGAAAAGCGGCCTTTACAATTTCGGATTCGCGATGCTGACGCTGGACGGTCAGGACGGGAGGTGCGAATACTTCGCGTTCGACAATTCGGCAAGAACAGTCGCCAGCCTCTACCAAGAGCCGTTATGACGCAACCTGCTGAAGCACATCGCAAACGTTCGTTGATCCTTGCCGGCGGAGGCCTCAAAGTCGCCTTTCAAGCGGG
>Ga0070735_10005196_pt1 | contig 10851 bp, 9 predicted proteins | sample Coa_R1_FD_66443 | JGI IMG/M metagenome (GOLD analysis project Ga0070735, IMG submission 66443) | Surface soil microbial communities from Centralia Pennsylvania, which are recovering from an underground coalmine fire - Coalmine... | ecosystem: Environmental > Terrestrial > Soil > Unclassified ... | reverse complement strand
ACGGTTCCTCCGGAGATTCTGCGCAAGCTGCCACTGGTGGGGAAGGACCTCGCCGAGTATTCGCGGGAAACCGTGGAGATGTTTTATCGCGACGCTGTGGCGGCGGGGTATCGGATCGAGAACGCCTCAGCGCGGCATGGAGGTTCAGTGACAGACAGGGGGAGATTGGCGGCGGGGAACCTTTCCGGACGATAATCTGTCTGAACTGACAATGGGAACATCGCACAGAAAGCTCGTGTTGCTGGCCTGCGGTGTTATCGCGACCGGAGTTCTGGCTCAGTCGAATGGAAGCGCACCGCATGAAACGCCTGCGGAGGATCAAAGCTTCTATCAGGGCAGGCCGGTCGTTCATCCGGAGAGGCTTTCCGGGGTATGGGAGGCGTCCGACGGCGAGGGTGGGGTGGTCGGAATCCAACTGGAGCTCGCGACTACGCTGCCCGGGGACGCCGATCCGCCGATCTGGACACCGCAAGACTGGGAGCATCTGGAATTGGGAGTCTTCCAGCGGAAGGGACCCGACTTGACCTTCGGCGAGGCGAGTTGGTTTTCGGACTCCAGGCGCGGCGGAGGACTAACGTTCAACGATGCACGGCTCCAGCTCCACTCTCTCCCGACGCCGAATTATCTGCCGTCTATCGATCTCGACCTCGTTGAGGAGCGAGACGGATGCTGGCATGGGCAATTTCATCGAGGCGCGTTCAACTCGGTCGTGGCTCTGTGCCGTCCGAGCCCCGGACCGGACGTCGCACGGAGTCCGCTGGTTGGCACGTGGTTCGAAGCTCCAATGACATGTATCCACATTGCTCAGACCGGCCGTGGCACATTCATCGGATGGACAGACGCGCTGATGATCCCCGGCAACGTGCGGTTCGCTACCAGCATTCCCGCACCGCACATGCTGTTTGAACGGTTCGGATTTCTGCAAAAGGTCGAGCGTAGCGACACGGGAGAGGTGTCGGTTGTATTTGGCGCTTACAGTGGCGGCTGCTGTTCGCACGAGTTCGACGGAAAACTATCGGCGGACGGCTCGAAGATTCAGGGTAACCACTTTTCTCGACCTGCAACCCTTACCAAAATGCGCGGGGACAGTTGCGTGGATTCGGCTGCGCTGCGCAGACGTTAGAGCTGTGCGGTGGATTGTTGCGCGAGGATGATGCCGGCGGCTTGCGCGAGGCTGGGGACGAGGTAATCGGCGGCGGGGCCGTCGTTCAGGAAATCTGAGGCGATACGGATGCTGCGGACGCCGGCGGCGCGGGCGCACTGCATGTCGGTGGGGCGGTCGCCGATCATCCAGCTTTCGGAGAGAGAGAAGCCGAAGTCGTCGCGGGCGCGCAGAAGGAACCACGGCGAGGGCTTGCGGCAGATGCAAAGGCCGGAGTAGCCATCCACAACGCCTTTGGGATGGTGCAGGCAGTACGCGACGCGGGTGAGCGCGACTCCGCCACGGGCCAGCTTGCCGGTGAGGCGCTGATGGATGGCGTTCAGCGTGGCAAGGGTCGACTTGCCGAGGGCGTAATTCGGCTGATTGGAGACGAGGACCAAAGGGTACCCGGCGGCCTGCAGACTTTGGAGCGCGGGCAGGACGCCATCGAGGAGACGGAGATCTTCGGGGATGAGCGGGGATTCCGGTTTGCCGGTAGCGGGATTGAGGACCAGGGCGTTGAGCACGCCGTCGCGGTCGAGGAAGATGGCGGAGCGCTTCATCGCTCCGATTCCCATTTCATGGCATGGGCGCGCAGGCGCGGATGGGAAACGATGAGGTGGAGAATGACGGCCTGGAATTCCTCAGCATGCGGCGTTACCGAGTCGGGAGATATGGAGGGGATGAGGAGGCAGGCGTCGGCGACGCGGGCGGTATAGCCTCCGTCGCGACCGACGACGCCGAGGATGCGGGCACCGGCCTGCCGGGCAAGGTTGAGGCTGGCGATCAGGTTCATGCTGATGCGGTGTTCGGCGTTGCCGCCTCCGACGGAGAAGACGAAGACCGCATCGCGGGCGCTGAGATGGCTGCCGCGGAGCCAGTTGGCGTAGGAGGTCTCCCAGCCGTCGTCGTTGATGCGGGCGGTCAGCTCGGAGACGCTGTCGGTAGGCGCGTAGCTCTCGATGCCGGCGATTTTGCGGAAGTCGCAGACCGCATGGCCGGCGTGTGCCGCGCCTCCGCCCACACCGAGGAAGAAAACACGGCCCTGCTGGTCGCGCGTTTCAACCAGCAGCGCGACCATGCGCTCGATGACGGATTGGTCGAGCAGGGACGCGATGCGGGATACCTCGCTGAGGTAGTTTCTGGTGTGGCCGGAGTGGTGGGTGTCGGACACAAAGGCTCTCAGAAGGAAGATTTGCGCAGCATGCGGGGCGCGGCCGGCCGCGAGTGCACCAGAGTCAAGCCGCCGCGTGCCGCGGCCGGATCGCGGCGAGAGCCTGCGAAGTCGCGCGCGGCGCGGCGCAGCGATGTGGGCACGAGACTGAAAAGCGCGAAGTGCAGGGATGCAAGCAGGTCCGGGGTGCCTTCGAAAAGGAATGCGCGCAGAATGGCGAGGCGCGCGGTTGCGCCGGCGCGGCTCTTTCTGGCGCGCCAGACGCACTGAATGGCGACGAAAGCAGCAAAGGCACGACCGGAGATGAGGGGGCGCATCTCGCGAATCCAGGCGAGCGAGAACTGCCAGGCGGATTTGCGGCTGATGGAGTCGCGGCCGTCTTCGACACGCCAGAGGGAGAGCGGTTTTGCCAGCATGGTGACGGCTACGCCTTCGCAGGCGGTGGCGCGGATGATCCAGTCCCAGTCCTGATGGCCGGGCAGGCCGTTGCGGAAGGGAATGGCGAGCAGCAGATCGCGCTGGGCGAGCAGGGTCGAGGTCTGCATCAGGCCGCCGGGATCGGCGAGGCCATGGCGGCAAAAAAGATAATCGGGGACGGGCTGAGCGCCGTCATAGGAGCGCTGCGGCAGGACGCGGCTGGACCGGGGCGACTGCGCGACGACGCGGCAGGTGATGACGGGGAACCAGACTGTTGCGTGGCGAACGGCCTCCATCTGGCGCTCGATTTTGTCCGGGAACCACTCATCGTCGTCATCGAGGAAAGCGATCCACTCGCCACGCGCGGCTTCGACGCCGGCATTGCGGGCGGCCGATCCGCCGGCGCGCTCGGGCAGGGGCAGAACGCGGACGCGCGGATCGGCGATGGTGGCCAGATGCGCGGCGGTTTCCGGGTCCGGGCCATCGAGGACAACGACGACTTCGAGGGGATGCCAGGTTTGGCGGAGGGCGCTGCGAATGGCGGAGAGGACCAGAGCGGGCCGGCCGCGGGTGGGAATCACGGCCGAGACCAGAGGGTCGCAGGGGGTGGCGGCGCGCTGCATGGGAGGACTTGTTTCGAGGATAGGGCGGGAGAGGCGGCGGCAACAGATGCCGGAGGGGGATTTGCGGAACGGAGGTAATGGATGCTGGCGGGTGGTAAAAGCTGGAAGTTCAGCGGAGCCGTCCCTCAGGAGCTAAAAGCCCGAATTGTTTGCGGCAATGGGGGCGCGACTGCAGTCATGCCCTGTGACCTGGCCTGTTCTGGTCAAACCGGAGCACTGCGAGAACGACGAGGTTCTCCTATGGACAATCCAAAGGTCAAAATGCTACCTTTGGGACGTGCAAAGGAAGGGGTCTCATGGGCACGGAACGATCGGAAGTCCTGCAGGGCACACTCGACCTGATGATTCTCAAGACCCTCCACGCCCTGGGCCCACAGCACGGGTTTGGAATCGCGAGGCGCATCGAGCAGGTGAGCGAGGATGTGCTGAGCCTGAATGAAGGCACGGTGTATACCTCACTGTTGCGGCTGCAGCAGCGAGGGTGGATCGTGGCCAAGTGGGGAGTTTCGGAGAACAACCGAAAAGCCAGGTATTACTCGATCACCAGGAGCGGTCTCAGGCAACTCACAATCGAGACCGAGAATTGGGAACGGATATCCGGCGTCATTGCCCGCGTTCTTAAGCTGCAGGGAGAGCCATAACATGACTCCGCGGTTTCACGTGTTCATGGCAAAGCTTCGGGCGCTGTTCGGGCAACGACGGAGCAGCGGCGAACTGGACGAAGAGATTCAGTTGCACGTGCAGATGCTGAAGGAGCGCTTCCTTCTCCAGGGGATGGCGCCCAGCGATGCGGAGGCAGCGGCAAGGCGGCAGTTTGGGAACGCGACCTTGTTGAGAGAACGGCACCACGAGCAGCGCGCCTTCGCGCTGTTTGCGACTTTCATGAGGGATCTGCGCTTTGGGTTGCGTCAACTACTGCGCAATCCGTTGCTGACGTGCGTGGCCATTACGTCTCTGGCTCTTGGCATCGGTGCAAATACCGCGATTTTTGCCGCGGCGAAGCACGTATTGCTGGACACACTGCCGGTATTGAGCCCGCATGAACTACGCATGCTGACGTGGGTCAGCGGTCATGAGCGGCCGGTTCCTCCGGTGTGGGGAGATGTCGGGGGGAACCAGGCTGGCGGACTTACCAGCGACAGCTTTTCCTACCCCGTGTTCGAGGAAATGCGCAAGAGAAGCGATGCGGTTGGGTCGCTGATCGCATTCAAAGACGTGCCGATGGCTGCAACCATCGACGGGCACGCGCAGATGATCGACGGGGAGCTGATCAGCGGGAATGCTTTTCAGGCGCTCGGCGTTAACCCGGAACTGGGGCGGACGCTAACTACGGCCGATGATGTTGCGCCGGGGGGCGGCCCGGTGGCCGTGATCAGTGACAGATTCTGGACGTGGCGATTCGCGCGGTCTCCGCTGGTTGTCGGGAAGTCGATTTCATTGAATGGTGTAGCGGTGACGATCGTCGGCGTCAGCAGAGGGCGTTTTGCGGGGTTGCAGATGGGCAGCCCGATGCAAATCTTTGTTCCGATCGCCATGCAGCCGCTGATTGTGCCGAGGGCACAGAATGGGAGCGTCTCCCTGCTCAGTAACCCGCAGGCGTGGTGGGTGCAAATCCTCGCCCGATTGCGGGCGGATGTTGCGGCGAGGCGGGCTGAGATGGAACTTGATGCAATCCTGCGACAGACCGCGATGCCGATTCTCAGGCAGACAGGGGAGCTGGATCGATTCCATCTGCGATTCGAGCCGGGCGATCGCGGGTTGGACACTCTGCGAGGACAATACGCGCGGCCGTCGTATGTACTGCTCGCGCTTGCAGGATTAGTCCTGCTGCTGGCTTGTCTCAATCTTGCGAATCTGCTTCTGGCGCGCACGACGGCGCGGCAGCGTGAGCTGAGCACGCGCATGGCGCTGGGGGCCGGACGCGGAAGTATCGTCCGGCAACTGCTGACCGAGAGCCTGTTGCTTTCCGGGTTTGGGGGAGCGGCGGGTTTGCTCCTCGGCTACCTGGGCCGCAACATCGTGCTGAGGCTGTTGACGAGTTCGTCGCAGCTGGAAACGGCGCAGGTCCAGTTCGACTGGCGCGTGCTTCTGTTCACGCTGGGAATCTCTTTGGCCACCGGAATTCTTTTCGGGCTGGCGCCGGCGTGGCAGGCAACGCGCATCGCGGATCATGGCGGACTGCGTGAATCGGGAGGGGCCACGGCCAGCCGCCAGAGGCTGAGGCTGGATAAGAGCCTCGTGATCGGCCAAATTGCAATCTCCGCCACCCTGCTGGTGGGCGCAGGGCTCTTCGTCCACACGCTGCTCAATCTCGATCGCATTCCGCTGGGATTTGAATCGAGCCATCTCCTGCTTTTCCGCCTCAATCTTCCGCGCGCCCGCTACAGCGATGCGCGGATGACCGCGTTCTTCGACAAGCTGGCGGAAACGCTTGCGTCCCTTCCCGGAGTTCGCTCGGTCAGCGTCAGCAACATCGGCATCATCGGCGATGGACATTCGGGAGCGAATTTCCATGTCCTGGGGCGTCCGCAGGAGAAGGATCCGGCTCTGGTTCAAACCAACGGAGTCGGTGCGGATTTCTTCGAGACACTCGGCATCCCGATTTTGCAGGGGAGGGCATTCAACCGGCATGACAATTCGACCTCTCTGAAGGTGGCCGTTGTGAATCGCACGCTGGCAGAGAAGTTCTTTCCCAACGAGAACGCGATCGGGAAGACGTTCGAAACCGATGTCGCCGAGGGCCCGGTTCAGATTGTGGGCATCGCCGCGGATACGCGTTACGCAAATTTGCGCAGCGAGACCCCGCCCACGTTCTATGTGCCGTATCTGCAAAAGGAAGTTGGGCCGGGGCGCATGATGGTCGAAGTGCGCACGCTGGGAGATCCGACGAGCGTACTGCTCGAAGTGCGCCGGACCGTTGAATCGCTTGACCGGGATTTGCCGATGCTGGATGTGCGCACCATGAAAGACCAGGTACGGTCGACTCTGGTGGACGAACGCGCTCTTGCCGAGCTTGCCGGGGGCTTCAGTTTGCTGGCATTGCTGCTCGCGAGCATTGGGATTTACGGCATGATGGCCTATGCAGTGAACCGTCGAACCGCGGAAATCGGGTTGCGCATCGCCCTTGGGGCACGCACCCAGCAGGTTCTCTCCCGCGTGCTGCGCGAGGCATTCTGGCTGACGGGGGCGGGCATCGTGCTTGGATCAGGTGCAGCTCTGTGGCTGACGCGATTCATTCGCGTGATGCTTTACGGGCTTGCAGGTACGGATGCGCTGACCGTCGGGGGCACAGCTGCGCTTCTGATCGCCGTATCGCTGCTCGCCGCTTTCGCGCCCGCTCGCCGAGCCTCGAGAATCGATCCAATTCGCGCGCTGCGACACGACTGAAACCTGCTCGTGAACCTGCGGTCGCGGCCCGCGCCTGGGCCGCGTTCATCGACAAAGCAGGCGGTTCTGAGCAAGCCACTCGGTCAGCGGTTCATGTTGTCGAGGACGGAGCCGACGATGCCGCCGAGGACGCCGGCTTCGGTTTCGCGCCGCTGGGTTGGCATGTACTCCATGATCTGGTGAGCCAGCCGGGAGATGGGGAGGGTCTGGAGCCAGATGCGGCCGGGGCCGGTGAGCTGCGCGAGGAAGAGGCCATCGCCTCCGAAGATCATGTTGCGCAGGCCGCGGACCATGGTGATCTGAAACGAGACGCTGCCCTGGAAGGCGCCGACGTGTCCGGGGTGGACGAGGAGTGTTTCGCCGGGGCGCAGATCGCGCATAACCAGCTCGCCGGAGAGCTCCAGCCAGGCCGTGCCCTGGCCGCCGACCTTTTGCAGCAGGAAGCCGGTGCCGCCGAAGATGCCCGCGCCGAGGGACTGCTGGAATCCGACGCTGATGGCGATACCTGCCGTGGCGCAGAGGAATCCGTGGCGGTGGACCATGTATTCGTAGCCGGGAGCGACTTCGACGGGGACGATGTGGCCGGGCACATGGGTGGCAAAGGCCAGCTCGCCGGGGCCGCCGAGGGCGCGGTACTCGGTCATGAAGAGGCTGCCGCCGCCGACGACCCGCTTCAGCGCTCCAAAGATGCCACCGCCGCCGGCGAACTGCGTGTGGGTGGTCATCTGCACGTTGGGGGACATCCAGGAAAGCTCGCCAGCTTCGGAGATGATGGCGTCGTTCGGCTCGAGGAGGAACTCGAGCACCGGCATGGTCGTTCCGGTGATGCGGTTTTGCATGAGGACAGGGTACAGCGAATGGAGCGCGGTGGCGTTCCAGGTATGAAAAAACGAGAAGGCAAATTTTCGTACGGGGGGTCGGCTCTGATAGCACAGAGGTTAATAGAATAAGGACCAAGTTTTGCACTTAGGTATGGTGCCATTACCAACGGCCTGTGGTAACCTTCGTCTAACCACGTTTCCGGACAGTACTCTGATCGCTCAAGCCGGGAAATGGTCGGGCAGAATCCTTCCCGACCGTCCCCTGACGGCAGCGCGTACGCGCGAGCCGGAAGATATGAGGCGTGGCGTATAAGCTATTTTCCTCAATGATTTAAGATCGCGCCGTCGGCCTCGGCTAACCCGTTGTGCAAGAGAGAAACTCAAGTCGAGGTTGGTATCCAAAGTGGGAAGTACAGCAGACTAAAGTAATCATCGCTGCTGTGCTTGTGTGATCAAAGTCACTCATCTTCAATCAGAAAACGACCGATAGTTCGGTCAGCGCCCGAGGCATAACCTGTCTCACTGGTGACGAAGCACTAAAGCGTGCCCGCAGAAGCTCTGCGAGCGCGAACCGTGGAGGTGTGTTCGGGCGCATGAGGTGCATAAATGCTTTCTTTTCTGTTTTCTCCCCCCCTTGGCCGCCGTGCGGCGGTCACCGATGCTCCCCTTTCCTCATTGGCTGAGGAGCGCCATTGCAGTCCCAACCGAACGCGTCGAACGCTCCTGGCCGGCAGGGGGGTGTTTCGTGCTGCGACAGTTTTGCTGATCTCTTTCGGCTTCCTCGTGGCGGCCAAGCCGTCTCGCGCCGCTGTCAGCATCGGAAGTCTCACCTGCGCGTCGTCCAGCATCAGCGGAGCGGGCACGGACGTGTGCACGGTGACGATGAGCGGCACCGTCAAGGCCGGGAACGGGCGCACGGTGAAGCTTTCCAGCAACAACGCGGCGGTGCAGGTGCCGGCTTCGGTCAACGTGCCGAATGGATCGAACAGCGTCAGCTTTACAGCGTCGGTGGCAGCGGTTTCGACCACGCAGACGGCGACGATCACAGCGAAAACGTACAACGGCACGATGTCCCTGACACTGCAACTGCAGCCGGCAGCGGCGCAACAGGCGCCGACGCCGTCCCTGAGCGGTCTTTCCTGCAGTGCGGGGACGCTGACGGGGGCGGGCAGCGACGCGTGCACGGTGAGCCTGACGGCCGCGGCGCCCAGCGGCGGATTTGCGGTCGCGCTGGCCAGCAACAACTCCTCGGTCACGGTACCGGCTTCGGTGACGGCGCCCGCGGGCGCGACGAGCGCGGCGTTCACGGCGACAGTGGCGGCGGTGAGCACGGCGCAGACGGCGACGATTACGGCGACGGCGGGCGGAGTGAGCAAGGCGACTGCGCTGCAGCTGAATGCGACGTCGGCAGCGTGGACGATTGCTTCGACCAGTGTTCCCTTCGGGAACGTGACGGTGAATACGACGTCGACGCAGTCGGTGATCATCAGCTCGACGGGAACGGCGGCGCTGACGATCAGCTCCGGGTCGGTGACGGGGACGGGATTCAGCATCTCGGGGCTTGCGTTTCCGACGACGCTGAATCCGGGGCAGTCGGCGACGCTGAACATATCCTTCGACCCCACAGCGGCGGCAACGGACACGGGGACGGTGACGCTGGTCAGCAATGCGGCGAGTGGCGGGACGAAGACGATTGCGCTGAGCGGAACCGGGCAGGCGACATCGTATTCAGTGGATCTGAACTGGAGCGCGCCGGGTTCGTCTTCGGATCCTGTGGCGGGCTACAAAATCTTCCGCTCGTCGGATGGAGGATCGACGTACCAGCTGCTCAACTCGTCTCCCGACGCAAACACAACGTATACGGACAGCACCGTGCAGAGCGGCGGGAGCTATCAGTACTACGTGGAGAGCGTGGATGCGCAGGGGAATGCGAGCAGTCCGTCGAACAGCTGGAGCGCAACGATTCCGTAGGGGGCGTTCGGGGACACAGTTTTCCGGGCCTAAAGGCCGCGGTTGAGGCGAGGTGGTTCCCCGGCCTGAAGGCCGGGGCTTCTACCGCCATCGCGCGGCGCGCGATCAGGGCTGCGCGATCAGGGTTGCGCGCGATCAGGGTTGCGCGCGATCAGGGCTGCGCGATCAGGGCTGCGCGCGATCGGGGCTGCGCGCGATCGGGGCTGCGCGCGATCGGGGCTGCGCGCGATCAGGGCTGCTTTTGGGTCGAGACGGGCAACTCGGGGGAGGTTACGAGGGTCACACCTAGTATCCGAGCTCTGCGTTACCGGTCCTTGATTGAGGTGGGACCCGAGCAGTGTGTGAGTCCGACCGTGGCCCTTCCGCGCAGAGGGAGCGGCGGATGATATTTGATTATTTACGTTTATCTTACAGATGCGCGATCTTAGCGGGCCTATCGGTGACGGGAGCTCGTGTACGTAAAACCGTGTGCCGGATCTTCGTGCCGAAGTGGAGTGTATGGGTCACGAACGTAATCATTCTTCCTGCTGATTTGTTGATCTGAGACCGGCTCAGCCCGGGGGGCGATCCATGCCCGCCGCTGAGCGCTCCGACTGGTGACGAGCCGTTCGACCCGTCGCAGTGCGTCTGCGGGCGGACCGTCGAAGTGTGTCCGGCAAGAGGTGTGTTGCCGAGATGCCTTCTTCTGATTTTGTTCCCTCTTTTGGCCGTCGTGCGACGGCCAACGATGCTCCCCGCTGTGCAGTTGAACCGGAGCGCCCCTTTCAATCCAGAACTCGAGGCCTGGCGAGCCTAGTTGCGATGGCGCTGGTGCTGGCAGGCAGTTTGCTGCTGGCGCGGCCGTGTGCCGCCGCTGTGACGATCAGCAGCTTTTCGTGTGCGAGCTCGTCGTATTCGGGGGCAGGCACGGACGCGTGCACGATTGCGATGAGCGGCACGGTGCAGGCCAGCAACGGGCGAAATGTCAACCTTTCTTCCGATAGGGCGGCGGTGCAGGTGCCGTCGACGGTCAACGTGCCTTCCGGATCGAGCAGCGTAACGTTTTCTGCGACGATCTCGGCAGTCAGCTCACCGCAGACGGTTACGATCACGGCGCATACGTGGAACAGCACCGTCACGGTGACGCTGCAGCTGAGCCCGAGCGGGTCGAGCGGGACGAGCGGGGCGGCATGGAGCATTGCGTCCAGTAACGTGGCGTTCGGCAACGTCGCCGTGAATACGACGGCGACGCAGTCGGTGCAGATCAACTCGACCGGATCGCAGGCGCTGGCGATCAACTCCGGTTCGGAAAGCGGAGCGGGGTTCAGCCTCTCGGGG
>Ga0070735_10005195_pt1 | contig 10852 bp, 7 predicted proteins | sample Coa_R1_FD_66443 | JGI IMG/M metagenome (GOLD analysis project Ga0070735, IMG submission 66443) | Surface soil microbial communities from Centralia Pennsylvania, which are recovering from an underground coalmine fire - Coalmine... | ecosystem: Environmental > Terrestrial > Soil > Unclassified ... | reverse complement strand
ACGCACGCCGGGTGCCCGGTCGGCCTGTACGAGGAACTGTCCCAGCAGCTGTTGTGCCCCTGCCACCAGTCGCTGTTCGAGGTGAAGACGGGCGCCAACCCCGTCTTCGGCCCCGCGCCGCGCCCCTTGCCCCAGCTCGCCCTGAAGGTCGACAGCAAGGGCTTCTTGCGCGCGCAGCACGGCTACACCGAGCCCGTCGGCCCCGGGTTCTGGGAGCGCTGATGCGTCACACCGTCATGAGGGGCGTGTCATGAGCGACACCGTCACCACGAGCTCAGGCGGCGCGGCCACCCGGCCGAGCATGAAGAAGGACCCGGTCGGCGAGTCGGTGCGGTGGCTCGACGAGCGCCTCGGCATCGCCAAGGGCGGGCGCATCCTGCTCGACAAGATCTTCCCCGACCACTGGTCGTTCCTCCTGGGCGAGATCGCCTTGTACTCGTTCGTGGTGCTCATCGCCACGGGCGTGTTCCTCACCTTGTACTTCGTGCCGTCGGCGAACGACGTCATCTACCACGGCGTGTACCGGCCCTTGCGGGGGGCCAAGGTGTCCGCCGCGTTTGCCTCCACCGTGGACCTGTCGTTCAAGGTGCGCAGCGGGCTCGTGATCCGCCAGATGCACCACTGGGCGGCGGACGTGTTCGTGGGCGCCATCGCGGTGCACATGAGCCGCATCTTCTTCACCGGCGCGTTCAGAAAGCCCCGCGAGCTCAACTGGATCATCGGCGTCACCCTGCTCACGATGGCGCTCGCCAACGGGTTCATCGGCTACTCGCTCCCCGACGACCTCGTGTCGGGAACCGGGCTGCGCATCATGTTCTCGATCGTGCTGTCGATGCCCATCGTGGGGTCGTACCTGGCCACGTTCCTGTTCGGCGGCAACTTCCCGGGCGACGGCTCGATCATCCCCCGGCTGTTCATCGTCCACGTGCTCATCCTGCCCGTGGTCATCGGCGGCCTCATCGCCGCGCACCTCGGGTTGCTCGTGCGCAACAAGCACACACAGTTCGCCGGCCACGGCCGCACCGAACAGAACGTCGTGGGTTCGCCCTTGTGGCCGACGTTCACGTTCAAGACCACGGGCTTCCTGTTCATGATCTCCGGCGTGCTGTGGGCGCTCGGCGGCCTGGCCCAGATCAACCCCATCTGGCAGTTCGGGCAGTACGAGCCGTACAAGATCAGCTATGCGGTGCAGCCCGACTGGTACATGGGCTGGCTCGACGGGGCGCTGCGGATCATGCCGCCCTGGGAGTTCGCCGGCTTCGGGCACACGATCCCGTTCGTGGTGTTCCTGCCGGCGGTGCTCTTCCCCGGGCTCACGTTCCTGTTGTTCTACGCGTGGCCGTTCGTCGAAGCGTGGGTGACGGGGGACCACGGGGAGCACCACCTTCTCGACCGGCCGCGGATGCGGCCCAAGCGCACCGCCCTCGGCGCCGCCGGCCTCGCCTTCTACTTCACGCTGTTCGGGGCGAGCTCGACCGACGTCCTCGCCAACTTCTTCCACATCTCGCTCAACGAAGTGCTGTGGTTCTTCCGCGTCGTGGTGTTCGTCATCCCCGTCATCGTCGGGCTGTTCACCTACCGCATCTGCCAGGAGATGATCGGGGTGGCGGGCATCGGCAAGCGCAAGCGCTCGGTCGTGGTCGTGCGGTCGGCCGCCGGGGAGTACGCCACGCATGCCAGCGATCCCCGGCCGGGCGACGGCCATGTGGAGCTCCCCCCCGAGCCGGTCCCCGACCGCATCGAGCTCAACGGCGACCTCGAGCCCGTGGCGGTGGGGCCGCCCGGCGTGCGGCGCATCCCCCGCAGGCCCTAGGTCTCCGGACCGGAGCGGGCGGAGTGCCGGCCGCCCGCGCCCCGTCTGGTGGGGGCAGCTCGTCCGGCGGTTCGAGCCCGTCGGGGAACTCGGGTTCCTCGGGCACCCCGCTCGCCCGCAAGCTCGGCATCCACGCCGGCGACGTCGTGGCGTTGGTGGGCGCGCCGCGGGATTTCGACCTCCCCGACCTGCCCGACGGCGTGCGCGTCCGCCGGAGCCTGGCGTCGGGCGTGGACGTCGTCATCGCGTTCGTGCGCCGCGCGTCCCAACTCCCCGACGTGGTGGCCCGGGTGGCGGGGGGCCTCGATCCCGGGAGCGCGCTCTGGCTGTGCTGGCCCCGGCGGGCGGCGGGTCACAACAGCGACATCACCGACGACGTGCTTCGCCACGTGGCGCTTCCCACCGGGCTCGTGGACGTCAAGGTGGCGGCCGTCGGGGAGGACTGGTCGGGCCTGCGATTCGTCTGGCGCACGACACGGCGCGTGTGACGGTCAGGGCGTCGTTCGCCCTTCGGCGAGGAAGCGGGCGACGACGCGGGCCACGTCGTCGCCGTGGGTGAACACCCCGAGATGGCTGGCCCCCCCGATCTCCACGAACCGGGCGTTCGGGATCAGGTCCGCGGCCTCGCGGGCCCGCCGGGGCGGGGAGTCGACGTCGTGCTCGAAGGCCAGGACGAGGCACGGCACGGTCATGCGCGGCCAGCGGTGGGTCCTCTCGAGGTCGAGCGACCACTGGAGCGCGGCCTCGTACTGGCCGAGGCGTCCCGGATTGGGCCACGGTTCGAGGTCGCCGATGAGCGCCAGCCACGTATCGACGACGCTGTCGTCCTGCAGCTCGGTGTTGGGCAGGTACCGCATGGTCTCCACCGCGCTGAACCACTGGGGGAGCTCGGGGTCGATGCGCGCCAGGTCGCGCTCGACCGTGGTGATCGCCTTCTCCCACGAGGTCCCCACGTTGCAGCTGCCGATCAGCACCGCGGAGCGCACACGCTCGGCGTGGCGCCAGGCGAGTGTCTCGGCGATCCATCCCCCCATGGAGTAGCCGACGACGTGCACCGACGGCAGGCCGAGGTGGTCGACGAGACCGAGCGTGTCGTCCACCATGTCGTCGATGGAGTACGGCGCCGGTGGCGCGGACGAGGGCGCCACGCCCCGGTTGTCGAAACTCACCACGCGGTACCCCGCGGCGGTGAGCGTGGGCACCATGCTGAGGTGCCACCCCGCGGACGGTTGGCCGAGGCCGCACACGAGCACGACGGGGTCGCCGTCGTCGGGCCCCGACACGTCGTAGGCGAGGGTCACCTCGCCGAGATCGACGACGGGCACGGGTCGCTCGGGCTCGCTCGGACGCGCTCGGGCTCGGTCGGCGCCCGGCTCAGACGGGGGCTTCGACGGCGAGCCTGTCCGCCCGCCCCGCCGGCAGGTGGTCGTACAGGTCGGTGACGAGCTCGTCGCGCGTCGACCGGTAGCCGGGGTCGTCCCACAGGTTGTGCCACTGCCGGGGGTCCTCGTCCATGTGGTACAGCTCGCCTTCGCTGCCGTCGTAGCCCCCGCCGGGCTCGCAGGCGGTGACCAGCCACCCGTCGCGGAACATCGAGCGCAGGTGCAGGTTCTCGGTCTCGAACTGGCTGTCCCACTCGGTGATGACGCGCTCGCGTCCGGGTGCGGCGCCCGTGGGCAGCGGCGCGCCCTCGACCCAATCGGGGACCGGCAGCCCGGCGACCGCGGCGAACGTGGGCGCCAGGTCGAGCTGGCCCACGGGGTCGTGCACGACGGCGGGCGCGACCCCCGCCGACGGCGCCGGGCGCCAGACGAGCGGCAGGTGCATGAGCGCCTCGCAGTGGTAGGGACCCTTGAAGAGCATCCCGAAGTCGCCCTGGAGCTCGCCGTGATCGGTGGTGAAGAAGATGTCGGTGTCCGGCGTCCAGCCCCGGGCGTCGACGCACGCCAGGACGCGGCCGACGGCCTCGTCGATGAGCTCGTTCTCGATGTGGGTGAGGGCGTTGACCTCGCGAACCTGGTCGTGGGTCATGTGCGCGGGCACGAAGTCGGTGGGCCCCCCTTCGAGGTTCGCGTGCGCGCCGTCGAAGTACGCCAGCCAGTGGCGAGGCTTCTGGGCGAGCACCTGCCGACAGGCCTCGACGCTGCCGGGGTGTCCCTCGGGGAGGTCGAGGTCGCGCCAGTCGACGCGCGTGGACTCCGACGCGGGCGGGTCCCAGGGGTGGTGCGGGTCGGGGAAGCTCACCCAGCAGAACCAGTGGTCGTCGCCGTCGAGCGAGTTCAGCCACGCGATGGCGCGCTCGGCGGTCCAGTCGGTGTGGTACAGCTCGCGCGGCACGGGGTTGATCGCCACGTGCGGGGCGCCGGTCTCGCCGCCGGTCTCGCCGTTCATGCGCCCGTCCTTGAACAGCTGGTAGAAGCCGCGCTCGTGGTGGCCCGGCTGCTCGAGGAGCCACTTGCCGTAGTGCCACAGGGGCAGGGGACCGTGCATGGCGAGCTCCATGTGCTCGAAGCCGCGGTGCGGGCCCGTGTTCCCCTCGCGGGCCATGCGGTTCTCGGGCCAGCGTCCCTCGATGTCGAACGCCGGCTCGAAGTGCGCCTTGCCGAGGAGCGCCGTGCGGTACCCGTGCTCGTTCAAGTAGGACGCGATGCTCGGCGCGTCGGCCGGCAAGGGCACGCCATTCGCGTATACGCCGTGGGTGCGCACGTACTGACCGGTGACCATGGTGGAGCGCGCCGGCATGCACACCACGTTCTGGTTCATGGCGCGCGAGTAGTTGATGCCGTCGGCCGCCAAGCGGTCGACCACGGGCGTGCGGGCGACCGTTCCCCCGTTGCAGCCGAGGCTGTCGTAGCGCTGCTGGTCGGTCGTGACGAAGAGGATGTTGCGGCCCATGCTTCCCCCGGCTCGGTGTGCGATCCCGCGCCGCCCTCTGCATTCTGACCGCGCCGCAGCGCTGACGGTCGACGCGCCCACCGACGGGTGAAGTGCCGGACGCCCGCCCGCGCATTCCCGCCGTCGCCCCGGGCACAGAGGGGTGCTTCCCCGGTCAGGGGTGCCCGGGCGTCCGGTAGCCCTTCCCGGGTCTCGGGAGCCGGGGTCCGAGAGCGGGTGGGGCGCCACGACGGGTCCGGGGCGGCGCCCGGCGGCGGTCCCGGGGCCCCCGGGGGCCGCGCCCTGCGGTCGCCGGGCCGGCGCACAAATCCGGTAGGTCGGGCGGCTCAAATGGCGGGGCGGCTCTTGCCCAGGACAAGGGGTCCACGTACTGTCATTTAGCGTGTCACTCTCGCTACGGAGCGTGGTGACCCTGGCGGCGATCGGCGTGCTCGCATGGGGGATCCGAGCCGTGTCCTCGTCCAACCCCTCGCTGGCGGCGGCCATGGTGGCGGGCCTGATCGTGGCCGTCTTCGCGTACGGCCTGGCGTCCACGCCGCCCTACCAGGCCCGTGTCCGCCGCGTGGCGTGGGAGGGCGTCGGCCTGGGGTTCGTGGCCGTCTCCGGGGCGAACGTGCTCCACCTGATGCACGCCGGTGGCCCCCCCACCGTCCTCGGGCTCCCGTTCGGCCTCTCCACCGCGGGCAAGCTCGTGGCCGCCGGAGCGCTCGTGTGGCTGATCCACCACCGGGACCCCGCCCGGGTGGCCGAGTCGGTCGTCGAGTCCCTCGTGGCCGCGTGCGCCCTCGGGTTCGTGGTCCTGGCGCTCGTCATCGTCCCCACCCGGGGTTGGCGGCCCGGCCAGGACGTCCCCGCCCTCATGGGGCCGCTCCTCGACCTCGTGCTGTTGTGGTTGGTGGCCAGCCTGGTGTCGTTGACCGAGCGGCGGCCCCCGGGCTTCCGCTACCTCGTGGCCGCCTTCACCTTGCTGTTCGCGGGCAACTCGTTGTCCGCCGCCCTGGCGTTCACCGGGGGCGCGCACACCGCCTCGGTGGTCGCCGACGGCCTGGCCCTGGCCGGCCTGGGCGCCTGGGGGGCGGCGTTCATCCATCCCGGCCGGCGCGTGCCCTTCGACCCCGTCCCTCCGTCGATCGCCCGGCCCAACCCGGCCAAGGTGGCGCTGCTCGTGGCGGTGGCGGTCGTGGTCCCCGGGGTGCTGAGCGTGCAGTCGGCGCTCGGCATCACGAGCCGGGAGCCGGTGCTGATCGTGGGCTCGACGCTGCTCCCCCTGGTGATGCTGCTCTATCTGCTGTACCAGGTGTTCGCCCACTCGAACGCGGAGTACCGCGCCCAGCACGACCCGCTCACCGGGGCCTGCAACCGGCTCCTGTTCGAGGATCGCATCCGGCTGGCGGTGGGCCAGGCCGAGCGCACGGGCACGTCGCTGGCCGTCATGTTCCTCGACCTCGACCGCTTCAAGGACATCAACGACAGCCTGGGCCACGCGGTGGGCAACGACCTCTTGAAGGCGGTCGTGCGGCGGCTGCAGGGGGCGCTTCGCGAGCAGGACACCCTGGCGCGTTTCGGCGGCGACGAGTTCACGTTCCTCGTCGTCGACAGCGGCGACAAGGACGAGCGCACGTCGCGCATGGCCGAGCGCGTCCTGGAGCGGTTCGCCGACCCGTTCCACGTCGGCGGGCGGCAGCTGACCGTCAAGGCCAGCATCGGGGTGGCCGTGTACCCGCACGACGGCGAGGACGCCGAGACCCTGCTCAAGCACGCCGACACCGCCATGTACCAGGCCAAGGCGGCGGGCAGGAACACCTACGAGATCTTCGACAGCGCCATGAGCGCTCGTGCCCGGCTCCGCTTCGCGCTGGAAGACAGCCTCCGCTCGGCGGTCGAGTCGGCGCGCCTCGCCGTGCACTACCAGCCGAAGCTCGACATGGCGAGCGGGACGATCGTGGGCGTGGAGGCGCTCGCTCGCTGGCAGCACCCGCGTCTCGGGTTCATCCCGCCCTGGGCGTTCATCCCCTTGGCGGAGGAGACGAGCTTGGTGGCCACGCTCGGCGAGTGGGTGCTCGAAATGGCGTGCCGCCAGGTGCGGCGGTGGCAGGACCAGGGCCTGCCGGCCATGCCGATGGCGGTCAACCTCTCACCTCGTCAGTTCACCCACGCGTCTGTGGTCGACGTGGTGGCGAGAGTCCTGCGGCGCACGGGGATCGACGCCGAGCTGCTCGAGCTCGAGGTCACCGAGAACGTCCTCATGGACCACGTCGGCTCGGCGGCCGCCAGCCTGGCGGAGCTGCGCGCCATGGGAGTGCGCTGCGCCATCGACGACTTCGGCACGGGCTACAACGCGCTGACGTACCTGGCCGAGATGCCCGTCGACGTCATCAAGATCGACCGCTCCTTCGTCCACCGGATCGACGCCGGGTCGAGCGGCGGGCCCATCGTGGGGGCGGTCATCGCGCTGGCGCACGGCCTCGGCATCACCGTCGTCGCCGAGGGCGTGGAGACCGACGCCCAGCTCCAGTTCCTCGACGCCCACCACTGCGACCAGGTGCAGGGCTTCCGCTTCAGCGCGCCCCTCCCCCCCGACGAGTTCGCCGACCTGTTGCGGAACCCCGAGCGCATGTTCACCGGATGGCGCGAGGAGCAGGTGGCGGTGGACGTCGGGGCGGTGATCCCGGCGGCGCGCTTGGAGGCCCTGCTCGACTCGGTCCTCCGGGACTCGCGCTGGCCGAGCGAGATCGACACCGAGGCGATCGAGGCCGTGCTGGCCGCCCTGGCGAGCGATCAGCGGATCCGCTCGACGCGTCGGTCGCTCGTCCCCCGCCCGGCCCGGGTGCAGGTGCGCCGGGCGCCCGAGCTGGTGGCGGTGCCGGCGGCCCTCGCCGACGTGACGTCGACCGAGCGGCTCGCCGCCCGGGTGCTCCAGGCCGCCGCGTCGGGGACGATGGGGGACGCCGTGGAGGCGCAGCAGATCAACGCCGGCTGAGTCGCTCCCCACGGGCGCATCCGGGTGTGCGCGCTCGGTGTGGCCGAGCGAACGCCAATTGACGCAATGTTGAGAGCGCCGTGGAACCGGGTTGATCCGCGTGGGAGAGGCTGCCCAGGTCGTCCGTGGGGGGCCTTTGTGTCGGACGACGACCCGAGATCACGGGCTCGGGCTCGGCACCGGGGACTGCGACCCGGTGCCGAGCCAGCTCGGGTCCCTGTCCGCTCGCCGGCGGCCTGCGGGGCGCGCTCGGGGAATCAGACGGTGCCGCCCCGCCGGCTCTCGACCGTGACGCCCACCAGCGCGGAGAGCACGAGCGAGAAGCCCGGGGCGATCAGCCAGAAGCCGAACACCGCCGACAGCGCGATGAGGAAGAAGCCCATGCCGAGCACGAAGGGCCACACGCTCGAGTTGGGGAACGACCCGATCGTCCCGGCCCCTTCTTCGATGGCGCCGTCGGTGCGGTCCTCGGGGCGCGGGCGCATGCGCCGCGACCACCACAGGTAGTAGCTGCCGGGGAGGAAGCCGAGCAGCGTGGTGCCGACGAGCATCATCGTGCCGGCCGTCTCGTAGCCCCAGAACCAGTACATGACACCCACGAGGCCGAAGAAGACGGCCACGCCCATCAAGAAGAGTGCCTCGACCCGCACGGCCGCCCCCTACTCCCGGCCGCCGTCGTCGGTCGCCTTGGCCGGCGTTCCCGCGGCGACCGCGCCGGGGCGCTGGCCGTTCCCGTGGCCGTTGCCGTTCCGGCCGTTGCCGTGGGCGATGGCGCGCGCGTCGGGGTGGAAGTAGTCCCACACGGGCCGCTCGGAGCGGATGGGGGGCAGCTTCTCGAAGTTGTGGTGGCTCGGCGGCGACGCCGCGAACCACTCCAGGGTGTGCGCGTCCCAGGGGTTCGAATCGGCGGGGACCGGGTGGCGCCACGACACCCACAGGTTCGCCAGGAAGAAGACGAACGACACCCCGATGATCGCCGCGCCCACGGTCGACAGCTGGTTCATGAGGGTCCACCCGACGTCGGTGGGATAGGTGGCCACCCGACGCGGCATCCCGCGCAGGCCGAGGTCGTACTGCGTCATGAAGGTCAGCCAGAAGCCCACGGTGAGCAGCCAGAAATGCCACTTGCCCAAGGACTCCCGGTACATGCGGCCGAAGAACTTCGGATACCAGTAGTAGAAGCCGGCGAAGCCCGCGTACACGGCGGTGCCGAAGAGCACCTGGTGGAAGTGCGCGACCACGAAGTACGTGTCGTGGGTGGCGAAGTCGATGGGCGGTGACGCCAGCATGACGCCGGTGATCCCGCCCATGAGGAAGGCGAAGAGGAACCCGATGCAGAACAGCATCGACGTCGAGAAGATGAGCTGTCCCCGCCACATCGTCCCGATCCAGTTGAAGAATTTGATGCCGGTGGGGACGGCGATGAGCAACGACAGCAGTGAGAAGAAGGGCAGCAGCACCAGACCCGTGGTGAACATGTGGTGCGCCCACACGCCGGTGGACAGCGCGGCGATGGCCATCGTGGCGAAGACCATGCTCTTGTACCCGAACAGCGGCTTGCGCGAGAAGACCGGGATGATGTCGCTGACGATGCCGAAATAGGGCAAGGCGAGGATGTACACCTCGGGATGGCCGAAGAACCAGAACAGGTGCTGATAGAGGATCGGCGACCCGCCGTGGGTGGCGTCGTAGATGTGGGTGCCGAAGTGCCGGTCCGCGAACAACAGCACCATCGCCGCGGTGAGGATCGGAAAGGCGATGAGGATGAGCACCGCGGTGACCACCATGTTCCACGTGAAGATGGGCAGGCGGAACATCGTCATCCCCGGGGCGCGCAGATAGAACGTGGTGGTGATGAGGTTCACGCCGGTGAAGATGGCCGAGAACCCCGTCAGCGCGATGCCCATGATCCACAGGTCGGGCCCCGACCCCGGCGAGTACTGGGCGGTCGACAGGGGCGCGTAGCCCACCCAACCGAATGCGGCCGCGCCCCCGGCCACCAGGAACCCGAGGAGCATGGTGATCGACCCGCTCAGGTACAGCCAGTAGGACAGCGCGTTCAGGCGGGGGAACGCCATGTCGGGCGCGCCCACTTGCAGCGGCAGGATGAAGTTGGCCAGCCCTCCGAACGCGAACGGCCCCGCGAACAGGTACAGCATGAGGCTGCCGTGCATCGTGAACAACGCGTTGTACTGCTGGTCGGAGAGGATCGTGCCGTGCGGCGTGGCCAGCTGGGCCCGCAGGACGAGCGCCATGATCCCCGCCAGGAAAAACATGATCATGGACGTGACGATGTAGTTCATGCCGATGAGCTTGTGGTCCGTGCTCGTCAGCCACTTGAGGATGCCGGTGGGGCCCTCGTGGTGCTCGGGGTGCTCCTCGACGAGCTCGTGACGTTCGGCGAGCGTGGTCATGCGGCCGCCTCCCGGTGCGAAGCCGACACGGACGCGTTCGGCGCGGACAAGTGCGACGACGGCGAGCCCGACGACGGCGAGCCCGACGTCGCCTTGGTGAGCTGCGCCTGGTTCGACAGCCACTGCTGGAACTGGTCAGGCGGCAGCACCACGACGTGGAAGAACATGAGCGAGTGGTACAGCCCGCACAGCTGGGTGCACTGAGCCCGGAAGATGCCCGTGTGGAGGGGCGTCAGGTCGAACCTCTGGCCGTCGTAGCCGGGCTGCGCGTACCGGCTGAAGTTGAAGGCCGGGACGTAGAAGCCGTGGATGGTGTCCAATGACACCAGGTTGATCGTCGTCTCCTGGCCCGCCGGCAGGACGAGACCGGGGCCGAGGCAGTCGACGGCCGGTGCGCACTGGTTGCCGTTCAGCCCCACCGGATCGGGGTCGGTGGTGGTCTCGCCGGTCACCGTGACCCTGTGGCCGGCATACGACGTCGAGCAGCTCTCCTTGGGCGGGCAGTACTCGAACCGCCAGCCCCACTGGAAGGCGCTCACCTTGACGGTGAGCGGAGGGGTGGAGGCGACCGCGTCGATGCGGTTCTCGGCCACCACCGTGAAGCCGAAGATCACGAGCACGATGATGACCGGCACCACGGTGTAGATGATCTCCAGGGGGATGTGGTACTGGAACTGGCGGGGGATGGTGTCGGTGTCCGGGCGCTTGCGGTAGCGGAACACCGACCACAGGATCAGGCCGCCCACGATG
>Ga0070735_10005194_pt1 | contig 10852 bp, 9 predicted proteins | sample Coa_R1_FD_66443 | JGI IMG/M metagenome (GOLD analysis project Ga0070735, IMG submission 66443) | Surface soil microbial communities from Centralia Pennsylvania, which are recovering from an underground coalmine fire - Coalmine... | ecosystem: Environmental > Terrestrial > Soil > Unclassified ... | reverse complement strand
GCTAACGCCTGTATTTCCCGCTCCAAATCTGCTTGCGAGTTCCACTGTCCAAAATTGTCCGGATGCACCGGACAGGAAAGTCTTATGGGTGGACCGTCGTTCCGAACTAAATTCAACCGGTATTGAACGGCAAAATGGCTGTGGGGCCCCAGGCATCGCCCGCGAGCTCGCTGCACAGCCGGGCTGGAAGCTTTGGGACCAGTTCCTGATGGTTCGGCCCACACTACTCGCGACCTCGCTAGTGATGGTCCGGATCACGGCCTTCTGATATTTGGATGCAGGCAATGGACCCATCCTTTTGGGAGCGCGCCTTATTTGTTAGTAGAACCGGTTGCTCTGTGATAGTTGAAAAATGTATCGTCCTCTGCGCCTTTGTGAGGAATCAAAAGCATGACTTTGGCATTCGATTTCATCGAATAGTGCGAAGCCAGCCAGATATCGGTGGTCACAGGGCGTTTTTCAACTTCGAACTGGGTGCCAGGCTCTACCTCTGCGAGGAAGCCTTCGATCCTGACTGGATGAGTGACGTGGGCCTCGACCTTCACCCATTGAAAGGTCTTTTGATCAATCCATAGCGTTCCTTCCATTCCTCTCAGCACTTGGCTATCACGATCAGGAGGCTTATAGCCTTCGCGCGGCGTCGCCTTAAGCACGTACACCTTATGGCCGCTGAGCATGCGTTTGCCCACCAGATGAAAGTCGAACGCACTGGTCATCTGTTCGAGCATCGTGTGGTCACGCTTTCTATCAGCCTGATACTTCGCAATTCTCTCCGATCGTTTGTCCGGCGATTCATGTTGACGCTCCGCCACCGCCTCTTGGTATTTCTTCTCTTCCTGTTGTTGTCTTGCAGGATCGAGATCATGTCCGTTTACCGCAATCAGGCGTTGATATGGAGAACCGTCCAACATCGTGACCGCATAGGTCTTATGTCCGTCTTTTGTGCGGTCGCGCTCATAATTGTCGAAGTCGGGAGCTGCAGCCCAGTCGCGGTTGTTCGCCTCCGCGGATTGACGAATAATGTCAGCCACGTCCTGCGCTGCTGTGAAATGAGAGAAGAGCAGAGGGGTTGGTAACGTCAATAAAATGTACGCGAATGGTCGGCAAAAGATCCTCACCCGCGCCTCGAAGCGAGCCAAACTGCGGTTGCGATTGCCGCCGCCCCCGCAACGATCCAACTCCGGCCAAAGCTGGCCCGTAGTTCCCAACTACTTTCGCGTGCGCGTTGTTCGAATGTGCCGTGAGCGCCGTAATCGCCTTTCAGTGGCTCCCATAAATTGTCTGGCCGGTTGGGATTTTCCGGCTCGCACGTTTGTTGGGATGCAAATCCAGTTTTCCCCAGATAACGGTCAAGCAACCCTGGAGCAAGTTTGTTCCCGATGATCGCCTCCACCGTCGGCCAGCCGACATACACCTCGCGGCGGGCGTGGTGAGCCGCCCAGTAGATCGCCCTTGCCCCGACTTCCGGTTGAAAGATCGGCGGCACAGGCTGCGCTCTGTGCTTCAGCCGGCTTTTGACCCAACCGAATTGCGGCGTGTTCAAGGCGGGCATCTGTACCATCGTGACTCGCACTTTGCTTTTGTCGTGGATCAGTTCGCAGCGGAGGGAATCGGTGAATCCGGCGATGGCATGCTTGGCCCCACAGTATGCGGATTGCAAAGGAATACTGCGATAAACAAGCGCCGATCCAACCTCAACAATGGTTCCACGATCGCGCGGCAACATCCGTTTCAAAGCGGCCAGAGTTCCATAGACCACGCCGAGATACGTGACTTCTGTGACGCGCTTGTATTCCTCCGGTTGCATTTCCCTAACGGGCGAAAAGACGGAGGCCATCGCATTGTTCACCCAGATATCAATCGGTCCGAACTCTTGTTCCACCGATTCAGCCGCCTTCTCCACGGCAGCCGCATCGGCAACATCGCAGGGCAGTACTACAGCACGACCGCCTGCTGCTTCGATTTCCTGCTTGGCAGCTTCGAGTCCGTCGATTCCGCGCGCGATCAAACCGACGTTCGCACCCTGTCTTCCAAATTCCCGAGCGACTGCCCGACCGAGGCCAGCCGATGCACCCGTGATCACGACGACTTCGTTCTTCAATTCACGACCGTCCGTTGTGCCGACGTTTGAGATCTAGATAAGTTCCCGAACCTGATCGGAAATTGTTGTAAGCGCGATTTTCTTTCGATTGGGTTCGCCCCGAGCAAGAGATTCGGCAAAATGCAGCGCCTGTTCCGCCTTGACCTTGGCCGGCATTGGCGGTTCGAACGGATCAACCGTTGCTTGCAGAATCGCGGGCCCCGGAGCAGCGAGAAACTCTTCCATCGTTCGGCCGCAATCGGCTGGATCTTCCACGCTGAAACCGACGCCTCCGCACGCATGCGCGAAAGCGGCAAAATCGATAGGATGCAAATCAACTCCGTATTCCGGATTGCCCAGGAATACCATCTGCTCCCATTTGATTTGCCCAAGCGTATTGTTCTTTATGATCACGACCTTGATGGGCAACTTATATTTAACGGCCGTGACGAAATCGGCCATGAGCATTGAGAATCCGCCGTCGCCAACAAACGCAACGCACTGCCGGTTCGGATAGGCGATTTGTGCAGCAATTGTGTAAGGGAGTCCTGGAGCCATCGTCGCCAGGTTTCCAGAGAGAGAGTACATCTGGCCGCGGCGCGCGTGAATGTGGCGCGCCCACCACGTTGTGATCGTGCCGCTATCGCTGCTTACAATCGCGTCATCGCGCAAACGCTTTCCAAGTTCCCGGGCCACAACTTGCGGCTTCATTGGCTTGTCAGTGCGAGTAGCGCGCTTTTCCATCAGCTCCCACCAGTCCTTCATTCCGGCCTGTGCCGCTTCGAGAAACTTTCGGTCCTCTTTGCGTTTCAACAATGGAATGAGTTCCCGTAAGGTATTTCTGCTGTCGCCGACCAATCCAATTTCGACCGGGTAACGAAGCCCAATGCGCTTCGGATCAAGCTCGATCTGCACTCCTTTGGCTTGGTCCGGTTTTGGCATGAACTCGATATAGGGAAAGGAGGTTCCGACCATGAGCAAGGTGTCACAGTCTTCCAATGCTTCCTGCGAAGGTCTGGTTCCGAGTAACCCAATCCCGCCTGTCGTATACGGACTGTCGTCGGGCACCGCGGCTTTCCCAAGCAAAGGTTTTATGATCGGTGCGCCGAGAAGTTCGGCGGTTTGTTCCAGTTCATCGGTGGCGTTAAGGGCACCCCGCCCCGCGAGTATCGCTACCTTCTTCCTCTGATTAAGAATTTCCGCCGCGCGTTGCAGATCGGCCTGGTCTGGTAGTCGGGCGCTGCGCGCGTAAACGTCGGACGTGTGATGGGCGATGTTCCGGCTGGATGCCTGTTTCTTCTTCACTTGCTTTTCCTGCAGGTCCACCGGAAAGGTAATATGCGCTACTCCGTGATAAGCAAGGGCCGTTCGGCACGCCAAGTCTGCGATGTTCTCCACATGGGTCGGCCCCATAATGCGCTCGTTGAACACGGCGACATCCATAAAAAGCTTGTCGAGCGCAACGTCCTGCTGCGTGAAAGTGCCGATGAGATCGTGAAACTGAAGCCCGGTGATGGCAAGCACCGGCTGGTTGTCAAGTTTGGCATCATAGAGTCCGTTCAGCAGGTGAATCCCGCCCGGCCCGGAAGTGGCCAGGCAAACGCCGAGCTTGCCGGTGAACTTTGCATAACCGCACGCCATGAATGCAGCGGCCTCTTCATGCCGCACCTGGATAAATCGAATCTTGTCTTCGCGAGTGCGAAGCGATTCCATGATTCCATTAATTCCGTCGCCCGGAAGCCCGAAAACGACTTCTACACCCCAGTCCAACAAAGTTTCAATTAGTACGTCGGCCGCCGTCATGAAGAACTCCTCCGTCCGAAATCAGAATCTTCCGCGGTTAAAGTTTGATGCACGGTCCATCGATGTGGTCCACGGCGACTGAGATTTTCTCTCAATCAGTTCACGTAGCCTTGCGAGAAAAGTGCAATTTGTCCGCCCACCCCTTTTCGCTAAAAACTCATCTCATATCAGCTAGATTCGGACGGTCGCTCCGGACGAATCAATCGGGTATTCACTGCACTGACCGGATTGTGTTACTGAAGGAGACTACTGTCACGTTATCGCCGGGAGTGATCGAACGAATCGAAGTATCCACGCGGACAGTGCCGACAGACTTTCCTGAGTCGGATGGCACGCTGGAGTGGAACGCAACGACAGTCGTCTTGGTGCATGCGCATGCCGGTGGTAGGTGTGGTCTAGGCTACACCTATGCAGACACAGCAACGGCAACCCTTATTCGCGATCTCTTGTCTGAAGTCGTAAAGGGGCATGACGCGATGGCTCCAGCGTCGAACTGGAATGTTATGCTCTCACGCACACGCAACCTGGGAAGGCCGGGAATCGTGTCGATGGCGATCTCCGCGGTCGATATTGCGCTCTGGGACTTGAAAGCCCGTCTTCTCGATCTTCCACTAGTCACTTTATTAGGCGAAGTGCGGGAATCTGTACCCATCTATGGCAGCGGTGGATTCACATCATATTCCGACGAACAGCTTGAGCGGCAATTCCGCGGGTGGGTTGAAAAAGGAATATCCCGCTTGAAGATGAAGGTCGGCCGTGACCCAGCGATTGACCCGAGAAGGGTGGAAAAAGCACGGGCCGCAATCGGTCCCAATACAGAGCTTTTTGTCGATGCGAATGGCGCCTACAGCCGGAAGGAGGCCTTGAATCTTGCAGAGAAATTTGCGGACTTGGATGTCAGTTGGTTCGAAGAGCCGGTCTCGTCGGACGATTTGGAAGGTCTGCGATTGCTTCGTGATCGCGGCCCGGCCGGTATGAACATTGCGGCGGGCGAATATGGCTATGACGCAGAATATTTTCGACGAATGCTTTCGGCTGGAGCCGTGGATGTGCTGCAGGCAGACGCGACACGTTGCGGCGGCGTTACGGGCTTTCTTCAAGCGGCTGTGCTTTGTGAAGCGCATCATATTCCCTTATCTGCGCACACGGCCCCGACTGTGCATACCCATCTCGGTTGTGCGGTGACACCGTTGCGTCACCTGGAATACTTTCACGATCACGTCCGCATCGAAAATATGTTCTTCGATGGCGTCCGCTTACCTGTGAACGGACACCTTTCCCCCGACTTGTCACGTCCGGGAATGGGAATTGAATTTAAGCGCGCAGACGCCGAACGTTTTGCCGCCTAAGGAGGAATGATGTCTGCGAGTCGTGTTCCACTTGTTGCGTCTGAGGAACTCAAACATTCGTGGCGGAGACAAGCGCAGCAAGTTGATGCAGTCGCACTGGAAGAGGCGTTGCGACACGCTGTGAGTGGCGAGGTCCGTTTCGATGCCGGCAGCAGAGCGCTCTACGCCACGGACGGCTCGAATTATCGTCAAGTTCCCATCGGCGTTGTGATCCCCAAGAGCAAAGAGGACGTGATTGCAACGGTTGCTGTCTGTCGTCGATTCGGGGCCCCCTTGTTGTCCCGAGGCGGAGGAACGAGCCTCGCGGGGCAGTGCTGCAACGTTGCAGTGGTGATCGACTGGTCGAAATACCTCCATCACATCGTGAAACTGAACCCGCAGGACAAATTCGCACGCGTTCAACCAGGGACAATCTGCGACACGCTTCGCAACGCCGCCAAACCTCACGCTCTTACCTGGGGGCCGGACCCCGCCACCCACGATCACTGTACGTTCGGCGGAATGCTCGGTAATAACTCGTGCGGTGTGCATGCACAAATGGCGGGCAAGGCCGGAGAGAACGTGCTCTCGATGGACATCCTTCTCTACGACGGCACACAAATGACCGTCGGATGGATGGATGAAGCGCAGCTTGAAGCGAAGATTGCTCGAGGCGGCCGGGAAGGAAATATCTACGAGCAATTAAAGTCCCTGCGCGATCGGTACGGAAAGTTGATCGACGAAAGATATCCCCGAATCCCGCGACGGGTTTCGGGCTATAACCTCGATCACCTACTTCCGGGCGAAGATGGCCGCTTCAATGTGGCGCGAGCTTTGGTGGGAAGTGAAAGCACATGCGTCACGATTCTAGAAGCTGAAGTGCGGCTCATTTACAGCTATCCGAAGCGTGTGCTTCTGGTTCTTGGTTACCCGAGCATCTACGAAGCCGGCGAAAACGTGCCAAAGATTCTTGAGCACAAGCCTATTGGGTTTGAAGGCCTCGACAACTTCCTGATCAACAATGTGAAAAAGAAAGGCATGCCTCAGGTTGACGACCTTTCCATCCTTCCTGAAGGAAAAGGATGGCTGGTGGTTGAGTTCGGCGCGGGCACGATCGAGGAGGCGGAGCAACAAGCCCGAGATGCGATGTCTGCACTCGAAGGATCTGGCGCGCCCTCGATGAAGCTGTTTGTCGACGAGGCTCAACAGCAAAAAGTTTGGGACGTTCGCGAGGCTGGACTGGGAGCGACCGCATTCGTGCCGGGCGAGCCGCTCACCTGGGAAGGGTGGGAGGATTCCGCCGTCCCTCCAGACAAGGTCGGGAACTACTTGCGTGATCTCTGCAAACTCTATGAGAAGTACGAATATCGGTCCGCGCTCTATGGCCACTTCGGTCAAGGCTGCATTCATTGCCGCCTGAATTTCGACCTCATGAGCGAGCCGGGAATCCGGAAATGGCGCTCGTTCATGGAGGAGGCGACTGACCTGGTCACGAGCTACGGTGGATCGATCTCGGGGGAACACGGCGATGGTCAGTCGAAAGCCGAATTTCTCTACAAGATGTTTGGCAGCGAGTTGATCGAAGCCTTTCGGCAATTCAAAACGATCTGGGACCCCGACTGGAAGATGAATCCGGGAAAGATCGTTGATCCATATCACATCGATGAAAATCTGCGGCTGGGAGCCAATTACCATCCGTGGGACCCTCCTACCTATTTCAAGTTCCCCGAAGATCACGGTAGCTTCGCGCATGCTGCTTTGCGCTGTGTTGGCGTCGGCAAATGCCGCCGTGAAAACGGTGAAGGTGCACAGGACACCATGTGCCCGAGCTACATGGTCACGCGGGAAGAGATGCACTCCACCCGTGGACGGACGCATCTGCTGTGGGAAATGTTGCACGGCGATGTAATCGGCGATGGCTGGCGCGATGAACATGTGAAAGAAGCGCTCGACCTTTGCCTGGCGTGCAAGGGCTGCAAAGGGGACTGTCCGGTCAATGTGGACATGGCCACCTACAAGGCCGAATTCTTGGCGCACTACTGGGAGGGAAGAGTTCGTCCCGTTTATGCCTACGCGTTCGGGTGGATCGACAAATGGGCACAGCTTGCTTCAATTGCACCAGGATTTGCCAATCTGTTTACACAACTTCCGGGCTTGCGCGATATCGCAAAGCAGGCGGTCGGCGTGCCTAAAAAAAGGCAGATACCGGCATTCGCAGCACAAACGTTTCGGTCTTGGTTTCGTAACCGCAAATCAAGGCCGGCGAACGGAACCAAAGTTCTCTTGTGGGCTGATACGTTTAATAACTATTTCATGCCGGAAACGGCGCAGGCTGCAGTAGAAGTCCTGGAACAGGCAGGCTGCAGCATCGATGTAATCGATCGGCATCTCTGCTGCGGCCGGCCACTCTACGACTACGGTTTCCTGGACATGGCTAAGGCTTACATGAACCGCAATCTCGCCGCACTTCGTCCCTACATCGCCGCCGGCACTCCGATGGTCGTCCTGGAGCCGAGCTGCTGTTCGGTGTTTCGCGACGAATTGCATAACCTCTTGCCTGAATCGAGCACTGCCGGAAAGCTTGCCGAAAATACATTCACCCTGGCTGAGTTTTTGGAAAAGAAAATGCCTGCTTACCGGCCGCCGAAAGTGGGCCGTCAGGCCATCGTTCAGGGCCATTGCCACCACAAGGCGGTGATGCGATTGAAGGAAGAAGAATCGCTGATGAAAAAAATGGAACTCGACCATCGGATCCTTGAATCAGGGTGCTGCGGCATGGCCGGCGCCTTCGGTTATGAAAAGGATAAGTATCAGGTCTCGGTGGCTTGCGGAGAGCGTTCGCTGTTGCCGGAAGTCCGAAAAGCACCGGTGTCAACCATCATCGTGGCCGACGGGTTCAGTTGCAAGGAACAGATTGCGCAGGAAACCACCCGCCACGCCCTGCATCTCGCGGAAGTACTAAGACTTGGTGTTGACGAGAAAAGCCAGCCGTTGCCACAGATGTATCCCGAACGCTCCTTTGTGCAACCACGTCAGGCGGCGCAGAAGAACTCCATGTTGCGCGCCGCCAGTGTAGTGGGGGCTCTGGCGCTGGCTGGCTTCAGCATTGCATGGCTCAAAAGCAGACGGCGGTGACGACACCAGGATTTAAATTGGTGCAGTGAGTTCTTACTAACGTGAATGGACACTCATCATCACAAGTCCCTGGCCAGACTCAAGCCTCGCCCGAGCACCATTTACTGCAGCCAGGGACGAGCCGTTCTGGCAACGAATCTGGATGGTGTGATCGGGGATTTCCCAAGGCATGGCCTATTCGTCGGTAAGACTCGCCTTTTATCCCGCTACAGGTACCTTGTTGACGGGAAGCCACCCCAAACTGTGGCGGTCTCGAACGTGGAACAGCATTCGTGGCTCGGCTATTACATCAGCCCTGCTCCAGGCGTTCAATGGAAGCCCGATACGGGCTCGGGCGAGATGGAGGAGTCCTCAGAAGAAACCATCGAACTGAAAGTATCGCGCAACGTGGGCCTCGGCGTTCATGAGGATATCGACATAACCAACTTCACGCAGCAAGCCGCGAAATTCACGTTCGAGATTGAGATTGATGCAGATTTCGCGGACCAGGCAGAGATTTTTCGCCGCAAACAACGGGGAAAACTTACGCACCATTGGCGACGAATTTCGTCTCGCCAAGCGGAACTTGCCTATGACTACCACGCAAGTCATCGTTACTCACATCAGGGCAATCGTGGAGTAGCGCAGCTGCACCGCTCCTTGATCGTCCGGATCGAGAAGGCGTCGTCGCAGGCTTCATTTCACGGTTCCAGGCTGCGCTTCGATGTTCGCCTGAAGGCGCACGAATCCTGGCACACATGCATCAAGTTCACTCCCGTGTTCGAGGATAAGCAGATGCCGCCACTCTATGACTGCCATCAATTCTTTGGAGCACGCAATGAGCTCGATCGCAAGCGCGAAATCTTTCTCCGCGAATCCACTCAATTCCGAACTGGTCAGGCGGTGGCGAAACTGGCATCGGTGGTCGAGTCCGCGCTGCTTCAGGCAACGCATGATCTGGCCGCCCTCCGACTTCCGGACCTTGATCAAGGAAACCGCTCATGGGTTACCGCTGCCGGCCTGCCGATTTACATCGCCTTGTTTGGTCGCGCATCCTTGAGTCGTTCTCCCAGTCCCGCTGTCAACGACCAGGGGCTTATGGAAAGCTTGATTCCGTGAGAACCAAAGGCATTACAACAATCTGTGGAGGTGTTACGTGAAGAATCCAATTGGTCAAAAACGCTGGGCGATCGCCGAAGGTTATATTCCTACCTCAAGTCATGGACCCGAGCCCGAGATGACGAGCCACGAAACAGCTTGTTTGCTCAACGTTTCCGACCGGGATGCCCATGTTGAGATAACGATCTTTTTTTCGGACAAAGAGCCTGTCGGTCCGTATCACGTCACGGTTCCGGCGAGGCGTACGAGGCATTTGCGCTTTAACGACCTCCGCGATCCCCAACCGATTCCCAGAGGGACCGACTATGCCAGCGTTTTTGAGGCGGACATTCCGATCGTCGTGCAGCATACCCGTCTGGACTCTAGGCAAGACGCCAACGCCCTGCTTACAACGATCGCTTATGCGGCGAAAGACTGAGCAGATTGACTCATGCCGCCTCATCGCGACTCTTCGGAAACTGCTCTGGATCGATGAAGATTTTCTACATCCCCCGGGCCCATCCGCATCGTGAGCAACTCACCCACGCGCTCGACAGCAGGATCGCTGGTAATGATCTGTCTCATACGGTGAATGCGCGAGCGATTCGTCCTCTCACCGACAAGGAGTGCCCCCGTTTCCCGACCTAACAAAACCGCAACCGCCGCGAGCAGAATTCCAATGAGAATTGAAGCGGCTGGGTCGAGGAATGGATTGTGAAGCACTCTGCCCAGGCATATCCCAAGAAATGCAAGCGCTGCGCCGATTAGAGCCGCCGAGTCCTCCAGAAAAACCGTGAATACGGTTGGGTCCTTGCTCCCGATGATTTCATCTAGCACGCTTTCGTCGGCATCTTTCCGTCGTTTGAGCTCCTGATAGGAAATGCGCCATGAGTAGGACTCGAATAGCGCTGCGAAAGCTAGGACGAGATAATTCCAACGGATATTGTTCGCCAGTGCAGGATGTCTCAGATGCGAAATACCCTGGTAGATCGCGAGACCGCCCCCGAAGGCAAAAATATAGACGGCCACCAGAAGCGAGTAGAAGTAGAGCGCCTTTCCGTGTCCAAAAGGTATTGCGTGGTGTTAGCAACCTATCGTACACTGCGGCCCTTTCACGAAGGGTTCGATAAGCGTTTCTGGAACCGCTTTGTTGCTCTAATTGTTGCGATATTCACGGCGGTAACCCGAGGTCGGGATTCCGATGAGGTAAACCGCTTCAGGCGAGAACAAGACTGCTACAACTGTGCCGCATGCTTGGAAATTAACCTCACTGCCAGGGCCGAACTTCCGCATGCGGACGTCGACTCCCGAAGAACTCCCGAAGTTAGAAGCCGGCAAGGACTAAGGCGTGTCTCGTTAACAACTTAGGAGAGCGCTGCTCTGACTCTTAATCAGTAGGTTGAAGGTTCGATTCCTTCCGCGCTCACCA
>Ga0070735_10005193_pt1 | contig 10854 bp, 10 predicted proteins | sample Coa_R1_FD_66443 | JGI IMG/M metagenome (GOLD analysis project Ga0070735, IMG submission 66443) | Surface soil microbial communities from Centralia Pennsylvania, which are recovering from an underground coalmine fire - Coalmine... | ecosystem: Environmental > Terrestrial > Soil > Unclassified ... | reverse complement strand
CTGGCGATCCGGCACGCCGCCAAAGCCATCGGCAGCGAGCGGCTGGTCGATTGCGACCTCTATGTCACGCTGGAACCCTGCGCGATGTGCGCGGGCGCGATTTCATTCGCAAGAATCCGGCGGCTCTATTACGGCGCGGCAGACCCCAAGGGCGGCGCGGTGGATTCCGGGGTGCGCTTCTTTGCGTCCCCCACCTGCCATCACGTACCGGAGGTCTATTCCGCCGTCGGTGAACGCGAGGCGGCAGCGCTGCTGCGAGATTTTTTCAGGGAACGGCGGTAGCGCCTTAATCGTCATTGCGAGCGATAGCGAAGCAATCCAGAATCCCTCCGCAGGTGCATCCTGGATTGCTTCGTCGCGGAGCCTGTCAACGGGCGCGCATTCGCGCGACCGTTGACTCCTCGCAATGACGAACAGGACGAATGCGTGAACCGCCTAAGCCGCCAGAAAAAACTCCCGCAATGCCTTCGCGGTCACATCAGGATTTTCCTCCGTCAAGAAGTGACCGGAATCGACGGGACTGCCCGAAACATTACTCGCCCAATTCTTCCAAGTGTCGAGCGGCGTTGCGGCCGCACGCGCGATGCCGGCATCGCCCCACAGCGCCAGCATCGGGATCGTGATCTTGTTGCCCGCGTCGCGGTCGGCCTTGTCGATTGCGACATCGGCATGGGCGCCGGCGCGATAATCCTCGCACATCGCATGCACGCGCTGGGGATCGCGAAAGGCCGCCAGATAATGTTCAAGCGCGCGCGGGTCGATCGCGTCGAGATTTTTCGACTTGGTCTGGCTTGCCATTTTGAAACGCAGGAAAAAATCGGGATTGCCGCCGATCAAAGTTTCGGGCAGCGGCGCAGGCTGCGCCAGAAACGTCCAATGATAGATTTTCAGCGCATAGGTCCGGTCCAGGCGCGCCCAGTAATCATAGGTCGGCAGGATATCGAGCACGGCAAGCCGCGACAGCCGTCCGGGATGGTCGAGCGCGAGGCGATAGGCGACGCGGCCGCCGCGGTCGTGCCCGGCGAGCGCGAAATGCACATATCCGAGCTGCTCCATGGCCTCGATGACGGTTCGCGCCATCGCGCGCTTGGTATAGGGCGTGTGATCCTTGTCGCTCTCCGGCATATCCGACCAGCCGTAACCCGGCAGGTCAGCAATGATCAGCGAGAAGCGGTCGGCGAGTTGCGGCGCCACGCGATGCCACATCACATGGGTTTCGGAAAAGCCGTGCAGCAACAACAAAGGCGGCCCGTTGCCACCGACGCGGGCGAAGATCCGCCCGGATTTCGTGTTGATCCATTGCGAGGCAAAGCCGGGGAATAAATCCGCGAGATCAGGCATGACCACTCACTCCCTTCGCGGGCGAAACTATCTTTGCGCGCGTTCCTGCTCGACCGCCTGCCAACCGATGTCGCGCCGGCAAAAACCATCCGGCCATTTAATCCGGTCGATCGCCTCATAAGCACGCTGCCGCGCCTCCACGATATTTTTGCCCGAGGCGCAGATGTTGAGCACGCGCCCGCCATTAGCGAGAAGCTGACCGTCCTTTGTAACTGTGCCAGCCTGGAAAATTTCAACGCCCTCGACTTGAGCGGCTTCATCGAGCCCTTCAATGCGGGTGCCCTTGGCATAATCGCCGGGATACCCCTTGGCGGCCATCACCACGGTCAGCGCGACATCGGGGAACCAGCGCACGTCGAAATGCTTCAATTGACCGTCGCAAGCGGCCAGCATCGCCGGCACGATATCCGACATCATCCGCAACATCAGCACCTGACATTCGGGATCGCCGAAGCGCACGTTATATTCGAACAGTTTGGGCCCATCCGCCGTCAGCATCACGCCGGCATAAAGAACGCCGCGAAACGGCGTGCCGCGCGCCTTCATGCCGGCGACCGTCGGCCCGATGATATCAGCCATGATCGCGTCGTGAATTTCGGACGTGACAAACGGTGTCGGCGAGTAAGCTCCCATTCCGCCGGTATTGGGTCCCTGGTCATGATCGAAGACGCGCTTGTGGTCTTGCGCGGAAGCAAGCGCGATTGCCGTCTCACCGTCGCAGAGCGCAAAGAAGCTGATCTCGCGGCCTTCCAGATATTCCTCGATCACCACTTGAGTCCCCGCCGTCCCAAACGCGCCGTCGAACATCATGGCAATCGCGGCTTCCGCTTCGAGAAGCGTCATCGCGACGACGACGCCCTTGCCCGCCGCCAGCCCGTCGGCCTTGACGACGATCGGCGCGCCGTGGCTGCGCACATAAGCGAGCGCATCCGCGGCGTTGTCGAAACGGCCATAAGCGCCGGTCGGAATACCGACTTCAGTGCACAGCGCCTTGGTGAATCCCTTGGAGCCCTCAAGCCGCGCGGCTTGCTTGCTCGGCCCGAACGCCTTGATGCCGGCATGGGTGAGATCATCGACAATGCCGGCCGCAAGCGGCGTCTCCGGGCCGACCACCACGAGATCGACGCTCTCGCGCCGGCAAAACGCGATCACGGCACCGTGGTCGGCGATATCGAGGCCCACGCATTCCGCCTCGCGCGCGATGCCGGCATTGCCGGGCGAGCACCAAAGCTTGGTCACCAGAGGTGACGCCGCGATTTTCCACGCGAGAGCGTGTTCGCGACCGCCAGAACCGAGCAGAAGAATGTTCATGAACGCTGCCAAAGCAAGGGTTGCTGCCACAGGGCCTACCGTTTAGCATGGCATCGTCGCACCGCAAAAAAGGTGGCCCGCGGGTGTGGATATGTGCCTTAAAGCGCGGTGAGATGCGGTTGAATCGTCCTCGCGCTTGAGCTCCCGGGCGGTCCGCCATAGCCAAGATGCGCGTCAGAAACCTGGATGGTTGACCCGAGATGGCTGCTCCCGAAGCGCTGATCAACGCCCCCGAATTCACGGTAACCGAATTGTCGTCCGCGCTGCGGCGGACGGTGGAAGACGCCTACGGTCATGTCCGTGTCCGTGGCGAAATCACTGGCTTTCGCGGGCCGCATTCTTCCGGCCATTGTTATTTCGCGCTGAAGGATGACGGCGCCAAGATCGAGGCGGTGATTTGGAAATTCGCCTATGCGCGAATGCGCTTCAAGCCGCAGGAAGGGCTTGAGGTGATCGCGACCGGCAAGCTCACCACCTATCCTGGCTCGTCGAAATACCAGATCGTGATCGAGGCGATCGAGCCCGCCGGTATCGGCGCGCTGATGGCGCTGATGGAAGAGCGTAAGAAGAAGCTCGCCGCTGAAGGATTGTTCGACGAGGCGCGCAAACAATTATTGCCATGGTTGCCCGAGGTGATCGGCGTCGTCACCTCGCCGACCGGCGCGGTCATTCGCGACATCCTGCATCGGCTGGAAGATCGCTTTCCCCGCCGGGTATTGGTGTGGCCGGTGCGCGTCCAGGGCGAAGGTTCCGCCGAACAGATCGCAGGCGCTATTCGCGGTTTCAATGCACTGCCTGAAGGCGGCCGGATTCCACGGCCTGATCTCTTGATCGTGGCGCGCGGCGGTGGTTCGCTGGAAGACCTGTGGTCGTTCAACGAAGAGAGCGTGGTGCGCGCCGCCGCCGAGAGCCTGATCCCCTTGATTTCGGCGGTCGGTCACGAGACCGACGTAACCTTGATCGATTTTGCCGCCGACAAGCGCGCGCCGACGCCGACGGCTGCTGCCGAAATGGCGGTGCCGGTTCGAAGCGAACTGATGGTCGAGGTCGCCTCTCTGGCGCGGCGCACGATGCTGTGCTGGCGGCGCGGCCAGGACATGCGCCGCAACGAGTTACGCGCGGCGGCGCGGGCGCTGCCTGATTTAAGCGAATTGCTGGCGATCCCGCGACAACGGCTGGATGGCGCCGCGTTCGCCCTGCCCCGCGGCTTGAAAGCCAATACCCACGCGCATTTCCGCCACTTTGCAAATGCAAGCGCGCGATTGACCCTACGGGTGCTGCGCGGCCAGCTCACCCAAGCCCAACACCGCCTGATCGTCTGTGGCGAACGGATCACCCATTCCGCCCGGAGCCTGTTGCGACACCGCCGCGACCGCTTTGCCGGCCTTGCGATCCGCCTGCAAGCCTCGAAGTCAGCCAACGCGCAGGCGCAACGCCAGGCGATCGCGCGCGATCGCGAGCGCCTATCACGGCTCACCGAGCGCGCCCGGCGGGCCCTTGCCACATCGAGGCAACGGCTTTCGGCGCGTGTGGCCCATAGCGGGCAATTGCTCGGCGCGCTGTCCTATCGCGGCGTGCTGGCGCGCGGTTTTGCGCTGGTGCGCGATCACGCCGGCCATCCGCTCCACGCCGCCGCCGGTGTCGGACCGGCCGCGCGGCTGAGCATCGAATTTTCCGACGGCCGCGTGGGCGCGACCGCGGATTCAGATCGGCCCGCGCCTGAGCGCGCCTCTCCAAAATCAGCGGCACGCGAGCCCAAAGCGACGTCCCAGCGGCGCACGGCCAAACCGATCGATCAGGGAAGCCTGTTCTAAGTTTTAGGGCAGACCGTGGCAATCACCGCGCCAGCCACTCGGTGACGCGCTTCTTAGAGTCCGCACCCGCCTCGGGGTCGCTGCCAACGTGGCCTTTTTCGGGATCCGCGGCATCGGCGGCGGCGCCGAGCGCATGAACGGGCAAATTCGCCAGATCGAAATCGTGATAGGCGTTGGGATAGACGACAATCCGCGTGAGCGCGCTACGGCCATGGGCGCCCTCGACCATCTGGCGGCAGGCCGGCGGCGAACTGACGTCATCCTTGCCGCCGATCAGAACCAGAGTTGGGACGCGCGCGCTCCAGCCGAGCCCCGACGACAGGCGGCAGTCGGGGTAGAAGGCGATGGCCGAGCGGAAATCCGGCTCGACATGGTGCAACGACAGTTGCGGGCGAACCGCCCACAACAACGCGCTGGCGCCATTCGCCCATCCCAACAGGCTGATGCGACGATGCGCGGCCCAGGGCTGCTGCATGAGCCATTGACGCGCCGCCAGAATGTCGGCGACGCGCTCGCGGCGGGCGGAAATTCTCCGCTCCTTGATGCCGCATTGCGGGCCGAGTTCGCGCGAGCCGTAACTATCGGGAAACAGGATCGCGTTGCCACCTTTAAGAAGCTCTTCGGCCCAATCGCGATAACGCGGCTGAACCGACTCGGAATGACCGGCCAATCCGCCGCATCCGTGTAGCGCGATCACGACAGGAAACGGTCCCTTGCCTTCCGGCTTGTAAAGCTGCGCGTGCAGCACCATCGCTCCGGAAGGAATTTCGACCGCTTGCGGCCCCGGCAACGGCACAGCACCCGATGGCTGCGCCATCACCAGCAATGCAGCAACGAAAAGACCCAATGGAAGACGCATGGCTTTGCCAAATCGCGACGATGTGAGTGGCCCGACCATCAGATTTGTTTCTTGTTTCAAGCGGGCACAACCAAGGCTACCACGCGCTTAAGCGCGAAATTCATCACGAATCGGTGGGTTTATCCGGCAAATCTACCCGCCAATGATGTAGAAAATAGATAATGGTTGGCTTAAAAAACAGACGGCAATGATGGGAGAATTTCGGCGTGTTGAACAAATCCGGCCCGCCGGGCTATGGCGAAGCACAATTGCATTATCTGGATGGCGATTTCCGGGTGGTCTCGCCGGGAACCTACGTTCGGTGCGCGGTGACCGGCGCGCAAATCCCGCTGGACGAGCTGAAATATTGGAGCGTCGATTTGCAGGAGGCCTACGCGCAGCCGGATGCGGTGCTGCAACGGCATTTTCCCGGCGCGCTCAAAAGCTAAAGCGCGATGAGATTTGGATGAATCATCATCGCGCTTTAATTCTTTGTTTGAGCATGATCTCCGCGCAAACGCCTTTGGCGTTTGTCGCGAGGGAAAACCGCTTCACACTTTTCCGGATCATGCTCTAGTGGTCCGATTCTAACATTCGCATCCCTTCTCAGCGGTCGCTTTGCGAATGTTAGAATCAAAGGACCACTAGCAAAAATATAGTTCTAGTGGAGTTTAGGATTTGACATTCGCCTTCCGAGTTTGCGGCTAGGCGCGTAGCGAATGTCAAATCCACTCCACTAGTAGATCAATTTTTCCGGAATCTTTTATCCCGCGCCTGAAATAGTCGCTCGGATATAAAGCTGCGAAGCTTGCGCAGATCGTCGAATTCAAGTCTCACTGGAAATGACGCAATTCCTTGCGCCCATGGCGGCACTTCGCCCGCCTCGTGAAGCCGTGCGAGGTCTTTCTCGGTCGTCACCAGCGTCAACCCATCGCGTTCGGCCTCGCTCACGAGCGTTTCGATCTCCTGGCGCGTAAACGGATGATGATCGGCATAGACGCGCTCGCTTACGACCTCGATACCATTGGCGCGCAACGTCCGAAAAAAACGCGCGGGATCGCCGATGCCGGCAAACGCCAGCACGCGCTTTCCCCGCAGCGAGGTTCCGTCGGCTTTCAGATGCGCGGTCAGGACCGGCCTATCCCGAGCCTTGACCGAGGCGGCGACGGCGTCGGCCGCATCGCCTTCGCCGATCACAATCAGCGCGTCGGTGCGCTCGATCTGCGGCGGCAAAGGCGCGCGCAGGGGACCTGCGGGAAACACCAAGGCATTGCCAAGGCCGCGTCGCGCATCGATCACGATCAGCGACGCATCCTTGGCGATCGAGGGATTCTGAAAACCGTCATCCATCAGGATGACGCTGGCCCCTTGCGAGCACGCCAGCGCCAACCCGTCCACGCGCTCACGCGCCACCGCCACCGGGACCGTTCTCGACAGCATCAACGGTTCGTCGCCGACATCGGATGCCAAGTGACGACCGAAATCGACCATGATCGGCCCGCGCAGCCGCCCGCCATAACCGCGGCTGAGCACGACGGGAACTTCGCCGAGATCGCGCAATAGTTGCACCAGCGCCAGCACGGTCGGGGTCTTGCCGGCGCCGCCGACGTGATAATTGCCGACGCAGAATAGCGGGACGCTGGCTTCGGTTCCCTGGCGCCGTAAACGGTATTCGGCGATCGCGCCATAGAGCGCGGCGAGCGGCCTCAATAACAGCGGCACCCAGAATGACGGCCGGTACCAAAAGGCCGGCTCATGCATCCGCCGCTCCCATTTCGAGGCGCAATTGCAGAATATACGGCTCAAGCGCGGCCAGCGTGCGATCGAGCGCGCCGCCGAGTTGCAAGACCACCCGCTCGGCCGCCGCGATCGCAAGATCACGCGCCGCGGGATCGGCGAGAAGCTGCCCAAGCTGCTTGACCAGCGCCTCCTGCGTATCGGCGCGTTTGGTGCCGCCGGCTTGGCTGAGCGCTTCGTAGACATCGGCAAAATTGAAGATGTGAGGCCCGTGAACGATCGACGCGCCGAGCTTGACCGCCTCGATCGGATTCTGCCCGCCATGTTCGACCAGCGACCCTCCCATGAAGACGATCGGCGACAAGCGATAGAACAGCCCCAGCTCGCCCATGGTATCGGCGACATAAATATCGGCGGTGGCGGTCGGCAATTCCTCGCGCGAGCGCGTTTTTGCGCGCAGGCCGGAAGCCTCCACCAGGCGTGCGATCGTCTCGCCACGATCGGGATGCCGCGGCACGATCACCGTCAAAAGCGACGGGAAAGCACCGGCCAAAGTGCGATGTGTCTCGATCAGAATCTCATCTTCCCCCGGATGCGTCGAGGCCGCCACGACCACCGGGCGACCGCGCGTCATCGCCATCAACCGTTCGAGCTTGATCAGATCGGCCGGCGGCGCCGGAACGTCGAGCTTCAGATTTCCCGTGACGACGACGTTGCGGCCGCCGAGCGCGATAAAGCGCTCCGCATCGAGGCGCGACTGCGCGAGACAAATGTCGAATTGGCCGAGCAAGGCGGAGATCGTGCCGCTGACCCGGCGCCAGCGCGGAAACGAGCGATGCGACATCCGCCCGTTGATCAACACCATCGGCAGGCGCCGCGCGGCACCCGCCAAAATCAGATTTGGCCACAAATCGGATTCGACGAACAGCGCAAGACTTGGCCGCCAATGATCCAGAAAACGCGCGACATAACGTGGAGAATCGTAAGGCACATATTGATGGATGATATCAGGAGGAAAGCGCTTGGCGACGACGGCTGCCGAGGTCACCGTGCCCGATGTCACCAGGATGCGAATATTCAGCGCCCGCAATTTTTCGATCAGCGCCGAGGCCGCCAGCACCTCGCCGACACTTGCCCCATGAATCCACACCAAGGGACCGTGCGGACGCACAGCGGTGCTCACGCCCCGGCGCTCGCCGACGCGCGCGGCATCTTCCTTGCCTTGTTTGAGCCGTCGCTTGATCAGCACAGGCGCAAGCGGCGCGGCGACTGAGGACAGCCGCCGATAGACGCGCAGCGTCATCGGCAGCGCACTAGCCATGACCTATCCCTTGACCCATCCCTTGACGCGGCCCTTGCGGGCGGCCGACCTGCGCATAGGCGCGATCGGTGACCTCGTTGAGCGTGGCCTCCAACCGCGCGCGAAGTTCTTCCATCATTTCGGAACTGGCATCCGGCGGAACCTTGATCATCTCGCCTCCCACCAGCGCTCCCCGCCCGAAGGGCAGATTGATCGTGGTTCGGTCCCAATTTTTCAGACGCCAATAACGACTGGTCGCCATGGCGAGCGGCATGATCGTCCGTCCGGATTCCCGCGCCAGCATGATGATGCCAAGTCCGGCAATGCGCGAACGTTTCGGCACATCGGCGGTCAAGGCGACATTATAGCCTTGATCGAGCGCGTGCACCATCTCCTTGAAGGCGCCGACGCCGCCTTTGCGCTGAAATGCCGAACCGTGATCGCCGGAGCCGCGGATGGTCCCGATCCTAAGCCGCTCGGCGGCAAGGGCGTTGAATTCGCCGTCGCGGTGGCGCGAAATCAGAACCTTGACGCGATGAATGTCCTTGGTCTTGATAAACGGAGTCAAGAAATGCTGGCCGTGCCAGAAGGCGAAAATCGCCGGCATTTGTGGCTCGACGATTTCGTATACGTCGGCCGGATCGAACGTGAATCGATTGGTTCGCCACACCAGCCGCAGAAAGCTCGCCGCGAGAAAACCCACAGCGCGCTGAAACCAACTGCTGCGCAGCACGGTACGGATCAGATTCTTCAACGGAGGAGCTTTTCGTCTTGATCGGGATCGAGCAGCCGATGGAGATGAACGATGAAATATCTCATTTGGGCATTGTCGACCGTCTGCTGCGCCTTGGCTTTCCAGGCGGTATAGGCACTGGCGTAATTGGGGAATATCCCGACGACTTCCACCTGCGAAAGATCCTTGAACGTGTTGTGCGCCAGATCGTTCAATTCGCCGCCAAGGACGAGATGCAACAACTGCTGTGACGCACTATCCGGCATGGTCCCTCTCTAAGCTTGCATTCGTTGGCAATGGCTTTCGAAGCAAAACAAGGCACTCCTCACGGCAAGGGATGGTCTCGGAATTGCTCGACAATATGGGCGTGACGATCGCGCCCCGCCGCCACCAACACCCCGTGCGTCACCTCGCGGCGATTATACAGGATCACCTCTCCCGACAGCGCGCTCATGTTACCATTCGCTTCCTGCACGATCAAATTGGCCGCCGCAAGATCCCAGTCGCGGCTTTGACCGCCGGCAAAAGCGGCATCCAACTTCCCCTCCGCGACCCGGCACAAGCGAAGCGCCAATGATCCGATGCGCGGATGAAGCGAAATTTCATGCCCTGAACGATTGAGCCGCTCGACCAGCGGCTTCGGGCCGGCAATCCGGGAAAAATCAAGCCCGGTGCCTGACGCTGCACGGATCGCCGTGCCGTTAAGCCGCGATCCGCGACCGCGCTGTGCAAAAAAGAACTCGTCGCTTGCCGGAGCGAATACCGCCGCCAGGATCGGTTGTGCTTCCACAACCAATGCGACGCTCACGCACCAATCCTCGCGACCGGCGAGATAGGCGCGGGTGCCGTCGATCGGATCGACGATCCATACCAGGGGCTTGCCGAGGCGTTCCGCATCATCAGCGCTTTCCTCTGATAACCAGCCATATCCCGGCGTCGCCGATCGCAGCCGATGGGCGATCAACTCGTTGACCGCGATATCGGCTTCCGACACCGGCGATGAGGCGCCCTTGGTCCAATTCTTCAATTCGGTCCGAAACAGCGACAACGCGAGCGCACCGGCCTCGCGCACCGTATCGTTCAACAGAGTGGCGGCGCGCGCCAAATTTTCCGGATCAACGGAGGCGTCATCGTCCGCCAAGTGTCAATCCCTCGATCCGCAGCGTCGGCGCATTGACGCCATAGCGAAATGAAAGGTCGTTGGCCGGCACCAGCGATTTGAACATATCGAGCAGGTGGCCGGCGATCGTCACCTCGCTCACGGGATAGGTGATCTTGCCATTCTCGATCCAGAAACCGGATGCGCCGCGGCTATAGTCTCCGGTGACGCCGTTGACGCCCGAGCCGATCAGATCGGTAACGTAGAAGCCGCGGCGGATATCGGCAATAAGTTCGGCCGGCGTCGGCTCACCCGCCTCCAAATGAAGATTATAGGGTCCAGGCGAGGGTGAAGACGACACACCGCGATGAGCATGACCGGTGGTCGCGAGCTTGAGTTCGCGCGCGGTCGCGCAATCCAAAAGCCAGGACGTCAAAACGCCCTGATCGACGATCGCAAGCTTCTTGACCCTGACACCTTCGGCGTCGAAAGGTTGCGAACGCAGGCCGCGCCGGCGCAAGGGATCATCGATGATGCGAATATGGCCGGCGAAGAGTTGCTCGCCGAGCCGGTCTTTCAGAAAGCTCGTCTTGCGCGCGATCGAGGCGCCGTTGATCGCGCCCACCAGATGGCCGACCAGCGAGCCGGAAACGCGCGGGTCGAACACCACCGGCACCTTGC
>Ga0070735_10005192_pt1 | contig 10857 bp, 8 predicted proteins | sample Coa_R1_FD_66443 | JGI IMG/M metagenome (GOLD analysis project Ga0070735, IMG submission 66443) | Surface soil microbial communities from Centralia Pennsylvania, which are recovering from an underground coalmine fire - Coalmine... | ecosystem: Environmental > Terrestrial > Soil > Unclassified ... | reverse complement strand
CAGTTTGTGCATCAGCGTCCACACCGGGCGCGACATGTACGCGGCATCGTTTAGCGCGGCAAGCAAGTTGTCGCGCTGTGCTTCGTGGGCCGCATCGAGCACGATCGCATTGAGCCAGTAGTTGCTCGAAGTACCTGGAGGCTCGCGCAGAAATTTCACACCCTCGACGTTGGCGAAGGCCCGCTCGTAGCGCGCGGCCAGCCTGCGCTTTCTCGCGACCATTGAGTCCAGCTGCTCGAGCTGAGCGCACCCGAGTGCCGCGTTCAGATTCGGCAGCCGGTAGTTGTAGCCCACCTCGTCGTGCAGGAAACTCCAGCGATGCGGTGTGCGCGCCGTCGTTGTCAGGTGTTTCGCGCGACGGCCTAACGCGGCATCGTTGGTCAACACCGCACCTCCACCGCCCGTTGTAACGACTTTGTTCCCGTTGAAGCTGAGTGCCGCGAGCAGGCCGACATTTCCGGTATGGCGGCCGTGGTAGCTCGAACCAAGCGATTCGGCGGCGTCCTCGATCAGCACGAGATGCCAACGACGCGCAACCTCACTGAGCGCGTCAAGGTCCGCCGGATGCCCGAATACATGCATCACGACGAGGGCCCGGATCGGCGCGCCTGTGCGCCGGTTCACGCATACGCCGTCGGCGAGACGCGCGGTATCACGCAAGTACAAATCCAGCTTGACGGCATCTATGCCGAGCGACACAGCCTCGGAATCGACAAAGTGAGGCGTAGCGGCGACGTACGACACTGCGTTCGCGGTCGCGATGAATGTCAATGTCGGGATCAGCACCTCATCGCCTGCCCTCACATTGGCGAGCAACAGGCAGATGTGCAGCGCCGAAGTCCCATTCGACGTTGCAACGGCATGCATCGTGCCGGTATGCGCGGCAAGGTCCCGCTCGAAGCGATCGACGTATGAGCCGACCGATGACACCCAGCCGGTATCGAGGCAGTCCTTCAGGTACTCCCATTCGCGACCGGCGAACTCGGGTTCATGCAGCGCCAGACCCTTCGATGGCTGTCCGAGCACCTCGCGTACCGCTGCCAGCACGTCGTGCGCAAAACTGTCGGCGGATGGCTTCGCAGGCGAAAATGCGGTCATGCAATGACCCTTAGATGTTGTACGACCCGGCCTTGTAGCGGCGCAGGTTGTCGGGATCACCGAACCACGCGATGGTCTCGCGCAATCCCCGCCGCAGCCCCTCGGCACCGGCGTACTCCGGCGTCCAGCCGGTCAATTCCCTAGCGCGAGTATTGTCGGCCCACAATCGCTCGACCTCGCTTCCCGGCGGACGCAAGCGTTGCTCGTCACTAGTGAATTCCACCTCCCGATCCATGAGCTCCGCGATCAGGCGCGCGGTGTCGCCCACGGAAATTTCGTAATTGCTGCCGACATTGACCACCTGACCCAACGCGGCGTCACATTCCGCGACCGCAACAAATCCGCGCACGGTGTCCCGGACGTAGTTGAAGTCGCGCGTCGGATGAATCGCTCCGAGTTTCACCTGTCGCACCCCTGATGCGATCTGGCTGATAATGGTCGGGATGACGGCTCGGGCAGACTGCCTCGGTCCATAAGTGTTGAATGGTCGAATCACGGCTACCGGTGTTCCGAACGACAGGAAGAAGCTGGTCGCGATCTGATCAGCTCCAATCTTGCTCGCCGAGTACGGCGATTGACCCTGCAGCGGATGCTCTTCGGTGATCGGCACAAATCGCGCTGTACCGTACACCTCACTCGTCGAGGTGTGCACGACGCGCTCGACGTCGAGAGCGCGCGCCGCCTGCACGACGTTGAGCGTACCCTTCACATTTGTATCAATATAAGTGTCCGGCGAGTGATACGAATAGGGGATCGCGATCAGCGCCGCCAGGTGCAGTACGACATCGCACCCCTGCATCGCCGTGCGCACCCCGTGCGGATCGCGGATATCTCCGGCGAACACGTCGATCGATCGCCTGATGCTCTCGGCGGTCTCGTCGAGCCAGCCCCAGGAATTGAAGCTGTTGTAGCAGACGAAGGCGCGCACGTTCGCACCGTGCGCGACCAGATGTTCGGTCAGGTGGGAGCCGATGAATCCATCGGCCCCCGTGACGAGAACCCGCTTCCCGGCCAGCTTCATGTGGCACCCTCTGCAAACTCGCGGATTGCAGAAGCAACGGCCTGCATCTGATCGTCGGAAATCTCCGGGAACATCGGCAGCGACAGAACGCGCGACTGATTGTGATAGGCAACAGGAAAATCGGCAGGCCGGTGGCCCAGGCGTCGATAAGCGGGCAGGAATGGCAGCGCCACCGGATAGTTGATCACCGTCTGGATGCCACGCTGTGCGAGGAAACTTGCCAGCTCGTTGCGCCGCTCGTGCCGTACGACATACAGATGAAAGACGTGCTCGCGCCCCTCGGCAACCTGCGGGAGACTCAGACCCGGGACATTGGCGAGCAGGGACTGGTATTGCCGCGCGATCTGCTGCCGTCGCGCGGTCCAGCGCGCGAGGTAAGGCAATTTCACCGAGAGCACCGCGGCCTGCATTCCATCCAGGCGGCTGTTGATCCCCTCAATCTGATGATCACCCTTGGTCAGGCCTCCATGCCGCGCGAACATCGCCATCCGTTCGGCGAGCCCCGTGTCGTTCGTCAGCACCGCGCCTGCATCACCCATCGCGCCCAGATTCTTCCCCGGGTAGAACGAGTACGACGCCGCGGTCCCGAAGGTCCCGATCATCCTTCCCTGGTATCGAGCAAGGTGTGCCTGCGCGCAATCCTCGATGACCCACAGTTTGTGGCGCGCGGCGATCGCCATGATCACATCCATGGCAGCGGGCTGACCATAGAGGTGGACGGGGATGATTCCGACTGTCCGCGAGGTGATCCTTGCCTCGATTTGCGCCGGGTCGATCGTATACGTGGACGGATCAGTGTCGCAGAAGACTACGTTGCCGCCGGCCTGCGTGATCGTCTCGGTAGTCGAGATCCACGAGTGCGCCGGCGCGATGACCTCATCTCCCGGCCGCACGCCCAGGGCGCGCATGGCGATGTACAGCGAATCCGTGCCATTGGCGCATGAGATGCAGTGCTCGAGTCCGGCTGTTGTCGCGAATTCCCGCTCAAATCTCTGCACGAACGGCCCGCGGATGAATGCGGAAGTCCGGATTACCTCCGCGATCGCGGCATCCATCTCGGACTTGATGCTGTGATACTGGGCGTAGAGATCCGCAAATGGAACGGTCACGTCATTACTTCCAGTCATGTGAACCTGCCGGTCATGTGCTATCTCGATCCCCGCGGGGACGCAGGCGGCGCAGCAATCTCGCGGGATTGCCGGCATAGGTGCCCGGCTCCACTATGTCCTTGGTGACGACGGCACCGGCGCCGATCACCACGTCATCACAAATCTGCACGGGCAGTATCGTCGCATTCGAGCCAATCGACACTCGCGAGCCCACGCGGGTAGCCTTCCAGAGCTCGCGCCGCCCCTTTGCGGGACCCCCGGTACTGAAGAGATCATTGATGAACATTACGCCGTGCGCCACGACGCAATCCTCACCGATTTCCACGAGCTCGCAGACGAACGAGTGTGACTGGATCCTGGATCTGGCCCCAACCCGGACGCCCTTCTGAATCTCCACAAAAGGCCCCACGAAGACATCATCGCCGAGCGAGCACCCGTAGAGGTTTGCCGGCTCGACGATCGTGACGTTTCTGCCTAGGGCGACGTCTGCGATGCCGGCGCGCTTCAGATGAACGCCGCTCACCGCCGGACTCCCAGGCGGCAGCGACTGGGCCGGAACCGCAGCGCAACCTCTTTGCCGGTCTCTATGGATTCATAGATCGCGGTGATGAGCTCGAGGCTCTTACGGCCTTCAAGACCGTCGACGAGCTGCTCCTTGTTGTTCTGAATGCAGTCGACGACGTGCTCGTAGTACGCCTGGTGACCGAAACCGTACACATTCGGCGGATTGACCGAGTACTTCTCCATGACGCTCGCGTCATCGTCACGAGACTGCGAAAAGTTCCATATCTTCATCTCATTCACCGCGAACCCACCGATTTCTACGGTGCCGCGCTCGCCCAGGATGGATATGGAACCCTCCAGGTCCTTCGGTCGGGCGGCGGTCGTCGCCTCGATAACCCCTAACGCGCCGTTGCGGAATTGAAGGAGAACCGTCGCGGTGTCCTCCGCCTCTATCTTCGCCAGCGCCGTCGTGCCTTTGGCGAATACGCTATCGACATCGCCCATCATCCATTCGAGTAAATCGACATGATGGCTGGCCTGGTTACTCAGCACGCCACCATCAAGTGCCCACGTCCCGCGCCATGGGTCCTGGTCATAGTAGGACTGCATTCGGCACCAGCGGACCCTCACAGTCCCGATCACGAGGCGCCCGAACCTCCCCTGCTCCAGGGCTTCTCGAAGTTTGACCACGGGCACGTTGAAGCGATTCTGCTTTACGACGAACAGGCGGACGCCCGCTCGGTCGCAGGCTCGGATCATCGCATCAGCATCATCGAGTGTGAGAGCCATCGGCTTCTCGACCACGATGTTGCAGCCATACGGGGCCAGCGCGATCACGTGCTCGGCGTGATTACCGCTCTCGGTCAGGACCACCACGACATCGGGTCGCACACTTTTCATCATCGCGTGCATGTCGTCGAAATGCGGCACGGAAAACTGCTTGCCAATCCGCGCAGCCTTCGCCGGCACGAGGTCGCAGACAGCTGCGAGCTCGGCGTTGGCGATCTGTCGCGCGCCCAGCAGCTCTGAATGTCTCTTTGCGATGCGACCGCAACCCACCAGGGCGAACCGTAACATTCTACCTACTACCTCTTCGGCGCTGGCGCCGCGAGCCAACCGACTAACAGCACACCCACGATGCCGATGGCCAAGCCCACGGCAATACCAGCCGCGATCATCAACACCTTTTGCGGCCTGATCGGATCGTCCTTGTCGGACGGCAGCGCTTTGTCGACGACTCTGAAGGTAAACTCCTGAGTCACGTTGGCCAGCATCCGCTGCTTTACCTGCACTTCTATCAGACGGTTGATAGCCTCCCGAGTAGCCACCACCGAGGTGGTATTCAATTCCTTTTCGAGGTAGCCGATCGATGCATTCGTCTTGTCGATCGCCCGGGCTCGCATCTCGGCATTCAGGCGCTGCACGAGCTCGTTCGCCCACGCGGCCGCCTCCGCGGGATCTTTCCAGTCGATCTGTACGGTAATCAGACCGGTCTTCTTGTCCTGCTGGACCGAGCGAATCGCCTTGTTGAAGTATCTATAGGCCTTGGCCGGAGTCGGCGGCACCACGCCCGCCTTCCAGGTGTTGGCCTGCTTGTCCCACATGCCGGCAAAAAGCTTTGCCATCAGTTGTTTGTCGCGTATGAATGCTTCGGTAAACTCGCGGGACTTCAACACCGCGAGGGCCTCCTCGGTTTCCGCGCTGTTTGACCCGATGTTGATCCCGGCGAGCGATGCGAGGCCCCCGAGCGAGCCGATCGCCCCGCTCAGCGAACCGCTCAACCCCTGGCGCTCCGATCCGACTGCGACCATGACACTCGCAGCCCGATAAACGGGCTTCATCAGGAACGCCGCGGTGGTAAACAACCCGGTAAACAGGATGACACTGGCGGCGATCCACCAGCGCTTCGCCCAGAGTCTGCCCGCGACCTCGCGCAGATCGAGATCATCCTCTGCGCCGAAGCTCTCAATGCTGTTATCCAAGGACCAAACCTCGTTTGCCGGCCGCAATGGCCTCATCTGGACCGTGGGCACGCTACCGCCCTGCAAGGGACCGGCTCGTGCCTCGCATACGGCATGTCCTCATCCTGACCCGCAGCATCTTCCGTTGCCGCGTCCATCCAGGCGCGCCCTACACCTATCTGGAAGTGAGTCCTTCGGACTCCCTGCGGATCTCCTCGATCTCCGCGCGCAGCAGCTCGTACTCCTGCATCCTCTTCTGGAGGAAACGCAACGTGAGCCCGGCTTTCTCCTCGATGCCGCGCGATGTCAGCAGATACATGTAAGCGGCCTTGTTGCGGCTGTTCTTGAAGCGCTGCGCCTTGATCAGCCCTCTGCGAACGAGCGCCCGCACACAGTAGTTGACCTTGCCGACACTGATTCCCAGCTCGCGCGCCGCGTCGCGCTGGCTCAGCTGAGGATTTGCCTGCAGCAGCCGCATCAACTTGTAGCGCATTTCGTCGGTAAGCATAGGTCTTATGCGGCAAGACAGGGCCGGATGAAACCGCTGCGGACGCTGACTGCCACGTCGCGCCCCAGAAGCTTCAGCAGCACAACTGTCCGCTCTATGCCCACCTGACGCTCAAACACACCCTCCAGGCCGCTGAAGGGCCCTTCGGTGATCTTCACGCGCTGACCGAGGGCAAGCCGTGAGCAGCGGTTCAACCGATGCAAGCCGGACATCGGGTCCTCTCGAGCCAGCAGATCTGCGACAACCTGATCCGGCACGACGGCGCAGCGCACTCCGAAACGCACGACGCCTACGACACCCTTCGTCGATTGAACCGGCACTAGCGACTGGCAGGTTTCGCTCAGTCGAAGAAATAGGTAACGAGGGAACAGCGGTACTATCGAGCCAGTCGAACGAGCGACGACGGGATCCACCTGGAGAAGACGGGGAAAGTACACCCCGTACCCCTGACGCCTCAGGTGTAACTCTGCGACCGACTCAGCTCTGGCCTTCGTGTGGATCAGATACCAACGTAACATGAGCTCGATCCGTGGGCCCGACGGGCTCCCGGTTCCGTAGGTGTCGGCTGTGCCATCCGTTCATCCGTTGAACGCAGGGATTCTATGGTTCGCCCGCCACGGTGTCAACAGCCCATGCCGCCGGCCAGTCGCACCCTTGCGTCACAGAACACGTATCGCCGCCGCCCCGAGTGCAACGTTATACAGAATGCTCGTTAATGCCTGCCAGAACGGCAAAGCTGGCATCTTCTGAGCATCGAGAGGCACGACTATCGTGTCCCCGGGATGAATGGTCACGTTTGATTGCTGGAACCAGCGACGGCCCGAGTTTGCAACCACGCTGCCATTCGCTCGCACTACGTAGATCTTGCTGCGATCAGCCAAGCGTGTCACACCGCCACTCAGCGAGATGTAGTCATCACGCGCAAGCTCGCGGACGTACAGGTGTGAAGTGGCACTCTGCACTTCCCCGATGACCGTCACCTGCTGCTGGAACTTCGGGATGATCAACTGATCGCCGTTCCTAAGAATGACGTCGTCAGGCGAGCCTCGTCCGGTTTTCACGAGGCGAGGCAGGTCGATGACAAGCCGGCCCACCGCCTTCTGCGCCCGCAGTTGGCCGAGCAACGACTGGCCCACGCTCAAAGCGTTCGCCGCTCCCCCTTGTCCGGCCGCTGCGCCTCGTACTGCCAGTGCAGTGAGCTCCGTCTGCATGCGTGTGGCGAGAGCATCCATCTGCTCCTGCTCGCGCCTCCTGAGCTCTTCCCGGGTGAACACGCTTCCCTCGGCAAAAGCGTATTCGGTCAGTCCGCCGGCGCGGGCGATCACCGAGGTGAGAGTCTCACCGGCCTTGATAGTGTACCGGCCAGGGAAACGCACTTCGCCCATCAGCGCGATGCTCTCCTGCGCGTCCCACCGGGAGACTTGCTTGACGCTCAAAATGTCGAAGGCCTGCAGTTGCAGGTTCGCGGACGGGTCACCGCGGAGCGCGGCGCCCACATCGATCTCGATCAGGTCTGTCTGGCGCGTCTGCCCCTTGTCAACCGTGTAGCGCGTGAGCTCCGCCTTACCACCAGACGCGGCAGCATCGGCAAGGCCCCCGCCAGCCCTGACGAGGTCCGCGATCGTCATCCCCGACTCGAGCGGGTACTCGCCGGGGACCTTCACCCGACCATCAACATGTACCAGCTCCGCAGGGCGGTCAGCACTTGACTGCATGCGCAGCTCGTCCAGGAGCGGCCTGATAATCCTGTCCCGCCCCGAGGAGAGATCGAAAACCGTGACGCGGTCACGCGGCATCAGTTCCACATCGGCCGCCGAGCCAGGTGACTTCAGAGCGGCAGCCAAATCGGCCGAGAGGACGGCCACTCGCCGATTAGGAGACAGCTCCCGTCGGATCAGGACATAGTGGATATCGGCAGCCGGCCGCAGGTCATCCACCGAGTGCACGATGTCCGAGAGCCGCATCCCCTGCCGATAGGCGAATGCGCCGCTCGTAAACACATGGCCCTCCAGTACCACCGCAGAATCCAGTGTCGGACGGAGCCGCGTGATACGCAGAATATCCCCGTTGCGCAGGCCTTGAGACTTCGCGCCGCTGGCAGACAGGTCCACCTGAAGGACAATGCGGTGCTCACTCTCGTCGATCCTCGTCACCAGGCCCCGGGTGGCATCGGCCTCAGGCGTCAGGCCACCAGCCAGTTGAATCACACTCGCAACGTTCGATTCGTCGCGAATCTCGTATATGGCAGGCCGCCGAACCTCGCCATCCACGCCGACCGTTGGCCCCACCGGCGGGATAAATATGACATCGCCCTGCAACAGCTGTGTATCGTCGGTGGTGTCTCCGTGGATGAGGAGGTCATACAGGTCAAGCCGCCGCACAACGGCACCCTGCCGCTTCAGCTCAATTTTGCGCAGAGAGCCGATGGGCTTGACCCCGCCTGCCGCAAACAGAGCCGACGTAATCGTTCCCAAGCCGCTGATCGTGTACGAACCCGGGCGCGAGGCCTCGCCAAGCACAAACACGCGGATTGAGCGTGTGTCACCCATGGAAACGCTCGCGCGCACGCCGATCATCTGACGCTCCACGCGAGATTCGATGCTCTCCTTCACTCTCGTGAAGAGCTGGCTACCGACGTTGATCGGGCCCAGCTCGGGAAAATTGATGCGGCCGTCCCGGCCGACCACCAACCTCAGCGCTCGGTTCTGATTTCCGTAGAGTTGGATATCCAACAGGTCGCCCGGCCCGACAATATAGTCAGACGGCACCGGGATATTTGTCACTGGGGCGAATGTGGAAGGTGCCTTGCTGAAGAGATCATAGCCGAAGGGCTTGAGTGCCTCAGCCCCAGTCTTTTTGAGCGGCAGACGGGTTATGCGAATGTCCACGTCGCGGAATGCCGGCTCGGCTTTCAGACGCAACGTGCCTTGTTCATCGGTGAGACCCAGCAGATCAATGGGAGAGAATCCCGGCAAAGTCAGCGCCCCGTCGTGCGAAAGGCGGTACGGATTCTTCGAACGGATGAGGTTCATCAGCTCCTGCAGGCGCCCCTTTTCCTCCTCGCTGAGCTGAGCGGCGGGGTTTGGCACCGCAGCGGCGGCGCCCCCCGGGACATTCCCGCTACCGGGAGGCATTCCGGCTGCCCCACCGGTCGCGTTAGCGGCCTGAAGCGCCTGCAGGGCCTGGGGGTTCGCCAATCCACCCTGGGGGAGATACAGCGACTGCAGCGCCTGCATCGATGGAGAGATCGGGCGCGGGGGCAGCTGAAAATCGATCTCGATGATGACCCAGTCGTCTGGCTTGAGCACCGGGATCAGGGGCTCCAGCTCTTCTCCCTCGCGTGGGCGCTGAGCCTGTGCCTGTGCCTGTTCGGTCTGTTGCTCTGGCGGGACCCCGGTTTGGCCTGCCCGCTGAGAGCTCGACGTGCCCGCTCCTGCTCCGACACCCAACCGCTCGAGAATCGCCTGCTGCTGCTCGGGGCTCAGGTTCTTCAACAGCTCGGTCGGATCGAGGCCCGATGTTGCCGATTGCGCGCGAGCCATCTGTGACCCGTGGAAGGCCGCGAAAACCCCGAGACTCACAGCAGCCAGGAGGGCGAAACCACGTCGCGTTGAACGCATCAAAACCATTCTCACTGTTACACAGACGACCCGTTAGGGCTGCCCGTCCGGCCCGATGTCCGGACGAAGAAGACCCGGATTGTACTGAAGCCGGCACCGGGGATGAGAATTTTCAAAGTCGGCCGTCCACTTCCCCTGCAGGGAACACGTGCTTGATGTCATAGAGCACGTGGTTTTTCTTGCACAAGCGTCGAACTCCGCCCACGCCCATGTCCCGGAACTGCCGGTGCGCGACCGCCACGATCGCGACGTCATAGCGCTTGGAGTTCAATCTGCTCACCGGCTTCAACCCATACTCGCGCCTGCATTCGGCGCCGTCCACCCAGGGGTCATATACGTCCACGTTGGCACCGTACTTCTGCAGCTCCCGCACGACGTCGACGACTTTGGAGTTGCGAATGTCCGGACAGTTCTCCTTGAACGTAAGGCCCAGGACGAGCGCCCGCGCACCGTTCACATGGATGCGTTTCCGGGTCATGAGCTTGACGATCTCGCCCGCGACGAAGATCGGCATGTTGTCGTTCAGGCGGCGGCCGGCAAGAATCATCTCGGGGTTGTAGCCGATCTCCTGCGCCTTGTGCGTGAGGTAGTACGGATCGACCCCGATGCAATGCCCCCCGACCAGGCCCGGCTTGAACGGCAGGAAGTTCCACTTGCTGCCGGCGGCATCGAGCACTTCCTCCGTGTCAATGCCGAGGCGGTTGAAGATCAGCGCGAGCTCGTTGATGAGCGCGATATTGACGTCGCGCTGGGTGTTCTCGATGACCTTGGCCGCCTCGGCAACCCGGATGCTGGATGCCCGGTGGGTGCCCGCCTCGATGATGGAGGCATACAGCGCATCCACGAGATCGGCGATCCGGGGTTTGGACCCGGAGGTGACCTTCTTGATGGCCGGCAAACGATGCTGTTTATCGCCGGGATTCACCCGCTCGGGACTGTAGCCGCAGAAGAAGTCGCGATTGAAACGCAGCGAGGAAGCCCGCTCGAGGACGGGAACGCAGACCTCTTCCGTACAGCCCGGGTAGACGGTCGACTC